>OIYH01000038.1_pt1 | contig 114915 bp, 77 predicted proteins | sample 1587911 | NCBI WGS metagenome assembly OIYH01 (sample SAMN03283252) | human gut metagenome | biome: human-associated habitat; material: feces | host: Homo sapiens | place: USA | collected 2013
AAAATTTTTTATGAAGAAAAAAGATTGGCGATAAGGGATATATTAAGAACAATATGCGGATGGAAAGGAGTAGAGATAATAGAGGGAGAAGTATGTCCAGATCATGTACATCTGTTGTTAAGTATCCCGCCCAAAATGAGCGTTTCGTATTTCGTAGGATACTTAAAAGGAAAAAGTAGTCTGATGATGTTCCAACGGTTTGGAAATATGAAATTCGCATATCGAAATCGCGAATTTTGGTGTAAGGGATACTATGTAGATACAGTAGGTAAAAATACTACTGCAATAAAAGAATACATAGCAAATCAATTGGAGCGAGATAAAGAAATGGACCAGTTAGTGTTATTTGATCCTAAAGACCCATTTATGGGTAGCAAGTAATAATTGCATGGCTGGCAGGCCAATAAAAGACACATTTATGTGTGGCTGCTGAAGATAGGGCTATGCCCGAAAAATAAAAGCCACCCGCTAGGCGGGTGGATCTTTACTAGTGTTCAGGAGTGTTGTAAACACTTCTAAACACTTTAATTAAACTGAATTGGAGTGTATTACAATATGGATAACAGTTTGCAAATTGTCAATACTAATCGTGAAATGCAAGAGTGGGCAGACAAGATCAGTGCCTGTCGCAGCAGCAGCCTTTCTGTACGTGTTTGGTGCCGAGAAAACAATGTTCCTATATCCTCTTTTTACTATTGGCAAAAGAAGATTTTTAACAGAGTTTCCGGCAGAGAATCTAGTTTTGTCGAGATTACTGTTTCAGAGAAAAGTAACTACGGAGCTATTGCAAGACTTACCGTCAACGGCACTGCCGTAGAACTTCTATCTGGAATTTCTGCAACAGAAATAGCAGAAATAATAGCAGGGTTAAAACAATGCTGAAAGATCTGCAGCTAGACCATGTGTATATAGCATGTGGCTATACTGACCTCAGGTTAGAAATTGACGGTCTTGCTAATCTTGTGAAATTGCATTTCGAACTTGATCCATATAACAATACACTATTCTTATTCTGTGGACGTAGATGCGACAGAATAAAAGCACTATATTGAGAAGGTGACGGTTTTCTTCTTCTCTACAAACGACTGGAAAAAGGAAAATTTCAATGGCCACGTAGCGGTGCTGATCTGAAACAGCTTACACCTCAACAATATCGTTGGCTTATGGAAGGTTTGGTATTAGAACCTAAAAGGTCTATTAAAAATGTCCGTGGATACACAGATGTATAATGTATATATGTCTTCTAAACATATAAAAAAAGCACGAAATTTAGTATAATATTGTCATGGAAAACTATACAAAAACTACCAAGACAATTGAAATATCTGTTGCAGAATACGAGAGATAAAAAAATTCAGAAGAGGAACTGCGTCAAAGAGTCGGGCTATTAGAGGAAGCTCTCAGACTTACAAAAAAGAAACAATTCGGCAGTTCTAGTGAGAAGATATTTCCGGAAACCAAAGCACAACTCATATATCTGTTTGATGAAGCTGAAACAGTGCTTGCTATTGAAGATATTATTACTGAACAAGAGGAAACCAAGGTCGCAGCACATACACGCAAGAAAAAGACGTAACTGATTCAGGACAAACTTCCGGATAATGTTGAGATTGATGTTATAGAACACAAACTCAAAGAAGATGAAAGAAATTGCCCTGAATGTGGTGCTGTAATGGAAGAGATTGGTCAAGAGGTTCGTCGCGAGCTGGTAATTATACCTGCTAAGGCTAAAGTTCTCGAACACCATATCTATTCCTATGCCTGCCAGAACTGCAAGCAGAACAATATAGAAACTCCTGTGATTAGAGCAGAGAAGGAATCTGCTTTAATTCCAGGTGGATTTGCTACGCCTGAAGCCGTAGCTCATATTATTACTCAAAAGTTTATAATGGGATCTCCAATATATCGGCAGGAGCAGGAATGTAAAAACCAGGGTATTGAGCTTTCCAGACAGACTATGTCTAACTGGATGCTGAAGTGCGTAGAGCTTTATCTTGAGCCTTTATATGAAAGACTACATGAGAATCTGCTGAAAAGAGATGTGCTTCATGCGGATGAAACAACCATACAGGTTCTTAAGGAGTTTGACAAGCCTGCATCCAGCAAAAGCTATATGTGGCTTTACAGGACCGGCAGCGATGCTGAGTATCCAATTGTGCTATACAATTACCAGTCAGGCCGAGGCAAAGAGCATCCTCAGAAATTCTTAGAAGGTTACAAAGGATATTTACAGACAGACGGATATTCCGTTTACCATGATTTGAATCAGGATATTACAGATGTTGGATGCTGGGCCCATTTGAGAAGAAAATTCGATGAAGCTCGAGTTGCTCTTCCTAAAGGAAAATCCGTTGCAATGTCTGCAGTAACCAACGCTTTAGGTATCTTCACCAAAATATATAAGATTGAAAAGCAGCTTGCAAAGTTAAGCTTTGCAGAACGCTATACCAAACGCCTGGAACAGGAAAAACCTCTTCTTGACGAATTATTTGAGTGGGCAAAAAACTTAAATGCTGCACCGAAATCTGCATTGGGAAAAGCTTTGACTTATCTGGAAAACCAAAAGCCATACCTTATGAACTATCTTAAGGATGGTCGTTTAGAAATAGATAATAACAGAGCTGAACGTAGCATTAAGCCTTTTGTAATTGGACGTAAAAATTTCTTGTTCGCCAATACACCACGAGGAGCGCAAGGCAGTGCAATTATCTACAGCTTGGTAGAGACAGCCAAGGAGAATCGCTTGGATCCATTTAAGTATTTAGTCCATGTTCTTTCTACTGCCAAAAAATAGACCTGTCTCAAAAGGACAGCGTTGATTTGCTGTTACCAGAAAATGCACCAGCTGAATGCAGCGTAAATTTCAAGAAATAAAGATTTATACTAGGACCGCTATGCGGTCCTGATTTTTTTCATACACGGTGGATTTGACGCTTACATTTTAGTCTGTACAAGCCATTCTTGCTTATTGTTGAACAGGGTATTTTTGCCTACGACCACAAAAGTTATACTAGGTTGCCCCATAGATTTGGACTAGCTTGAGCACAAGAATGTACTAGTGAAACCACAAAATGTACCAGGTCTTAATCGAGCATAAAAATTGGACTAGGTCGACCCAACCACAAGTAATGGACTAATGTACTTCTTTGCTAGACTAATTTAACATCGTTAATCAAGCACGTGTAACATCGTGCTTTTTTATTGCCCAGGAGAGGGCACAATATAGGGCGGAGGCCCATGATATGGAGGTATCAGAAATGGAAATGAAACAGGTTTACGAAGCACTGGAAAAAGTTGAGAACGGTGCTGACCTCATCGCTGCTATCAAGGGCGAAATCAACACTCTCAACAACGAGGCTAAGAAGCACCGCACGGCAGGAGAGAAGAGTGCGATAAAGTGCTGTATTAAATCTTGCGTTAAGCAAGCAAAATAAATGCAAAAAATAAAACCGTTAGGCAGAATGATCTGCTTAACGGTTAAATTTTAAAAATGCCTTAAAAAACAATTGCATAAGATATCAAAGGGGTATGCGGTGTAAAATGTGCCTGATAAAATAGCCGTTATCACAGCAAGCATTGCAACCGTCGCAAAGTTCATACTTGAAATGCTGAAATAACAGCATCGGCTGAGGGCAGCAGGATATCCGCCCATCCCCAAAAAATATTATAAAAAGAATAAGGAGTGAGTACAAATGAAATTGAGTGACGTTTGCAAGATGGCTTTGGTGTTTATTAACTAAATAAAAAGCAGATTTTGAGCATTACGTTCAGAGTCTTTTTTTATGTGCTTCACCAGAAGCAGACGGAACAGATTCTGTTGAGTATAATAAACACGTAAACTCGAATGACTACATGGTTTCATCAGTACACAGGGATGCCAGTGTCGGAAGGTCTGTAACGGTCAATTTGCCGCGGGTGGTGGATAGAATTCCTCTGTTTCTCAAGTCGGTCAGCTCCCGCGTAATCTGCACACGGCTCATACCGATAATATCTGCAATGTATTCCTGTGTCATCTCAATAACCAGTCCGGAATTGGATGGTTGATTCATGGTCAGCAAATACAGGAGATTGCAGAGCTTTACCTGAGAGGAATTAAACTCTTGGTGGATAGTTTCAAAGAGAAAGCGGTTGACATACATCGAATACCAGTTGACAACACTCTCAGCCAGTGATGTATTTTCTTCAAACATAGCTTTGAACTGCGGCACAGTAAACTCCAGTACTTTAATTTCAGAGAGTGCAACGGTTGTCAGAGACTGCTCAATGCGAAAGTCATTTGTGTGATATCCTGGAAAAAGCGTCCCCGGTCCATGAAAGCTGATGATTTTCCGTCTTCCGCTTTCGTGTTCAGAAAAATGAACAGACGCACCGGATACATAGTATTGGACACGATCATACGGCTGTCCAGGATTCCAGAGGTAATCACCTTTATGAAAAGTTCGCTCTGTATGGTGTTGGGAAAGAAAGTATTCATAAAAGATGCGGAAGTCATCTGCAAAATAATATCGTGGTTTCAACATGGAAATCACCTCGCGCTCGGAAAAGTTTAAGGATATTATACCACGAGATGATGAACATTTCCATGCGAGGTTATTAAGAACAGGAGGATAAAGGTAGTCCGCATAGGCATGGAATATCTGCATTGCTAGCAGATTAATTTATCTGTGGGGCAACGGAAAGTGGGCACACTGGTTTTCGTTTCGATGTTGTTTTTGAATATGTGCATACCTGCTTTAGGTTAAGCTGCGGACAATGAGCCGAAAGCGGTAAAGCGAAAAGATAGCGCCTGCTATTTAAAATAAGTACTTTTTGGAAATGAGGAAAAGAGAATGCAGTATAAAGTAAAGGTCACGGTTTTAGACAAAAAATTATACCCGGAATTACAGCAGGAATACTGTGCTGTTCCGGACAGTGGGAAATGCCCCTGTTACTATGTGGGTGATGAGTTTCTGTTTTACCGCAACGATGAGAGGGACGACTTCTGGCACATGGGTGCGGGAACGCTTGTGAAATCCGGCAAACCGGATGAGGGCTGTTTACAGTCACCGGGAACGATGCATTGCGGAACAAAAGGGGTTCCGTTCTGTTCTGAGGCGTGGGATGCTATCAGCCGTTACATTTATACGGCTCTGCAAGGTGGAAGCATCATGCATGGTTGGACGAAAGATGATAAGGTTATGATTGCTTGTTGCAACGATGGCACAAGGCCGGTCATCTTCAAAATAGAAAGAATAGATTGTGAATGATGTAAATATAATTGGGGAAAATTCAATAATCTATAAAAACCCGCTGCAATTTTCATCTCCATGTACGATGAAAGTTACAGCGGATTTTGTTTCCCCAAGGAGTGGCTCTGGTTGCCATAATACAAACAAATCAAGCATATCCTTTTGGCAGCACCGCTGATTTATGCTATAATAAACTACAAGTATGTTTGCAGGAGGTTGCCATGGTTGCTGTTAATGTTGCGATAAATTTACCGGTAAAAAATTTATTTCGTCAGTTTACCTACAGTGTGCCGGAAGCACTGCAGTTTATAGACAGCGGCTGGCGTGTAGTTATTCCCTTCAGCGGCCAGAAGGTTGAGGGCTTTGTGGTGGAGCGTGCGCCATTGCCTGCTGACCTGGAGCTCCGCGGCAAGCTGAAGCCTGTGGAGGCTGCCTTGGGAGACACTCCCTGGTTTGATAAGGAAATGCTGGCTACAGCCAAATGGATGGCAGATTATTATATGTGCTCGCTGGCGGAGGCAATGCGCCTTTTTGTTCCTGGTAAGTCGAGTATTAAGCGGCGTGCTGTGCGTGATGCGCAGGGACGCTTGCTTTATTATGTTTATAATGAGCGTTTGCAGGAAAAAACAGTGCTGGCTTACCGCATCAACGCCGCAGGAAGGCAGGCGTTGGCCGAAGGAGTACTTGCCAAACGTGCCAAGGGGCAGCATGCTGCGCTGGGTGTACTGGCGCAAGCTGCGGGAGCGCTTAGCGTAAGCGAGCTGGCGCAGCAGGGAGTAAGCTCTGCCGTGGCGCGCGCTTTGTCACAGAACGGACTGGCGGATGCAGTGCAGAAGCGTGTGCTGCGCAACAGCTACAACACGGTGCAGGAGCGTGGCGAAAGCCTGCAGCTGACGGCGGAGCAGCAGGATGCTGCGGCAAAGATTAACAGGGCAATAGATGCACAGAATGCGCAGTCTTTTTTGCTGCAGGGAATTACCGGCAGCGGCAAGACGGAGGTTTATCTGCGCGCGGCGGCTCATGCTGTGGATGCAGGCTGGCAGGTGCTGATGCTGGTGCCGGAAATTGCGCTCACAGCACAGCTGGTGAAGCGCTTTCAGGCGTGGTTCGGCAGCGAAATTGCTGTGGCGCACAGTAAGCTTTCACAAAACGAAAGAGGCGACGTGTGGTACCGCATGCGTACAGGCAAGGCAAGGGTGCTGATTGGCGTGCGCAGTGCTGTGTTCGCTCCGTTTGAAAAGCTGGGATTGGTGATTGTCGACGAGGAGCACGAGGGCAGCTACAAGGAGGAGGACCATCGTCCACACTATAATGCACGTGATGTTGCCCGCACCCGCTGCCGCCTGACCGGCGCAGCTTTGGTGCTTGGCAGTGCTACGCCAGATTTATGCACGTATTATAAGGCGCTACAGGGTGAATGCACGCATCTGCATCTTACGTCCCGTCCCAACGGCGCCGCTTTGCCTAAGGTTGAAATCGTGGATATGCGTAAGGAGCTGGAGGCGCGCAATTTCAGCGTGCTGTCACGCGCGCTGCAGCAGGCGCTGGTGATGACGGCGGCGGCGGGGGAGCAGGCAATTGTTCTCTTGAACCGTCGTGGCTATTCTACCTTTGTGATGTGCCGTGACTGCGGTCAGACGATTACCTGTCCGCATTGCGCAGTAGCAATGGTTTACCATAAGAAGAACGAGGATTTGCGCTGCCATTACTGTGGTAACACGATGCCGTTGCCGCAGGAGTGCCCGAACTGCCATAGCCGCCGCATCAAATATTTCGGTAGCGGTACGCAGAAGGCCGAAGAACAGCTGCAGCAGCTGCCGGAGGTGCGTGTGCTGCGCATGGATCAGGATTCTACCGTGGCGAAGTTTGCGCATGCCGATATTTTGCGGCGTTTTGCAGGTGGCGCGGCCAATGTTTTGATAGGCACGCAGATGGTGGCAAAGGGGCATGATATTCCCAATGTAACGCTGGTGGGAGTGCTGGCGGCGGACAGTACGCTGCATCTGCCGGATTACAGAGCGTCGGAACGTGCCTTTTCGCTGCTGACGCAGGCAGCGGGGCGTGCGGGACGCGGTGACAGGCCGGGACATGTAATCTTCCAGACCTATGATCCGGATAACCCGATTCTGCAGCTGGCGGTGACGCAGGATTACGACACCTTTGCCAAGCGCGAGCTGCAGGAGCGCCAAAATTATTTTTATCCGCCGTTCGCCCAGATGCTTAAGCTGCAGGTGGTGGATAAGGATGAGGGTGCAGGCCTAGCGTTGGCGCAGCAGGTTGTCTTCTATCTGCAGAGCTTAAAGCTGCAAGGTAAGCTGGAGGATTTGCTGATTGCAGGACCGTTTCCCTCACTGGTGGCGAAGGCCTATGACCTGTATCGCTTCAATGTGCTGTTGAAGGCGCAGGACCTGCGAGAGACCAAGGAGGCGCTGTTGAACAGCGAATTTAAGGAAAAAGCAAATTTATACTTTAATGTTGACCCTGTAAGTGTAATTTAACATGGTAAATGATTGTATAAAAACAGAGTTTATGTTACAATATAGGAAATTTAATACTGCTAATACCGGTAGAATGTTGCAAAAAATCTGCCGGTGTCAGCAAATTGATTAATGGGAGTAATTGTTTATGAGCATGCAGATGGAATTTATCAAGGTGCTGCCGTCGCCGCAGGCCTTAATGGAGGATTATCCGGTAAGTAAGGCTTCTAAGCTGCTGAAGCTGCAGCGTGACGAGGCTATAAAGAATATTTTTACAGGCAAGGATGACCGCTTTTTGCTGGTTATAGGTCCTTGCTCCAGCGATAACGAGGACGCTGTGCTGGACTACGTTTATCGTCTGGCCAAGCTGCAGGAAAAGGTGCAGGATAAAATTTTTATCGTACCGCGCCTGTACACCAACAAGCCGCGTACTATCGGCGTAGGCTATAAGGGTATGCTGCACCAGCCTTCTCCCGAGGGTAAGGAGGATATGCTGGGCGGTATTATCGCTATACGTAAAATGAACGTGCGCGTGGTAGAAGAAACCGGACTGACCGGTGCGGAGGAAATCCTCTATCCTGAGGTTTTCCGCTATCTGTCCGATTTGCTGAGCTATGCCGCAGTTGGCGCGCGCTCCAGCGAGGACCAGCTCCACCGTATGATTGCCAGCGGCGTAGGCATTCCCGTAGGCATGAAGAATCCTACCAGCGGCGATTTGTCCGTTATGCTCAACAGTGTGGCGGCAGCGCAGCATGAGCAGGAATTTTTGTTCCGTGGCTGGGAGGTACGCACCAAGGGTAATCCGCTGGCGCATTCTATTTTGCGCGGTTATGTTGACCCCATCGGCAATAGCTTCCCTAACTATCATTATGAGGTGCTGAAAATCGTTATTGATATGTATGCGGAGCGTCAGCTGGAGAATCCGGCGATTATCGTGGATACCAACCACGCCAACTCCGGAAAAAAATATCTGGAGCAAATCCGCATTGCCAAGGATATCGTGCATTCCCGTAAGCTGAACGCGGACATCAACAGAATCGTCAAGGGTCTGATGATTGAAAGCTATATCGAGGACGGTGCTCAGGGCGTACATGACGGCGTCTATGGCAAATCTATTACCGACCCCTGCCTGGGCTGGGAAAAAACGGAAAGATTGCTGCTTGACCTGGCGGAAGAACTGTAAACTGATAAGTATGAGCTGCTGCAGCGAAGGCTGCAGCAGTTTTTTGCATGCAAAAAAACCGCCTGCTTTAGCAGGCGGCCTCTAAACTTTCTCAGCTATTAAAATGTTTCCAGCAGCTTGTAGCCACGACCGATGAGGAAAGTGGCAGTTTCCGGCTCGTTGGTTTTGAAAACTACTACCGGCTTAACGTTATCACGGTTAAAGGAAATATACAGATAGGAAATGTCGATGTTGGCACCGTGAATAGCGGCAAGAATTCCGTCCAGATAACCCGGAGTATCGTTCATCTCTACGGCAATAACCTTGTCCTGACGGCATTGGTAGCCTTCTGCCTTCAGCACCTCGATAGCAGTTTCTGCCTTGTCCACAATCAGGCGCACAATGCCGAATTCCGCGCTGTCGTTGGCCAGCATGGTGTAAATATTGATATTGGCTTTAGCGAGAATGGTAGTGATTTTGAACAAACCACCCTCGTTGTTTTCTGTGAATAAAGAAACCTGGTTCAGCATATGTAAAAATCCTCCCTCAATTATCATAATCATAAAGCATACTGTACAGTTGTTAGCTTTTGTTTGCTTGATAATAGATTATAGCACAAATTTCGGTGACAAGAAAGATGTTTTTGTAAAGTTATCCTAGTGTAACGCATGCTATTGTGAATTGAATGAGGACAAAAATAATATTTATTTTTGTTTTGAAAGAAGCAAATAACAGGTTTTTGGGTTAAGGCTGATGCTTGCTAACCATTTTAATCTTTAGCGTAAATGTTTCAGTAGACTTCTAGTTGAAACGAATAAAGATTTCAAATTACTTGATTTTTCGTATGAAAGTGCTATAATAATTCTTAAAATATATGAACAAACATCGAAGTGTTTGCAAGAAGGCGGAGGTTGATAGTATGGGTATGAAGAAATTATTAGCAGTTTTATTCTCGGCTTTACTGCTTGTAGGCGTTGCCGGCTGCGGCGGCAACAATGCGCAACAGGGCGCGGTGACACAAAAGGTTATGAACGCCAAAACTAAGCAGGATTTTGAGCCTGTAACAGAAATTAAGGAAGGACGCAAAAATGTCTATGCTGTGCTCAAGGTTATGAAGGGCAACTATTGGGAAGAGGTTATCCGCGGTATTAAGGACGGTGCAGCCAAGGCTGACGTTAACGTTTATGTAGGCGGCGTTATGAAGGACGGCGACTGGGAGCTGCAGCGCGATATGGTCAAAGAGCTTCCCGGCAAAAATGCGGACGCAGTAATTCTTGCTCCGGCGGACAGCTCCAATATGACGGCAAGTGCGAAAACTCTGCGCGAGCAGAAGCTGCCGGTATTTTTGGTTGATACCGCATTGAGCAGCAATGATTACGATGCAGCTTTCCTTACCAACAACCTGGAGGCAGGTGCCGAGGTTTGCCAACAAATGGTAGAGCAGATGAAGGCTAACGGCGTTAAGGAATCCGAGGAGGCAACAGTTTTGGTACATGTCAGCACCTTGGCCAGCACTACGATTGCCGACCGCTTGAACAGCATTATGGCAAACTGGGGTAAATTTGCTCCTGCAAGCTGGAAAATCGAACATGATTATATTATTAACTACGGTGATGAAGCGGGCGCAGTTAAGCTGGTTACCGAAAAAATCAAAAATACTCATAATGTTAAAGGCATTATTGCCTGCAACAACGGCTCCACCAATGCGACCGTGGAAGCTGTAATGGCTGCAGGCCGCAAAGATATTGCCGTTACCGGTTTTGACCTTGGCAAAAAGACTTTACTGGGCTTGGAGGACAAGAACTATAGTATTGCTGTTGCCGTACAGAATCAGTACAAAATGGGCTACGAGGCTGTGATGGCTGCCGCTGCTGCAGCAAAAGATGGCAGCAAGCCGGCACAGAAGCTGGTGAATACCGGTATCAGTATGGCAGATAAAAATAATTATAAAAAATAGATAACAAAAAAGCTTAAGAGCCTTCTGCTTCTGACGGAAAATCCGCCTGACGCAGAAGGCTTTTGCTGTTTGGGCATAAATATATGAGGAAGCCTGCACAGAGAATTTGTTTTTTTCTGTAGTAATGTGTTATAATGAACTATTGGAATAGCTACAAGGAGGAACAAAAATGGCTAAGTTAAAAATAGTGATTGCCGGCGCTCCGGTGCTGCGTGAGGTGGCTCAACCGGTAGAGCGTATAGATAAAAAATTGCAGCGTCTGCTGCGTGATATGGCAGAAACAATGTATGCGGCCGACGGCGTGGGGCTGGCAGCACCGCAGGTGGGTGTAAGCAAGCGCGTTGTAGTTATCGACGTAGGCGAGGGTCTGTATGAGCTGATTAACCCTGAAATTGTTAAACGCGAGGGCAAGGTGCTGGGCAGCGAAGGTTGTCTTTCCGTGCCTGATTACGAAGGCGAGGTAGAGCGCTCCGAATATGTAGAATGCGAATTCACCGACAAAACCGGTCAACGCATGCTGCTTTCCGCAAGCGGTCTGTTGGCTATCTGTATTCAGCATGAGCTGGACCACCTGGACGGCATTCTGTTCATCGACAAGGCTAAAACCATTTCGCCTAAGCAGAAGGAAAATCCTGAGGATGCTGTAAGATAAATCCTGAGCGGAATATGAAAGAAAGATATACGGAGGAAAACAAATGCGTATAGTATTTATGGGAACGCCGGATTTCGCTGTCGGCAGCCTGCAGGCGCTGTGCGAAAGCGGCAAGCATGAAATTCTTGCGGTAGTAACTCAGCCGGACCGTCCGAAGGGACGCGGCAACAAGCTGCTGCAGACACCTGTTAAGGAATATGCGTTGGAGCAGGGATTGACTGTTTACCAGCCGCAAAAGGTTAAGACTCCTGAGTTCGTCGAGCTGCTGCATGAGCTGCAGCCGGAGCTGATTGTAGTAGCTGCCTTCGGCCAGTTCTTGAGCAAGGAAATTCTGGAGCTGCCGAAATACGGCTGCATCAATGTGCATGCTTCGCTGCTGCCGAAGTATCGCGGTGCGGCGCCGATTCAGTATGCCATCATCAAGGGCGAAAAGGAATCGGGCGTAACGATTATGCAGATGGATATCGGCATGGATACCGGCGCAATGCTGGATAAGGTAGTGGTGCCTATTGCTGAAAACACCACGATGGGCGAGTTGCATGACGCTCTGCGTGAGCAAGGTGCGACGCTGCTGCTGCAGGTTATCGACAAGATTGCGGCAAGTACTGCCGTTGCGGAACCGCAGGATAACGAGCAGGCTACCTATGCGACACTTCTCGACCGCAGTATGGAGCATATCGACTGGAGTAAAACGGCGCAGGAGGTACACAACCTCATCCGTGGCTTCAACCCTGCACCCAGCACCTTTACCAAGCTGCCGAACGGCAAGAGCCTGAAAATCTGGGGCAGCAAAATGACTGACAAAAGCAGCGCTGCTGCTGCCGGTACCGTTATCGAAACCGGCAAGCACAGCTTCTTTGTAGCTTGCGGTGAGGGCGTACTGGAAATCACCGAGGTACAGCCCGAATCCAAAAAACGTATGCCGGCGCAGGTTTTCCTGAACGGCCGCGGTGTACAGGAGGGCGACCTGCTTGCCTGAAGCAGGCTGTAAATTGAAGGAGTAATCTTTTAATGAACGAAGATAGTGTATTTAAGCCCAAAAAACGTATATTTATGGCTCTGACCTCCATCAGCGCCGTATTAGGTGCGTTGATGTTTTATGTGGTCTGGAAGGTAACCTTTCCGGGGCTTTATGAAATCAGCCGTTTTCTGCCGATAGTCTTCGGCTTTTTCGGCGTACTTATAGTGTTGGCGATGCTCAGCGGCGTGCTGGGAATCGTTATGGCGCTGTTGGGAATACCGGTGCTCAAAATTTTGTATTTTTGGGCGTGGAAGGCGATTAATATTCTTTTCCCCTTTGCGGTAGTACTGGGACGCTTGTTCAACATTCCCCGTGACCGCATCGAGCAGTCATTTATCGAGGTCAGCAACAATCTGGTGCTGCAGCATAAGGTGAAGGTGCCTGCCAACCGAATTATGATTTTAACACCGCATTGTATCCAGCTGGATACCTGCGTACATAAGATAACCCGTAATGTAGAGAACTGCCGTCAGTGCGGACGCTGCAGCGTAGGTGCTATGCTGGGGTTGGCGCACAAATATGGCTGCCATTTTGCCGTGGCTACAGGCGGTACGCTGGCAAGGCAGATGGTTAAGCAGGCAAGGCCGAAGGCTATTGTGGCTGTGGCCTGCGAGCGTGACCTGACCAGCGGCATTCAGGATGTATTTCCGCTGCCGGTGCTGGGCGTTTTAAACGAGCGTCCCTTTGGTCCCTGCTTTAACACACGGGTAGATATTAATAAGCTGGAAGCAGCAATTTTAGCATTTATGGAAGATGATGAGGAAGAAACAAAGCATGCGGAAGGAACAAAAAGCAAATTATCCTGAAAGCGCCCGCGGAGCAGCGGCACTTTTGGTGCGTATGGTGCTGGAGGACGGCGCTTATACGAATATCGCGCTGAACCAGTATCTGCGCGGCAGCAGATTGAGTGACCTTGACAGAAGGCTGGCAACAGAGCTGGTATACGGCACGGTGAAGGCTAGCGGTACGCTTGACTGGTATCTGGCGCAGTGCGTCAGCCGTCCGCTGGATAAGGTGGCCGGTGATATTCTGGCGATACTGCGCATCAGCACCTACCAGCTGCTGTATATGACACGCATTCCCGCGTCGGCGGCAGTAAATGAGGCTGTAAAGCTGGCACGCTCGGTGAGCCATGAGGGCAGCGCCAAGTTCGTCAACGGCGTTCTGCGCGGTCTGCTGCGCAAGCAGGAGGCAGGTGCGTTCGTTCTGCCCGATGTCGAAAAGCAGGATGCCGATTATCTGTCGCTGCAGTATTACCATCCGCGATGGCTGGTGAAGCGCTGGCTGGGACCGTGGGGCCGCGGCGGGACTGAACGCCTGCTGGCGTTTGATAACACGGCTGCGCCGGTTTGCCTGCGTGTTAATACGCTGGTGACTACGCGCGACAAGCTGTTGGCGGATTTGACGGAAATGGGTGCGCAGGTGCGTGCTTCCGAATGGAGTCCCTACGGAATTGTGGCAGAGCATCTGCCGTCGCTGCATACACTTTTGGCGGCACTGCCGCAGCATTTTTATATTCAGGACGAAAGCTCCATGCTGGTAGCGCCGGTGTTGGCGCCGCAGCCCGGAATGCGCGTGCTGGATATGTGCAGCGCTCCCGGCGGCAAGGCAACACATGTGGCACAGCTTATGCAGGATAAGGGCGAGGTTATCGCCTGCGACATCCACGAGCACAAGCTGGAGCTGATTGCCGAAAACGCTGCCCGTCTGGGCATGAAGAGCGTCAAAGCACTGCAGAACGATGCTCTGCAGCTGCGCAGCGAATGGCTGGGCGCGTTTGACAGAGTTTTGGTTGATGCACCCTGCTCCGGTCTGGGTGTGCTGCGCCGCCGTGCGGAAGCACGTTGGCGCAAGCAGCGTAAGGACTTGAAGCTGTTCCCGCCGCTGCAGCTGGCAATTTTAAAGAATGCCGCACAGTACGTGAAGGATGGCGGTACCATGGTTTACAGCACCTGCACGATTGAGCAGAGCGAAAACCATTATCTGGTAGAAGAGTTTTTAACGCAGCATCCCGAATGGCAACGTGTGGAATTTACGCATCCGCTGACGGGCGAACAGGTACAGGAGCTGCAGCTTCTGCCGCAGAATGACGGCATTGACGGCTTTTATATCTGTAAGCTGATGAAAAAGCAGTAATATAGAGGTAAGAGAATGCAAGATATTTTTGCTTTACCAATAGAAGAATTACAAGAATTATTTGTGGCGGCAGGCCTGAAAAAGTTTCGTGCCAAGCAGGTATTTCAATGGCTGTACCAAAAGTCGGTCTTTGATTTTGCCGCTATGCACAACCTGAGCAAGGCCGATATCGCCGTGTTGCAGGAAAAATTTACCGTGCTGCCGCGCAGTCTGAAAATTTTGCGTGAGCAGAATTCCTCTGACGGCATGACGAGCAAGCTGCTCTTGGGCTTGCCGGACGGAAATTCGGTTGAAACTGTTCTGATGCACCATGACTACGGCTACAGCGTGTGTGTTTCCAGCCAGGTAGGCTGCGATATGCACTGTGCCTTCTGCGCCAGCGGCCTGAAGGGCGCTGTACGCAATCTGACGGCGGCGGAAATCGTAGCGCAGGTTTACCTGTTCAACGAGCGCCTGCGTGAGCAGGGCGCGATGGTGAGCAGAGTGGTAGTGATGGGCAGCGGTGAGCCGATGCTGAACTTTGACAGCGTTTTGCAGGCGCTGGATTTTCTGCACCGCGAGGACACCTGTAACATGAGCTATCGTAACATGACGCTTTCTACTTGCGGCATCATTCCGGGTATTAAACGTCTGGAGGAGCAGGGCAAGCCGATAAATCTGGCAATTTCACTGCATGCGGTAAAAAACGAGTTGCGTACAGCACTGATGCCTGTCAACAATGGTTATCCCTTCGTGGATGTGCTGACAGCTGCCGAAAGCTACAGCAAAGCCAGCGGCAGGCAGATAACATATGAATATATTCTGTTGAAGGGAAAAAATGACAGTCCGCAGGACGCGGAGCTTTTGAGCAATTACCTGCGCTATAAGCAGGCATCCGTTAATCTGATACCGGCCAACCCGGTACCGGAGCAGGGCTTTGAGCGTCCGTCCAAAGCGGCAGTAGAACGCTTTTTGCGCATCCTGCAGAAAAACAGGATTAACGCTACCGTTCGTAAGGAGATGGGCAAGGATATTGATGCGGCCTGCGGTCAGCTGCGGGCTAAATTTGCCAAGGAACAGGAGCAAAAATAATGCAGGTAATCAGCAGAACCCATGTGGGCCTGGTCAGAGAGAATAATGAAGATGCGCTGCTGGTACGCGAGCCTTCTCTTTTTGCCGTTGCCGACGGCATGGGAGGCTATGCGGCAGGTGAAATTGCCAGCAGGTCTACTATTAAAGCCTTTGAGGCTGCGACGCACAGCCTGCGCCATGAGCAGGAGGAACAGAATATCCGTAAGGTTATGCTGGAGGCCTTTGACAAGGCCAATACGCACGTTTATAAAATGGCGGTGAGCAACGAAAGCTATTCCGGCATGGGAACGACGATGACGGCGCTTTATCTGCCGGGGGACGGCCACGGCTACTGCTGCCATGTAGGCGACAGCAGATTGTATCTGTTCCGCAACGACAAGCTGGAGCAGTTGACACATGATCATACACTGGTAGCAGATTTAAAGGAACAGGGTAAAATCACGGACGAGGAAGCCTTTGTACATCCGCAGCGCAATATTTTGCTGCAAGCCCTGGGTGTCGAGGAAACAGTCAATGCTGATTTCTTCAGCTTCCGTCTGCAGGAGGGTGACAGGCTGCTGCTGTGCAGCGACGGTCTGTCCGACATGCTGCGTGCAGCTGAAATCAGCCGGATTATAGGCTGTGCAGATCCGGAGCAGGCTGCTGACAAGCTGCTGGAGCAGAGCTTGGACAACGGCGGACGCGATAATGTGTCTCTGATTCTGATTGATTTAACTACGCAGGGGGAGGAAAGCTGTAATGGATAAAAATGGCAAGACCATCTTGAACGGACGCTATGAGATTATTCGTCCGATTGGCTATGGCGGTATGGCCGAAGTCTTTTTGGCCCACGACCAGCTTTTGGATCGTAATGTAGCCGTGAAAATGCTGCGCGACCAGTTCCTCGAGGACAACGAGCTGCTGGAGCAGTTCCGCCGGGAGGCGAAATCCGCGGCGCGCCTGGTGCATCCGTATATCATCAATATCTATGATGTTGTGTCGGAGGGTAGCAATCAGTATATAGTTATGGAATATGTTGACGGTGTTACTCTGAAGGAGTATATGAAGGAGCACAAGCTGAGCCTTAATACTGTGCTGGAAATCGCTGTGCGCCTTGCCGATGCACTGCAGCATGCTCACAGCCATAACATTATTCACTGTGACATTAAGCCGCAGAATATTTTGATTGATAAAAATATGAATCCTAAAATCGCTGATTTCGGTATTGCCAAAATGGTTACGAACCAGACGATGGTTTATTCCAAATCGGTGATGGGGTCAGTGCATTATATTTCACCGGAGCAGGCCTGTGGCGGTAAGATTACTGCCAGCAGCGATGTCTATTCCTTGGGCATAGTGCTCTTCGAAATGCTTACGGGTGAGGTTCCTTACGTTGGTACAACGGCTGTTTCTGTTGCTATGATGCATGTAGAAAAGCCTGTGCCGCAGCTGAAGGACTACATGGATAATGTTCCCGAGGGCATGCAGGAGATTATGAACAAGGCGTTGGCAAAGCGCTGTGAGGACAGATATGCAAATGCCGGTCAGCTCAGACGTGATCTGATGAACCTGAAGATGAAGCTCTTCCCGTTCAGCAGCGAGGATTATCATCAGGAGCTGGGCGCGGTGAAGCCTAACGGTAATGTTGTCGATAACCCTGATGACGGTGCTACGGTGATTATGAAGCCGGTGCGCAGTGAGCTACCGACGAAGCAGGTAACTCCGGCTGTAACACAAGAGCCGAAAAAAATTCAGGAAAAGCAGGAAGCAATGCCTTCCGAAAAAGCAGGGGATGAAAAATCGGTGGTTAAGAAAAAGCTGAATTATACCAAACTGATAGTAATGATTACTGCTGCGGTAGTAGCAATTTCGCTGGTAGCGCACTTTATCTTCAACCGCAACCTGGCGGAAATTGAAGTGCCTAATGTTACCAATATGACGGTAGTTGAAGCACAGAAGCTGCTTGAGGAAAAGGAGTTTAAGGTAGAGTTAGAGGAAAAATACGGCGATCCTGATAAGTTTAAGCCCGGTACTGTTATGGAGCAGTCCCCAAAGGCCGGCGAAAAACGTAAGCAGGGCAGCCTTATTATCCTGACTATCTGTAAGGGCGCGGAGCTGAAGGCTGTGCCTGATGTTACGGGCATGTCGCTGTCGAAGGCGGAGCAGCAGCTGCAGGCCGCAGGCTTTAATGTCGGCAAGGTGACGCGCAAGCATGTGGACGGCGGCAAAATCGGCGCTGTTCTCAGCCAGTCGCCGAAGGGCTTGGACAAGGCTCCTAAGGGAACTGGCATCGACCTGGTAATTAACGAAGGCGATAAGCCGGTACCGGATATTATCGGCAAATCTGTTGACGAAGCTAAGGGTATGCTGGAGCAGGCAGGCCTGAAGCTTGGTGAAATCAAAAAGGTTCAGGATGCCAATGCTAAGAAGAATGTAGTTTTGGCCTGCAACCCGGGTGTAGGCAGTAACCTTAACGACGGCGCGGCAGTAGCAATTACCGTAGCTGCCGGCGGCGATAAGAAGAGCGCCTACGTTGACTTTGTCGTACCGAGCGGCAAGCCTGCCAACGTACGTATTGTACTGACGGATGATAACGGCACGGCAACACTGTACAGCGGTACACAAAACGGCAGCGTGCGTCTGCGTCAGAAGGTGGAATATGCAGGCAATGCCAAGGTTCAGTTCATCTGTGACGGCAAGCTCATATCTGAAAGGAATCTGTAAACATGGCAGAGCTGCAGGGCAGAGTCCTGAAAAATTATAATGGTTATTATTACCTTAAGGTTGATGGCGAAAGCGAGCCCTATACCTGCAAGGTAAAGGGAAAAATGAAGAAAAACCGTTTTTCGCTGGCAACAGGCGATATCGCCTGCTTTGAGGTAAGCAGCAGCGAAAAGCGCGAGGGGATGATTACCGGCGTGCTGCCGCGCAGAAATTTTCTGCCGCGCCCTACGCTGGCTAATCTGGATTTGTTTGTGGCAGCCTTTGCCTGCGCTGTGCCGGATTTCAGCTTTCTGTTGGCAGATAAGCTGCTGGCGCTGGCAGAGCTGGCGAAAATTCCTGCGATTTTGGTGCTCAACAAGGAGGATAACGCTCCTGCGGGCCTGATTGAGCAGGTGAAGGCTGTTTATGAGCCTATCGGTTACGAGGTTTATACTCTGTCGGCACAGAACGGTACCGGCGTGGAGGCTCTGCGTGAGCGTCTGCGTGGTAAAATCTGCGCTTTTGGCGGACCTTCGGGCGTAGGCAAATCGTCTACCATCAACGCCATCGACAGCAGTGTGGACCTGCGCACGGGCGAGGTTAGCGAAAAAATCGGCCGTGGCAAGCATACTACACGCTATGCACAGCTGCTGCCGTTTGACGAAGGCTATATTGCGGATACTCCGGGCTTCGGCAATCTGCTGTTGGAGGGCATGACAGCCGAAATGGTGCTGGCCTCCTTCCGTGAGTTTGCCGATTATGAGGCAGGCTGCAGGTTCTGTCCCTGTACGCATACGCACGAGCCTGTCTGCGGTGTAAAGGATGCTGTGGCAGCAGGAAAGATTTCTGCCAGCCGTTATGAATCATATTTGACAATGTTAGCAGAGGTGAAACTCCTGCAAGAGAAAGAGGGAAGAAAATGATGATTAAAGTTGCTCCATCAATTTTATCTGCCGATTTTGCATATCTGGCGGACGAAATCAAAAAAATTGAAGCTGCCGGTGCCGACTGGGTACACATCGATGTTATGGACGGCCAGTTTGTACCTAACCTGACCTTCGGTGCTCCTGTAGTAAAAAAAATCCGTAAGGTAACCGACCTGTTTTTCGACTGCCATCTGATGGTAGAAAATCCGGAAAAATACATTGCCGATTTCAAAGCTGCCGGTGCCGACCAGATTGTTGTGCATGTAGAAACCACCAAGCATCTGCACCGCTGCATCCAGCAGATTAAGGCTGAGGGCATGAAGGCCGGCGTTGCACTGAACCCTGCTACCAGCCTGAGTACGGTAGAAGAAATTCTGCCTTACGTTGACATGGTACTGCTGATGACCGTTAACCCCGGCTTCGGCGGCCAAAGCTTTATTGAAGGCGTAGTGCCGAAGATTGAGCGCCTGCATGCAATGATTACCGAGCGTGGCCTGAATGTGGATATTCAGGTTGACGGCGGCGTTAACGCCGAAACCTCCAAGCTGGTGAAGGCTGCCGGTGCCAACGTATTGGTAGCAGGCTCCTATGTTTACGGCGCTGAGGATACCGCTGCCGCTATTGCCAGTCTGAAATAGTATTCAGAGATTATTGAACAGTAAATAGCGTTTGGAGAATAAGAAAAACCGTCCTTTCCCGCTATCTGCAAAAATGCAGACAGGGAAGGACGGTTTAATTTTGCTTTTTGTGTTATTTTTTTTCGCTATCGTTGGCTTTTTGCCAGATATACCACACTGCGAGCGAGCGCCAGGGACGCCATGTTTCCGTAAGCGTATTGATTTTGCCGCGTTTGGGAATTTCGCTCAGATTAAGCATTTTCTGCAGCTCTTTCTTGAAGATAAAGTCGGCACTGGGTACAACGTCTGTGCGGCACAGAGCCAGCAGCAGAAACATTTCGATGGTCCACTGGCCGAGGCCGCGGATTTGCATCAGCTGCTTGGTAATCTGGCTGTCGGTCATATCATCGAACTTATCCATGGTTACGCTGCCGTTGATCACTGCTTCGGCAAAGCTGCGCAGGTAATCTATCTTTTGCTTAACAAGACCGATGCTGAGCAGGTCCTCGGCGGAAGCAGCAAGCACTGCCTGCGGCGTAATAGGATTGCCGGTGAGGCCTTCGAGCTTTTTCATCAGCTCTTGGCTGACATCAGGCGGCAGCTGTTGGGCAATGATACCGGTCAGTAATATAGTAAAATAAACCTCTTTAGATTTTGGTTTTAACGGACATGGCGAATAACGGTCAACTAACGGGGCGAGCTCTGGAACGTTTTCACGCAGATAGCGGTCACCGACGGACCAATCTGGGGTTTGGCACATAAGCATCCTCCTTTTATTTACTTCATTACAATATTATAATACGAAAACGGCGGATAGACAAATGAAAAAATGCGAAATAATAGCAATAAAAGCAGTTTTCTATGAACGAAGTCTTTTGAATTTGCTTTTTCTTTAAATCATGAAGAAAAATAAAAAACGGCGGCAACGCAGATTAATATTTGCACTTTTTTCTTCAAAGCTGTATAATTAGTCTGATTAACAATCTATATTTGTAATTAAAATGTAAGGAGACGATGAAATGTCTGAAGTCAGAGTAAGATTTGCTCCCAGTCCTACTGGGTATTTACATATTGGTGGTGCGCGTACTGCGCTGTTTAACTGGCTGTTTGCCCGCAAAATGGGCGGTAAGCTGATTCTGCGTATTGAGGATACCGATATTGAACGCCTGAAAGAGGATTCCGTAAGCCAAATCCTTACCAGCCTGAAATGGTTGGGCATCAACTGGGATGAAGGTCCGGAGGCCGGCGGCGAATACGGTCCTTACTATCAGTCCGAGCGCTTTGATATTTACAAAAAATATGCTCAGCAGCTGCTGGATGAAGGCAAAGCATACTACTGCTTCTGCACTACCGAGGATCTGGCTGCACAACGTGAAAAACAACGCGCTGCTAAGCAACCGTTCCGTTATGCACGTACCTGCCGCGATATTCCGGCAGAAGAGGCTAAAGCACGTATCGCTGCAGGCGAACCGTATTCCATTCGTATCAAGATTCCTGCCGAGGGCAGCATCACCGTGCATGATCTGATTCATGGCGAAGTTACCTTTAACATGGACCAGTTCGACGATTTCGTAATTGTAAAATCCAACGGTATTCCTACCTATAACTTCGCTGTTTGTGTCGATGACCATCTGATGGGCATGACTCACGTACTACGTGCCGAGGAGCATCTTTCCAACACTCCGAAGCAGCTGCTGGTTTACGAAGCACTGGGCTGGGAGCCGCCTAAGTTCGGTCATATGCCGATGATTCTGGCTATGGACCGTTCCAAGCTGAGCAAACGCCACGGCGCAACCTCCGTTGAAGAATTCCGCAGCCAAGGCTATCTGCCGGAAGCTATCATCAACTATCTGACTCTGCTTGGCTGGGGCCCCGGCGATGAACGCGAAATCTTCACTCTGGAAGAAACCGTTAAGCTGTTTGAGCTGGAGCAGATGAGCAAAAAGGCTGCTATTTATGACACCAAAAAGCTCACCTGGATGAACGGCCAATATCTGTCCGAGCTGCCGCTGGAAAAAATTCTGCCGGATGCTAAGCCCTTCTTCGTGAAAGACGGTCTGGTAACCGAAGAATGGTTCAACGATGCTGCCAACGAAGCATATTTTGAAAAGCTCGTAGACGTTGTACGTGTACGTGTTAAAACTCTGCAGGAGGTTGCCGATGCTTCCACTTACTTCTTCAAGGATGTTGAAGAATATGATGAAAAGGGTGTAGCTAAGCACTTCAAGGCAGAAAATATTCCTGTACTGGAGCAGTGCATTGCAGCAATTAAGGCTGATGATGTATATGACCTGGCTTCTACCGAAGCAGCATACAATAAGATTGCTGCCGATAACGGTCTGGCTCTGGGCAAGGTTATCCATCCGACTCGTCTGGCTCTGACCGGACGCACCGTAAGCCCCGGCATGTTTGACGTTATGGTTCTGCTGGGTAAGGAAAGAACTCTGGCACGTCTGGAAAAGGCTGTTGAGTTCATTAAAAGTTTATGATTGTAAAATAGCGATTGGCGGCTAGTTTTAGCGCGATTGCTTTAATTAAGCAGGAGGGCTTTCTTCCTGCTTAATTTTTAGCAAGAGGTTCAAGGCTTGGGCAATGTTTTTGGAAAGGAGCTGCAGGCTATGAAAATCCTGTTGACAACATTATTGTGCTTATGTTTATCTCTGCCGGTGCTGGCAGACCAGCAGACTACGGTGCTTACCGAACAGACCTCTGTCGGCAAGGCAACGGCAACGCTGCCCTACATCGACGGCAGTAATTCCGCTGAGATGGAAAAACAGGCCAACGCATTGGTGCGCGATGCTGCAGCTAAGCTGGTCAAGGAGGTAGGCGGTCAGGGAAGTGTAACCTATAAGGTGATGCTGAACCGTCCGAGTCTGGTGAGCCTGCTGCTGGAGGCAGATAATGGCGGACGCAAAGCATATGCCGGACTGAATCTTGATTTGACCACCGGCAAGGAGTTCGAGGTTACGGATTTCTTTGTTGATAATGATAACGTAAAGGCTGCTTTGGGCAATTATGATAATGTGCTCTTCGGCGAAGAGGGCTTGTTTGTGCGCAGCAAGAAAAATGCTGCCTACAGCAGCTTTGTGCCCTACAGGGATGTAGTTACCTCTCTGCGCATCGGCGAAGCGGGACGCTTGCTGCAGCTGGCGAAAATTACCGATAAGGCTGCGGGCAAAACACTGCGTCTGCCTGCAAGCGGACTGATGGCGCTGAAGCTGGACAGCAATCCTTCCACCGGCTACGGCTGGCAATTTGCCTCCAGCTCACCGGCAGTAAGCAAGGTAGGCAGCTCGTTTACCATTCCGCGTGGTGACGAGGAAAGAATGGGTGCGCCCGGCGTTGAAATTCTGGTGCTGGCAGTTACCAAGCCCGGTACCTACAATATCCGCATGGATTACAAGCGCTCTTGGGAAAAAATGAGTCTGCAGAGCTTTAACTTTACAGTTATCGCAGAATAAGCTAGAGGATGTGTTTATGGAAAAAGCATCAGTTTCTGTAAAAATATATAATAGTACCTATGCATTAACGACCTCTGCTTCCGAAGAACAGGTGCTGAAAATAGCAGCAGAGGTAGACAGAAGAATGCAGGAGCTGGCAGAAAGCAAAAAGCTGCTGCAGACAGATAAAATCGCCATCTGGACGGCGCTTGACCTGGCTGCAGACAGACTGGAGCTGCAGGAAAAATGCGTTGCTCTGAAACAGGAAATGCAGCAGCAATCCGTGGCAGCGGAGCAAAAAATGCAGGAAAAATGCGCTGCGATGGAGCAGGAGCTGCAGCAAAAATGCGCAGCAGCAGAACAGAAAATGCAGGAAAAATATGCTGCGCTCGAGCTGGAAATGCAGCAAAGAAATGCTGTGCTGGCAGAAGAGCTGCAAAGCCTGCAGGCCAGATATGACAGACTGCTGGCAGCAGTGCGTGAAAGGTAGATAACATATGGAAAAGAAAACAATAGAACTGCTTGCTCCCGCAGGCAGCTGGGAAGCATTGGAGGCAGCGGTAAACGCTGGCGCCGATGCTGTATATATGGGCGGTAAAGCCTTTGGCGCACGTGCCTATGCCAGCAATTTTGATGAAGAGGAAATGGCGAAGGCGGTGTATTTTGCGCATATGCACCATGTGCGCCTGTATATTACCGTTAATACTTTGGTTGATGACAGTGAGCTGGAGGCTTTATCCGCTTACCTGCTGTTTTTGAATAACGTAGGCGTAGACGGACTCATTGTGCAGGATTTGGGCGTTATCCGCCTGGCGCAGAAAATTGTGCCGGAGCTTCCGTTGCATGCCAGCACGCAGATGAGCATTACCAACAGCAGCGGTGTAGACTTCGCTATGGGCGCAGGCATGGAGCGCAGCGTGTTGGCGCGTGAGCTGAGCCTGAAGGAAATCGGTGCCGCCTGCAGCCGAGGCAGTGAAATCGAAACCTTTATCCATGGCGCTTTGTGCGTATGCTACAGCGGTCAATGCCTGATGAGCAGTCTTATCGGCGGCCGCAGCGGCAACCGCGGACGCTGTGCCCAGCCTTGCCGTTTGCCGTATAAGCTGCTCAACGCGAAGGATGAGGATATGCTGCAGGGCAAGAATGCAGGCCAGTATCTGCTGAGCCCCAAGGATATGAATACCTTGAGCATTTTGCCGCAGCTGATTGACGCAGGCGTTGTGTCTTACAAAATCGAAGGACGCATGAAGCGCCCCGAATATGTTGCGGTAGTAGTAGATGCTTACCGCCGTGCGATTGACAGCTATCTTGCCGGTGACTACAACGTGCCGGAGGAGGATTTGGCGAATATCGAGCAAATTTTCAACCGTGACTTTACCACCGCTTATCTGGAGCGTCGTCCAGGACGCACGATGATGAGCGACCGCCGTCCCAACAACCGCGGTGTGCTTATCGGCCGTGTAGCTAAGCTGGATAAAAACCGCAATAAGGCAGTTATTAAGCTGGATAAGGAGCTGCATCTGGGCGATGGCTTGGAGTTCTGGGTAAGCGTCGGCGGACGCGTGGGCACCACCGTTACGGATATGCTGTGCGGCGGCAATAGCGTGCAGAGCGCTGCCCCCGGCCGGCAGGTAACGATTGACGTGCCTAATGGTGTACGCTTGAATGACCGCGTTTTCCGTACTCTCGACAGCAGATTGATGAGCTATGCGCAGCAGTTCTTCGGACCGGACGCTAAAAAACGCATTCCGGTAGATTCCGTTGTTACTGCACGTCTGGGCGAGCCCATGACCGTTACGCTGTCGGATGATGAAGGAAACGTCGGCTACGGCGAAACCGATTTTATCGTAGAGGCAGCACGCAAGCGTGCGCTGGATGAGGCCGGCGTACGCAAGCAGCTGGACCGTCTCGGTACGACTGAATATTTCCTGAACAGCCTGATCTTTGAGCATGATGAAAATGTTATGGTGCCGATGAGCGAAATGAACGAAGCACGCCGTATGGCATGCGAGGCACTGGATGCAGCGCGTCTTAATGCCTTCGCACCGGCGCGCACAGCGGTGCACAGCTTCAGCGAGCAATTAGTGCCGCAGGCACATAAGGCTAAACAGCATGAATCCGTTCTGGTAGTGCATTGCGACAGCGTTGAGAAGGTCAATGCTGCGCTGCAGGCAGGTGCTGAACGCATTCTCTTTGGCGGTGATTGCTTCAATCATCAGCTGCCGTCAGAGGCGGATTATGCTAAGGCTGCTAAACTGGTGCGCAAGGCAGGCCGTCAGCTGGCCTTTGCTACTCCGCGTATCATCAAGGAAGCACAGCTGGCATATTTCGATAAGCTCTTCACTCTGTGGGAGGAGCTGCAGCCGGATTTTGTTTACATCAACAACAACGGCTTGTGGCCATTGGCGAAGAAGCATGCTGCGCTTAATTTGGTAGCAGACATGTCTTTGAATATTTTCAACAGCCAGACACTGCAGTTCTGGCAGGAGCAGGGCGCTGCAGGCGCAGTGCTCAGCCCCGAGCTGACTATGGCGCAGGTAGAGCATCTTGTGAGCGTCAGCCCGCTGCCGTTGGAGTGCATGATTCAGGGACGTTTGGAAATGATGGTTTCCGAATACTGCGTAGGCGGCAGCTTCCTGGGTGCGTTAGATAAGGGTGCCTGCAAATTTAACTGTGCAGAGCCTTTGTTCCTGGGTGACCGCAAGGATGCACGCTTCCCGATTGTTACGGACCAGTTCTGCCGCATGCATATTCTGAACGCACATGAGCTTTCGATGACTGCCAATGTGCAGCATATGGCGGAAGCAGGCGTAGCGGCGCTGAGAATTGACGGCCGTGATTACGATGCGGCACGTCTGGGCGAGCTTGTGGCACTGTACCGCAAGATTCTCGGCGGTGCGGTGGAGGCACCGGAAAATCTGCCGGGTACTACAAGAGGCCACTATTTTAGAGGCGTAATGTAAAAGTAAATGTCAGCTTGATAGGCTGAGTAAATTGAATAAGTCAAGGCTCCTGTCAGCAATCGCCGGCAGGGGCCTTTTGTCGCATGTACAATTTGCTTGTCTAAGCATTTTTATATGCTTAATTATAAAAATCAGAGATGGTTTTCAGGCTATAGCAATCATATGCAGCAGAAAAATTTGCCTGCATCTTTCCGTTCCTGCCTGATTTATGATATAATACTAAAGTTATAGAGAAAAACGACCATAAGGTCAGAAGATAAATTTTAGAGGAAAAGAGGAATGTGAAATGACAAATGGATTTGCAGCCTTAAAGGTTTGTGCCCACACCGTAGAGCAGCTTCAGAAAATGGGCATCAAAAAGCCGATGCCGGTACAGGAGCAGGCTATCCCGGCGCTGTTTGCCGGACGTGACGTAATCGCCCGTGCGCAGACAGGCACAGGCAAGACACTGGCGTTTTTAGTGCCGCTGGCAGAAAAAATCGATACTGCCAAAAGCTACGTTCAGGCGCTGGTAATTACGCCGACCCGTGAGCTGGCACAGCAGATTGCCACCGAAATGAAAAAAATTCTGGGCGAAAGCGATATCAAAGTGCTGGCTGTTACCGGCGGACGCGATTTCGAAACGCAAAAATATAAGCTGGAGGGACGCAGCCATGTGCTGATCGGTACTCCCGGACGCTTGTTGGACCATATCCGCAAGGGTAACACCGATCTTGGCGGTGTGCGCTATCTGGTACTGGACGAGGTTGACGAAATGCTGCAGCAGGGCTTTATGGATGAAGCGCTGGAGCTGATTGCTATGACCGCGCCGGAGCATCAGACGATGCTTTGCTCCGCAACTCTGTCGGAAGAAGTGCGCAAGCTGGGACGCAAGCTGACGAAAAACTGCGCGCTGATTGATATCAATCCGGACCAGGCTACCGTGGAGAAAATCAAGCAGATTTGCCTGAAAACAACCGACGAATACAAGAACAAGGCTGTGGCAGCGCTCATTGACCGCCTGAATCCTTATCTGATGATTGTTTTCTGCATGAGCAAGGAGCGCACTAAGGAGCTGGGCGACTGGCTGGGCATGCAGGGCTATAACGTTGATGTGCTGCATGGCGAAATGTCTCCCGCCAAGCGCAAAACTGTTATGAAGGCCTTCCGTGATGCTAAGATTCAGATTCTTGTTGCCAGCGATCTGGCTGCCCGCGGATTGGACGTTGAGGGCGTAACCCATGTTGTAAACTACGATATTCCGCATGATGTCGACTGGTATGTTCACCGTATCGGCCGTACCGGACGTGCAGGCAATGAGGGCGAAGCAATTACGCTTTATACCGCCGACGAGGTTAAATGGCTGCGTAATATCGAAACCAAGCTGGGAATTCTGATGGAACGCCAAAACCTGGAGGGCGGTGTTGTGGCACGTCGCGTTGCTGTGGCTGCCAAAAAGAAAAAGCCCGCAGGACCTAAGCGCGGACGTAATTCAGTTGTTGACAAGCGCAAGGCTCCCAAAACCGGCAGCAACCGCCGTCAGGGTGCTAAAAAAGGCAAATAAGCAGGCTTTTAAATCTGAATAACAAAACTTTAAGTGTGGATGCTTCTCTTGCTTTACAGAGAGGCATCCATTTTTTCTTATGTCTTAGAAGAATGTAACTTATGAGCCAATGTGCATTTTTTATCTTTTCAAGTATAGAAAAAATATGGTAAAATATAATGGAATAGGTATGCAATAAAAAAAGAACAGGAGGGCAGTATATGTTGACAATTCGTGAATATAAGCAGGCAGCAACCCTGGAGGAGGCCTGGCAGCTGAACCAGAAGCGTCCTAACCGCGTGCTTGGCGGTATGCTGTGGATGCGCCTGAGCAAGGGCAATGTGCAGACAGCGATTGATTTGTCGGCTTTAGGCCTGGATACAATAGAGGAAACAGAAACGGAATTCCGCATCGGTGCGATGGTGAGCTTGCGCCAGCTGGAGCTGCATGAAGGCTTTACCGCTTACAGTGAGGGAGCAAATAAGGAGGCGCTGCGCCATATTGTAGGTGTGCAGTTCCGCAATCTTGCTACCGTAGGCGGCAGTGTGTTCGGACGCTTCGGCTTTTCGGATGTGCTGACCTTGCTTTTGGTTATGGACAGCTATGTGGAATTATACAAGGGCGGTATTGTGCCGTTGGCAGATTTTGTGAATATGCCGTATGACAGAGATATTCTGGTGCGCGTTATTGTTAAAAAGACGGCAGCACATTACAGCTATAAATCCGTGCGTATCAGCAAGACCGATTTTCCGGTGCTGACCTGTGCGGCGGCGCTGACTCAGGAAGGCGTGCAGGCCGCAGTGGGCGCACGCCCTGCAAAGGCAGCGCTGGTGAAGGATGCAGAGCAGCTCGCAACTCTGCCTATGACTGCCGAGAAGGCACAGGCCTTTGCGGAATATGCTGCAGGCTTACTGCCGACGGAAACCAATCCGCGTGGCAGTGCTGCGTACCGTAAACACCTGATTAAGGTGCTGACAGCAAGATGTTTAACAGAACTAGGAGGTAAGGCCTGATGGAGATAACCTTAACCTTAAATGGCAAAAAGCTGACACGTATGGTGGAGGCTGATACAGTTTTACTCGATTTTCTGCGCAAGGAAGGCTGCTACAGCGTGAAGCGCGGCTGTGACACTACCAACTGCGGTTTGTGCACTGTATTTATGGATGATAAGCCGGTGCTTTCCTGTGCTGTTCTGGCAGCGCGTGCCGCCGGCCACAGCATCGTAACGATGGAGGGAATGCAGCAGGAGGCAGCGGAATTCGGTGCCTTTATTGCAGACCAGGGCGCGGAGCAGTGCGGCTTCTGCAACCCCGGCATGATTATGAACGCTATCGCGCTGCTGCGTGAAAACAGCGAGCCTACGGAAGAAGAAATCAAGGAATTTTTGGCAGGCAACCTGTGCCGCTGCTCCGGCTATGAGGGACAGCTGCGCGGAATCCAAAATTTTATCGCCTGGAAAAAAGCCCAGGCGCAGGCATAAGGAGGGGAGCTGCAGATGAAAATAGTTAACCAATCCTACCGCAAAAAGGATGCTATGCAGCTGGTGACAGGCCAGCCTGTCTACACCGATGACCTGGTGCCGAATGATTGCCTGCTTGTCAAGGTGCTGCGTTCTCCGCATGCGAATGCTATTATTGAAAGCATCAACACCGCGATTGCAGCCAAGGTGCCTGATATCGAAGCAATTTACACCTGGGAGGACGTGGACCAGGACGGCGAGCGCTGCACCTACGCAGGCCAGACCTATCCCGAACCGAGTCCCTATGACCGCCTGCTGCTGGACCGTCATGTACGCTTTGTGGGTGACATTGTAGCGATTGTTGCCGGCAAAACGGAAAAGGCTGTCGACAAGGCGCTGTCTTTGATTAAAGTAAAATACCAGCTGTTGGACGCAGTGCTTGACTTCCGCACTGCGCTGGATAACCCTGTGCTCGTGCATCCGGAGGATACCTGGAAGGCGAACTGCCCGGTTGGTGCCGACAATAAGCGCAACCTGTGTGCCCATGAGGTTATCGAGGACGGTGAGGTTGATAAGATTCTGGCGGAATGCGATGTTGTTATCGACCAGACAACTCATACCAAGGCTGTACAGCAGGATATGATGGAGCCCTTCGTAACCTATTGCTCCATTGATACCTACGGCCGTCTGAATATCCTCAGCTCTACGCAGATTGTTTTCCACTGCCGCCGCATTATTGCGAACGCGCTGCATATCCCAAAAACCATGGTGCGCGTGGTTAAACCGCGTGTAGGTGGCGGCTTCGGCGCTAAGCAGAGCTGTGTCAGCGAAATGTATCCGGCCTTTGTTACCTGGAAAACAAAAAAGCCTAGCAAGATGATTTTCTCGCGTTATGAATGTCATATAGCTTCCAGCCCGCGCCACGAGATGGAGGTGCGCGTGCGTCTTGGTGCTACCAAAGAAGGCAAAATCCGCGCGATTGATTTATATACTCTTTCCAATACCGGTGCTTATGGCGAGCATGGTCCCACGACTGTCGGCCTTTCCGGTCACAAGTCTATTCCTCTGTACCGTACCGAGGCCTTCCGCTTCGGCTTTGACGTAGTTTACACCAACCTGCAGGCTGCAGGCGCTTACCGCGGTTATGGCGCTCCTCAGGGTATCTTTGCCGTAGAGTCCGCTGTGAACGAGCTGGCAGCACGTCTGAAAATGGACCCGATTAAGCTGCGCGAGATGAATATTACGCGTGAGGGCGATATTATGCCTGCTTATTATGGTGCGCCCAACACAAGCTGTGCGTTGGACCGCTGTCTGGAGCAGGTACGCGAGATGAGCGGCTGGGAGCAGAAATTCCCGCTGCAGCAGCTGCCTGACGGCAAGGTGCGCACAATGGGCGTGGCTATCGCAATGCAGGGCAGCTCCATTCCTTACTGCGATGTCGGCGGTGCTACTCTCAAAATCAACGACGAGGGACATTACACTTTGCTGATTGGTGCTGCCGATATGGGCACCGGCTGCGATACCGTTCTGGCGCAGATGGCAGCAGAGGTTCTGGAATGTGATTACGATAACATTACTGTATTCGGTGCGGATACCGACGCGTCTCCTTATGATTCCGGTTCCTACGCATCCAGTACAACATATATTACCGGCAAGGCCGTAGAAATCTGCGCACAGCGTTTGCGCGGCAAGATTTGCCAATTAGGCGCACGCCTGCTGGAATGCGGCACGGACCAGGTTGTTTTTGACGGACGTGAGGTGCGTGATACCGTCAGCGACAAGGCTGTAAGCCTCTTTGATATCGCCACCGCTTCTATGGTGAATAACGATATCGCTTTGGAAGAAACCGTGGAGCAGAACAGTGTACTGTCCCCGCCGCCGTTTATGGCCGGTGTGGCTGAGGTTGAAACCGATCTGCTGACAGGTGAGGCACAGGTTGTGAACTTCTATGCATCTGTTGACTGCGGTACTCCGGTTAACCCGCATCTGGCGAAGGTGCAGACCGAGGGCGGCATTCTGCAGGGTATCGGCATGGCGCTGATGGAAAACGTAACCTACAGTCCCAAAGGACGCATTTACGAAAACTCCTTCATGCAGTACAAGGTTCCCTGCCGTGAGGATATCGGTCATATCTATGTTGACTTTGCCAGCAGCTATGAGGAAAGCGGTCCCTTCGGTGCCAAATCCGTGGGCGAGCTGGTAATCAATACTCCGGCTCCGGCGATTGCCGATGCAATTTATCAGGCAACCGGTAAGCGCTTCATGACGCTGCCGATTACACCGGAAAAAATTGCTATGGGCGTAGACGAAGAATAAGATTTTTATAAGCTAAAAACAAATGTGGTTGCAAGACCACATTTGTTTTGGCATGCGTTATTCTCGGGTGAGAGTGACGATGGAGCGCTTTGCCACCTTTCGCCTCACTGCGTTCGGCACCTTCCCTATACTAAGACCCATTATTCATAAAATGAAAAATGCTGGTCGTGTTATACTCGAAGAGTGCAAGAGGGCAGGCAAGAAGAACAGCTCAAATCTTTAACTAGCAATTAATATATCGTGTAGCGAATAAAAATTTTAGCAAATGAGTGTCTGGTACCATAGAAGTGTCGCAATTGTTTGAGCGCTAAGCCAACTATTTTAGTATAATTTCTTTGCATAGCGCGAGTTTTGCGACACTTCGTCCTGGTTCCACACGAAATTTGCGTTGTGCCCTATGGCACGAGAAAATTTTTTCTGAGCGAAATGATATTTAATTGCGACGCACAACCCTCAGTCATCGCCTACGGCGATGACAGCTCCCTTTCAGGGAGCATATAAAAGTTAGAGTTTCAAAATACAATTATATCTCCCCTGAAAGGGGAGGTGGATGCGAGCATAGCGAGCAGACGGAAGGGTTGGGATACTCTTTGTTCACGCTTTGTAAACTAATTTCAATTCACGTAAAAAAGGACTACAATCATGTATGACCAATACAATCGCAAAATAGATTACCTGCGCATTTCCCTTACCGACCGCTGCAATCTGCATTGCCGCTATTGTCAGCCGGAGATAAGCGAGCATGTGCCACATAATGAGATTTTGCGTTATGAGGAGCTTTTGCGTATTTGCCGCGTTGCGCTGCAGCTTGGCATCCGCAAATTCAAAATCACCGGCGGCGAACCGCTATTACGCAAGGGCTGCAGCAATTTTATCGCCGGCCTGAAGCAAATGGACGGCGTAGAGCAGGTAACGCTGACGACGAACGGCACACTGCTTTCGCAGCAGCTGCCTGCGCTTATTGCGGCAGGTGTGGACAGCATCAATGTGAGCCTTGATACGCTGGATGCAGCGTATTACGCAGAGCTGACCGGCGGCAGCCTGGGCAGCGTTTTGCAGGCACTGCAGCAGCTGCAGGCTGCAGGAATACCGTTCAAGCTGAATTGCGTGCCTTTGGCGGAGAACGGTTTTGCGGATATCATGGCGCTGCTGCGGCTAGCAGACAAATATAATGCACCGCTGCGTTTTATTGAGCTGATGCCGCTAGACTGCAACGCTGATCTAAAAGGATTGAGCGGCAGCGAAATCCGTAGTCAACTGGAGCAGGCAGGCCTGCAGCTGCAGCCAGACGCACAGCGCTACGGCAACGGTCCCGCAAGTTATTGGCGCATCGGCGGCTATAAAATGCCGGTGGGCTTTATCGAACCGCTGCACAATAAATTCTGCGCTGTCTGCAACAGGGTACGCCTTACCTCCGTAGGCATGCTGCAGCCCTGTCTTTACTGTAACGAGGGCATGAATCTGAAGCGCTTGCTGCGTGACGGCGCAAGTGATGCTGATTTGCTGCAGGCTATGCAGGAGATTATTTATGCCAAGCCTGCGGGACACAGCTTTGAGGTGGAGGCGGCAAGCTTTAATATGAGCCAGATAGGCGGATAAATACAGGCTTTGAAGGAGCAGACGATGAGTGAATTTACACATTTTGACGCTGCCGGCAATGCTCTGATGGTGGATGTCAGCGACAAGGCTGACACCGCGAGGGTTGCCGTGGCGCAGGGAAAAATCTGCGTAAGCAGAGAAATATATGAAAAAATTGCTGCCGGCAGTATGGCCAAGGGTGATGTGCTGGGCGTGGCTCGCGTCGCGGGAATTATGGCGGCCAAGCGCACCAGTGAGCTGATACCGCTGTGCCATCTGCTGCAGCTGACGAAATGTACGGTTGATTTTGAGCTGTTGGCGGAAAACGGCAGCTATGCCGTACAGGCACAATGCCTGGTAAAAACTATGGGCAAGACAGGCGTGGAGATGGAGGCGCTGACAGGCGTACAGATTGCCTTGCTGACGATTTACGATATGTGCAAGGCCGTGGACAAGGCAATGGTGATTACAGATGTGCATCTGCTGAGTAAGGCAGGCGGAAAGAGTGGTGATTTCGTATGGAAGCAAGCATAAAGGGTATAATCAAGGCTGTATGTATCAGTGAAAAGAAGGGTACGGAAAAGCATCCTGTTAATGAGATTGTTCTTAAAGAAAATTATGGCATCGATGTTGATGCCCACGCCGGCAAATGGCACCGTCAGGTGAGTTTGCTGAGTGCGGAAAAGGTAGATGAGTTTAATGCGCGCGGCGGTGATGCCGCTATCGGCGCTTTCGGTGAAAATATTCTCGTAAGCGGTATCGACTTCAAAAAGCTGCCGGTAGGCAGCATCATGCGCAGTGGTGACGTAGTGATGAAGCTGACGCAGATTGGCAAGGAATGCCACAGCCACTGCACGATTTTTGCGCGTGTGGGCGACTGCATTATGCCACGTGAAGGCGTTTTTGCGACGGTAGAGCATGGCGGCGTTCTGCGCAGCGGTATGGAGCTGGAGGTGATTCTGCCTGCTGCCGACGCACCCTTGCGCGCAGCGGTAATGACGCTTTCGGATAAGGGTGCAGCGGGTGAGCGTGTCGATACCAGCGGTCCGCGGGCATCACAGCTGTTGGCGGAGGCAGGCTACGAAATTGTGGAGCAGGTTTTGCTTCCCGATGCGCAGAAAAAAATCGAACGCGAACTGATGCGCCTTTCTGACAGCAGACAGGTTGATCTGATTATCACCACAGGCGGCACAGGACTTTCGCTGCGTGATGTTACACCGGAGGCAACAATGGCGGTGGCTACACGCAACGTGCCCGGTATCGCGGAGGCCATCCGTGCGGAATCACTCAAGATTACGCGGCGGGCAATGCTGAGCCGCGGCGTGAGCGTAGTGCGCGGACAGACGCTGATTGTGAATCTGCCGGGCAGCACCAAAGCAGTGGAGGAAGCACTGGCAATCGTTATGCCGCAGCTGGAGCATGGATTGCGTATCCTGAAGGGCAGCGCCCATGACTGTGCGAGAAAATGAGCGCAATTGACTGGTCACCGCTGTGGATTTCACTGCACACTGCGGCAGCAACAATCGTCATAGTTTTCTTTATCGGCGTGATTATTGCCTGGTGGGTGGAACGGCTGCAAAGCCAAAGCCTGAAGATTTTTGCCGACGCAGTAATAACGCTGCCGATGGTGCTGCCACCTACGGTAGCAGGCTTCTTTTTACTGTATTTTTTCGGCAATAACCGTTTTTTAGGCCAGCTTATTTATCAGCTGACGGGCATAAAAATAGCCTTTAGTTGGTTGGCGACGGTGCTGGCAGCAGCGGTGATTTCGCTGCCGCTCATGTACCGCAGCGCGCGCGGAGCCTTGTCGCAGGTTGATAAGGGCATGTTGGAGGCGGCACGTTCACTGGGCATGACGGAATGGCGCATTTTCTGGCGTATTCATCTGCCGAATGCACTGCCGGGCATTATTGCCGGCGGTCTGCTGGCCTTCGCCCGCGGTCTGGGTGAGTTCGGCGCCACGGCGATGATTGCCGGCAATATTGCAGGACGCACACGCACACTGCCGCTCGCGGTTTATTCTGCCGTAGCGGCAGGCGATTGGGATGCCGCAGGCTGGTATGTGGCCGTAATTGTGGGCATCTGCCTTTTGGTAGTTATCGGTCTTAATGTTTACTTATATAAAACAAAACAACAACAGGGGGAGTAAAATGAAAAAACTCTTATGCTTAGCATTTTCTTTAATGTTAGCTGTTATGGCTGCAGGCTGCGGCGGCGGTGATAAGCAGGCTGCTGTACCGCAGGCCGGCAAAACACTGCGTCTGGCTGCTGCTGCCAGCATGGAAAAGGTATTTACGCAAAAGCTCATTCCGCTTTATCAGCAAAAGCATCCGGAAATCAAAATCGAAGGCGTATATGATGCCAGCGGCAAGCTGCAGGCACAGATTGAAAGCGGTCTGGCAGCGGATGTGTTTATTTCTGCGGCCAACAAGCAGATGAACGCGCTGAGCGAGAAGGGCTATATGGACAAGAGCACTGTAAAGCCGCTGCTGGAAAACAAGCTGGTGCTGATTGTGCCTAAAAGCGGCAGCGCAATCAAAGGCTTTGAGGATTTCAGCAAGGCTAAGCATCCTGCTATCGGCGATCCTGCAAGCGTTCCTGCAGGCCAATATGCCAAGGAAGCGCTGACCAAGCTTGGTCAATGGGACGATATTCAAGGCAAGGTAAGCCTTGGCACCAATGTAACGCAGGTTTTGAACTGGGTTGCCGAAGGCAGTGCCGATGCAGGCCTTGTTTACGCTACCGATGCAGCGCTTTTGAAGGACAAGGTAACTGTTGTGGCTGAAGCTCCGGCAGGCTCCTTAAAGAAGCCGGTAATTTATCCTATCGGCGTGCTGGCGAAGGCTCCGCAGGCTGATGCTGCCAAGGATTTTGCTGCCTTCCTGCAGACCGAAGAAGCTATGAAGATTTTTGCCGCCTACGGCTTTGCGCAGGCTAAATAAGAGGTAGATAAACATGAAATTAATTCGTACTGAGGATGCGGTCGGCAGTGTTCTCTGCCATGACCTGACACAGATTATCAAGGGCGTTACTAAGGATGCCGTGTTCCGCAAGGGACATGTGGTGCAGCCGGAGGATATTCCGGTGCTGCTTTCCATCGGCAAGGAGCATTTATATGTGTGGGAAGCCGACGAAAATATGCTGCACGAAAATGATGCTGCACGCATTTTGTGTGACATCTGCAAAAATAACATGATGGATGAATCGCCCGTAAAAGAGGGCAAGATTGAGCTGGCTGCCGCTGCCGACGGTCTGTTTAAGGTGGACAGCGCGCGTCTGCGCCTGGTGAACAGCTTCGGACAGATGATGATTGCAACGCGTCACGGCAATACGCCGGTGAAGAAGGGCGATAAGCTCTGCGGTACACGCATTATACCGCTGGTTATCGAAAAGGAAAAAATGCAGCGTGTGCGTGAGCTGTGCGGCGAAGAGCCTTTGCTGCAGCTTTTGCCGTATAAAATCAAAAAGGCTGCCGTTCTGGCGACAGGCAGCGAGGTTTTCCACGGACGCATTAAGGATACCTTTACGCCTGTGCTGGAGGAAAAGCTGGCAGAGTTCAACGTGGAGGTAGTATATAAGCAGGTTCTGGATGATAAACCGGAGCAGATTACCGCTGTGATAAAAACCGCAATTGAGGAAAAGGGCGCGGAAATGGTGCTCTGCACCGGCGGAATGAGCGTTGATCCGGATGACCGCACACCGCTGGCAATAAAAAACACCGGTGCACGCATTGTGTCTTACGGTGCGCCTGTGCTTCCGGGGGCAATGTTTTTGCTGTCGTATTACGGTGAAGACCAGGTGCCTGTTCTGGGCCTGCCGGGATGCGTAATGTATGCTAAGCGTACGATTTTTGACCTGGTGCTGCCGCGTGTGCTGGCCTGTGACATCGTCACTGCCGACGAGTTGGCAGCCTTGGGCGAGGGAGGACTGTGCCTGAACTGCGCTGTGTGCACCTATCCTGCCTGCGGCTTTGGCAAGGGGTGGTAAAATGACCTACGCAGAGCCGCAGCATTATCATGTGAAGGTGCGCGTGTATAACGAAAGCATTGATTTCGGCAAGGGCGTAGCGGAGCTTCTGCAGCGCATTGAGGCAACCGGTTCGCTGAGCGCTGCTTACAAGGCTATGGGTATGTCGGCCAGCAAGGCGTGGAAGATTCTGCGGCGTGCGGAGGCAGACCTGGGCTTTGCGCTGGTGAGCAGTACGGCGGGCGGCAAAAGCGGCGGCGGCAGCGTGCTGACGCCGGAGGGACGTTTGCTGCTCGAGCGGTATACAGCCTTTAATGCAGAGGTGCAGTCGGCGGCGGCGCAGGCCTTCGCCAAGTATTTCAAATAACATAAAGCTTGTGGCAGTACGGGGAATTTTCCCTGTACTGCCTTTGTTTATATAGTTTGTGTTTTCTTGACGCAGAATAGTAAAGAGGCTATAATATAAACATCTAGTAAATAGCAACAAGTATCAGATATGGGAGCTATGCCGACTTCCTTCCGCTGTGTATAGGCGGATGATTAGCTTGCGATTTGCCGCAAAAAAATTGCAGCGTTATTTTTTTGAAAGAAGGTTTAAGTATGAGTGTTTTTGCCGGAGCTGTTAATTATTTTGTTAAGGGTGGTCCCTGCATGTGGCCGCTGCTGATGTGTTCCTTTGCCGCTATTGCTATTGGTGTGGAACGATATCTTTTCTATAAGAAAGCTATTTCCGGAGAAAAGTTCGCGAGCAGTTTTTGCCGCATGATGAATGACTTTAATCTGGTTGGCGCCAGTGAATTGGCAGAGCAGAGCAAGGGCGAGGCTGCTGCCATGGCTAAGGAGATTTTGGATATTAAGGGTGACCTCGGCCAGCGTCTGGAAACTATTGTCTATACTAAAGCAGACCGTATTATCGACAGTCTGGAAAAAAATATTAACTATCTGAGCGTTGTTATCGGTCTTTCACCGATGCTCGGTCTGCTTGGTACGATTACCGGCATGATTTCCTCCTTCAACGCTTTGAACGAGAGAACACAGAATCCGATGGCTGTTACCGCAGGTATCGGCGAAGCGCTGATTACTACTGTTTTCGGCCTGTGCATTGCCATTATGGGTATGTGTATCCATGCTTATCTTACAAGCAAAATCAAAACCGAAACTCTGAATATCAACGAGGTCGCAGATACGTTGGTTGATATTTTCAAAGCTAACGAGCAGAGCAAATGAGGGGCGGTGTTGAAAAATGCGCAGACGTCGTAAAAGAGTGATGAAGTCACCGGAAATCATGCTTAGTCCTATGATTGATATGATTTTCCTGCTGCTGGTATTTTTCATTGTCAGCACTATGTATATGAGCGAGGTCAAGACGATTCCTATCCGCCTGCCTGTTGCTCGGCATTCGGAGAATGTCAGCAAGAGCAATTTTAATGTAACAATCAAAAAGGACGGCAGCCTTTATCTTGATGAAAATAAAATCGAGATGGATATGCTGGTTCAGAATGCTGCGATTGAAAGCAAGCATGATTCCTCTTTCTCGGTTATTATCAGAGCAGAGGACGAAGCGCCCTATAAAACTATTATCCAGCTGATGGATAAAATGAAGGGAGCAGGTGTCACACGCTTCGGTTTGGCTACGGATACAGGTGAGAGCAAATGAAGGACGAACAAAAGCGATTTGGCAAGGGCTTTGCCGTAGCTCTGGCTGTGCATCTTGTTCTTGCCGCCGGCCTTGGCATTTTCGGCTACCGCTTTGTGCATACGCCTCCGGAAATTTTGGAGGTTTCTTTGGAGGGCGGCGGTGGCGGCGCTGAAGCTCAGGAGGAAGAAATCGAACAGGAGGAGCAGCAGGAAGAGCCGCTTGTACAAAGCCTGGAGGATATTATTGACCAAAAGCTGAAGCCTAAACCGCAAAAGAAGGTTGTCAGGAAAAAGGCAACGGCAGCCCCCGGGCCGAAGGCTCCTGCCGGTAATCCTGCCGGCAGCGGTACAGGTACAGGCACTGGTACCGGAACAGGCAGTGGCAGCGGAAGCGGCAGCGGTAATGGCAGCAGTAATGGCAGCGGCGAAGGCCGCGGCGTGCCGGTCAAGCCGCCACGCCTGCTGCGTGAGGTCGCACCTGTATATCCTGCGTCCGCACGCAACAGCGGTGCAACCGGTGTAGTAACTGTACGCATTCTGGTGGGTGCTGACGGCAGTGTAGAGGATGTAACGGTGGTTGGTTCCTCCGGCAACGGTGCTATGGATAACAGCGTTGTGACGGCAGTCAACAAATGGCGCTTCAGTCCTGCCAAAGACAAGTACGGGCAGAACGCACGCTGTCGCGTTACGCGCGCAGTAAGCTTTAACTTAAGATAAAAATGCATAGATGCTTTGACGCAAAGAAGCTGCTGTCTTCGGATGAAGCCGGAGACAGCAGTTTTAATTTCGGGAGAAATATCGAGTTTAAGAAGATGATTATATCGATGCAAAAGAAAAAAACACGGGCATTATGCACCGTGTTTTTTCTGTCTTGTGTCTCACGGAAGGAATGAGACGAAGTGGAAGGGATTAGATAAATACAAAAATCGTCGGCTGATATTTTATCAGCTGTGTATATTATACTATATGATAAAAGAACTTGTCTAATATGGAATCAGCATAACAGTTATTTCGCCTTGTTCAGATTTCTGTATTTCGTTACGAAGAGGGCGATGCGCTCCAACGCCTTATGCAGGATTTCTTCACTGTAAGCATAGGAGCAACGGATATAGCCTTCGCCGCCGGCACCGAAGATATTGCCGGGGATTACGAGAACCTCCTGCTCCTCAAGCAGCTTTTCAACAAATTCCATGCTGGAAAGGCCGGTTTCCTTGATGCAGGGGAAAACATAGAAGGCGCCTTCGGGCTCATACAGCGGCAGTCCCATCTTGTGGAAGCCGTCAATCATAATCTGACGGCGGCGGCTGTATTCGGCAACCATATTGTCAACGTCCTGACGGCAGTATTTCAGTGCCGCAATCGCGCCGTACTGTGCCGTAACGTTGGGGCAGAGCACAACATATTGATGCAGGATGTTCATAGCGTTGATGATTGCCGCCGGTGCCATGATATAGCCAAGACGCAGGCCGGTCATAGCGTAGGCCTTGGAGAAGCCGTTGAAAATGATGGTGCGGTCGCGGAATTCCGGGAAGGAGGTGAACATGGTGTGCGTTTTGCCGCCGTAGGTAAGATGAGCATAAAGCTCGTCGCTGATGACAATCAGGTCATGCTTCACAGCCCAGTCGCCGATAGCCTTAATCTGCTCCTTGCTCATAATAGCGCCGGTCGGGTTGTTGGGATAGCCAAGCATAATAGCCTTAGTCTTGGGCGTAACAGCCTTTTCCAAATCTTCGATAGTAGGCACAAAGCCGTTTTCCTGATAAGTTTCCACGGAAACAGGCTTGCCGCCTGCCAGAATAACGCAGGCCTTGTTGGCAACGTAGCAGGGCTCGGGAAGAATAATTTCGTCACCGGGATGCATAATGGTAGTAATAGTGGTGTACAGTGCTTCGCTGACACCGACGGTTACCATGATTTCGGTTTTCGGGTCGTATTTAACGCCGTAGTTTTTATGGATATCATCCGCAATTGCCTCGCGCAGCTCCAAAAGGCCGAGAGTGGGAGTATAGCAGCTTTTGCCTTCGCAGATGCTGTTGATTTCGGCATCCTTGACAGCCTGCGGAATATCAAAATCGGGTTCGCCTACGCTGAGAGGCACGATGTTAGGGTTAGCGGCCATAATATCAAGAAACTTTGCCAGACCGGAGGGAGGCAGTGCTTTAATAAAGGGAGAAACAGCAGCATCAAAATTATAGGACATAAAAAAACCACCTTTCATAAAAAGCTTGTCGATAAAGCGCCCTTGTCAAAACTGACACTTTTTCCACAATCTCTATCAGTTTACTATATTACTGTAGCAGATATTTTTACGACTGACAAGGGAAAGCGCAGTGTATACATTTTCTATGGCAGATTTAGCATTTTTTTGTATAAAATTTAACATATCATAACTAGATATAGCGTAAGCTACTTGCAAGACTTGCCAACAGATGCTATAATAAGAATAGCCAAAATAAGTATGACTTGTGAAAGAGTGGGTTTAAAGCCCGCTCTTTCCGCTTATTACGATGTTTCTGACGCATTTGCGGCAGAGGCAGGTGTTGGCCGTAAGGTTAATACTGAAAGAAAAACTTAATATGGAGGTGAAAATGATGCAGGCAAAAGAAGTTGAAGCACTGATTACCGCAATGGTAGAACCCCTTCTGCAGGATACCGGGCTTACTCTGGTTGATGTAGAATATGTGCGTGAAAAGGACTGGTACCTACGGATTTTTCTCGATAAGCCTGGTGGAGTTGAAATTGATGACTGCCAGATGGTGAGCGAAAAGCTGACGGAGATTCTTGATGCAGAGGATCCTATTCCCGACAAATACTTTTTGGAGGTTTCTTCTCCGGGCATTGACCGTCCGCTGAAGAAGGACAAGGACTTTGAAGCTGCCTACGGCACCAAGGTTGACATTATGTTCTATACTCCGTGGGAGGGAATGAAAAATCTGACCGGCATTCTGGTAGCACATGATGACGAAGCTGTACAGGTTAAAAAGATTATTAAAGGTAAGGAATTCAAAAATCCTGACCGCATTGAACGTAGGCTGATTGCGAATATCAGACCGCATATAGACTTTTAATTTAAGAAATAGGAGGCTTATTAAGTGAACGCAGATTTTATCTCAGCAATCCAGGAATTAGGAAAGGAAAAGGGTATTGACCCCGAGCTTTTGTTCCAGGCTGTTGATGACGCTTTGGTTGCTGCTTACAAAAAGAACACCGGCACAAACCAGAATGTCCGTGTTGAAATGAATAAAGAAACCGGTGAAATCCATGTATATGCTCAGCGCACTGTTGTTGAAGGCGAGGCTGACGGCATTAACGAAATGACTCTGGAGGATGCTCAGGCAATCAACCCGCAGTATCTTGCAGGCGACATCGTAGAGGTTGAGGTTACTCCGAAAAACTTCGGCCGTATCGCTGCCCAAAACGCTAAGCAGTTTGTTGTACAGCGTATCCGTGAGGCAGAGCGCGGACAGGTATATGAACGCTTCCAAAGCCGTGCCAATGATATCGTTACCGGTATTATCGAGCGCATGGAAAACCAAAACGTTTATATCGATTTGGGCAAGGTTGAAGCCGTGCTGACTCCGAACGAGCAGATTCCCGGTGAAATCTACCAATACCATGAGCGTATGAAAACCTATATTGTTGAGGTTAAGCGCACCAACAAGGGACCGCAGATTATGGTTTCCCGTACTCATCCCGGCCTGCTGAAGCGCCTGTTTGAGCTGGAGGTTCCGGAAATCCATGACGGCGTTGTTGAAATCAAATCCGTTGCCCGCGAGCCCGGTATGCGCTCCAAAATTTCCGTATATACCGCTGACAGCAATGTTGATCCGGTAGGTGCCTGCGTAGGCCACAAGGGCATGCGTGTGCAGACTATCGTTAACGAGCTGCGCGGTGAAAAGATTGATATTGTAAAATACAGTGAAGATCCGGCACAATATGTTGCCAATGCTCTGAGCCCGGCAAAGGTTGTCAAGACAACCGTTAACGAAGCAGACAAAATCTGCCGCGTTGTCGTACCGGATTACCAGCTGTCCCTGGCTATCGGCAAGGAAGGCCAAAATGCCCGCCTGGCTGCTAAGCTGACCGGCTGGAAGATTGATATTAAGAGCGAAACTCAGGCTGCCGAAGAGGCTGCTGCTGAGCCTGCTCCCGTGGAAGAAGCATGATGAAGGTTAAAAAAGTTCCGCAGCGTAAATGCTTAGGCTGCAATGAAATGAAGGATAAAAAGGCTCTGCTGCGCGTTGTACGTTCACCTGAGGGTGAGGTCAGCCTTGACCTCACCGGCAAGAAAAATGGACGTGGCGCATATGTCTGCCCCGATAAGGAATGCATTACCAAGGCCGTAAAGGAGAAACGTCTGGAGCGCGCTTTGGAAAAGCCTATCGGTGAGGATGTACTCAAGCAGCTGCTGGAGGATTTCGAACATGGCAGGCAATAATGTCGCATTTGCTTTAGGGTTGGCGCAAAAGGCAGGCAAAACCGCTTCCGGCGATACAGCTGTGCGTGCTGCCTTAAAAAGCGGCAAGGTCAAGGTACTTGTTTTGGCACAAGATGCTGCCCCTAATTCAAAAAAGGAAATTTATTTCCTGGCAGAGATGGCAGGCGTGCAGGTCATTGAGCTGTTGACGCGCAATGAGCTGGGCTATGCAATCGGCAAAGGACCTAGAATAGCTGTGGCTGTTACCGATGCGAATTTTGCTAACATGCTGTTGAAAAAATAATGATTTAAATCACAGTTGTCTGCGCAGCTTGCGCGAGCTCCGCAGATGAATCTGCTTCTTATTATCTGGTCTGGAGGTGGATGAATGGGTAATAAAAGAATATATGAGGTTGCCAAGGATTATGGCAAACCGGTAAATGAGGTCATTGACCTATTGAAGAAAAATAATATCGAAAAAACTAATTTTAGTGCAGCTGATGACAAGGCTATGTCTGTTATCCGTAAAGCATACGATAAAAAACCAGAACCGCCCAAACCGGCGAAGACGGAAAAACGTGATGTCAGCAAACCGGCTGCTCCTGCGCGTCCGCAGAATACAGCTAAAAGAAACGATAACAATATGAATAGGAATAACGGACAGAGGAATATGCAACAAAATCAGCAACAAAATCAACGCAACAACAACGCTCAACAAGGGCGTAATGAAAATCGTCAGGGTGGCCGCAACGAAGGCCGTCCGCAGCAGAACCGCGGTGGCCAGCAGGGCAACCGTCAAGGCGGTCAGGGTGGCCGTAACGAAGGCCGTCCGCAAAACCGCAACGGCCAGCAGGGCGGTCAGGGCAACCGTCAGGGTAACCGCAACGGCCAACAACGCCAGGGCGGTATCTTTGTAGGTCCTAAGAGCCAGCAGGGACCGAGCGTACACGGTGAAAGCCGTGCACAGGTTAGCGGTGGCCGCAGCGAAGGCCGCAGCGGCGGTCGCAGCGAAGGCGCTCGCGATAACCGTCAGGGCGGTCGCAACGCAGGCAAGAGCCGTAAGGACAACAAGCCGCAGATTAAGGGCAGCTACGCTACCCGCGAAAGCCGTCCGAACCGCAGCGCCGGCCATCAGATGCCGGTAAACCGCGGCGGCAAGAAGCCCGCACCGAAGCAACAACAGGCTCCGGTAGAAATCGTTCGTCCGACCTACGTTGAAATCGGCGAATCTATCAATGTACAGGAATTTTCCAAGCTCATTAAGCGTGAGGTTAATGAAGTAATCAAGGCTCTGTTCATGCTGGGCGTAATGGTTACCATCAACCAGGATATCGATTTCGATACCGCACAGCTTATCGGCGACAACTTCGGCGTAGAGGTTGGTCAGAAGGCTCCGGAAGAGGATCCGACCGAGATTCCCGAGGTTGACGATCCGCCTGAAAAACGCGTTCCGCGTCCGCCGGTTATTACCGTTATGGGCCACGTTGACCATGGTAAAACCTCCCTGCTGGACGCTATCCGCAAAACCAACGTTACTTCCCGCGAGGCCGGCGGTATTACCCAGCACATCGGTGCTTATAAGGTAAACTACCAGGGCAAGCAGATTGTATTCCTGGATACCCCGGGCCATGAGGCTTTCACCGCTATGCGTGCCCGCGGCGCACAGGTAACCGACGTTGCAATTCTGGTTGTAGCAGCAGATGACGGTGTAATGCCGCAGACCATCGAGGCTATCAACCATGCTAAGGCTGCAAAGGTACCTATCATTGTAGCTATCAATAAAATCGACCGTCCGGGCGCAAATCCGGATCACGTTAAACAACAGCTGGCAGAGCATGAGCTCATTCCTGAGGATTGGGGCGGCGACACCATTATGGTTCCTGTTTCCGCACATCAGAAAACCGGTATCAGCGACCTGCTGGAAATGATTCTGCTGGTTGCTGAAATGCAGGAGCTGAAGGCTAACCCGAACCTGCCTGCTCACGGCACCATCATCGAGGCACAGCTGGATAAGGGCCGCGGCCCGGTTGCTACCGTACTGGTACAACGCGGTACTCTGCATATCGGTGATACAATTATTGCCGGCACCTCCTATGGTAAGGTTCGTGCAATGATCAATGACCGTGGCGAAAAAGTTAAGAAGGCTCTGCCTTCTACCCCTGTAGAGGTATTGGGCCTGAATGATGTACCGGCTGCCGGCGATATCCTCGACAGCACCGATGAAAAGACTGCCCGCGGCGTTGCTGAAAAACGTATCGCCAAGAAGAAGGAAGAGGAAATCAAGCTGAACTCCAAGGTTTCTCTGGATGACCTGTTCCAACGTATTAAAGAAGGCGAAATCAAAGAGCTGAACATCGTTGTTAAGGCTGACGTTCAGGGTACCATCGAAGCATTGAAGGCATCCCTGGAGAAAATCAAAAACGATGAGGTTAAGGTTGCCGTTGTCCATGCAGGCGTAGGCGCTATCACCGAATCCGACGTAATGCTGGCATCCGCTGCCAACGCACTGATTATCGGCTTTAACGTTCGTCCTGACGCTAACGCGCGTAAGGCTGCCGAAACCGAGAAGGTTGACGTACGCACCTACCGCGTTATTTACGACGCAATCAACGACGTTGAGGCTGCTATCAAGGGTATGCTTGCTCCTAAATTCAAAGAGGTTATCCAAGGCCGCGTAGAAATCCGTCAGCTGATTACTATTTCCAAGCTGAAGATTGCCGGCTGCTATGTAGTTGAAGGCAAGGTTACCAACAGCTCCAAGGTTCGTGTTGTCCGTGACGGCATCGTAGTTCACGAGGGCGTTATCGAATCTCTGCGCCGCTTCAAGGACGATGTGAAGGAAGTTGCCCAAGGCTTTGAATGTGGTATTACTTTAGAGAAATTCAGCGACCTTAAAGAGGGCGATATCTTTGAAGTATACGACATGGAAGAAATCGCAGTAGAATAGTCTGCCGCATAAGGCACATTGCGCAGGAATGTTGGCCGTATACGCCGCATTCCCCGCAGCTGCTGCCTGTACGTCAGTCTGTATCTATATATAGAGGAAAAGAAAATGGCAAGACTTAGAGTAGAAAAAGTACAGGAGGCCATCAAGCACGAAATCAGCAAAATGCTGCTGCATGATGTCAAGGATCCGCGCATTCAGTTTGTTACCGTAACCGGCGTGGAGCTGACAGATGATATGAGCTATGCAAAGATTTTCATCAGCATGTATGGTCCCAAGGATAAACAGGATGAAACCTGGAAGGCTCTGAACAAGGCATTAGGCTTTATGCGTACGGAAATTGCCAAACGCATCCGCCTGCGCTTTGCACCGACCCTGATTCTGCAGAAGGATACCTCCGCAGAATACAGTGCGCATATTCAGAGCATTTTAGATAAGATTAAGCAGGAAGAAAAGCCTGCAGCCGAGGAAGCAGAGCATGAGTAAGGAGCTTAGCCTGCAGGAAACAGGCGCTATGCTGCTGGCGGCAGAAAAAATTGTGCTGTGCACCCATGTAAGCCCGGATGGTGACACCCTGGGCTCCACCTTGGGACTGGCACGCTTTTTGCTGGCACAGGGCAAGCAGGTTACTGTTTTCTGTGATGATATTATCAACAAAAGCTTTAGCTTTTTTCCCGGTATTGAATTGTGTGAACGCCCGGTAGAGGGCAGCAAGCTGCAGACGGATTTGCTGGTAGTTATTGATGCCAGCTCCTTTGACCGTATTGGTCTGGTGTCCGAGGTTGTGGAAGCAAAAACACTGCTGAACATCGACCACCATATTTCCAACGAACGCTTTGCCGATTATCTCTATCTGGATGCCAAGGCAGCAGCCGTGGGCGAGGTAATGTGCGATCTGTTCATGGCTATGCAATGGCCCTTTGATAAGGAAATTGCTACCTGCTTTTACACAGCAATCAGCACAGACTGCGGCTCGTTCCGCTATGCCAACACTACGCCGAAAACTATGCGTAATGCTGCCAAGCTGCTGGAATACGGCGTGCAGCCTAACGAAATTAGCGATGCACTGGACGTGCGTTCCCGTGATACGGTAGAGATGCTGGCCAAGGTACTGCCTTCGCTGACCTTCGCTTATGAAGGCAAAATTGCTTATCTCACAATTACCAACGATTTATATGACAAGGATGTCCAGACCGACAGCTTTGTGTCCTACCCGCGCTATATTGAGGGCGTTGACGTAGCTATTATGTTCAAGGCCGTTGAGCCGGCGGTAACGCGCGTGAGCATGCGCTCCAAGAGCGTTGACGTATCCGCTGTGGCTGTAGCCTTTGGCGGCGGCGGTCATCTGCGGGCAGCAGGCTGTACGATTTATGCACCGGTAGAGGAGGCTCGCACTCAGCTGCTGGAGGCATTGGGCAAATTGGTTTAATATGGACGCAATTTTTAATGTATTAAAACCACCACAGATGACATCGCACGATGTTATCGGCTTTTTGCGGCGCGTGCTTAACACAAAGAAAATCGGACATGGGGGAACTCTTGACCCTGACGCGGCAGGAGTTCTTCCTGTTTTTGCGGGCAGTGCGACCCGTCTGCTGGAATTTGCTGTAGAAGGCCGCAAGGAATATATTGCCGAATTTACGCTGGGAGCGCAGACAGTTACCGGCGATGACAGCGGTGAGGTTGTCAAAACGATGCCTGTGCCTGCATTCGACAAACAGGAGCTGGAAGCGGTGCTGGCGCAATTTACCGGCAAGCAAATGCAGCTGCCGCCGATGTATTCGGCAATCAAAATCAACGGCAAAAAGCTGTATCAGCTGGCACGTCAGGGCGTAGAGGTGGAGCGCACCGCACGTCCCATCGAGGTCTATAAGCTGGAGCTTTTGCATTATACGGCAAACAGCTTTACTGTGCGCGTGGCCTGCTCCAAGGGAACCTATATCCGCGTTCTGGGTGAGAACCTGGCGACGGCGCTGGGAACCTGCGGTACAATGAGCTTTTTGCTGCGCACACAGGTGGGAGCCTACACGATTGACAAGGCCTGCACGCTGCAGGAAATCGCGGAGAACCCCGAAGCCTGTGCCGCAGAGCCGCTGACTGCTGTTGCCGAGCTGCCCAAGCTCAAGGTAAATGCGCGTCAGGCGGCGCGCATTACCAATGGTGTACGCACTACGGTGGCACAAACTGCCGACGGCAGATACGCTCTGCTGGGGCCGGAAGATGAATTCTTAGGCATCGTCCGCTGTGAGCAGGAGCGCCTGCAGGCAGAAAAAATCTTAGAGCATTACCCGATGCCAGAGGAATAAGCATGGAGATTATTACTTCTTTAGAACAACTGCATAAATTTTCCGCTCCCTGTGTGGTAGCATTGGGTACCTTTGACGGCCTGCATCGCGGTCATCTTGATGTAATTAAAACTGCTAAGGCAAAGGCGCATGAATGTAATTCGCAGCTGGCTGTCTTTACCTTCAGCAACCATCCCTTTGAATGGATTCGTCCGGGTATGGTGCCGCCGGCGCTGATAACCGGCGCGCAAAAGCAGGAGCTTTTGCAGCAGCTTGGTGTGGATGTGCTGGTGGACATTCCCTTTAATCAGCAGGTAGCAGACCTTTCGCCGCAGGAGTTTTTGCAGCGACTGCAGCAGCTTGATTACAGCTGTCTGGTAGTCGGTGCCAACTTCACCTACGGCTGCCGTGGACAGGGTACTGTCTATACGCTGGCTGCTTCCGCCAAGGCCATGGGCTTTGAGCTGCTTGTACGCGAGCTGGTAAGCGAGGGGGCAACCGTTATCAGCAGCACCGCTATCCGTCAGCTTATTGCCGCAGGCAAGGTAGCAGAGGCTGCCGACATGCTGGGGCGCAGCTACAGCATCAGTGGTACCGTGGCGCACGGCAACGAGCGTGGTCGCTTACTGGGATATCCTACGGCCAACATTGAGCTGGAGGATGCTCATGTTGCGGTTCCTCTGGGGGGAGTGTATGCTGTGCGGGTAATTGCCGACGGCCAAAGCTATCACGGCATGGCCAATATAGGTTACAATCCGACCTTTGGTGATGTTGCCAAACCGCGTCTGGAAACGAACATCTTTGATTTTACCGGGGACCTTTACGGTAAACAGCTCACTGTGCAGTTTGTGCAGCGCATTCGCGGCGAAGTAAAATTTGCCGGTATTGAGCAGCTCAAGCAGCAGCTGGCGCAGGATAAGCATGACTGTGAAGCGGCATTGCGGTAAATCAAAGCTGTTTTTATAAAAAACTTTACAAAATACTTGCTATCTGGTGGCAAGATATGGTATACTATCATAGTATTTGAACCAAGGCCTGGCAGTTCGATTCTCCAACGGCTGCTACGCTTATGGCAATTTGAATTTTTAGGAGGAAACAAACAATGTTAACTAGCGAAGCTAAACAAGCAGTAATTCTGGCAAACGCACGTCATGAAGGTGACACCGGTTCTTCTGAGGTACAAATCGCAGTTCTGACCGAACGCATCAAATATTTGACCGAGCATCTGAAAGAGCACAAAAAAGATCATCATTCCCGTCGTGGCCTGCTGAAACTGGTAGGTAAACGTCGTGGCCTGCTGAACTACCTGGCTAGCAAAGACATCGAGCGCTATCGTGCAATCATTGCTAAACTGGGTATCCGTAAATAATCCGGTTTATGCTGAAAAGTCCGTCCGCAAGGACGGGCTTTTTTTGTGCTTGCGTTTAGGTTAAAGATAAGCAGCTCGTGCAATAGTATTAAAAATAATTAACACTAACGCAAAAATCACTCATAGTGTTAAAATAAATTAATACTATCGACGAAATGTGCGATAGTGTTAAAAATAATTAACACTGTTGCGGTTGGGAGTGGGTTGGGCATTTGAAAAAAATAGAATTAAGGATGAGTATAAGTATGTTAATCAGTCGATTCTATTACGAGAAAAGTGCACTAGGTGAAAAATCTCGTAATAGGGAATGGTGATGAAGCAGCAAAAAGACAATTCTGTTACGAGAAATGGGAAGAAGTGACAAAATCTCGTAATAGAATTCATCGTTATAATAAAAATAAGGATTCACTTCCGATTTACTTGCGAAGTGAATCCTTATTTTTTGTTTGTTAAGCCTAAAATGTAATCCGTGGATGTGTTATGAAATTTAGCCAAGGCAATGAGTATATCTGTCGGTATATCCCGTTCGCCTTTTTCATAGTTGCTGTAGACTCTTTGTGAGCAGTTAAGGATTTCAGCCATTTGTGTTTGCGTCATATCCTTGTCCTCACGTAAGTCGCGAATGCGCTGATACATTATTATCACCCAATAACATTATAGAAAGAGAAGGCACTTTAACTTGCTATTTAGCGCAAATTGCGCTAAAATCAAAAGAGAAAAGTATTAGCTTGCTAATACTTCAGGCAAAACACACTCAATGTGTGCTTTTGCTTGACTGGGGGGGACAACAGTGTATCATTATAATGAGTTATTGACAAATTTTTGATACATGAACAATTAACGGAGCTGACTTGGGAAAATGAAGTTTATTAACAATGTTAATGAAACATTAAGGGATGATATGGCTGCAGAAATGAAAAAGGGCAGTAAGCTGTCTATCGCTGCTGCCTATTTTTCTATCTATGCTTTTGAGGCTTTGCGCAAAGAGCTGAGTAATATTGACGAATTACGTTTTATTTTTACTGATCCTACATTTATCCAGAAGGAGAACAGCAAAAAAGAGAAGCGTGAGTTTTATATTCCAAAATTAAATAGAGAGCGTGGCATTTACGGTACGGATTTTGAGGTAAAGCTGCGTAACGAACTGAACCAGAAGGCTATAGCCAGGGAATGTGCCGCATGGGTTAAGAATAAGGCTGTTTTTAAATCTAATGTAGGCAATAAGGATATTACGGATAAGTTTATTTTGCTGGATGACAAGGCTTATTTTCCCGTTAACGGCTTTACGACTGTTGATTTAGGCTGCGAACAGGGCAACAATATGGGAACTAACATTGCGAAGGTTGCAAGCCCCATGTCGCTGACGCTGCTAGAGCAGTTTGAAAAGCTTTGGCAGAATAATGAAGAATTACAGGATGTAACTGACAAGGTAATAAGCAGTATCAGCTCTGCTTATAACGAAAATGCTCCGGAGTTTATATATTTTGTGACGTTATATAATATTTTCCATGAATTTCTTGACGATATCAGCGAGGATGAGCTGCCAAACGAGCGCACCGGTTTTAAAAACAGTAAAATTTGGAGCATGCTTTTTAATTTTCAACGTGACGCAGCGCTTGGCATCATCAACAAGCTGGAAAAATATAATGGCTGTATTTTGGCAGACAGTGTAGGCTTGGGTAAAACTTTTACGGCCTTGGCCGTTATTAAATATTACGAGGGACGCAATAAAAGTGTGCTCGTACTGTGTCCGAAAAAGCTGGCAGACAACTGGAATACCTACCGTGCCAACTATAAAAACAATCCCATTGCTGCAGACCGTTTAGGCTACGATGTTTTGTACCACACGGATTTGCTGCGTAAGCATGGCTTCAGCGGTTCTATTGATTTAAGCAAGATTAACTGGAGCAATTATGATTTGGTTGTTATAGATGAATCGCATAATTTCCGCAACGGCGGTGCGTTTAGTGATGATGAAAAAGAAAATCGCTATACGGTGCTCATGAACAAGGTTATTCGCGAGGGTGTGCAGACGAAGGTTTTGATGCTTTCGGCTACGCCGGTAAACAACCGCTTTAACGATTTGAAAAATCAGCTGCAATTAGCCTATGAAGGAGATAGCAGCAAAATCAACGATAAGCTGAATACCAAAAATTCTATAGATGATATTTTCCGTAATGCGCAGGCAGCCTATAATCATTGGTCGAAGCTGCCTCCGGCAGAACGCACAGTGCAGAATTTGCTGGAGAATCTCAGCTATGATTTTTTCAATTTGCTTGATTCTGTAACTATTGCACGTTCGCGCAAGCATATTACCAGATATTATGATACGAAGGCTATTGGCAGCTTTCCTGAACGCAAAACGCCGCTATCCTTTCGCCCTGCGTTGGTTAAGAATGGCGCAGTAAATTATAAAGAAATATTTTCGAAGCTTGATGAGCTGGAGCTGTCTATATATACTCCTACGGAATTTATTTTGCATAGCCGTTTGCCGAAATATGCAGAGCTTTTTGATGATAATAAGGTCAATACTGGCTTTACACAGGCGAACCGCGAGCGTGGTATTCGTCGACTGATGGCGATAAATATTTTGAAGCGCATGGAAAGCTCCGTGTATTCGTTCAGGCTGACTGTGGAAAGAGTGCGGGCTAGTATTTGCGCAGCATTGCAAAAGATAGACAGCTTCACGCAGCACAGGCTTGCTAATGCGCAGGTGGATACCGGTACTGATTTCAGCGGCGCCGATTTTGATATGGAAGAGGAAAGCTTTGTTGTGGGCAAAAAGGTGCCTATTGAGCTGGCTGACATGGATATTGTGAGCTGGGGGCATAGCTTGCAGCATGACAAGGAGTGTTTGGATGAGCTGCTTGGGATGGTGCAGAGCATTACGCCTGTGCAGGATAATAAGCTGCAGGAGCTGCTAGAGCTTATAGACGATAAAATTCAGCATCCCTTGAATGCAGATAACAAGAAAATTATTGTGTTTACTGCCTTTGCCGATACTGCTGCTTATCTTTATGAGCATGTCAGCAAGCATGTGCAGGAGCAGTTTGGCTTGCATACGGCGATGGTTACAGGCTCGGTGGATGGCAGATGCACGATACCGAAGCTTAGGTGTGATTTGAATACTGTACTGACCTGTTTTGCACCCTTGGCGAAGGATAAGAAGCTGATTTTCCCTGAGGATAAAAACGAGATAGATATTTTGATTGCTACTGATTGTATTTCCGAAGGCCAGAATTTGCAGGATTGCGATTATTTGGTGAACTATGATATTCATTGGAATCCGGTGCGTATTATTCAGCGCTTCGGGCGTATTGACCGTATTGGCAGCAAGAACGCTTATATTCAACTGGTAAACTTTTGGCCGGATGTTGATTTGGATGAATACATAGATTTGAAAAGTCGTGTCGAAAGCCGTATGAAGGCGGTGGATTTGACAGCGACGGCAGATGACAACCTGCTGAGTAATAATGAAAAGCTGGATTTGCAGTACCGTAAGCAACAGCTGAAGCAATTGCAAAAAGAGGTTGTTGATATTGAGGATATGGGTACAGGTATTTCCATCATGGATTTGGGCTTGAATGAATTCCGCCTTGATTTACTGGAATATATCAAGACACATGGCGAGCTGGATAAAACACCCTTCGGCCTGCATGCCGTTGTGCCTGCGAGTGAGGAATGTCCTCCTGGTGTAATTTACGTACTGAAAAACTGCACGGATAACATAAATATAGACAGAAAAAATCTTCTGCATCCGTTTTACGCCGTATATATTGGCGAGGATGGCGAAATTATCTGCAACCATCTGGCACCGAAAAAGCTGCTGGACAAGCTGCGCTTTACCTGCCGTGGCAAGGATAAGCCTTTAACAGACGTGTGCAGCGATTTCAACAAGGCGACGAATGACGGTAGAAGTATGGGTGTATATTCCCGGCTTTTGGAGGATGCTATTGCTTTCATAATCAACGTGAAGGATGCCGACGATGTTGACAGCTTCCTGAGCGGTGAGGAAATCAGCTTCTTTGATAACAGCATTAAAGGACTGGATGATTTTGAACTGATTTGTTTCCTCGTTGTGCGGGGTGAGCAGTAATGTTAGGCTTACCGCAGACTACAGAAGTTGAGAAGATTATCCCTAAACGTGCCTTATACAGTAAGTTTGAGCTGAATACAGCGGAGCAGAAGGAGTTTGACGCAGCCATCAGGCAGATGACCATCGTCAACGAAATTTCCTTACGCACAATTCCTGCCTTGCAAAAGCAGGAGAAAGCTGTTTTTGTTTTGGCAGTACAGCTGAAGCAGGAGGGCTGTGCGGAAAGGCTTTTGCAAAAGCTGTGCAGGCTGATAGACCAGCGCTTGCTGTTGGCGCTTTGCTATGAGGACAAGCTGCAGCTGGCGCTGTATTTCGATAACAGAATATTGCTCAATGAGTTTATGCCTGTGGCTGAGCAGAAGGTGAATTTGCAAGGCACAAGCTTAAACGATATTTGGGAGAACTTAGCTCTGCAGGTGGCGCAATTAACGCCACGTGCAGGGCTTACACCTGCTTCCGTGATTGCCAATGCCGGCAGGCGGGCAGAAGCAGAAGCACAGATAGCAGCACTGACGAAGAAAATGTTTGCGGAAAAGCAGGCACGCAAAAAACTGACCTTGCGTGAAGCAATATACAAGCTGAAAAAAGAACTGGAGGATTTATAATGATGGAACATCTCAACATGCAATCTATGGATAAGGTTGCAGCAAACGTAGCGAAGATAAGGGAGCTATTCCCTAATTGCGTTACCGAAAGAATCAATAATGAGGGCAATTTGGAGCATGCCATTGATTTTGATATGCTGAAACAGGAGCTTAGTGACCATGTTGTAGATGGCTTGCAGGAACGCTACCAGTTTATCTGGCCGGATAAGCGCAAAGCAATTTTGGCTGCCAATGCACCGATTAATAAAACCTTGCGCCCTTGCAGAGAAGAGAGCGTGGACTTTGATAATACAGAAAACCTTTATATTGAAGGCGATAATCTGGAAGTGCTGAAGCTGCTGCAGGAAACGTATTTGGGCAAGGTGAAGATGATTTATATTGATCCACCGTATAATACGGGTAGAGATTTTGTTTATAATGATAATTTTAGGCAGAGTGCTCAAGAGTATATAGTATATAGTGGTCAGTTAGATAGCGAAGGAAATCGGTTAGAAATAAACTCTAGTAGTGAAGGTCGGTATCATACTAATTGGCTCAACATGATGTATCCTAGATTAAAGTTGGCAAAGGATTTACTAAGTGACGATGGAGTTATTTTTATTAGTATAGATTCTATTGAGTGCGCTAATTTAAGTAAAATCTGTGATGAAATATTTGGTGTAGAAAATTTTGTGTGTAATGCAATTTGGCGTTCTTCTGATAATAGTAACAATGATGCGAAAAAATTTTCTAATGATTATAATTCAACCTTAGTATATAGTAAAACTACGTTGTGGAAACCTCAAAAACAAGAAGATCCTGAGAAAAGAAAACATTTTAAAAATCCAGATAATGATCCTAAAGGAGCATATTTTGATGGTAATCCATTAAATTCACCTAATTATAGAGAAAATTTAAGATTTGATATAGTCTCTCCTTCTGGGAAAATAATACATCCACCTAAAAATGGTTGGAGGTGGTCAAAAGAAACTCTATTTGAAAAAATACGCATAGGTGAAATAAGATTTAATGAAGATGAGACTAATATCAAACGTAGAACTTATCTTTGTGATATGGAAGGGTTACCACCTTCAAATTTGTGGATAGATTTTACAAAAACTGGACATAATAGACAAGCCAAATATGAATTATTAAGCATACTACCAGAAGATGTATTCGACACTCCTAAACCAGTTTTGTTAATAAAATATATATTGAAATTAGTAGAGGATTCAAAAGATTCTATTATTATGGATTTCTTTAGTGGATCAGCTACTACTGCTGATGCAGTTATGCAAATGAATAATGAAGATTCTGGCAAGAGAAAATATATTTTAGTACAACTACCTGAAAATCTTGATTTTAGTTTAGCTCATGCTTCAAATGATGGTAAAAAGACTATAGAAAACGCAATTGCATTATGTGATAAACTTAGAAAGAAGCATTTTTTAACAGAAATAGCGAAGGAGCGCATCCGTCGTGCAGGTAAAAAAATCAAAGAAGAAAATCCGCTGACAACCCAGGATTTAGACATCGGCTTCCGTGTTTTGAAATGCGACAGCAGTAACATGGAAGATGTGTACTTCACGCCGAAGGAATACATGGATAAACAACAGAGCCTGTTTGTCGACAATATCAAAAAAGACCGCCATGATGAAGATTTGCTGTTTGATGCTATGCTAAAGCTAGACACGCCACTTTCCAGCAAAATCGAAAAAATTACCATTGCCGGCAAAACTGTCTACAATGTGGCGCAAGGTCATTTAATGGCTTGCTTTGATAAGAACGTAACGGATGAGGTTATCACTGCCATTGCCAAAGAAATGCCGAGCTATTTTGTTATGCGTGACAGTTCGCAGGCTGATGACAGCGTAGCGATTAACTTTGAGCAGATTTTCAACACCTATAGTCCGCAAACAGTGAGGAGGGTGCTGTAATGAAGTTCAGTTTTAAAATTCAGCAGTACCAGACGGATGCTGTTAATGCAGTGGTTGATGTGTTCAAGGGACAGGTGCGTCCTGCGCAGGATACCAGCTACTTTTTTGATCCGGGCAGACTTGTGCCGGTGAAAACAAAAAAAGCAAAGAATAGCAATGGTTATAACTTGTTTCAGCAGGAGCTTGATGAACAGGAAGCTAAGCAGGATATAATACTCGGTTATGCTAATGCGCCAATAAAATTGGATAAGGTGCAGCTTCTGGAAAATATCAAGCTTATTCAAGGTAATAACAATATAACTCCGTCTAAAGAGCTTATAGAAGGTCAGGGAAAGTGCAGTCTTGATATTGAAATGGAAACAGGTACAGGCAAAACCTATGTCTATATCAAGACCATGTTTGAGCTGAATAAGCAATATGGCTGGAACAAGTTTATTATCATTGTGCCTTCTGTCGCAATCCGTGAAGGTGTCAAGAAAAGCTTGGAAACTATGGAAGAGCACTTCATGAGCCAGTACGGCAAGAAAGCGCGCTATTTTATTTATGATAGCAAGAATTTGACGAAGATTGATGATTTCGCTAAAAGCAACGAAATCAATGTAATGATTATTAATAATCAAGCCTTTGCCAAGTCTTTGAATGAGGATAAGAATAAAGAAGGCCGTGGCGGTGATAAGGGTGCGTTGATTATTTACAGTGAACGTGATGAATTCGGTTCACGTAAGCCTATTGATGTTATTGCCAAAACCAATCCAATTTTGATTCTTGATGAACCGCAGAAGCTGAATGGTCCTGCAACGCAAAAAGCAATGAAGCGCTTTAATCCGCTTTTCAGCGTCAATTATTCTGCTACGCATAAACAGGAGCATAATGAAGTATACCGTTTAGATGCAATAGATGCCTATAATCATAAGCTGGTCAAAAAGATAGAGGTTAAGGGTATTGAGGTTGTAAATCTTAAAGGCATCGACGGTTACCTTTACTGCGACAGCTTTGTTACGTCCAAAAATAAGCCTCCTATGGTAAAGCTGGAATTCGAACAGCAGCTTAAAAGCGGTACTGTCAAGCGTGTTTTACGCAATTGCTCCTATGGAGATAATCTGTACGAGCTTTCTAACGGCATGCTGCAGTACGAAGGCTATAAAATCAGTGAAATTGATGCCAACGATACAGGTTGCGTAAGATTTACCAACGGAGAAGAATTACATGGCGGTGAAGTTGCTAACAACAGTCAGGAAATGTCTGATTTACGTCGTGTACAGATTCGTGAAACCATCAAATCTCACTTTGAAAAGGAAGAACAGCTTTTTGCGCAAGGCATCAAAACCTTATCACTGTTTTTCATTGATGAGGTTGCCAAGTACAGATTATATGACGAAGATGGCACACAAAAGCTGGGCGAATACGGTAAAATATTTGAAGAAGAATATCAGAAAATATTCAGAGATAGGATGCAGGAGCTTTATCAAACACCTTATGGCGAATATTTGAGAAATATGGCTGCGGATGTAAGCGCTGTACATACAGGCTACTTCAGTATCGATAAAAAAGGCCATAGCGTTGACAGTAAATGTGAACGTGGCAAGGATACTTCTAACGATGAATCAGCCTATGATTTGATTATGCGTAACAAGGAAGCACTGTTAAGCTTTAATAATCCTGTGCGTTTTATTTTCTCTCACTCCGCATTGCGTGAAGGCTGGGATAACCCCAATGTATTTCAAATCTGCACCTTGAAGCAGTCCAACAGCAATGTCAATAAGCGTCAGGAGGTCGGCCGTGGTATGCGTATCTGCGTCAATCAGCAGGGTGAGCGCATGGATGAAAGTGTTTGCGGAGCAAATGTACATGTGGTCAATAAACTGACGGTTATTGCCAGCGAAAGCTATGCCGGTTTTGTCGACAGCTTGCAGGATGAAATCAAAAAAGCTTTGTATGAACGTCCTGAAAAGGTATCTATAGAGTACTTCTTCGGCAGAGTAGTAAAGGTTGGCGATGAAACTTATAAAATTGAAGGCGAGCAGGCACGTCAGATAGTGAAATATCTTGATAGACATGATTATCTTGACGATGATGACAGAATCACCGAAAAATATAAGCAGGATGCCGCCAACGGTACTTTGGAGCCTGTGCAGGATAAGCTTAAGGATATTGAGCCTGCTGTACATGTACTGATTAAGAGCCTGTATGATAAAGATTCGCTTAAGGATATGATTACTAACGGTAACCAGACAACGGTAGAAAACAAGCTCAACAATAAGAATTTTGAAAAGCAGGAATTCCAGGAGCTGTGGCAGCGTATCAACCGTAAGTGTGCTTATACCGTAAAGATTGACAGTAATGTGCTGATTGACAAGGCTGTGGCAGCGATTGATGCTAAGCTGCAGGTTACTCAGACACTTTATACCTTGAGCGTCGGATATCAGAAAAATAATATGCAGGCGCATGAATTAGAGCAGAAAACCAGCTTTGTATCACCTTCGCATACTACAAATGTATTGAAAAATGCTCATGACAGCAGCTTGAAGTATGATTTGCTGCACGAGCTGACGCAACGGACTTCTTTAACACGTCGCACTGTTGCTGCTATTTTGAGCAGAATCAATATGATGAAGTACAGGAAATTCCGTGATAATCCGGAAGAGTTTATCAGCAAGGTTGCACGTCTGATTAACGAACAGAAGGCCGGCCTGATTGTAGAAGGCGTTACCTACAATACAACAAATGAAGTTTTTGACAAAGAAATCTTTACGGCGGAATGTCATCGTGTAGCTTTGTCTAAGGTGTTTCCTGCGTTGCATGCCGTAACTGATTATGTTGTTACTGACGGTACCGCAGAGCAGAGTGTGGAGCGTAAATTCGTTGAAAATCTGGATAAAGCGGATGAAGTTGCAGTATACGCAAAGCTTCCGCGTGGATTTTACATTCCGACACCTGTAGGCAAATATTCGCCGGACTGGGCAATTGCTTTCAAAGAGGGAAAGATTAAGTACGTATATTTTATTGCTGAAACTAAAGGAACTAATGAAAGTACAGAACTGAAATCTATGGAGCAAGCGAAAATTAAATGTGCCGAAAAGCTTTTTGAAAAACTTTCCAATGGCGAAGTGCATTACGGTCAGGTAAAGGATTACAAGAGCCTGATGGATATTGTACTTGATAGATAAAACCACAACCGAATATGGAATAATTCACGCTGATAGTTTGCTTGTGCCTATGCGTACACTCTTTTTGTAAAATCTTTACACTTGCCGCTATAAGAACAGGCTAATAATTTTCCTCGTTGACAAATAGCAGTAACAGTAATATAATTTTTCTAATAGCAAACCATTAAGATAGAGGCGCGGAAAGCATGAGTAGGTTGTGGAGCGGGAGCTGAGAAGCATCACAAAAGGGCTAACGCCGAAGTGCAATGGCAGCCGTGTCGTTGTGCTGGGCCGTCAGTGAAAGCTGCCGGACTGTCGCTGCATCTGCAGCGGAGGGCTATCTCGGCTATGGGTGTGAATATTATTTAGCATGCTAACCGTTGAGATAGAATTCAAAGGAAATATCTCAACGGTTATTTTTATGATTAAGGAGTGAACGACATGATTCGTGTTTTGGTAAATGGTGCGCTGGGCCGCATGGGCAGCGAGGTATGTAAAAAGGTATATAGCGAAGCTGATTTGGAGCTTGTAGGTGCTGTTGATATTAAGGAAGGCACTGTACATCTGGGCGACGGCGTTAAGGTAATGACTGACCTGGTTGCTGCTATTGAAGCTGCCAAACCGGACGTTGTTGTTGACTTCACCCGTCCTGATGTTGTTATGGGCAACCTGCGCAAAATGCTGCCGCTTGGCGTGCATGCAGTAGTTGGCACAACAGGCTTCAGCGATGCGGATTTAAAAGAGGTTGATGAGCTGGCACGCAAGCATAACACCAGCCTGCTGATTGCTCCGAACTTTGCGCTTGGCGCAGTTGTAATGATGAAGCTGGCGTGTGAGGCTGCCAAATATTTCCCGCATGTGGAAATTATCGAGAAGCATCACGATAATAAGCTGGACGCTCCGAGCGGTACTGCTATTATCACCGCACAAAAAATTGCTGAGGTGCGCAAGGCAATGCAGCAGGGCAATCCTGATGAAAAGGAAACCATGGCCGGTGCGCGCGGTGCGGATTACGAGGGCATGAAGATTCACAGTGTCCGCTTGCCGGGTTACGTTGCTTCCCAGGAGGTTATCTTCGGCGGTCAGGGCGAAACTTTGAAAATCAGTACCGACCCGATTAACCGCGAATGCTACATGCCGGGCGTTGCGCTTGGCTGCCGCAAAATTGTTGACCAAGTAGGCCTGGTATACGGCTTAGATAAATTACTCTAAATAGTGAGGGGGAGAATTTTATGAAAAAGTATAACGTTGCTATTTTGGGCGCTACCGGTGCTGTTGGTACTGAATTTCTGAAGCTTATTGAAGAAAGAAACTTCCCATTTGCAGAACTGCGTCTGCTGGCTTCCAAGCGCAGCGCAGGCAAGCAAATTGAATTTATGGGCAAAACATATACTGTGCAGGAGGCTACCAAGGATTCCTTCGAGGGCATTGATATTGCTCTGTTCGCAGGCGGCAGCGTTTCTAAGGAGTTTGCTCCTTACGCTGTGAAAGCCGGTGCCGTTGTTATCGATAACTCCAGCACCTTCCGTATGGATCCCGAAGTGCCGCTGGTTGTGCCGGAGGTTAACCCCGAGGATATCCTGAAGCACAAGGGCATTATCGCCAACCCTAACTGCTCTACCATTATTATGGTTATGGCACTGAAACCGCTGTATGACCTGGCACGCATTAAACGCATTGTCGTTTCTACCTATCAGGCTGTTTCCGGCGCCGGCAAGGAGGGCATTGACGAGCTCACCGACCAGACCAAGGCTTACAGCGAGGGCCGTGAGATGGAGGCACACATTCTTCCGTCCACAAGTCTGCCGAAGCATTATCCGATTGCGTTTAACCTGATTCCGCAGATTGATGTTTTCCTTGACAATCTCTACACCAAAGAAGAGATGAAGATGATCAACGAAACCAGAAAGATTATGCATGATGACGAAATGCGCATCACCGCTACTACCGTGCGTGTGCCTGTATACCGCAGCCACAGCGAATCTGTAAACATTGAATTTGAGCATGATTTGGAGCTGAAGGATATGGCAGCTGCTATTGATGCTTTCCCCGGCGTTCAGATGATGGACGATCCGTCCAATCAGGTTTATCCGATGCCTTTATATACCTCGGAAAAATATGACTGCTTCGTTGGCCGTCTGCGCCGCGATGAGTCTAATCCGAATACCTTCAACCTGTGGGTAGTAGGCGACCAGATTCGTAAGGGCGCTGCGCTGAATACTCTGCAGATTGCTGAGGTTATGATTAAAAACGGCTGGTTAGAAAAATAATAATGCACCTCTGCGGTGTAAAGACTACCCGGCGTACAGCTTGTACGCCGCAGCCTTTCCGGCATCTGGTACATTTTGCATTTTAATATAAACAGATGAGGAGCAATTTACATGAAAATCATTGTACAGAAATTCGGCGGCACCTCCGTCGCGAGTGAGGAAGCCCGCATTGCAGTTAAAAACAAGGTACAGCAGGCTATCCGTAACGGTTACTCCCCGGTAGTAGTTGTTTCGGCTATGGGACGCAAGGGCGCACCCTATGCAACCGATACTCTTATCGGCGCCCTGAAGGACGTTAACCTTTCCGTTAATGTGCGCGAGATGGATATGATGATGTGCTGCGGCGAAATCATTTCCGCCTGCGTAATGGCAGCAACGCTGCAAAAATTCGGTATCAACGCTATGGCGCTCACCGGCGGTCAGGCAGGTATCATCACTGATTCCCAGTTTGGTGCCGCACGCATCAAAAACATTAATACCTCCGGTCTTATCCGCCTGCTGGAGGCAGGCATCATTCCGGTTGTCTGCGGCTTCCAGGGCATGACGGAAAACAACTATAAATTTACGACATTGGGCCGCGGTGGCAGCGATACCTCTGCTGCTGCACTGGGCGCTGCGCTCAAGGCAGAGTTCGTTGAAATCTATACCGATGTTGAAGGCATTATGACTGCAGACCCGCGTATTGTCGAGAAGGCAAATATTCTGCAGCAGATTTCCTATGCTGAGGTTTGCCAGATGGCACAGAACGGTGCGAAGGTTATTCATCCGCGTGCCGTGGAAATTGCCATGGGTAGCAATATTCCCATGTATGTAAAATCTACCTTCAGCGATGCTCCCGGCACTTTGATTACCAGCGAACGCATCGGTCAGGGCAACGGCGGCGAAATTGCGATTAACGAATCCTGCGCCAGCGGCGTTGCTCATCTTAATGATCTGGCACAATTCCGCATTGACCTGAACCCGCAGGATATTACTGCAGGCCGTAATCTGTTCGAGGATTTGGCGGATGCAGGCATCAGCGTAGGCTGTTTGAACCTGTCCGAGAAGGAAGCAATGTTTGCAGTATTTTCTCCGGACGTAGAGCACACCTGCAAGGTGCTTGATGCAACAGGCTTTAAATATACGCTGAACGAGGGCTGCGGTAAGGTTTCCGTTGTCGGCAGTGCTATGCGTGGCGTGCCCGGCATTATGGCTACCTTTGTAACTGCGCTTGCCAGCCACAATATCGCTATTCTGCAGACTGTGGACAGCGATACTACGATTTCCGCGATTGTTAAAGAGGAGTATTTGGTGGAGGCTGTGAAGGCTCTCCATGAGGCCTTCAAGCTGTAGGCCGTGTATAAAGCACCGTCTGCGTCGCTGCATAGTTTTGACGTACCGCTAGTGCGATGTAAAAAGATAAAATCATTTAGATAAGAAGCAATATATCATAGAGAATTTTAGTTTCTATTAGTTTTAAGAGGTGGAATTACAATGAAAAAACCGTATTTTGGCAGATTATTAACGGCAATGGTTACGCCGTTCAACGCTGATGGCAGCGTTAATTATGCAGCTGGTGCAGATTTTGCTGACTGGCTGCTGGCTAACGGCAGTGACGGACTGGTAGTAGAAGGCTCTACCGGTGAAGCTGCAACCATGGACATGGATGAAAAAGTAAAATTTATGCAAACCATCGTTGCACGTGTCAACGGCCGTGCTAAAATTGTTGCCGGTGCAGGCACAAACTGCACTGCCAGCACTATTGATTTGGTTAAGAAAATGGAAGCCTGCGGTGTAGACGGCGTGCTTGTAGTAGGCCCGTACTACAACAAACCGACTCAGGAAGGCTATTACCAGCATTTTGCAGCCGTAGCAAAGGCTACCAAGCTGCCGATTATCGTTTATAATGTTCCGGGACGTACCGGCGGCAACATTGCTCCGGAAACTGTTGCACGTCTGGCAGCAGATTTCAGCAACATTGTGGCTATTAAAGAGGCAGCAGGCAACGTAGCACAGACTGCGGAGCTGTATCGCGTGCTTCCTGAAGATTTCTCCATTTACAGCGGTGACGACGGCCTGATTCTGCCGTTCCTGTCCGTTGGTGCCTGCGGTCTGATTTCCGTTCTGGCCAATGTCAACGGCAACATACTGCAGCAGCTGATGCAGGCTTACAGCGAAGGCCGTGTGAAAGACGCTGCTGACCTCAACAAGGTTATGGTACCGCTGGCAAAGGCTATGTTTGTGGAAAGCAATCCGATTCCTATCAAGGCTGCCGTTACTAAGGTTACCGGTATTGAAGCAGGTGCTCCGCGTCTGCCGCTGACTCCTATCAGCGCTGCCGCTGAGGCTAAGCTGGATGCAGCTTTAAAAGCAGCAGGCATGATAAAATGAGCAAGCTGGTAGTAATTATCCAGTGCGACACAGTGCAGCAGCGTTGCTGCGGCTACAACTGTACGCATGCCTTTTACAGCCGTGAGGGCAAGTTTGCCGGTTATCCAGAGGATACGCATTACATGAGCTTCACCTGCGGTGGCTGCTCCGGCGGTGCGCTGACGGTTAAGCTGGAAAACCTGGCGAAGCGCCTGCGCCGCTTTAAGGAGGATGGGCAGGAGATTTGCGTGCATCTTTCTACATGCATGGTATCGGATAATTCGCATAAGCCGCCATGCCCGCACCTTGATTACATTCAAAAGATTTTGGCGAAGAAGAAGCTTACCAATATTGTTCATGGTACATATATTTCCAAAACGGCAACCAGACGCCGTGAGGAAGGCATTTACAAGAAATTTGAGTGAGCTTTGAATAAGCAATGAAAAACACCCTGCGTATTGCCGTTGGCAATGCGTAGGGTGTTTTATGTTGGAGAGTATTATTTGAAAAGATACAGCAGATAGCCATAGCCTTCGGCTTCCATCTGTTCGTAGGGGATAAAGCGCAGGGAAGCACTGTTGATGCAGTAACGTACACCGTTGGGTGATTCGTGGTCACCGGTGAAAACGTGGCCCAAATGTGAATTGCCGCTGCGGCTACGCACCTCGGTGCGTACCATACCATGGCTTGTATCCTTGCGTTCTACTAGCAAAGGTGCTTCAATAGGCTTGGTAAAGGCGGGCCAGCCGCAGCTGCTCTGATATTTGTCGGTTGAAGAAAAGAGTGGTTCGCCGGTTACAATATCAACATAAATGCCTTTGGCAAATTTATCCCAGAATTCGTTGCGGAACGGTAGTTCGGTACCGTTTTGCTGTGTTACCTGAAATTGTTCTGCGGTAAGCTTATCGCGTATAGTTTCGGCAGCAGGTTTTTTGTAGGCACCGGCATCAATTTTCAAGGTGCTGAGCAGCTTTATTTTGGCAGGTGATATATGGCAGTATCCGCCCGGATTTTTATCAAGATAGTTCTGATGATATTCTTCTGCCGGATAATAGTTTTTCAGTGGTCCGACTTCGACTGCAAATACCTTATGACGACCGCGTTCCAGTTCCACGATACGTTCTACGACAGCCTGCGCTTGTGTATTGGTATAGTAGATGCCAGTCTGATACTGTGTTCCGGTATCATTACCCTGTTTGTTGAGGACTGTTGGGTCAATGACGTAAAAATATGCCAAGAGCAGATGGTCAAGACTTACCTTTGCCGGATCGTATTCAACACGCACGGTTTCGCGAAAACCGGTTTTCCCGCCCAAAATTATCTGATACTTGGCATCTGCTTTGCCTGTGCCGTTGGCATAACCGCTTTGGGCATCGATTACGCCCGGTATGGATTGCATCAGTTTTTCCAGCCCCCAGAAGCAGCCTCCTGCAAGATAGATAACATTTTCTTTTTCTTGGGAAAAATCCATAATTGTGACCTCCTTGACCTTGGGAATTGGTTGTTGTTTAGCAGATTGTTGCATACGTGTGTTGGCAAAGCAGCTGGTAATTAAAAGCAACATTCCTGCGAGAATAATGACAGATTTTTTTAGCATGACGGCACGCTCCTTCCTGCATCGTGGGGTGAGTGGCTGAGAACTGCTTACACTTTTAAGATAGCAGAAAATAATATTCCATGTCAATGGATAATCATGATTACTCAATGAAAACTATTTGTCCTTTTTGTAAATAAGAATAAGGCGGATATAAATGACAGGAGTGTCAGCATTGAGAAAATTTTATCTATGAGGAAATTAATCAGCAGCGTCTGTTAAATGCAGGAAAACCATAGGTAAACAGTGTCAGATACTTAATTTTATAAAGAAAACAGAGCATAAAAAATCTCTGCCAAGGTGCTTGCAAACACCGTAAGCAGAGATTTTGATTTTTTGATATTGGAATAATATGCGGCTTTATTTATTTTTCGTCATCAAATTTTTCGGGGAAGAAGATGCGCAATGTTTTTTCATCAACTGTCTTGCCGAAGCTGTTGCCGATGAAGAAGCACAGCAGGGAAAGGCCGATGCCAAGCACAATCTGGTGCAGGTCGAGCACCTTGATTTTTAAGACCATGGCTAGGCAGTAGATGATAACGCCGCCGCCCATGGCTGCAATAGCGCCGTATTTGTTGGCCTTGGGCCAGAAAAGACCGAAAATCAGTACCCAGAAGAAGGCTGTTTCCAGACCGCCGAAGGCAAACATGTTAATCTGCCAGATAACGCTAGGCGGTTTGATGGCGATGGCATAAACAAAAAGGCCGAGGATAATTGTTGCGCCCAGGCTGTAGAGGCGAATTTGGTTATTGCTGAGCTGTTCTTCGCGCTTGCCCTTGATGTTCATGTACACGTCCTTGACGATAGAGGAGGACGAGGAAAGCAGCAGCGAGGATACGGTGGAAATGGTTGCTGCAATCGGTCCGATGATAATGACACCGGCCCAGAAGGGAGTGAGGCTGTGCACGATGGCGATAGGCATGATGTTATCAACACTGTTGCCGTAGGCTGTGATGGGCGCAGTCAGAACACCTTTGCTGATGACACCTATCCAGGTTGCGACCAGTGTCATAGCACCGATTACGACAGTACCGATAATCATAGCGTTATGCAGCGCCTTGGTATCCTTGTAGCTGATGCCGCGGACAACAGACTGCGGCAGCGACAGCGTACAGATGCCGACGAGCAGCCATTGGCTGATGTACAGCGAAATCGGCATTTTGCCGCGGGAAAGCGGTTCAAGCATATCGGGATGCTGGGTGCTGATGTAGCTCATAATTTTGTTGAAGCCGCCGCCTGCGTGCATCATGCCGCCCATGAGGATGCATAGGCCGACGATCATGGCGATGGCGCAGCAGGCGTCGGTAACGGCAACGCCCTTAAAGCCGCCGATGGTGGTGTAAATGACTACAATCAGGCCAAACATCGTGAGGCCGGTGAGGTAGGAAAAGCCGGTTACTGCTTCAAAGAGCTTGGCAGCGCCGACGAACTGTGCCACCATGGTGGCGCAGAAGAAGGCGACAATGACAACGGCAGCCATGTTCGCCAGAAAATCGGAATGATAGCGGGCACGCAGTACGTCAATGACGGTTACGGCATCAATCTCACGGGCTATGAGGGCAATTTTTTTGCCGAACACACCCAGAACGAGGAAGATAACGACTACCTGGACGATAGCCATGTACAGCCAGCCGTAGCCGATAACCCATGCTACGCCCGGACCGCCGACGAAGGTGCTGACGCTGCTGTAGGTGGCAGCGGTGGTCATTGCCAGCACAAAGCCGCCGAGAGTACGTCCGCCGATAAAGTAATCCTTGGCAAAATCCTTTTGTCTGTTTTCCTTGGAGGTACGCTGGATATAGGCGCTGATGCTCAACAGAATCAGCAGGAAGGCTAGCGCGGGTATAATGTTCAAAATACTACTCATGCTGTTTATCCTCCGTGCTGTCATCCAAATCAAAGTTGACAAAAACCTTCTTTGTCAGAAAAATGGTAACGGCGATGGCAAAAAGCCAGGTGCCTACACAGCCGCCCCAAACCCAAAGAGGTGTATGCCAAAAGGTAATATTACTGTCTGCCAGTCCAAAGCCTGCCAAGCACCAGAAGATGATGACGGCGATGGTGGCAAGAACAGTTGCCAGCGCCTCACGGTTGGCCTGGCGGAATTTATCACTGCGCTTCATATAAATTGCTCCTTTCGTACAGACAATGCTGTCTGCTTACGTTAATAAATTTATTTTACCACAAAATATGCAGAAATACTTGCAAAATATGCTCATAAAATATCAGACGCCCAGTGTAATTTGACGGCTGTCTGTGTTATAATGTATCTTGGTGATTAATTTGAAGAAAACAATGTATAATTTAGCCACAATGTGGCTGACGCTGAGCGTCATTTTTTTCCTATGTGAATATGTAACCGGTATGCTGCAGGTTGTGACATTAGGCGGTCTGGTGGCAGGCTCCTTTATCGAGGGTGCTTTTATGTGTCTGGGCTTGAAGCTGATGCATGTTATTGTCGACAAGCAGTTTTTGCTGACGAGGCTGCAGGAGCTGGCCAAACGCAGAAATGATTCCCTGAAGGCTATGCTGGTGATGGCTGCCTTCTCCCTGGAGGGTGCCGTAACTGTTTGCCGTATGCTGCCGGGTTACGACCTTAACTTTGGCATTATGCACGGTATTTTTCTTTTGCTGCTTTATCCGGCAGCAGCTATTGTAATGGATAAGTTGATGTTAAAGGAGCAGATGGAGCATGGAAATTAAGCTGATTGCCAGCGATATGGACGATACACTTTTGAATAATGACTGCCAAATTTCTCCGCGTAACGAGGCAGCTATCAGAAAGGCGCTGGACGCAGGCAAGATTTTTTTGATTGCCACGGGCAGAATGTACGTTTCCGTGCGTCCCTATGCGCAAAAGCTGGGCCTTGATGTGCCGCTGGTTACCTATAACGGCGCATTGGTTAAGGGCAGCCTGAGCGGCAAGGTTTATTATGAGCACAAGATGAAGCTGTCTACAGCTAACGAGGTGCTGGCATACTGCCGCGAGAAGGGTTATTACCTGCAGCTTTATGTGGGTGACAGCATTTTGATTAAGCAGGAGAATGACTGCTCCCGCATGTATACCAAAATCAGCGGCATTCAGACGACTGCTATCGGTGAGGCGCTGTATCATACGGATGAAGCACCCTATAAAATTTTAGTTATGACCAAGAGCGAGGAATTTGCCGCTGTATGGCAGCAGTTCAAAGAAGATTTTGCCGGCAAGCTGGATGTTACCAGCTCCAAAGACAATTTCCTGGAGCTGATGGAGCCCGGTGTCAACAAATGGGAGGCAGTAAAGAGCGTGGCTGCAAGCTACGGTGTACAGCCGCAGGAAATTATGTGCATCGGTGATTCCAATAACGATGTGAAGATGATTGCCAATGCCGGTATCGGCGTTGCTGTTGCCAATGCTAAGGACAGCGTGAAGCAGAATGCAAAAATCATTACGGCATCCAATAATGATGATGGCGTTGCTTTGGTAATCGAAAGCATTTTGACGCCGCAGGCTAAGCAAGAATAGAATAGTTTTTTAGGAAGGAGCTGTTTATGAAAAAGCGGCTCCTTTCATAGTATATAGAAGGGGGTAATAATTATGGCTGAAGAAAAAGGGACGTCTCTTTTGGCGTATATCAGGGAGCACGATGTACTGAATACAGAGCAGGATGAAAAAAAGCAGGCACAACAGGAGAGTTTGCACGCAGTACATGAGCACGCGCATACGCATCCGAATAAGAAGAAGGTTCTCAACCGCCTGGCACGCATCGAAGGACATGTGCATTCTATTAAAAATATGGTTGATGAAGACAGAGACTGCTCCGAGGTGCTGATTCAGATTGCCGCAGTGCGTAAGGCCTTGGATAATACTGCAAAGGTTATTTTGAAGGATCATCTGGAGCACTGCATTTTGCACGCCATAGAAAAAGGCGATGGCAGCAAAAGCCTGCAAGACTTTGAAGCTGCCATCGACCAGTATTTACGATAATATTTTATTGTAGATTTATTTAAGCAAAGCGCTGCTGCAGCTTCGGTACGAAGAGCAACAGAAAGCCGCTGCGCGCGATATAGAACACGAGGAAGGCCAGCCACAGACCGATGTTGCCATAGAGCGGAATTAGCGTGAAGTAGGCTGTAAGATAACAGCTCACAGTTAGCAGCATGGAAATGCAGATAGGCTTGGTATATAATGCGCCGTTGAAAACGCCGTAGTAGACAATGCCTAACGCGCTGATGAGCGGGAAGAAGGCGATAAAGAGGTCGTATTCCTGCGCGGTATGAATTACCGACGGCAAATCTGTAAAGCAGCTCAATATTGCATGACGGCAGGCATAATAGCCGACGGACTGCGCCAGGCCAAAGCCGATGGCCCAGATAAAGCTGATGCGCAGTGTGTCATTGAGCATGGGCTTGTTATGCTCACCAAAGGCAATGCCGGAATAAATTGCTCCGGCCTGTGACAGACCAGTGAGAATATCGCCCATGATAAACTGTATCTGGAACAGAATGGAGTTGGCTGCCAAAAGCTCGCCGCCGAAGGCAGAGCTTTGATGCATAAAGCTGTTGACCATGATAATCATGCAGAACATGCGCACGGTGAGGTGTGAGCCGCACTGCACCATCTGGCGGCAGGTGGGTCCGGAGAATATTTCCTTGAGTGGTACAGCTGTGAGTGGCAGCGGCTTGTGCTGCCAGTAAAAATAAAGAATGGCAAGAAAGCCTGTGATATTGGCAATGCAGGTGGCAGCGGCTACACCTGTAACCTCAAAGTTCAGCACAACGACGAAGAGCACGTCGAGCACGAGGTTAATAAGGTTGCTGGCCAGTGCCGTGAGCACGGCAATACGTACATGCAGTGTACCTGCAAACCAGCCCTGCGCCGTCTGAAAGACGAGCGTCAGCGGCATAATCCAGATGAGCAGGCGGTAGTAGCGCTCTAGCATCGGCTCCGTTGCTGCATCAGGATTAAAGAGCACCAGCGCCGTGCGCCAGATTGGTTCCTGTAAAATGACGAGGACAAGACCAATGGCGAAGGCAGCAAGTACGCCGCGCAGAAAACTGCCTGCAAGCAGCTTGGGGTCGTGGTGCCCCATGGCCTGCGCTGCAAAGCCGCTGGTGGAGATTTTCAAAAAGCCAAAGAGCCAGTAAACGGTGCTGAAGATAACAGCACCCAGCGAAACAGCGTTGATATAGGTATAATTGCCAAGATGACCGACAACTGCTGTGTCGACTGCGCCCATGAGCGAGGCTGCCATTGTGGAAAAGGTGAAAGGCAGACTTGTTTTTATAAAGCGCATGTGAGATAATTTCATTGTTGCATCACATTCCTACTAAAAAAGTTTACAACACTATAATAACCCCCTATGGGGGATACTGTCAATAGTAAAAAATATCATTAAGAAGATAACTATATCTAAATTTGGATACTTGTACAAATAAAAGAGGCTTTATTATGTCTATTTTACCGATTTTCATACCGCATGCAGGCTGTCCGCATCAGTGCGTGTTTTGTAACCAAAAGAAAATCAGCGGTCAGCACAGTGCGGCGCTGGCAAGCGCCAAGGAACAGCTTGCGCGTTGGCGCAGCTGGCTGCGGCCGAGCGCTGCCAACGAGGCGGCGTTTTACGGCGGCAGTTTTACCGGCCTGCCCCTGGAACTGCAGGAGGAGCTGCTGGCGCTGACGGACGCATTGCTTGCCGAGGGCTTTATCGGCAGCGTGCGCCTTTCCACACGTCCGGACTATATAGATGAAGAGCGTTTGCAGCTTTTGCAGCAGCATGGTGTGCGACTGGTGGAGCTGGGCGTGCAGTCGCTTGATGACAGAGTGCTGGCGGCAGCGGAGCGCGGGCACACGGCGGCACAGGTGGCGCCGGCGGTAGCGCTTTTAAAACGCTTCGGCTTTCAAGTTGGCCTGCAGCTGATGGTGGGCATGCCCGAGCAGAGCTTTGCCAGCGTGCAGGAAACGGTGCGTAAGGCCGTTGCAATGCATCCTGATGTGGCGCGCATCTACCCTTTATTAGTAATCAAGGGTACGCCGCTGGTTGCGGACTACGCGGCGGGGCGTTTTGTACCGCTGACGCTGGAGGAGGCCGTTACGCAGGCGGCCTGGGCTTATCGCGAGCTGACGGAAGCAGGCGTGAATGTTATTCGCATCGGCCTGCAGCCTGACGAGGAGCTGTGCGCACCGGGCAACATTCTTGCGGGGCCGTTTCACCCGGCGATGGGCGAGCTGGTTAAAAGCAGAGTGCTGCGCATCAAAGTGACGTCACAATTAGAGAAGCTGGCCGACTGCGGCGCTGTTACTATATATTGTCCTGCGCGTCTGGAATCCAAGCTGCGCGGGCAAAAACGCTGTAACCTGCGCTATTGGCAGGAACGCTTCCCAAGCCTTGAGCTGCAGATAATTCAAGATAAGGCAGATGAGATAAGAGTATGTCCGCATGTAAATCCTTCGCACCGATAGCAGACGAAGATAGCAGAATATTGATTTTAGGCTCCATGCCGGGAATAAAATCCCTGGAGCAGCAGGAATATTACGCACATCCGCAGAACCGCTTCTGGCGTCTGTTGGCGCTGCTTCTGGATGAAGCTGCGCCGCAGGATTACGCAGCCAAACAGGCCTTGCTGCACAAGCATCACGTTGCACTGTGGGACACGCTGGGCTATTGTGAGCGTGACGGCAGCTTGGACAGCAATATCAAAAACGAAGCACCGAATGCTGTTGTTGAGCTTGCAGGCGAGCTGCCGCATTTGCAGGCGGTAGTCTGCAACGGCGGCAAGGCGGGTGCGGCCTTTAAAAAATATTTTGCCAAAAAAATGCCTGAGCGGGTGCAAATTTTTTATCTGCCGTCTACAAGTCCTGCCAACGCGCGCCTGCGTTTGGAGGATTTGGCAGAGCAGTGGCAGGTTATTTTGCAATTTTTAGCATAAGTGAAGTTCTGCAAGGTGTAAAAAAACACCGTTTTATGATACAATAAAAAGATATAATAACTGACTTAGAGAAAATGGGTGATTTCTAGTGCGTTTAAAGTCCTTTTCAACCTATGGCTTTAAATCCTTTGCTGATAAAACTGAATTGACCTTTGACAAGGGAATTACTGCTGTTGTCGGACCGAACGGTTCGGGCAAGAGCAATATTTCGGATGCCATCCGTTGGGTGTTGGGCGAGCAGAGCGCCAAGTATCTGCGTGGCAGCAAAATGGAGGATGTTATCTTCTCCGGCAGCGGCAAGCGCAGAGCGTTGGGCGTAGCAGAGGTCACCGTTGATTTTGATAACAGCGACAGAACACTGCCGCTCGATTTTGAGCAGGTAAGCCTGACGCGCCGCATATTCCGCAGCGGTGAAAGTGAATATGCGATTAATAAGAAAAGCTGCCGTCTGAAGGATATAATCGACCTGATGGCAGATACCGGTCTTGGTAAGGGCTCGATGTCCATTATCGGCCAAAATAAAATTGATGAGGTCTTAAACAGCCGTCCCGAGGACAGACGCAGTCTGTTCGAAGAGGCGGCAGGCATTGCTAAGTACCGCCTGCGTAAGAAGGATGCGGTACGCAAGCTGGATGATACGGCCAACAATCTTACGCGTATTAACGATATCCGCAGTGAGGTAGATGCGCAGGTAGAGCCTTTGGCGCAGGCAGCAGCCAAAACTCAGCAGTTCAACGAGCTGAGCGAGGAGCTGCGCCGTTGCCGGTTATCTGTACTTTTGCGCCGCTTGGACGCTTTGGAGGAAACCGGCAGAGAGCTGCAGGCGAAAAAGGAAGCAGCGGCAGGTGCTTATTCCGAGGAGGCAGCGAAGGTAGGCAGCATGCAGGCCGAGGCCGTAAAGGTGCAGCAGGAGCTGGATAAGCTGGCCGAGGCTTATAATAAATTACAGGATGATATCAAAAACCGCGAAACTGCTTTGGAAAAGCTGCGCGGTGACCAAAAGGTTTTGGATGAACGCGTTAGCCAGAACGAAAAGGCCGGCGAACGCCTGGTGCAGCGCAACGAGCGCCTTGAGCAGCAGGTGCGCGAGCAGGAAGCAAGAATGCAGGAGCTGGCAGCAGAGTTTGATGCTGTCGAAAAAAGACATGCTGTGGCCGATGGCGCTGTAAAGCAGCTGCAGGCGCAGCGTGACGAGCAGAGCGCCAAGCTGGAAGAGGCGAAGCGCAATGATGAGCAGGCGCAATCGCAGTTTTTCAGCGGTATGCAGGAGCTGATTAATCTCCGCAACGAGTTGCACAATCTGGAACAGGAGCAGGAGCAGCGCGCACGTCGCCGCGAGGCCCTGAAGAAAAGTATAGAAGAAGCCGAAGCGGCAGACCGTCAGGCACAGGAGCAGTACAATAGCCTGCTGGAGCAGCAATCGCAGTGCGCTCACGGCATGGAGCTGGTGCGCAAAAAGGGCGAGGAGCTGCGCAGTGCCTATGATGCAGGTCAAAAGGAGCTGCAAGCTGTACGCAGCAGTCAGCAGCAGTGCCAACGTCAGCTGACGGCGGCCGAAACACGCGAGCAGAGCTTAAAGCGTCTGCAGCAGAGCTACGAGGGCTTCAGTTATGGCATCAAGGCGGTGCTGAAGGCGCAGGAGCCTTGGTGTGAGCAGGTTGTAGGTGTGGCAGCTGAGCTGCTGCAGGTGGAAGATAAATATGTCGCTGCTATCGAAACAGCGTTGGGCGAGGGTGCGCAGAACCTGGTAATGCGCTCGGCCAATGCGGCGAAGGAAGCGATAGCCTTTTTAAAGCGTACTGGTAGCGGACGCGCAACCTTCCTGCCGCTGGATACCGTGCAGCGTCGCGGCCCGAACCGCGAGGAGGAAGCACTGGCGAAGCTGCCGGGAATTCTTGGCTATGCGGTAGATTTAATCGGCTTCAAGCCCGAGGCGGAAAATGCTGTCCGCTTCTTGCTGGGCAGAGTGCTGATTGCCGAAAATATTGATGCTGCCTTGGCTGCGGCAAAGGCCGGTCGCTACCGTCTGCGCGTAGTTACGCTTGACGGCGATGTAGTCAACGCCGGCGGCAGTATGAGCGGCGGCAGCAAAAAGCATAAGGAAGGCTATTTGAGCCGTAATGTAGAAATTGCTCAGGCGGCAGCGCAGGTGAAGCAGCTGCATGCCGAGATGCTCAACTGGCAGGAAAAGCTGGAGGAGCTGGAAGCAACCGAAGGAAATCAGAAGGAGCAGCTGCAGCAGCTTGCTGCACAGCTGCGTCAACAGCAGCTGAAGGCCGACAGGCTCAAGCTCAATCTGGAGCAGGTGCAGCAACAGAAAACGCGCGACAACGAGCGCCTACTGCTGCTTTTGGATGACCGCAGTAATATCACCGCTACCTATATGGCAAACCGTGATAAGGTGAAGGAGCTGCGCGCGGCAGTTGCCGAGCGCGAAGGTCAGGATACCCAGGCTAAGGAGCTGTTGGATAACCTGAAGAAGGAAATTGCCAAATACGGCAGTGCGGTTACCGCCTTGGATAACCAGCTGCAGGATGCCCAAATTACGCTGCAGACCTCTGCTGCACGCACGCAGGATATCAGCAAGGCTATGCACAGCCTGGACCAGGATACACTGCGGCTGCAGGAGGAAATTGCTGCCAACCAAAAAGAACAGGAGCGCAGACAGCAGGAAATTGCCGACTGCGATGTGCAAAAGCAACGCCTGCAGCAGCAAAGCGACGAACTGCTGGCACAACTGCAGCAGATTCTAGGCGGCAAGGATGACTTTGCTCAGGAGCGCGGCAGCCTGCTTGATAAACAGCAGGATATCGAAAAAGATATTGCCGGACTGCGCAAGCAGGTGAATGACAGTGAAGCACAGCTGAAGCAGACAGAGCTGGACCTGGCGCGGCACGAAAGCAACTGCGGCCATATACGTGAGCAGCTGCAGCAGGATTATCAGCTGGATGAGGCGGCGGCACGCAGTCAGAATTTTGCGGAGCTGCAGGAAATGGATCTGGCGGCGCTGCAAAAGCAGGAAAGCCGTCTGACACTGCAGATTGCGGATTTGGGACCGATTAACGCGGCAGCGATTGAAGAATATAACGCAGTGAAGGAGCGCAGCGAATTCCTGTGTAAGCAATATAACGATTTATGTACAGCGAAGGAAAATCTGGAGGCTGTTATCGCTGAAATCAACAGCGGTATGACTAAACGCTTCAAGGAGGCCTTTGCCAAAATCAACGAATACTTTGCGCAATGCTATGTCAAGATATTTGGCGGTGGTACGGCGGTGCTGCGGCTCACCGAGCCGGATAATCTGCTGGATTCCGGTATTGATATCGATGTACAGCCGCCCGGCAAAAAGCTGCAGAGCCTGTATCTGATGAGCGGCGGCGAAAGAGCACTGACGGTTATCGCACTGCTCTTTGCGCTTTTGAGCTATCAGCCATCGCCGTTCTGCATCCTGGACGAAATTGACGCGCCTCTGGATGATGCCAACATTCAGCGTTTTGCCGATTTCCTGCGGGATTATGCAGGAAACACGCAGTTTATCGTGATTACACACCGCAAGGGAACAATGGAATGCGCTGATATCATGTATGGCGTAACTATGGAAGAATCCGGTGTTTCTAAACTATTATCCGTAAAAATAAATGCAAAGGAGAATGAATAATGGGATTTTTTGAGCGTTTAAAGGAAGGCCTTTCTAAAACAAGACGCAATTTTACTGACCGCATTCAGGAGCTTGTAGGCCTGTCTGCTGCGATTGACGATGATTTTCTCGATGAGCTGGAAATGATTCTGTTATCTGCGGACGTGGGCGTAAAAACTACCGAAAAGCTGATCGACGCAGTGCGCAAAGCAGCGAAGAAGAAGGAAATCAGCGGTACCGAGGATGTTATTCCCTTCCTGAAAAAATATATGGCAGAGATGCTGGCAGACAGCGGCCAACGTACACGTATCGGTGCTAAACCGACGGTTATCCTGGTAGTTGGTGTTAATGGCGTAGGCAAAACTACTACCATCGGCAAGCTGGCAAATTACTTCACCCTGTTCAAATACAAGGTTGTTTTGGCAGCAGGCGATACCTTCCGCGCTGCGGCAGGTGAGCAGCTGCAGATTTGGGGCGAGCGTGCGCATTGCGACGTTATCCGCCATGCTGAGGGTGCCGACCCGGCGGCAGTTGTGTTTGATGCTATGAAGGCCGCTATTGCGCGCAAGGCAGATATCCTCTTCATTGATACCGCAGGCCGTTTGCATAACAAGGCTAACCTGATGAACGAGCTGGAAAAAATTCACCGTATTATTAAGCGCGAAATTCCCGAAGCTCCGCATGAAACCTTTCTGGTTCTGGATGCTACCACCGGCCAGAATGCAATCAATCAGGCCAAAGTGTTCATGGAAACCGCTAAGGTTACCGGCGTTGTACTCACAAAGCTTGACGGCACTGCTAAGGGCGGCGTGGTTGTGGCAATTAAGGAAGAGCTGGGATTGCCGGTTAAATGGATCGGCGTAGGCGAAGGCATTATGGACTTCCGCCCCTTTGAGCCGGATAAGTTTGTAGAAGCGCTGTTTGACAGCGGCAAATAAGAGGCTGCTTGCAACCGACAGGCGTTGTGGCCTGGCTTATATTATTATAGTAGAAAATCTCCCGAGCTGCGTTTGGCAGCGTGCGGGAGATTTTTTTGTGCAAGCAGAGAAAAAGCCGTGTGCGGAAGCACACGGCGGTGGGAGTAGGGGGTTAGGGTTTTAGTTATAGGTTGACTAATTTTGTTCAGCCTTAATTTTTTCAACCTGCTCAACAGAAAGCGAAGTACCTTTAGCGATATCTTGTACTGACAAACCCATGCTTAAAAGACGCTTAACAGTAGCAAGTTTTTCTTCAACTCTACCTTTAGCTTCACCTTCGGCAAGAGATTCTTCACGAATATCTTTCATACGCATTTCGTAAGTCATATAGGAATCCCTCACTTTCTTATCATTCTTGATTTCCGTAATCGTATCAGCAACCTCGCGAGTGAAGTTGCTGGTAACTGTATTGTTGTTGATGTAGTCAAACAGGCTTTGAATATCCGGCGATACATCGCCCTTAGTGCCTAATGTGTTAAGAAACATAATAGCAGCTTCATCTGCTAATTCAATCTCCATGTTTTCCAGGCAGCGTCTTTTAAAAGTATAAATACGCTGGGAATCCTCAAAGAAGTCAAACAGGCAGAAGAAGATGATATAAGTGGGAGAAAGCTCGTCATAATCCTGTCCCTTTTGCAGCATATCTGTATCTAACATGGCCTGGTAGTAGCGAGTGCGCTTGGGAAGTTGAAATTTACCAGTACGGCTGACAGGATTTTTGACCTGCATTTCCAAATTGTAATGCGTATTGGTGTCGTCAGCAATTCTGACGTCTAGACGAACACCATGGCTGTCGGGATAAACATCAAGTGTCTGTTCTGCTTCAAGATAGGTGATATCTGCAATTTTGGTGTGTAAAAGCTCCTCTAGAATATGCTTGCAGATGCGCTTTTTGAGCATAACGTGCTTGAACAGAAAATCGTTGGAAAGAGTGAGCTTGTCAAGATTAGATACTTGCTTTTGCATATGCTTCCTCCTTTAATTATAGCATAAAATAAGGTAAAAATATATAAGACAGCAGATGTAAAAAAAAGGCACCTGCCGAAAGCTCGACAGGCGCCACTGGTCCGCACGACCAGGCAAGAGCTCCGCAAAATTGCGGCTACCCATGCAACTAAGGTTATTATAACATAGAAAAAGAATAAAAACAATAGTTCATAAAACAAACATTTTTTATAGATAAAAGCGCTCAGGTTTTTTGCCAAAAAGGCAAATGCTAAGAATATCTTCTGCTTTTTTCTATTTAACCAGATAACAATTCGTGATATACTTATTATGATTTGCAATTTTTGCTAGTGCTATAATTACAGGTGAGAAAAATGATATATCTGAAAAGCTTTAGCTTTCCTGATGAAAGTCAGGAAGGTTCTGTTTTAGATGATGTGATGAGCAAATGGCACAACACTATCTATCCCTTTAAGATTGCTTCGGGAGTTTTGCTGGAAACGCTGGAATTTGCTCCGGTGACGATTTTATACGGCAGCAACGGCTCCGGCAAGACCACGCTTTTGAACGTTATTGCGCAAAAGCTGGGCGTAGAGCGCACCACGCCTTACAATACATCGACCTTTTTTTCCGATTACTTAAATCTTTGCTCGTATGAGGAAAAGGGTGAGGGCGTTCCGCAGGCCAGCAGGATTATCACCAGCGATGATGTGTTTGATTTTGTCTTGAACAAGCGCATTATCAACAGCGGTATTGATAGCAGGCGCGAGCAGCTGATTGCCGAATATCTGGAGCTGAAGAAGCAGGATAACTGTCATTTCCGCTATCACGGCAACGATGATTTAGAAAAGCTGGAGAAGATAGTGGCGATGCGGAATAATACGCTGTCGATGTATGTTAAGAAAAATGTCGGATTGAATATCAGAGAAAAGTCTAACGGTGAAAGTGCCATTCGTTATTTTTTCGATAACATTACGGAAAATGCGCTGTATTTGCTGGACGAGCCGGAAAACAGTCTGGCACCGCTCAGGCAGCAGGAGCTGGTGACTTTTCTGGAGGAGGCCGTGCGCTTTTATAACTGTCAGTTTATTATTGCCAGTCATTCGCCATTTGTGCTTGCGATGCGGGAGGCGAAGATTTATGATTTGGATACCAGGCCGGTGGAGGTCAGGAAATGGCAGGAGCTGGAAGGCATCAGGGTTTATTACGATTTCTTTAAGAAGCACGAGGACAAGTTTTAGGCGTGAAAAGATATTGCGCCGTAAACTGTGCGTATGTGCATAAAAACGCAAAATTATTGAGGAGAAAGAGCTTATGATTATAAAATATGCAACTACGGAAGATATTGCTGCGATTGCCGCAGTGGAGGCAGAATGTTTTCCGCCGGCGGAGGCAGCAACGGAAAAGGAATTTATTGACAGAGTGAAATATTACGGCAATCATTTCTGGCTTATGTATGAGGCTGAAAAGCTGATTGCCTTTGTGGATGGCTTTGTAACGGATGAGCCTGATTTGACGGATGAAATGTACGAGAAGGCAACGCTGCACGATGAAAACGGCGCGTGGCAGATGATTTTCGGTGTCAATACTATTCCTGCTTATCGCCAGCATGGCTATGCCGGCGAGCTGATATGTCGTGCGATTGAGGATGCCAGAAAGCAGGGGAGAAAGGGCCTGGTGCTGACCTGCAAGGATAGGCTCGTTCATTATTATGCTAAATTCGGTTTTACTGATGAGGGTGTGTCCGAGAAATCTACGCATGGCAATGCTGTCTGGCATCAGATGAGGCTTACATTTTAATCGGGGGAGCTTAAGGGAATGCTCTAATTTGGCTTGTACATCATGACAATATTGCTGCTCTATATCTAATGTAGAAAAGCTGTGTGTCGAATAAATAAGCAGCTGCGCAAGCAAAAAGCCTGCGCAGTTTTTTCTGTCTGCGTTCTGTAAAGCGCTTGGCTTAGTAGGCAACGTGTCGACGGACAAAATTTGTCAGAAATGTGAAGAAAATAGTTTACGCTTTTTTGTATATGTGTTACAATATTTATGTTATAGAATTATGCGACTTTTTTGGATGTGATTGATATAATGCAAAAGGAATTGATTATGCGCTGTTTGCCGACGGCCTTCTGCCATGCTTCAACAGTATTGGCGCTGCCAGACGGCAGCCTGCTTTGCTGTTGGTTCGGCGGTACGCATGAGGGCGAAAGCGACGTGGGTATCTACCTAAGCAGACGCACGGACGCAGGCTGGAGTGAGCCAAAGCTGCTGGTGAACGGGGCGGCGGCGAACTGGAATCCGGTGCTTTTTGCGGGCGCGGACGGCAGATTACTGCTGTTTTACAAGCAGGGCCAGCAGATTGCCGATTGGCAGACGTGGCTGCTGCAGTCGACGGATAATGGCGAAACCTGGAGCGGACCGCAGGAGCTGGTGCCCGGTGATGTGAGCGGAGGGCGCGGACCTGTACGCAATAAGCCGTTGCGTTTGGCGAGCGGACGCATTCTTGCCGGTGCTTCTACCGAACACGGTATCTGGAAGGCCTTTGCCGATATCAGCGATGATGATGGCGCAAGCTGGCATAAATCCTCTGCAGTGCAGATTGAGGGCCTGCAGTATCAGGCAGGCGAAAAGACTGCCGACAGTAATATTGCTGTAAGCCAGCAGTCCTTTTTCGGACGCGGCGTAATCCAGCCGAGCCTGTGGCAGAGTGCGGACGGCAGCGTGCATATGCTGCTGCGCAGCAGCGAGGGCTTTGTCTATCGCAGCGATTCTGCGGATGACGGCGAAACCTGGTGCAGTGCCTACGCTTTGAGTCTGCCAAACAATAACAGCGGTCTTGACTTGGTGCGGACTGCCGGCGGTGTACTCTACTTGGTGTGCAATCCGGTGGCTGCCAACTGGGGTCAGCGTTCTCCCTTAAGCCTGTTCAAATCTACAGATGAGGGTGCGAGCTGGCAAAAGCTGCTTGATCTGGAAACAGAGCCTGCAGAATTTTCCTATCCGGCGATTATTGCTGACGGCGAAGGCCTTGTGCTTACCTATACCTATAAGCGTTGCAATATTGCTTGTGTAAAATTGAGCGCGGATGAACTTGTTACCCTTTAAATTTAAAATATAAGGAGATGTAAGACAATGAAGAAAATTTTAGTTGTGCTGATGGCTATGCTGACCATGGCTGTTATGCTTACTGGCTGCGGCGGCGACAGCAAAAAAGCAGCTTATCCTGCAGACGGAGATATTTCCGTAATTATTCCTAAGGCTCCGGGCGGTGGTACCGATATCTCTGCCAGAGGTCTGATTCAGTTCATGGAAAAAGAGCTGAAGGGCAGCAAATTTGTTCCCGTAAATAAACCCGATGGCGGCGGTGTAACCGGCATGGTAGAGCTGGCTAACGCTAAACCCGACGGCCATACTCTGGGTATGGTTACCGTTGAGCTGGCTATGTTCCCGCATCAGGGCAAATGCAAAAACACCTATAAGGATTATGCAGCTATCTGCGCTCCGATTGCAGCTCCGGCAGCTTTGATTGTGCCGAAGGATGCTCCTTATAACAGTGTAGACGAATTCGTAGCCTTCGCTAAGGCAAACCCCGGCAAGGTGAAGATGGGTAACTCCGGTATCGGCGCTATCTGGCACATTGCTGCACTTTCCTTTGAAGAGGAATTCGGCGTACAGTTCAAGCACGTACCGTATCCGAAAGGATCCGCTGATATTGCTGCTGCTCTGGCAGGCAAGCACATCGACGCAACTTTGGCTGACCCGTCTGTATTCAAGAGCCAGGTAGACGCAGGCAACCTGAAGATTCTGGCTGTTATGGCTGACACCCGTAGCGTAATTTATCCGGATGTTCCGACCTTCAAAGAGCTGGGCCACAACATGACCGTTCGCGCTTGGGCAGCACTGGTTGCTCCTAAGGATACTCCGAAAGAAAAGCTGGAAGCTCTGCGCGCTGCTGCTAAAAAGGTTTGCGAATCCAAGGAATTCAAGGATTATTTCATGAAACAGGGTATCGACCCGACCTGCATTATCGGTGCCGATGCTGATAAGATGATGGCTGAAGACCATGCAATGTATGAAAAATTTCTAAAGAAAGCAAAATAAGAATATCGCCGTAAGGCGTAAGTGAAAATACCGACGCTGTAACCCGGAAGGGTTGCGGACGTCGGCGTTTTTTTGTGAGCTTTTGTTGAATGATAAACTAAATATACTGTTTTATAAAAGAGAATGCTTCAAATAATAATCCTTGACAAAACTTCGGGTAGATGCTAAACTGAAATTAATACTAAAACAAGATATGGTGCAAATGAAGTATCCTTAATAAAGTACACAAATTTTTTATAAATGAAGTGATTTTTTACTTCTGACTATCTCGATTACAATAGAATATAATCCTAGTCTGGAGGCTTTATCCCATGCGGATGAATGCTTTGCAGGGAAGTTTGATGAGATTTCAACGCTGTTCCGCAACTGTAAAAAAGAGTCTAAGCATTATTAGGAAAAAAACTAACCTCTTACAAAGGAATGCTAAGATGATGACTTTAAGCCAGGGTACTGACAGATTGGTATTTAGTAAAGATCTACGAGAACGGACTTTATTAATTAATGCTAGTGGTGCGCCCATTAGACATTAAGTGTCCTTTTTTGCTTGATCTTGTGCTGAATAGATATTAGATATAGCACAGCTTAAGTCAAATTAAGCTGTGTTTTTATTTTTTTGATAGTAATTAAGTTATATATAGGAGCAGTAAGTTCTGCTTTGTATTATATAAAATTTTTTGATGTAAAGGAGCTTATCATCATGGCAAAAGCAACTAAAGAAGAAACTAAGGTAATCGAAATGGAAAACAAAATCGAGAAAATGACTCAATTTTTGGCTGACAATAAAATTGAATGCTTTGATATTCAAAAATTAGAGGATGAGCAGCATACCACTATCTTCCGTAGCCGCATGGAGGTAAAAGGCCAATTGCTGCCGATGGCACTGCTGATGGATGACAGCGTATATCTGATGCTGCAGGTACAAATTGCACCGCAGGTAATCGATGAAGAAAAGCTGAAAGCACTTGCCGCTGCTATCAACAACATGAACAATAACGTGCGTCCGTTCAAATTCACCGTTTCCGACAGAGGCGACTTCATGCTGAACGCTTGCATTACTGCTGAAAACAACACCTTTAATCCGGCATTGGTGAATGCCATCATGGGCGAGGCAGTGAAATTCATGGAAGCACAATACGGTAACATCATGGAGGTTGTTTGGGCTAAATAAAGGACTGTCTTAGCAGCGCTGCTAAATCAGTGCCGTGATGGGAGCGTGTGCATGACATACTTAATTTTTTCGTTATGAAATCACAAACTGCATTGATGAGTAGCAGTTTGCGGAGTTTTCATATATATCTGTACAGAGCCTGATTCTGTACAAAGGAAATGGCAGAAACAGTGGTTGTTCCTGCTTTTCCCAGCTTTTTTGATAAGGGGGAATATATCATGAAGCTAAGTCAAAAAAAGTGGAAGTCACTTATTTCAGGTATTCTTCTTGCAGCCAGTGCGTCGAGCTTTCTCATAGCACCGGTATATGCTGCCGATTACAGCAAGCCTCTCATAGGTACGGTCAAGAAGGATAGTGAAATACTCAGTCCTGACGGTAATACCGTACAGGAGGTTGACGGCACTATTACCTATGATTTTCAAGGTGCGGATCACACGTTTACCGTGGTGAATTCTGATGCTATTAGAACCAAAATGGCTAACTACGTTTATAATAACGTAGACAGCTTTGGCAAAATGGGAACTCTGCATTTATATCAGAGCAATACTGAAGAAAATCCTTATAAGGATGTAACTGGCTTTGTTGCAGCTGGCGGTAAGGTTGTTGTGAACAGTAATCTGGATATCACTGCCACCTCGGAATATTCTTCTGTTGGTATTGCGGCAGCCAATAAGGGCAACCTGATTATCAACGGTAATGTAAAAATGCGCAAGGATAATGCAGAAAATCCTTGGGGCATTATTACCGATAATGTTCATGGCAATTATGGTCCTGGAACAGGAACTTCAGATTCATCAGCAACAAAGTATACAGGTGCGCGTTGGAATCCAACAGGTATTTTAGTTGATAATACACGTGGTGATATCACTGTCAATGGTGATGTGGATATTGCAGTGCGCGGTACAGCTGTGAAAACTGATGCATATGAGCCTGGCGGTGATATAGCAGATTATGACATGGCAACTATTTCACTGCTGGGTAAGTCTACACGTATCGACACACCGTACAGAGAAGAAAACTTTGTTGAAGGCTTCGGCAAATTTATCGAGCCGTACTATGCTCTGGCAAGCTACGGCGGCACGATTAATGTCAACGTAAAGAATCAGGAAGTACAAAACGGCAAGGTAGAAATGGTCGGCAACGTGTTGGCAATGAAGTCCTCTGATGAGGCCGGAATGGCTATGGTTTATCAAAACGGTCGCCTTAACATCGGCCTGACCACGCAAGATTCATCCTGGAAGGGTGTAATTGACAATGCCGGTGCTGCAAAAGCCGGTGAAGTAAATCTGTGGCTGCAGAACGGCGCACAATGGATTTATGAAAATGCTTCCCGTAAGGATGGTCTTGATGCTGCAAATATGCCTAGCTATAGCAGACCGTATTATGAAAAATACGATGGCATTTCTCATCTGAGCAGCCTTGTAGGCGGCAAGAACCAAGCATCTGCCGGCATTATTACGGTTAAGGACAGCGATCCTATCCATATTGCCAATGCCGAAGGCGTTACCAAGGTTTGGTATGACCATGCTGATGCTACGCCGGGCACAATTATCGGCGGTGATGTAAAGGTTCTTAATGCTAAGACCGGCACCGAGATGATGCTTTACACCGGCAACAACGGCATTACCAAGGGCTTTGCCGAAGGTGATACCGCTGCAGAGAAAAACAAGGTAAGTGAAGTATTGAACTCTCTGGCACACAAGCTGTGGTACATGGCAGGTGACAGCAACCTTGCAGGCAGCGTATCTATTGCCGAAGGTCTTACTGCTTCCTCCGTAACTATGAAGACCGGCAACATTACATTTGCCGAGGGTGGGCAGGGCTTCTATGACTATACTCCTGAGAAAGACGATAAGACCTATGCAACCGGCCCGATTGTAAAATCCGAAAACATCGGTGAAACACGCGAAAGCGATATCAACGGAGTAGTTTCCGTTAATGTTACCGAAGCTCAGGATGGGGTGTCCGGTAATGCTCCCAGTGCTATGTATGCAGCAGGCGAGGCAGAAGGTCCGCTTGTTGTTTATTTACAGGGCCACACCTTGAAGCTCAATGCCAACAATCAAACTGCTAATTATGTGTCTACGGTTTATGTTGATGAAAACAAGAGCATGGAGATTAAGGATTCCCAAGGGAATGGCGTGCTGAAGGTTTCCGCCGGTCTTGGTGCTGATGGCAATGCTGATACTAAGGCTAAGTATGTCTATGGCATTCGCGTAGGCGAGGGCGGCAGTCTAACCGCAGATACCGATGTTGAAATAGATGGTGTGAAATCTAATTCTAGCTCTCGTGCTTTTGGCGTTTATGCATATAGTGAAGGTAATGTTGTATTTGAAAAAGATTTGACGATCAAGAATGTTCAAACAGCCAACAAGGTTGGCCTGCATACAGCAGGCATTTATGCAGATGCTTCCTCTAGCGCTAAGTCTCCAATCAATATAACAGTAAAGGGTAATCTTAATATTGAAAACGTAGTCGGCAGTGCAATCCGAGTTATGAATAGTTCAATTGTATCTACTGCAGGTGCAACTATTAAAGCTCCGGATATGTCTAACGGTACGGAATATAGCCAATATTATGCTTTACAGGCTAACAAGGGTACTATTAACCTGAATACCGGTGAGGGCATTACTGCCGGAATTCTGGATGTTACCGGTGATATGAAGGTAACTGATTATAAAGAGTCTGTTATCAATGTCAACATGACGAAGGGGTCTCAATGGACAGGCGCAGTAAGCAATATTCCCAGAAGTACTTATAATGCTCCTGATGGTCAGTTTAATCTGACAATGGCAGATGGTTCTGTATGGAATCATGTAACTGGTCTCTCTACCGATACGCTGAAAAAAACTGACAGAAGCAATGTATCTAAGCTGGACGGTTCCGGTGTAATCTACCAAAATTCCGACAAGGGTATTACCGTATATAATTATAGTGGTGACACAACTGTTGTTTACGGCCATGATGCCAATAATCCGCAGAACATCACCGGTGGCGACTTCACTGTCAAGACAGCGGCTGCCGGCTCGAGGATTACTTTGGTAACTGATAGCCAGGGCATTACTGGCGGCTTTGATGCTAGCGATACTGCTGCAGAAAAGAATAATGTTAAGGAAGTACTGAACAAGCTGGCTAATAAGCTGTTCTACACCGGTTATAAAGATGCAAATCTTGCTGGCGTAGTTAAAATCGCTGATGGCTTGACAGCATCTAGTGTAAGCGCTACTGTAAAAGCTTCTGGCGATGTTACCTTCTCTGACGGCAGCAACGGAACGAAAAAAGCAGGACAGGGCTTCTATGCATACACTCCGGAAGAAGATAATCCTGATTACAAGACCGGCGCTATCACTACATCGGAAAATATCAGCCTGAACCGTGAGGTAGATGAGAAGGGTGTTGCGCATATTAATGTAACTGAATCGAATGCCGGTAATAATAAATTTGCCAGCGCCCTTTATGCAGGTGAGGAGACCTCTCCGTCCAAACCGATGACTGTAAATCTGTCCGGTAAAGGTCTGGCTTTGAATGCTGTGCAGACCAGCGGGCAGGCAGCAGCTATTTATGCAGGCGCTAATGCTCATATCAAGGTTGTCAATCAGTCTGCTGACCAAAAGCTGGCGATTACAGCAAACAATACGGATACCAGAGGCGCTCATGGCATCTATGCTGATATCAATGCGCAGCTGAATATTTCCGGTCCAGTAGAAATTACCGATGTTGTTACGCAGGGTGATGCTGCAACCGGCATCAATATCCAGGGCCAGCAGAGCGAGATTAATATTGATGGCCCGCTGACAATCAGCAATGTCAAAGGTCTTAGAGAACGCGGCGCAGGCATGAGTGCTGCCGGTATTCAGGTAACCGGTGTCAGCTCCACTGTAACTGTCAGCGGTCCGGTCGATATCTCCGGTGTTCGCGGCAGCGGTATCAAGCTAGTTGGCAAGGATACGAAGGTATCTGTTGGCGGCGGCACTATTACTGCAGCAGAGGACAGCGATAAATCACATAATTTCTATGCAGTACGCGTAGAAAAGGGCACGCTGGACATCAACATGAAGGACGGAGCTGCAGGCGATACAACCACTAAGATTACCGGTGATATGTACGCAACCGGCCAATATGGCAAGAAGGTTGTGGAATACACCGGCGGTGAGCTGATTGACTGGAATGACGCAGGCATTCTCAATGTTGCATTGACTGATAAGGATTCCTTCTGGAAGGGCGTTGCAGCTTATGACCAGTATAATGATGACTATGTCAGCGGCGGTAATACTGCGCATGACATTGGCCAGTTCAACCTGTATCTGCAAAACGGTGCAACCTGGACTAACGAACAGCAGTCGCATGTAACAACTACGACCATAGCGTCTAAAAATCCTGTATGGACAGGCAGCACGCTGGCAACACTGCATGGCGGCAAGGATGCAGATAATGCAGGCCTGATTTACCAAAAGGATAACAATCCTATTTCTGTTGTAAATTATAGCGGTCATACCACTGTATTCTATGATCATGATGCTGCTGATCCGACCGAGATTATTGGCGGCGATTTTAATATTACTAATGCAGCTAAAGGCTCTGCTATCACCTTTATTACAGATAATAAGGGTATCACCTCCGGCTTTGCAGATGGCGATTCCGCTGATGCTAAGGATAAAGTAGCCAACGTACTGAACAACTTGGCAGGCAAGCTGTTCTACAAGAACTATACTGATGGTCATTTGGCTGGCGTAGTGAAGATAGCTGAAGGCCTGACAGCTTCTTCCGCAGCACTGAAGACCGGCGATATTTCCTTCTCTACTGAAGATAGCGGGACCAAGACACCAGGTCAGGGCTATTATGACTATAAGCCGTCCGGCGAAAAGCCTGAGTATAATACAGGCGCTATTAAAAATTCCGAGAATATCAGCAAAACCCGTGAGCTTGATGCCAACGGCATTGCTAAGGTTGAAGTAACCGAACCGACAATCCTTGAAGGCTACAGCAAATTCGCTGCTGCTCTTTATGCGGAAGAGGCTTCTGTGCCGCTGAACGTGAAAATGGCCGGCAAAGGTCTGGCTTTGAGCTCTGCAGTAGAAGGGGGCGCACAGGCTGCAGGTATTTTTGTAGCTAACGGTGCGAATATCAGCATTGACAATCCGTTTGCTGACCAAAAGCTGTCTATTACAGCATCTAATAATGATACCTATGGTGCTTACGGTATTTTTGCAAAGGGTAGCGGTGCGAAGCTGAATATTTCCGGTCCTGTGGAAATTACCGATGTTACTACTAAGGGTGCAGCTGTAGGCGGCGTTCTGGTACGCGGTCAGAATACCGATGTTGTTATCGACGGTCCGCTGAAAATTAGCAATGTCAAAGCAGAAGATGACAGAGCAAACGGTATCAACGGCTCCGGTATCGGTGTAACCGGTCTTGGCTCTACCGTTACCGTTAACGGCCAGGTTGATATTACCGGCATCCATGGCAGTGCAATTCTGTTGAAGGAAAATGGCAACAAGGTATCCGTTGGCGGCGGTAACATTGCAGCGGCAGTTGATAGTGATAAATCTCACAACTACTATGCAGTACGCGTTGAAAGAGGTACTCTGGACATCAATATGAAGGACGGCGTTGCCAGCGATACTACTACCACCATCAGCGGTGATATGTATATCAACTGTCTGCATGGCAAGCAGCCTCCTACCTTAGGCAGTGATGAGATTGTTGATTTTAAACACGAAGGTATTCTTAATGTTGCGCTGACCAACGATAAATCCTCTTGGACAGGCGTTGCTGCCCATGAAAAATATAAGACTGACAAGCATCAATATGGCTATGATATGCATGATGTCGGCGAATTCAATCTCTATCTGCAGAACGGTGCAATCTGGACCAACGAACAGCAATCTCATGTGACTACCACGACCATGGCGGACAAAAATCCGATTTGGGACGGCAGTACTCTGGCAAGCTTCCACGGCGGCAGTGATGCGGCTCATGCAGGCAATATCTTCCAAAGGGACAGCAAAAACATAACCATCGAAAGCTACAGCGGCAATACCAATATCTTCTATGCACATGAAGGCAACGGCGAAGCAGCTGAAAACTATAAAGCCGGCGATACTGTTATCAAGAGTGCGGCAAAAGATTCTGTTGTAAGCCTGATTACCGACAACACCGGTATTGCTATGGGCAATGATGAAAGTGTTGCCAATGTACTGAATGCGTTGGCAGGCAAGCTGACCTACAGTAATTTTGCAACCGAGAAAAATCTGAAGGGTGTAGTGAAGATTTCAAGCGGTCTGACTGCTTCTGGTGCAGAGCTGAAGAAAGGTGATATTTCCTTCTCTACGGAAACAACCGGTACCAGAAAACCCGGTCAGGGCTATTATGAATATGATGAGGCAGCCGAAAATACCTTTACCGATAAGATTACCGGCGGCAACGATAAGAAATATGTAGAAGCCGGCATCGAAAAAGAGAAGGGTGTTTACACCTTTATCAAGGATGCAACCATTAAGGTTACTAAGGGCTTGTCTGAGCTGGGCGCTATCGAATCAAGCGGCGGTCCGATTACGATTAATGCCGACGGAAAAGCATTGGATGTTTCCTATACTGTACCTAAAGGCGATAATGTTGCACGCGCATTAGCTACCGGCAACAGCTATGGTAAGAGCAAGGATATTACCATTAAGGCTGACAGCCTGAAGCTCAGCGCCGATACTACAGGCTTCCGTGCTCAGGGTATTTATGCAGTAGGCGGTAAGATTACTATTGATGCCAACACTACTATTGCTACCTCTGCACAAAATGACAGCAATGGTATTTATGCGGGCAACGGCGGCATTGTTACTGTGAACGGTGATCTTGATATTAAAGAGGATACCAAGGTATCCAAATACTACGCATTGAATGCTGATTATACGGGTGTTATCAACGTTAACATCAAAGATGGCAAGGCAGGCGCAGGCACTGTTAAGCTCAAGGGTGATATTTTCACCAAGACAGCAGAAAGCTATGATGAGTGGGATGAAGATGAGGTAATCAGCTCTACTTCTACCGTTAATCTGGCATTGCAGGGAAAGGAAAGCACTTGGACAGGTTGCAGCCTGTACGAGATTACTTCTTCTAACGGTGACACAACCAGTTACGGTAACTTTAACCTGTGGCTGACAGATGGTGCTTCCTGGACGAACGAGAAGACTGGTAAAACAATTCCGAAAGGCTTTGCGGGCAGCCATGTAACCAACTTCGTAGGCGGTGCAGATGCAGCTCATGCAGGCCATATCTTCCAGAACGACAGCAAGAATCTGACTATTGATAAATACAGCGGCAACACTAACATCTACTATGCACATACTGGTAACGGTGAAGCAGCTGATAACTACGCAGCTGGCGATACCATTATCAAGAGTGCAGCAGCAGGCTCTGTAGTATCCATGATTACTGACAACAAAGGCGTTGCAATGGACAACAAGGACAGCGTAGCTAACGTGCTGAACGCATTGGCAGGCAAGCTGACCTACAGTAATTTTGCAACCGGTGAGAAGAACCTGACAGGTGTTGTGAAGATCGCTGACGGCTTGACTGCAAGCAGTGCAACTCTGGAAACCGGCGACATCACCTTCAATGAAAAAGGTCAAGGTACTTATGTTAAGCCTGAACCGGTGGATGACACCCACTTTACGGAAAAGATTACAGGTGGACTTGATCAGAAGTATGTAGATCTCGGCATCGAAAAAGAGCAGGGTGTTTACACCTTTGTTAAGGATACTGTTATCGACGTAACCAAAGGCAAGGATACTGCTATGGTGGCTATTGGCTCTAAGGGTGGTTCGGTTATGATTAACGCTGATGGCAAGACCTTGGATGTATCCTTCCATTCTGATAAAACCTTTGCAGCACGTGCAATTGCTTCGGAAACGTATTATGGTGGTAAGCCTATTACCATTAAAGCGGACAAATTAAATCTTAATGCTGAAGCCGTGGACGGTGAAAGCCAGGGTATTTTTGCTAAGGTAGGCTCTACTATTACCATTGATGCAGATACTACAATTACTACTTCCAGTAATAAGGAAAGCAATGGTATCTATGCTGGCAACAGAGGCGTTGTCAACATGAATGGTGACCTGAACATCAAAGAGGATACCAAGGCAGCTGCATACTATGCATTGAAGACTGATGGTAACGGTGTAATTAATGTCAACCTGAAAGACGGTAATGCAGGCGACAGCGTTGTTAAATTCACTGGCGATATCTACGCTAAGACTAATGAATCCAGCATCAATCTGGCATTGAAGGGTAAAAATAGCCAATGGACAGGACGCAGCTTGAATGAATCTGCTGATAGTGAAAAACGTGGCAGCTTCAACTTGTGGCTTGCAGACGGTGCTTCCTGGACTAATCAGGTAACTGGTAAGAATGTTCCGAGCGGCTTTGCAGGCAGCCATGTAACCAACTTCGTAGGCGGTGCAAGTGCAGCAGCTGCTGGCAACATTTTCCAAAACGACGCTAATAACCTAACCATCGACAACTACAGCGGCAACACCAACATCTTCTATGCACACACTGGTAACGGCGAAGCAGCTAGCGACTACGCAGCAGGTGACACTGTTATCAGACATGCAGAAAAGGATTCTGTAGTATCCCTGATTACCGATAACAGCGGCATTGCAATGGATAACGAATACAGCGTAGCTAACGTGCTGAACGCATTGGCAGGCAAGCTGACCTACAGCAACTATGTAAATAGCGAAAATAACTTGACCGGTTATGTAAAGATTGCCGACGGCCTGACTGCAAGCAGCAAGGCTATGCAGACCGGCGATATCTCCTTCAGCAGCAAGGACGGCAAGGGCAGCTTAAAGGATGGCTCTATTGCTCCGGGCTTTACCTATCCCGATACCCAGACTCCTGAAAGCAGCAAGCTCAACAACGCTATTACCGGTGATGCCAAGGCTGATTACAACTATAAGAAAAATGGTATTTTGAAGGCTGACGGTAAATACATCTTTACTCAGAATCCTTCTGCAATCGAAGTTAGCGAAGGCGCTGCAGTAGATGTTAATGGCAAGAATGTTGAAATTGATACTACCGCTGCCAAGCTGAAGTTGACAGGTAAGGATCAGGGAATTAATGCAACTGGCGGTGCTGATATCAAAGTTGACGGCAACACTGATATCAGCGGCGAAACCGGTATCAATGCAACCAACGGTAGTAATGTAACCTTGAACGGCAGCACTGTTATCAGCGGTAATGACGGTAAAGGCACTGCTATCAATGCAAGTGATGGCGGCAAGGTAGTTATTGACACCAGGAATGGTGCTCTGACTATCAACGGCAGCATCAATGCCAACGGCGGCAATATTACTGTAGACAGCGGCAACGCAACCAGTACTATTAACGGTGATGTAAATGCAAGCAATGGCGGCAACATTGAAATCAGCCTGAATGATGCTCAGTCCAAGCTGACCGGCAGCTATAAGGTTGATGGCAACAGTGGCATTTTAATGAATATTAAGAATGGTGCAACGTGGGTACTGAAGGATGATAAGGACGAAGCTACAGGTATGTCCTTGCTGCAGATGACAAGAGGTGCAGCTCCGGCTGTCGGCTTGACCGTAAATGGTGGTACAACTGAGAGTGAAACCGGTTATCTGGATATGAGAAGCAGAACTGGCAAGCTTGAGATTGATCATTACAGCGGTTGGGAAACCATTATCTATAATCACGATAATAAAGGTAGCGAAGCACAAGACTTCAAATCCGGTAATACTGTTATCCGTAATGCTAAAGAAGGCTCTGGTGTAATTCTGTTCACTGACAGCAATAATATCAATATTAACAGTCAGGCTGAAGTTGAAGCAGCCATGACTGTACTGGCAGAAAAGATTCAGTATACCGATCATGCAGCAAATGGCGCTAACCTGAAGGGTAAGGTAAGAATTGCCGAAGGTTTGACTTCTACCGGCAAGACAGGTGCTATGAAGTGGGATGAAACAACCGGTATAGGCAAATTTGATCCCAGCAGCATAAAATGGGGCGAATTTTACAACGGCGATTACGAAACCCTGGTAATGAAGGGCGTAAGAAGCGCTGCAACCACCTCCATGCACAGCTGGCGCGATAACATGCAGGACACCTACACCGGTGCAGATTTGGCAGACGAGGACGGCATCTTTGTTAAGGCTCTGGGCGGCAAAACGAGTTCCGAAGTTAAGGGCGTTAAGGATGACAATACCTACCGTGGCGTACAGGTTGGCTATGACAAGGCTCTGGCAAACGGTTGGCATGCAGGCGCAGCCTTTGACTATCGCGACGGCGATTCCAACTACCTGCTGGGCGGCAAGGGCGATAACCAGCTCTACAGCTTGGGCGTATACGGTGTGAAGAGCTTTGCTGATCAGTCCTATCTGCGTGTAGCAGCTAAAGCAGGCCGTGTTGAAAACGAATACGACGTTTACAACGAAATCCGCACTCTGAAGCTGCATGGTGATTACAAAGCCAACGCATATGGCCTGACCATGGAATATGGCAAGACCTTCGGAACCGAAGAATCCTACTTCACTCCGAAGGCACAGCTGACCTGGTCTCAGGTAGGCAGCAAGGATTATACTGCCCATACTCCTAATGACAGCATGAGAATCGGCCAGGACGCTTACAGCAGCCTGGTAGCACGCTTCGGCGTTGAAGCAGGCGCTAAGAGCGAAACAGGCCGCGTATACGTTGGCCTGTACGGTGCACATGAATTCAACGGCGACATCAGCGCAAGCTACTTCGCTAAGGACGGCGGCACCAAGCACACCAGATTCGACGGCAAGGATACCTGGATGGAAATGAGCATTGGCGGCAGCTATGATCTGAATGACAACTGCCATATCTATGCAGACTTTGCCAAGGACTTTGGCGGTGACTTTGAGCGTAAGTGGAAGGCAAGTGCCGGCCTGCGCTTTGAATTCTAAAAGCTTAAACAGATTATTTCCCCTTCTTTTATAAACGGGCTGCGGCGCTATCAAGGCAGCGCCGTAGTCATATTAAAAACTCATAAATCAAAAAAACAAAGCAAAACAGCTATCTGTCGGCAAGCAGATAGCTGTTTTGCATTTATGGTACAGAGAAAGCATAGTTAACCGGTGCTATGTGTTTATGTTTATACTTTTTTATATTGAGTAAATACGCAATAAATTCAGTTTTATACTTGACGTAGCACGTTATATATGGTAGACTCTATATGATAAAAAATACCAATAACGGAAAAATGTAAGTAATACACCCTTGAGAAAAAACGTTCTTTACAAAAGGAAAAAATTACTACTGTTTTGTTATTATATTATAGAATTATAGGCGATCAGGTGAGGATATTTTGCCGGATATCTTCTTAACAGGGAAGTCTGATGTGATTTCGACGCTGTTCCGCAACTGTGAAAGAGAGCTGCTTTGTCATTAAGCTATTGCTTAAACCTCTTACCAAGGGATAAAGCGGCAATGATCTTAAGCCAGGGTACTGACTGATTGTACATATTAAGGGTCTACGAGATTAGACGCGCTTAATGAGAGGGATTTTTTGGGCATTTGGATTGCAAAATTTTCCTTTCGTTATTAGTGTGTGCTAATCTTTTTTATTTTCTATAGATGAAAAATTTTATATTTTAAGCAATTATGTTGCAAGGAGTGAGTGAGAGTATGAGGAGTTATCAACAAAAAAGATGGCAGCTGCTTGCTGCCGGCGTTTTGATGTCAGTGTGCACATCATGCTTTACTGTATCACCTGTCTGGGCTGCGGAATACACCAAAGGTCTTACCGGTAATGCTGAAAGTGATATGGCAATTATCGGTGGTGACGGTAATACGGTTGTACAAAACGGCAACACCGTTACCTATGATTTTCAGGGTATGGACCATACCTTTACCGTAAAAAATAAGGATGCCATTATGACCGATAAGGATAATGATGGCTATGATTACGTTTTGAATAACGTTGACGGTGATGGCAATAAGGGTACGCTGCACTTATACCAGACCAACACCAGAAAAAATGATTTTGCCGGTGTAACCGGTCTGGCAGCAGGCGGGGGTAAGGTTGTAGTAAACAGTAATCTGGATATTACTGCTTATTCTGCCTATGCTTCTGTAGGTGTCGGCGCAGCAGGCGGCACTGAGCTGACTATCAACGGCAACGTGAAGATGCGCAAGGATGACCCCAACAGTCCTTGGGGTATTATTACTAAAAACGTTCACGGCAATATCGGTCCCGGCGGTGTAACCTCTATGGACCCGACGGACGTTAACTATACCGGTGCACGTTGGCAGCCTAGCGCCTTCAGCGTAGGCGGATATGACGCAAGCATTACCGTAAACGGTAATGTGGATGTTGCTGTACGCGGTACTGCGGTACAGACAAATACCTATTCTAAATTGGATAAGGATATGTTTGGCTGCAAGCTGTCAACCATCAGCCTGTTGGGCGACTCTATCAAAATCGAAACTCCGTCTGACGAAAGAAATGAAGACGGCAGCTTTAAGGAAGCATATTATGCTATGGCCAGCTACGGCGGTACCATTAACATCAACGTTGTTGATACCAATAACAGCAAGGATAAATATTCCCTTGAAAACGAAAATCTCGTAGCTGCCGAAGGCAAAACAACCAATATTATCGGCAACGTTATCGCTCTGAAGCGTTCTGAGCGTACTGATAAGCCTGACGTATATCAGGATGGCCGTGTTAATATCGGTTTGACAACTAAGGATTCTACCTGGAAGGGTGTTATTGATAACGCAGGCACCGACCATGCCGGCGAGGTTAATGTATGGCTGAGCAACGGCGCAGAGTGGACCCATGAAGCAACCTCCCGTGTTGACGGCCTGGATTACAGCAACATGCCGGCATACAGCAAGCCGAGCTATGATAATTTTGACGGCGTATCTTATGTTAATAAGCTTGTCGGCGGCCAAAAGTCTGCTAACAGCGGCTTTATTTATCAGAACAGTGATGTAAAGCTGAATATTGCAAATTACAGCGGCTACAATACCATCGTTTATAAGCACAATAATAAAGGCATGGAAAAGGCTGACTTTATCGGCGGTGATGTGACTATTCAGCATGCGAATGCAGGTGCTAATGTTACCCTGGCAACCGGTAATAATAATATCGACCTTAAAAACGGTGATGAGGTTGAAGCAGTACTCAATGCTTTGGCAAGCAAGCTGACCTATAGCGGTTATGTGAATAACGAAAGAGATCTTTCCGGTACTGTTATGATTGCTTCCGGACTGACTGCCTCCGGCATTACTGCTGATGCTAAAGGTATGATTAAATTTAACGAAGCAACCGGTGAAGGCAGTTACACCAAGCCGCAGGAGGGCGAGCAGAATACTGCGGAAATCACCAGCAGCATGACCGGTACTTCTGCAGACAGCGATTATACCTCTGCCAATATCCGTCAGGAGGACGGCTCCTATAAATTTACCCAATCTACTAAAATTGATGTAGAGAACGGTACTGCTATTGATGCAGCTGCCGACATTACTGTTAAGGCAGCAGATACTGCTTTGACTCTGGATGCTAAACAGGGTATTGTTACCAACGGTAATACTGTATATATTACTTCCCGTACTTTGCATCTGACTACAAAAGAGGATGCTATCGTTGCTGACGGCGGTAAGGTTATCAGCATGGGCATTACCAATATCAACAAGAATGCTGCCGGCGATAAGCCTGCGGCAGAGAATGCTGTTAAGGCAGCAAACGGCGCTGAGGTTACCTTGGGCAATGGCGTTATCAAGGGCAATATTATCAGTGACGCTTCCGTAGTTAACATCAATAAGGATAATATGGATGCCGACGGCAAATATAAAGAGGGCTCTTTAGAAGGTAATCTTACTGTTGCTAACGGCGGCAAAATCGACCTGACTGTTGCCGATGGCAAATTCATGGGCAGCGTTGTGAAGCCGGGTGCGGCAGTTGCGGCTGTAGGTGATGACGGCACTGTTAACCTGACTGTTGCTGACGGTGCGGTATGGACCGGTGCGCATAAGAATGCCGATGCCGAGCTGAACCTGACTCTTTCCGGCGGTGTATGGAATAATAACGGCACCGACGCAACCTATGTAAACAGCCTGAAGGGCGGCAAGGGCGTTGTAAAAGCTATTAAATATATCAATCCGGACGGCGGCAATAACGAGGAAGTAGAAATTCCCGTTAACGGCTTTATCAGCATGGCTCCCGATGCCGGTGCGGTTACCGTAGGCAACTTCGGCGGTACTCATATCGTAAGCTACGACCATGATAATGCAGGCAGCGACGTAAGCGATTACAAGGGCGGCAACTTCACTGTTGAAAAAGCAGATAAAGGTTCTATGCTGATTGCGGCAACAAGCAGCAAGAACATTAAAACCAACGACCAGGACGCTGTAGAAGCAGCCTTCAAGGCATTGAGCCAGAAGATTTACTACGGTAATGCCGGCGTTGACGAAAACCTGACTGGTAAGACCATGATTACCTCCGGGTTAACTGCTTCCAGTATTTCCCGTTGGCTCGGCGACATGAAATTTGACAGTGCTAACGGTGGCGTAGGCAGCTTTGTCGGCGGCAGCGGTATCAATATTACCGGCGATTACGAAACCGCACTGATGAAGGGCGCAAGAGCGGCAACCACCAGCGCTATGCTTTCCTGGCGCGATAATGCTGCTAACGTAATTTATCGCGGCGATTTGCTGCGTGCGCATATGGAGAGTGACGGCATCTGGGCTAAGACCTACGGTGGCAAGGATACCTACAATGCGAATGCGGTTGATCTGAGCAACAGCTACTGGGGTGCACAGGTAGGCTTTGACCGTATGTATGACCATGGCTGGATTGCCGGCGCTGCTATTGATTATCAGAAGGGCAGCTCCAGCTACAACTATACCGATGACGATTTCGGCAATATCGGCGGCAATACCGGTGACAACAAGCTGTACAGCTTCGGCCTGTATGCTTCCAAGGACCTGGGCGATGGCGCACATCTGGACTTCGCAGCTAAGGCCGGCAGCGTACGCAATGAATTCAGCGTACACAACGGCATAGGCACCGAGCTGAACGGTACCTACAGAAACCGTGGCTACAGTGCTACCGCAAGTCTGGCAAAACGTATCGGTACGGATAAGAGCTATCTGGAGCCTCAGGCACAGCTGACCTGGGCACACCTGGGCGGCAGAAACTTTGCTGCAGTAACCGACGGCGGCGAGGTTCTGGACGTTAACCAGGGCAATTATAACAGCTTTGTAGGCCGCCTGGGCTTAGAGCTCGGCAAGACCGGCCGTCTTGGCTCTGTATATGCACGCTTCGGCCTGGCGCATGAGTTCTCCGGTGATATCACCGGCAGCTACAGCGCAGAGGACGGCGGCAGCAAGACTACCTCTGTAGAAACTAAGGGTACCTGGGCTGAAATGAGCCTTGGCACTACCTTGAATATTAAGCCTAACGCAAGCGCATACTTTGATGTATCCCGCAGCTACGGTGCTGATTACGAGCACGACTGGAAATTCAGCGGCGGCCTGCGCTTTGCACTTGACCGTCTGCCGAAGCATGAGCAGGAAATTGCCGGTCAGGCTGAGGCTGAACAGTTCATCGCAGGTGAAACCGCAGCAGCACAGGAAAATGCGGCTGCTAATGTAAAGACCGACGCAATGCCTGGTATCGCTGCACAGGAGCAGACTCTTAATGCTCAGCCTGCAGTGCAGGAAGCAGAAGAAACTACTGCTGTTGCAGAGCATTCCGAGCCGAAATATGTTGAAACCGTAACCAGCTACGATGCACCGGAGCCGACCGCAGCAGACTTTGACGAAATGAGCTTTGAGCTGGCTCCTATCGTTATTACAGCTTCCCGTATGGAGGAATCCATCCTGAAGGCGAAGGCAGATATGAGCGTTGTCGGCCGTGAAGAAATCGAACAGATGCATATGGAGAACGTGGAAGAGGTTCTGCGTACCGTTCCGGGCGTACAGTTCCTGGATTACGGCTCCAACGGCCTGAATGCTAACGTAAGCGGTATTCGTATCAACGGCAGCAAGGACGTTGTTATCCTGGTTGACGGCGTGCGTGTTAACGACTTCAAGGGCGCAGGCAGCAGCGGTTATATGTTTGCCGCACTCATGAACAATATGGATAACATCGAGCGCGTCGAGGTAATGCGCGGCAGTGCTGCTACCATGTACGGCAGCGGTGCTAAGGGCGGTGTTATCAACATCATCACCAGAAGACCTGAAGGTGCAAAAACCGTTATTGATATTGCCAAGGGCAGCTTCGGCAAGGAAGCCTATAAATTCAATACTCAGGCTGCCAAAGACAAGGTAAGCTACAATATTTACCATGACAGAACCATTTCCGGCACCAGCAAGGACGGCAGCGGTAAGGAATGGCCGGGTCAGAGCAATACCAAGAGCAGCGGTGCTAAGTTTGAATACAGATTTAACGATGCTAATAAGCTGACCTTAAACTATGAAACCATCGGTTCTAACTTCAGCGGTACCGATATGGTATACGGCGGCAATTATGTTGGCATGTACGACAGTAACAGCGTAACACTGAAGCATGATTGGCAGATTAACGATCAGTGGAGTAATTCTTTGATGTATCGTGCAACCAAAGAAAAATCCTCTTGGGATAAGCCTGGTGGAGAGGATACGGATATTTCCGAGCCGATTACAAGCAATTTGGAATATAAGCTTTACAGTGACAACTTTAAATACCAGAGCGACAGATATAGCATGGTCGGCGGTATTGAATACAGCAAGGGCAAAGACAATACTAACCACAAGGAAACCAGCAATACATCTCTGTTCTTGCAGGGTGATTGGGAAATTGTGCCGCATGTAACCTTGTCCGGCGGTGTGCGTCACGACAGACCTGACGGCTATGAGTGCCATAATTCCTTTAGCTATAAGCTGGGCTGGGATATTACCGAAAAGGATACTCTGTATGCAGGCCGCAGCGATTACTACATTCTGCCGAGCCTGACACAGCTGTATGATCATAAATACGGTAATGCTAATCTGCTTGCTTCCGAAGGCCGTACAACCTCTATCGGTTACAACCATGAATTTACACCTGATAATTACTTGATGCTGAGCTGGTTTGAAACCAAGTCTGCTGTAGGCATGACTATGAACAGCACCACAGATAAGGACGATCCGGAGTATGGACAGTATCAGAACAGCATCGGCGGTCTTTCCCGTGGCTGGAACGCGCAATATAATGCTCGTCTGAGTGATACTGTAACCTTCAAACTGGGTTGGGCACATCTGTTCTATGATGAAAAGGACAGCTTTACTCAAGGATATGCACCTAAGGATAAAGCAACCTTCGGCGTATATTATGACAAGGATAAATTCAGTGCTGCCTTCGACGGCTTCTACTTCATCCGTGACAAACGCGGCGTGAAGGAAGGAGTTAAGGGCTGGCCTTCCGATAAGTACGGTGTTTACAACCTTGCTCTCAATTACACAGCTGATAAGCAGACTAAGTTCTACTTCAAGGTAGACAACATCTTCAACAAGCTGTGGGCTGAACACACCGACGTTATCTGGAGCGGTGGTGCCGACAGCTGGTATGCAATGCCGGGCAGAAGCTTCGTAGTAGGCATGCAGTACACCTTCTAAGCTGAGTATTAATCATGTTATATACGGAGCAGCAAGCTCTGCTCCGTATCATATAAAAACTTTTTTTGATGAATGTAAAGGAGATTTTATCATGGCAAAAGCTGCTAAAGAAGAAACTAAAGTAACCGAAATGGAAAACAAAATCGAGAAGATGACTCAGTTCCTGGCTGACAATAAAATTGAATGCTTCGATATCCAAAAAATGGAGGACGAGCATCACACCACTATCTTCCGCAGCCGCATGGAAGTAAAAGGTCAGCTGCTGCCGATGGCTCTGCTGATGGACGACAGCGTTTATATGCTGCTGCAGGTGCAAATCGCTCCGCAGGTAATCGATGAAGAAAAGCTGAAAGCACTTGCCGGTGCTATCAACAACATGAACAACAACGTTCGTCCGTTCAAATTCACTGTATCCGAGAGAGGCGACTTCATGCTGAATGCTTGCATTACCGCTGAAAACACCACCTTCAACCCGGCTCTGGTAAATGCTATCATGGGCGAGGCTGTTAAATTCATGGAAGCGCAATACGGCAACATCATGGAAGCTGTTTGGGCTAAATAAGGAGAGTGGCAGCAATGAAAAAGAAACTTATGACCTTACTGATGAGCGCTGTTATGGCTTTAGGCATCAGCGCAAGTGCCTTTGCTGCTCCTGTGGGCGTTGTTAACGTTAACGCAATTTTGAACAGCTATCCGGGAATTACCGATATTGCCAAATCTGTAGCGCAGGAAAAAAACCGTCTGCAGGAAGAGTTCAACAAGCAATCTGTTAACATGAGCGATGCGGATAAACAGGCGCTGGCTGAAAAGCTCAGCAAGCAGCTGGCAGACTTTGAACAGAAGAAAATGGCTCCTGTACAAAGAAAAATCAACAAAACTATTCTTGACGTGGCTAAAGCAAACAATATTGACAGTGTTGTAAATATGAATGCTATGGTAGCAGGCGGCAAGGATCTTACCGACGAGGTTATCAAAGCGCTGAAATGAACGCAGCATGTTTATGATAAGCTGAATAATTTTGTTACGAAATCGCAGGCTGCGCTGATGAGAAGCTGCCTGGCCGGTTTCTATATAAACTGTGCGGAGAATGACTTTGCGCAGAGGGGTTAGCAGAAGCAGTGGTTGTTTCTGCTTTTTCCTGATTTTTTGATAAGGAGGACTATATGTTGAAGCTTAGTCAAAAGAAGAGAAAAGCTCTTTTAGCACTGGCCGTTGCCGCAGCTGTTTTAGGTGCTAATAATGCATTTGCAGCAAGCGTGCATGACAAGGCTATTACTGAAAGTACCCAGTATGGCAGCGCTGCGCGTACATATTGGAAAGAAGCAGGTGTGTATAATTCCAAAACACGCACCTACACCTTTGATGAGGATGTAACCTTAAAGCCTAAGGCATCTGAGCAGGAGTTCAATAACTGGACTCCCATGTTCGGCGGTATCTATATTGCCGGAAACAAACCTATTACCATTGATATGCAAGGTCATCGTCTTGACATTGCGCTGAACGTTGACCAGCCGAATGGTGTTGCCAACGTTTATAATGTAAATCCTAATGCTATCCATGTTAGCTCTGCCGATTTGGTAATCAACAACGTCAAGGGCATGGAGCTTTCTGCTAAAGGTAGCTTTTTGTCCGGAGGCAAGCTGCGCGGTATTTATGTTGCAGGCACTAATCAGGAGGGTTCCTACGGCGACGGCAAGGGACTTGCCAGCCTGACCATCAATAATGCCGATGGTTGGGAAAATGCCGTAAAATTCCATTCCAGCCAGCCTCAGATTGAAAACGCTATTGAAGTATGGAAAAACACCGGCAGTGCCGACCTGAAGATTTCCGGCATGGTTGACCTGTATGTAGGCAATGACAGCGATGTTATTACCGTAAGAGGCGGTAACTCCAACTACAATATCGATAAGGCGCCTACCGCTTATATCGGCGGTGGCGCAATTAAGGCTGCTATGGGACGTGCTGCTGTTGTCAGCGGCGGCGAGCTGTCCATCAATTCCAAGCTGCAGGACGGCGCAATTGTTGCGGCAGAAGGCAGCCGTGATGTACAGGTTGAAGGCAACATCCTGGTTAAGGACCAGCAAAAGGATCAGGGCATTCTGACCTTAGGCATGAATACCGACAAATCCTATTTCAAAGGTACCATTTTCAATGATAATGGTGCCGGTGAAGCATATATGCTGCTTGCCAACGGTGCGCAATGGACCAATGAAAGCAAGGGCGATTATGGTTATCATGGCAGCAGTCTGAACCAGCTTGTCGGCGGTGAAGCTGATGCCAAAGCAGGCAATATCTTCCAAAAGGACAGCAGCAGCCTGACTATCAGCAATTACAGCGGTAATACCAACATTTTCTACGCTCATACCGGCAACGGTGAAGCAGCTGAAAACTACGCAGCAGGCGATACTGTTATCAAGGGTGCTGCTGCAGGCTCCGTTGTAAGCATGATTACCGATAACACCGGTGTTGCAATGGATAACAAGGACAGCGTTGCCAACGTGCTGAACGCACTGGCAGGCAAGCTGACCTACAGCAACTATGTAAACGGCGAAAGCAACCTGACCGGTTATGTGAAGATTGCCGACGGCTTGACGGCTTCCTCCGCAGCACTGAAAACCGGCGATATCAGCTTCAATAAAGAGGACGGCAAAGGCTCTTATAATGCCGGTGCGGTTAAACCCGAAGTACCGACTGTAAAAGAATATACCGATACTCTTACCGGCATGGATTTTGCAGACGAGGCTTATGCTGATGTAATTAAGGACGGAGTATACAAATTTACTCAGGATACCAAAATTACCAACCAATATGCTATTGACCTGGGCGAAGATGTAACTATCGACGCAACAGGAAAAACCTTGACTCTGGTTGTTAAGGATGTAGAAGAAATCGGTTCAGGCGTTAAAGTAAACATTGAAAATGATTCTGTTATTAAGGCTGATACCTTGAAAATGGAGCTTACCGGTACGGATATTGTTACCGGCAGCGGCCTGAAGGGTATCAATGTTACCAATAAAAATGCTAAGCTGACTATTGATAGCAAGCTGGATATTACTGCAAACGGCGATGCCGACACCATCGGTATTTATAACAGAGGTAACGTTGTTGTCAATGGCGATGTAAAGCTGGATATTGAAGGTAACGATGGCGGCAATGCTTACTACGGTGCAAGCGGCCTGTACGCAACCAGCAGCATGGGCAACAGCAAGGGCGGCACTATTACAGTTAACGGTAATGTAGACTTCCAAGGTAATGCTAACGGTCTGTTTGCTAATGCCGGCGGCAGCAAGATTTTCGTTAAGGGCGGCAACATTGTTGTTAAGGAAGGACAAACTGTTGGCTATTCCGCTATCAGAGCTGAAAACGGCGTAGTTAACATGAACGTCATTGAAGATGAAAACGGCAATGTTACCGGCGCAGATAAGAATGATGTAACCATTAAGGGTAATATCGGCGTTACTACCGGCGCAGTGAATGTTTCTGATATTCATGGCATCAAGAGCGAAATTAACCTTGGCCTGACTACAGATAAATCCAGCCTGACCGGTGTTGTTCAAAACAGTTTCGGTGACGGCGTGGCTCAGGGAAATGCAACCTTTACCGGTGCTGCAAACCTGTGGCTGCAAAATGGTGCAACCTGGAATAACGTAGTAGTTGATACGCTGGTTAAGAATCCTGCTAACGGCGAAAAATGGTCCGGCAGCCATGTAGCAAAACTGGTTGGCGGCGAGAGCGAAGCAAAAGCAGGCAACATCTTCCAAAAGGACAGCAACAACCTGACTATTGATAACTAAAGCGGCAACACCAACATCTTCTACGCTCATACCGGCAATGGTGAAGCAGCAAGCAACTACGCAGCAGGCGACACCGTTATCAAGGGTGCTGCTGCAGGCTCCGTTGTAAGCATGATTACCGATAACACTGGCGTTGCAATGGATAACAAGGACAGCGTTGCCAACGTACTGAACGCATTGGCAGGCAAGCTGACCTACAGCAACTACGTAAACGGCGAAAGCAACCTGACCGGTTATGTGAAGATTGCCGACGGTCTGACTGCTTCCTCTGCAGCACTGAAAACCGGTGACATCACCTTCAGCAAAGAGGACGGAAAAGGCAGCTATCCTACCGAAACTCCGGTTGTTCCGCCTAAAACAGAGTTCACTACTGTGCTGACCGGTGACGCTGCAACCGATACCGAATATGCAGGCAACATCCAGGACGGCAAGTACGTTTTCGGTGCCAATACTACGATTAAAGCAGATGCTGAATCCGCAGTAGATGCAAAAGCACCGCTGACAATTGATGCAGGCAACAATAAGTTCGTAATGACTGCTAAGAAAGGCAACTGGAGCAGCGTTACTGTAGCATTTAATCATGATGTTGCAGGAACCACTAAAATTACCGCCGGTGAGCTGGTAATCGGTGCTGCTGATGATTTTTATGACCGTTCCGGTCTTGTTGTGAAGAATGGCAATGTTGATATCACAGCAGCTACTACTACTGTTAATGCTCATTCTGACGCAACTAATCCTGCCTATGGCGTTTTAGCGCAAAATAATGGCAGCCGTGTGGATATTCACGGTGACCTTAAGCTGGCAAATGACAGCTTCGGACGTACTCATGGCCTTTGGGCTGAGGATACAAAGGATTTTGGCGGCAAAGCATCTATCATCAACGTAGACGGTAAGGTTGATATCAACCTGAAAAATGGTAATGCGCTGACTGCTATCAGAACCGGTTCTGCCGTAACTGTCGGCGGCGGTAATATTCAGATTGCTGCTGACCAAAAGAATGAAAACTATGCATTGAAATCTGATGGCGGCGTTGTTAATGTCAACATGAATGCTGACAAGAATGCAGCAGGCATCGTTACTACCGTAATTAAAGGTAATGCAATTGCTAATAGCGCAAAGGCGTTTGCTAACTTTGATATGGACGATGCTGACAGTACGATTAATATTGGCTTGTCTGACAAAGAATCTTCCTGGACAGGTGTTGCCTTTAGTAAAGATAATGGCAATGCAGCCTTCCCGTTCAAGGGTATCATTAATCTCTATCTTGCTAACGGCGCAACCTGGAATAATGAGGCATGGGGTAAAACCAATGCAGCATTCGAAGGCAGCCATGTAGCTAAGCTGGCAGGCGGTGCAAGCGCAGCAGCTGCAGGCAACATCTTCCAAAAGGACAGCAATAAGCTGACCATTGATAACTACAGCGGCAACACCAACATCTTCTATGCTCACACCGGCAATGGTGAAAACGCAAGCAACTACACAGCAGGCGACACCATTATCAAGGGTGCGGCAGCAGGCTCCGCAGTTAGCCTGATTACCGACAACACCGGCATCAGCATGAATAACGATGCAAGCGTAGCCAACGTATTGAACGCACTGGCAGGCAAGCTGACCTACAGCAACTTTGTAAACGGCGAAAACAACCTGAACGGTTCTGTTAAGATTGCTGACGGCCTGACCTCCAGCAGCCAAACCTTGAAGGTTGATACTATTAAATTCAATAAGGATACCGGTAAGGGCTACACCAAGGAAGAAACCGTAAATCCGGGCGGTGGTGAAAAGACTACCTTTACCGATGCTATTACCGGCGAAAAGCAGGGCGTATTCAGCGCAGTACAGCAGGAGAATCTGTCCTATGTATTTGCTGAGGACGCAAGCATTAACATTAACCAGATGACTCATAAGGAAAAGGATCCGGATTGGGAAGGCTCCTTCATCATCAGCGGTGCGGCTGTACAGAATGCTGCAGGCGTTGAAAATCTGGTAATCAATGCTGCAGACAAGACTCTGAAGCTGAATGTGGCTCTGGACAGCAAGACTGTTCCGCCTGATAAAAACGCAGGTATTCTGAACAACAGAATTCCGCTGCGCGGTGTTGACAACAGCATTGCAGGCAGCACAACCAGCATTACTGCAGGTACTTTGGATATCAACATCGACAACACCTACAGCCGTAAGACCAGCACCGGCAACCCGCTGATCGGCGAAGGCAGTGCAATCGGTATTTATGCAAACAGCACCGGTGAGAAGGCTGTTGTAGAGGTTACCGGCAACACCGCTATTAAGGCTCATGGCTATAACAATGTTTACGGCGTTAACGCTAACGGCAATGCCGAAGTTAAGCTGCATGGCGATCTGACCATGGCTAAGGACGGCGAAGACTGGGCTCTTGATAACGTTATCAAAGGTCAGAACACCACTACCTTGGGCGAATCCTCCTGGAGAAATATTGCCGGCATCAACGCTAACGGCGCAGGTGCAAGCGTAACCGTTGACGGCAAGACTACTATCGCAGCTCACGGCTCCGGTGTTGTAGCAGCAGACGGCGCAACCGTTAACCTGGGCGCTGCTGATATCGAGGTTAAGAATAACAGCGACGAGGCAGGCTATGGCTTCCATGCTTTGGGCGCTGCTCTTGGTACAGTTAATGTTGGCGGCGAGGGCAAGACCGTTACCGTTAAGGGTAATGCAGGCCTCTTCGGCAAACAGGGCCAGAAATTTGCCGGCGACAGCAAGGAATCCGTTATCAACCTGAAGCTGACCACCGAAGATTCCGCATGGACCGGCGTCGCATACAAACATTTCGATGCAGAAAAAGATGCAGGCCTGAGCGGTTCCATGAACCTGACTGTGGCAAACGGTGCTTCCTGGAATAACGAGAAGTATGGTTATGTATACGGCGATTCCGAATGGGAAAAATATAAATTCACCGGCAGCGAAATCGCTAACTTCGTTGGCAGTGCAAGCGATGCAAAAGCAGGCAACATCTTCCAAAAGGATAGCAACAGCCTGACTATCGACAGCTATAGCGGCAACACCAACATTTTCTACGCTCATACAGGCAATGGTGAAGCAGCTGACAACTACGCAGCAGGCGACACTGTTATCAAGCAGGCGGCAGAAGGCTCTGTAGTATCCATGATTACCGACAACAGCGGCATTGCAATGGATAACCAAGCCAGCGTTAACAACGTACTGAACACACTGGCAGGCAAGCTGACCTACAGCAATTTCGTAAGCGGCGAGAAGAACCTGACCGGTTTCGTGAAGATTGCCGACGGCCTAACTGCTTCTTCCGCAGCACTGAAGACCGGCGATATCACCTTCAATGAAGCAGATGGCAAGGGCAGCTTTGTATCCGGTCCTGTAATTCCGGATCATCAGGTAACCACCTCCTTCACCACTACTCTGACCGGTGACAAGGAGCAAGACGAAGAATATCTGATGGGCGGCGTAATCGCCGAGGACGGTACCTATAAATTTACCGAAACAAGTGATATTACCGCAGTAAGCGCAATTAATACCGCTAAAGACCTGAAAATTGATGCAACCGGCAAAACTCTGACCGTGAATACCGCAGGTACCGACAGCGCAGCAATCAAGGTTCTTAATGATGGCGGCTCCAAGGTAGATATTAAGGCTGACAAGCTGGTTATCAAATCCAGCTCTGAATACGCAGGCAAAAACTCCGGCATTTATGCAGGTGACTGGAATACTACCAGAAAGAATGTTAACATTACTGCTGATGTAGATATTACCGCAACCAACACCGTAGGCAATAACAACTATGTATATGGTGTTCTGGCATCTAAAGCCGACATTACTGTAAACGGCAGCCTGAAGGCTAATATTGACGGTGGCAAGGGCGGTTATGACCATACCTCTGTTTCCGCACTTATTGCACAGGGCAGCTCCTACAGAAAATATGCAAGCACGATTACCGTTAACGGTGATGTAGATATTACTGCGAACGGCAACGGTCTGCATGCTAACAATAATGGCGCTGTTGTAACCGTAAACGGCGGCGGTGCAATTACTGTTAACGACAGCAGTGCTAAGGGCGGTTATGCTGCATTGCGTGCAGGCAACGGTACCGTTAACATGAACGTTGCTCTGGAAAACGGCAAAGCAACCGGCGGTCTGGGCCATGACGCTGTAATTAAGGGCAACCTGGCAGCAGTTAAAGCCGGCGACCAGACAGCATCTGTTATCAACCTGGCACTGGATACCGCTAAATCCTCCTTGGAGGGTGTATCCTACATGACCGAGGGCAACGGCCAAATCAACCTGTGGCTGCAAAACGGTGCAAGCTGGACTAACGAAGTACACGGCTCTGCCGAAAAGGATTGGAAGGGCAATAGCTTATTCAACGGCAGCCATGTAACCAACTTTGCAGGTGGTGCAAGCGATGCTAAAGCAGGCAATATCTTCCAAAAGGACAGCAACGCGCTGACTATCGATAGCTACAGCGGCAACACCAACATCTTCTACGCTCATACCGGCAATGGTGAAGCTGCTAGCGACTACGCAGCAGGCGATACCATTATCAAGAGTGCAGCAGAAGGCTCTGTAGTATCCATGATTACCGATAACACCGGCGTAGCAATGGATAACGAATACAGCGTAGCAAACGTGCTGAACGCACTGGCAGGAAAGCTGACCTACAGCAATTTTGTAAACGGTGAGAAGAACCTGACCGGTTATGTGAAGATCGCCGACGGTCTGACTGCAAGCAGCAAGGCTATGCAGACCGGCAACATTTCCTTCAGCACCGAAACCGGCAAGGGCAGTCTGGAGAGCGGTTCTATGACTCCCGGCATCACCTATCCGGAAACTCAGAAACCCGGCAGCAACAAGCTCAACCAAGGTATTACCGGTAATGCTAAAGATGATTACCAGCTGAAGATGGACGGTATCCTTAAGGCTGACGGCTCCTATGTATTCACTCAGGATCCGACTGTTATTGAGGTTAAAGAAGGTGCGGCAGTAAATGCATCCGCAAGTGACATCGTAATCGATACCACCAAGGCTAAACTGGAGCTGAAGGGTGCAGACGCAGGCATCAATGCTGACGGCGCAAATGTTAATATCAAGGGTAACACCAATATCAGCGGTACAACCGGCATCAATGCAGCTAATGGTAACGTAACCCTGAACGGCAGCACTGTTATCAACGGCACCGATGCGGCAATCAACGCAGGTGCAGATGCTAACGTAGTTGTTAACGGCAACAACAGCGCACTGACTGTTAACGGCAGCATCAATGCTGACGGCGGCAACATTACCGTAGACAGCGGCAAAGCAACCGGCACTATTACCGGCGATATCAATGCAGCGAACGGCGGCAGCGTAGTAATCAACCTGACCGAAAAGAATTCCGAAATGACCGGCGGCTACAATGTAGACGGCGACAGCAGAATTGCTCTGGGTCTGGCAAACGGTGCAACCTGGCATCTGACTGACGGCGAAGAAGCTGCAGGCATGTCCCTGCTGAGAATGGCTAAAGGTGCAGCTGATGCAGGCCTGACCATCAACGGCGGCAAGACCGAGGCAGAAAAAGGCTTCCTTGACATGACCGAGAGAACCAAAACTCTGGACATCGCTCATTACAGCGGTTGGGAAACCGTTATCTATGACCATGAGGGTAAAGGTGACAAGGTTGAGGACTACAAGTCCGGCGATACCGTTATTGCTAAGGCTGACAAGGGCTCCGGCGTAATTCTGTCCACCGACGGCAGCGGCATTACCATGACCGATAAGAATGCTGTTGAAGCAACCTTGAAGGCATTGGCACAGAAGGTTACCTATAAGGATCATGCCGCAAACGGCGAAAATCTGAGCGGTAAGGTACAGATTGCCGAAGGACTGACCTCCTCCAGCGTAAGCAAGAACTTGGGCACCATCCACTGGGATGAAAACGGCAAGGGTCAATATGATCTGGACAGTGTAAACTGGAATCAGATCATAGAAGGCGATTACGAAACCTTTGTTATGAAGGGCGTAAGAAGCGCAGCAACAACCTCTCTGCACACCTGGCGTGACAACATGCAGGATACCTACACCGGTGCAGACTTGGCTGATGAAGACGGCATGTTCGCTAAAGCACTGGGCGGCAAGACCAGCTCCGATGTTAAGGGCCTGAAGGACAGCAACACCTACTACGGAGTACAGATTGGCTATGACAAGGCTGCAGCAAACGGCTGGCATACCGGCGTGGCATTCGATTACCGCAACGGCGATTCCAACTATCTGCTGGGCGGCAAGGGTGACAACCAGATGTACAGCCTGGGCGTATACGGCGTGAAGAACTTTGACAACGATGCCTTCTTCCGTGTTGCAGCGAAGGTTGGCCGCGTTGAAAACGAATATGACGTATACAATGAAATCCGCAGCCTGAAGCTGAACGGCGATTACAAAGCCAATGCTTACGGCCTGACCATGGAATACGGCAAGACCTTCGGTGATGAAGAAGCATACTTCACTCCAAAAGCACAGCTGACCTGGTCTCAGGTAGGCAGCAAGGATTACACTGCTCATACCGATAACGCAACCATGCAGATTTCTCAGGACAGCTACAGCAGCTTCGTTGGCAGACTGGGCTTTGAAGCAGGCGTGAAGAGCGAAAAAGGCCGCGTATATGCAGGTCTGTTCGCAGCACACGAGTTTAACGGCGACATCAGCGCAAGCTACTTTGCAAACGATGGCGACAGAAAACACACCAGCTTCGACGGTGAAGAAACCTGGATGGAAATGAAGCTTGGCGGAACTTATGACTTCAGCAATAATGCACATCTGTATGCAGATATTGCTAAGGACTTCAACGGCAACTTTGAACGCAAGTGGAAGATGAACGTTGGTCTCCGTTTCGAGTTCTAAGATAATTATTTCAGCTCTCTCTTATACTCAGCTGCAGCGCTGTACTTGCAGCGCTGCGGCAACCTCAAAAAACTTGTAAACGACAATATACGTGCTGCATATCTGCTGTAAGGCGGATATGCAGCACATTTTTTTTGAGAGCTTCTTATATTTGTATTATCGGTAAATTTTCGGATTTTCTGATGCGAGCCGATGTTTATACTGATTTCTTGCTTGCTGTGCTGTAATGCAAATATATTTAACTGCTACTTGACGTTCAATGACACATGTGGTAGACTCTAAGTAATATATATTTTCAATAAAAGAGAAAGTGTAATTAATGCACCCCGATTAAGATACAAATGACTAAAAGATAAGCTGATGCTGCTTTTTGCGTCGTTCAATTTAATACAAACAATTAGGTGAAGATATTCTTGCCGGATATCTTCTTTGCAGGGAAGTCCAATGAAATTTTGGCGCTGGTCCGCAACTGTGAAAGGGAGCTGTTTCATCGTTGAGCTTTAGCTTAAACCTCTTACCAAGGGATGAAACGGTAATGATCTTAAGTCAGGGTACTGACTAATTGATATTTAGTAAAGATCTGCGAGAATGGATTTTATTAACTTGACGGTAGTAGTATGTCTATTACACGATGAGAGTCCATTTTTGCTTGATCTGCTGTTATAAGTTTTCAAGATAGCACAGTTTAAGCCTTGTTAAGCTGTGCTATTTAGTTTTTTGAGTTGTTATGAGTGTATTAAAGGAGGCAAAGTATGGAAAAATTTCCGAAAAAATCATGGAGAACCAAGCTGGCGATGGCAGTAACTGCCGGCATTCTTGCTGCAGGCTATGTTCCGCAGACATTTGCTGCTTCATATAGCGGCAATAACAACACTATCTGGGGTATGCAGTCTGAAGACAGCAAGACCTTCGGTTCTAATATGTCTGTTGCCGCAGACGGTTCTCTCGTATTCGATTTTGGCGAAGCAGTTACCTTTGAAAATTCTAATGTAGCTTCTCCGAAATCCCTTGTTAAGAATGGCAACGTTCCCGGTGCCGTAGTCATTAAAAGTGATTTTACCGGCATTATGCACAGTAAGGATTATTCTGCTATGGCTATTCAGGCAGGCTGGCTGGAAGGCAACTTTGATGAGGCTGTAGACAAAAGAGGCTCTGTAACCTTTGACGGCAATGTTACTCTGCGTGACAAAAACGTTAAAGGCGAATGGGGTGTAACCTCCGATGACCTTCACGGCGGTTTCCTGACCTATAAAGGTGCGCGTTGGCAGCCTGTCGGCATCCGTGCAGGCCTGTGCGGTGACGTTATTATCAACGGCAACCTTGATATGGCTGTAAAGGGCAGCGCTCTGGTTACCGACCCGTACTACAAGGCTGTAAAAACAACCGGCAGCACAGAATATGCCGATGATTTAAAAACTTCTACCATTACCACGAACGGCGATGTAAATATTGATACTCCTGAGGATGATACCGAGGCATTTTACAGCATCGCCAACTACGGCGGTACTATCAACGTTAATGCCGATGCAACCGCAGCCAGAGATAAAACCGTTGTTATCAAGGGCAACGTGCTGGCTATGCGTGACGATGGCCACGGTGAACCGTACTTCTACCGTACAGGTCAGGTAAATATCGGCCTGACCAATGATAAATCTTCCTGGACAGGCGTTGTTGACAATACCGGAACCAAACAGACCGGCGAGGTTAACCTGTGGCTGCAGAATAATGCAGTATGGAACCACAAGTCCCTCTCCCTGACCAACGGCATCAGCCTGGGCGAGCTGCCTGCACTTTCCGCACCGCAGTATGACAAATATGACGGCATTACCCATATCAACAAGCTCAGCGGCGGCAGCAGCGAAGCTAATGCAGGCCTGATTTTCCAGGATAATAAAGCAAATATTGATATCAATAATTACAGTGGTCATACTACTGTATTCTATAAACATGACAATGATGGCTCTGCTTCCGCAGATTATACTGCCGGTGATGTCATCATCCGCAATGCGGAAAAGGATTCTGCTATCAACATGGTAACTGATAGCAGCAAAATAGATACCAAAGACAGCGCAAAACTGAACAGTGTTCTGAATGCACTGGCAGGCAAGCTGACCTATGCTGATTACTCAAATAATCCGGAAAACCTGCTTGGTATCGTAAAAATTGCCGGCGGTCTGACCAATGACAGCGTAACCATCAAGAGCGGCAAGATTCAGTTTGCCGAAAACGGCAAGGGCTCCTACAGCAAACCCGCTGCTACCAAATTTACTACTACTCTTACCGGTGATGCAGACGCTGATGAGGAATATGCAAAGGCAGATGTTATCCAAGGCGACGGCAGCTATAAATTTGCCGAAGATACTTCCATCAACGTAAGCGGCGAAGGCGCTAAGGGTATGAATTTTGTTAAGGGCACTGCAATTGATGCCAGCGGCAAAACTCTGACCATTAATGTAACCGATGCCAGCAAGGGTAATGCAGGCATTGCACAGGATATAGATGTGAACAGCTCTGTGAAGGCTGATAAGCTGGTTATTAAGCTCGACAGCACGAAGAGCGGCCAGGGTGCACAGGGTATTCGCCAGACTAAGGGTAATCTTACTGTTGACGGCAATGTAGATATTGATGTTAAGGGCGATAATTCTACTATGGGCGTATACAGCCATGCAGGCAGCACAACGATCAACGGTGATGTGAAGGTTAAGCTGGACGGCAACCACGGTGGTTTCGCCGAATATGGCGCAGCAGGTATTTATGCACATGCAGGCTATGGCGGAGCAGTAGGCGGTACGATTAACGTCAACGGCAATGTTGATATCTCTGGCGTAGGCAACGGCCTGTTTGCTAACATCGGCGGCGGCACCATTAACGTTAACGGCGGCAAAATTAATATTGTGGACGATAATACCGACACCGGCTACAGCGCAATTTATTCCACCTGCGGTGCTATCAACATGAACACCGTTAAGGATGAAAAGGGCAATGTAATCGGCGCAGGCAATAACAAGGTTGATATTACCGGTAACGTGGTAGTATCCGTAGGCGCAGTAAACTATGTAGATTGCTGCACCGAAACCGAGGTTAACC
>OIYH01000039.1_pt1 | contig 112540 bp, 95 predicted proteins | sample 1587911 | NCBI WGS metagenome assembly OIYH01 (sample SAMN03283252) | human gut metagenome | biome: human-associated habitat; material: feces | host: Homo sapiens | place: USA | collected 2013
ATGATTTTTTGCTTTTCCGGTATTTGGGGTATTAATAGTTAGAATAGTTGCAAATTCCACAATAAGTTGGTATAATAATTTTGTAAATTGCCAAGGCAAATAGTCCATGGTCCGTATCAACGAAGAAAATGTTCAAAGGGAGAAAAATCATGAAACGAGTAAAGCAAACATTTGCAGTGTTTTTGGCGTTGCTAATGCTAATCACAGCACTGCCGATCCAGGCAAGCGCAGCGAAAAGAATTGCAGCGCCGAGTGTGAGTATTTCAACAGGGGATAATGCATTCACTGTAAGTTGGAAAGCGGTGAAGGGCGCTTCTGCTTATGAGATTTACTACACCACTGACTCAAAATTTAAGAAGGGTATCAAAAAGGCCAAGACTAAAAAGACAAAGGCTACTGTTAAAAAGCTGAAGGGTTACACAAAGTATTATGTGCGTGTAAAGACTTGTAAAGGCAAAAAGAAAAAGCCCGCCTCTGCGTACAGTAAGACCGTTTCGGTGATTACAAATGTCAGACCGACGAGTATTAAGTCTTTGTCGGCAGGGCAGGCCAGTTTTTCTGTGAAGCTTGGTGCAGCAAAAAACTGTAAATATCAGTTGCAGTACGCAACAAACAGCAAATTCTCAGGTGCAAAGACCGTTAATAAAGATTATACCAACTTTGCCGTCACAAGACTCGGTAATTCTACAGGCAAGCCGGTAACGGTTTATGTTCGCGTGCGTTCTTATCGTGCGAACAAGGGCAAGAATGTCTACACTGCTTGGACCGGATCAAAGAAAGTAACAACGAAGCAGGTAACTTTTCCAAAGACTGCGAAAGTTGATAGTGTATCTACGGCTTTATCTGGAACGAAAGCATCATTAACTGTTAATTTCTTCCATTATGATGGGTTAACCACGGCGTATCGCGTACAGGTTGCTACAGATAACACATTTCGTAATGTTGTGCAAACAACTAAGTCTGTATCATCCAAAAGTGTCACTGTGAGCAATCTAAACCAAAATATGGTGTATTATTTCAGAGCTTGCTCTGTTCGTAATATGAACGGCATCGAATATGTGAGTGCCTGGGCTGCACCCCAGGATAATGTATTTAAGACTGGTTCATCCATTGCAAAAGATGCTCCGCAAAATTTGATACTTAATTTAACGAGTGCAAACACAAACTGCGGTGCATCATGGAATACACCCAGCGGCACATTTGACTCCATTTCTTATGTAGTGCAGTACAGCACATCTTCGGCGTTTCCAAATGAAGATTATGCCACGACGACCATTAGCACAACAAATACACAGACATCGTTTGCGACTTCGTACAATTTCAATTATTTTGTTCGTGTAAAGGCTGTTGTGTATGTTGGCAAACAGCGCTATGAGACACCTTGGAGTTCTGTACAGTCTATTTCAGTTAAAAATCCGTATGAGATTACGGATAGCGTAAAGATTTCTTCTGTGACTGCTGCCAAGACCTCTGTGACGGCACAGTGGGCCAGTATTGCCAATGCAACCGGTTACGAAGTACAACTGGCTGCCAATAAAGACTTCACCAATAGTACGACACAAAAGACTTCTGCACTGAATGTAACATTCAATGATTTGATGGATGGCACAACCTATTATGTGCGCGTTCGTGCTTACAATGACACCAGTGAAAAGGCTTATTATTCTTCATGGACAACTCAGAGCGTAACGACTAAATCCGATATAATCAATGAAGGGGTGACATACAAGTACGTTTCTGATGGCCACGTCATTCCGAGCAAGCCTTGCTTATATTCTCAGGAAATGCTTCGAAGACGAGGATATTCAGACGCTCAGTTTCAAGAATATTACAGAATGTTAAAATCCGCATATGCGGAAACAGGGGTTACCCAATCAATGAGCGACATGAATAAGGTCTTGCTTATTGGTAAATGGATAGGGGCAAATGTAAGCTATGACACCCGTGCCTATAACGGATCAGAAAAATATTACAATACAAGCTATGATGCTTTAAAGTATGGGCTTACTGTTTGCCAGGGCTATTCATGGTTATTGGATGATATGTGTTATTTGGCAGGCGTACCTTGCTATTCTGTGAACTCCACAAAACACGAGTGGAATATTGTGTGTATTGATAATGTTTGGTATGATTTCGACCCAACAAGTGGTGGGGGAACGTCTGAGCTCATCTCTCTTGGTAATCCTTATGGAACAACGGATGGCAATATTTTTAAAGACAATATCGAATGCAACGAAGCTATTGGCCCGTTCCATTATATCGATTTGGCAAAAAATCCTAATGCAATGAGTGCATCTCATATACAAATGATAAAAGAACGGAATTTAGTCTGTGCAACATATGAAAATCAAAAGGCATTAAAACCACTACTTGTTGAATCGGCTAAATTAGTTCATGACACAAACACAGTATATAGAAATAAAGATGCCTACAATGATGATGTATGTGGAACATATGCCGGTGCTGGTACTTATAAGACACCGGGCAAAGACATCTATATTTATTAGTTCTTAAAGCAGCACTATAAACAGTGCTGCTTTTTTGTATGTAAAATTGAACAAAAATGTAATCAATTGAAGAGTGGATGCGTTGCGATGCAGTAGGCACAGACGCATTATGGGATTGCATTCTAGACACAGCAGAAAATATTTGACAAATGAGTAAACAAAAAGAGCTGCCAAACGGCAGCTCTTTTTTATAGAAGGACGTTGTGGATGCGCATTAGTTTCGATTGACAGCTTTTGCACCATGTGTTATCATAAGGCTGGTTTTGCAGTGTGCACTCCAGATCTACAGATTGGATACTTGACCCTGTTTATGGATTGGTGGGTCAACACCCAAATCTATAGAACGGGAGGACTTGCCAATGAGAAAATTGCTTTCTCGATTTGTTGCAACACTGTCAGTATCGATACTGATTGTTGTGGCAATCACCAATCTGCTGATCATGATCGCATTACATAAGATCATGAAGACAGTATTGGTGAAAGAAAAAGCAGTGTCTGATTGTGCCAGACACTGCAAGCCAAAAGAAAAAGAGGACAACTGAGTCTTCTTTTCGGGAGGCGGTCTTACGGCTGCCTCCTTTTTCATTTGTAATTATAGCGTAATGCGCAAATAATGTCAAGGACAGCTCTTGCGGCGAGCTGCATCGGACTGATAAATAGATATGGCTGGCTGGACCGTCCAACTGGCACTATCGAATACGGCACAAACGATAGCCCCGATATCGGCGCAGACACGATGCTTGAGAACGCCTCCGAGAAAGGTGCGATTGATACGCTCCAAGATATCCCCGGGGGTACTCTTTGGCACAGCAGTTACATCGAAATCTATATCGGAAACGTCAGAGTGATGCACGCCGCTAACACCAAAGCAGACGTTATTATTTCTGATGTTTCAGGCAGCGGCTTTGCACACTGGTTTAAGGTACCATATGTCACCTGTGCGGAGAATGTCGCACTGAACATGACGGTAGCTTTTTTCACAATCTGGTGGTATAATCAATTTAATAAATCGGACTTTATGAAACTGATTGTCATAGTACAGGGAGAGTGCATATGTGGTCTATCAATATGAATACTGGTGATTTGTCCAATGACAAACTAATAGATGCAAGAAAAATGATTGGGCAATTAGTAAAGCAGGCGAGAACACAAGCGAAACACGAAACTTGCCTGTTTTGCGGGCAAAATTTGCCGTTTTGTAATTCGCATACCGTTCCTCAATTCTGTTTAAAGAACATAGCAGATAACGGAAAAGTAAATTTGTTTAATGCGCTGATCGGAACAGAACTGCTTTCGTCGGACTCTGGTGTTAAAAACAGTGGAACTTTTCACATTATATGCCGTCAATGTGATAGCACTATTTTTCAAGATTATGAAAATCCACAAGCCTATTCAGATACACCAACCAGTAAAATTCTTAATCAAATTGCTTTAAAAAATGTTCTTCGAGATATTTACAAGCATGAAACCGAACTCGAAATGATAAAGAGTCTCAAAAGAATATTACATGAAAAAGAACCTCGTCTTGCAGTTGTCGCAGATGTCTTTTTTAATAGTCAAATAAAGGCGCGAAGTCAAGATGTCAAGGATTGTTATGATATTTTTGATGCTATAAAAGCGAATTTAAATATTGCGTCTCCAAGCGTTCATTTGGTGTCTTTTGATAAATTAAATTATGTTGTTCCAATTGCTTTTCAGGGAATGATCGCGCTGATAACAGGCGTTAGTGGGGAACTCATAAATGATCAGTATAATTATAACTCTGACTATTCTGTTGAATATTTTCATTTGGCAATTTTTCCATTTGAAAATTCGTCAGTTATCATCACTTTTTCTGATGATAAAAATTCTCGCATATTAACATTTGAAAAAGAACTCAAAAATATGTCAGCTGCAAATAGACTTGAAATAGTAAATCGAATTGTGTTTTGGTATGCGGAGGATTATTTTTTCTCTCCAAAATTGCCAAAAAAAGCTGCAGACGAATTGGAGCAAGCAGCACGGCAGATGCAAGATTTATTCTCGACCAATCCAGAAAAATCCACAAAAAGTGCCATCAAAGACTTTGATTTGCGTAGAGATACTTGCTTGCCAAATTTGCTGTCGCGGGAATACGCAATATAGCATTTTTCGAGAGACACGGGCAAGAGAAGTTTTTATCCCTTGCCCGTGTCTCTCGAAAAATGTTGTTGTAATAGCTATTGACAAATAATTAAAATTTTGCTATCATTAAAGCCAAGAGGCGATTAAACGATCGCTCCTAAAAGTTAATAGTCAAAATAAAATTGACCATGTGCAGTTTGGGGCTACTTGTGGTCTTTTTTATTTTGTCTTTTTTTATGGATGTATTTAACTATCTTCACAGTGTTAATAATAACAAACTGGACTATAGACCAAATCGTTCCAAAGTTATCTTTGATGAACTCTAACAAGACAACAGATGCTTTTATGGATTATAGGCATCACTCCTTTCGTAGACTATACAGAAAGGAGATATTACTCCTCTCTATAAAGTGAGGAGCGACCACTTAACCGTTCAAAAGAAGCAAGAAAAAACCATTCTTCGTTAAAATCAATATACAAGTTACGAAAAAAGTTGCAAGAATGTTCTTCAAACAAACAATACCGTAAAATACGGCACGCCTCTTGACAGTTCCATAATAACATATATTGGTGGATTCTGTCAATCTTTGTATTATTATTTTCTTTGCTTCAACAATGTGAGCACTATAATGCTGACAGTTTTGCCTTTTCTTTAAAATATGCTATAACTATTTTGTGATGGCATAAAGTGAATATCTCAACGCTGGGGCGCACACTTTGTGCGTCCCATATTTTTTTAAGAAAGGGTGATCAAAGTGAATTCAAAAACAAAAAGAATCACGCACAAAATTTTGGCATGGATCTTAGCTGTGTTGACGGTGCTTTCATCTATGACATTGATGTTCCCGACGATTGCCGAGGCGGCAACAACCAGTAAGATCGTATCGTATTGGCCATCCGGTGGTTATTCACACCATCGGTTTGTGGTAAATGGGAAGGATGCATTCTGTATCAATTACGGAAATGCTTCTACCGGTTCGTTTAAGAAGACCTCAAAGACCAAAAGCTATTATAATAAGTTGGGGTCCGGTAAACAAAACAAGATCAATCAGATCTTAACTTATGCTGCCAAGAGAGGATATTTGAATTATTCCGGTGGCGGAACTATTACTGTAAGCGGTAATAAATTGCAAAAGAAAGATGTGTATTACTCCGCTATTCAGAGAGCCATTTGGCAAATCACTGATAAAAGTGCAGCTAATAATGGCCTCTCAAAGTGGTATAAAAGTGTAACAAAAAGTGCCTACAATGACATTATGAACAACTACTCTAAAATGCTGACAGCTGATGACGTGCCTTCGTTTAAGACTCCGACTTTGAAGGAAAGCGGCAACTGGGGAGCAACTGTCAAAGACAGAAATGGTATTCTGAATTCAACAGACTGGAAAATCACCAGTTATTCCGGATTGAAAAGCGCCTCTATTTCCGGAAGTTCACTGAAAGTATATGCTAAAAATTATTTTAGTGGAAACAAGACTGTAAAGCTGGCATCCAAGTATAAGGTTTACGATTTGGATTCCAGTTATGCCGGTATTTTCGGCAGTCAGTATGCAATTATGACGGCTGGCGGAAACAAAACGCTGAATGCATCAATGAATGTGAAGGCACAAAAACAAACAGAACCGGAACCAGATTATAAAGAACATAAGGCTTTGGCTCAAATTAAGAAAACTGACAACTCTGGCAGAGCACTTTCCGGGATTAAGTTTAAATTGTCATTTATAGATCAACTTGGCAAAAAACAAAGCCTAATTAGAATTACTGATGCAAACGGTATTGTAAAATATACAGATCTTGATGTGTATAAAAACGATACTGAAAACAATGGCAACCCATCAACAAAAATCAAATATACATTAGAGGAAATATCTAGTCCTGACGATTATTTTGTCATCCCAGGTACGAGCAAACAAACATTCACACTTTCAACAGGACAGACATACAATGCAAAAACGCCGGGTTATAGCACTTGGGTAAATATCCCTAAACTGGGAGATTTAAAGGTTGTTAAGTATGCAGAGAACACTGCCGGATCTTATGATTTTGGTAAAGATTTTACATTTAAGATTGTTAATACAACCACAAAGAAAGAATATACTTCTACAACCAATGCTAATGGCGAAGCGTATTTCTGCAATGTGCCAGTAGGTGAATATACACTATCAGAAGTTAATAAAGCGGCTTATATTCCCGCAGAGGCTCAGACCATTGATGTTGATTGGGACGGAAATACTTCCATGTCTAATCGTGAGTTCAGCACAGACCCATCTCAGTACACAGAGTCAAAAACGCTGAAATATACAGACGCAGGTATGCCGGAGTTTAATGGAGACGGTGTATTGCCTGATGTTGTTCCTGATTATGGTGAAGATGAGGATCTAGGCGACCAGAGCGATGTTGAAGATAAGACTTTCGACTATAACATTACCGGCGGAACAATGATTTTGCACTTGCATGATGAAATTGGCCAGCCGATTGCAGATGCCGAGTTTGTTCTAATCGCTTCTGATGGAAGTGAATTAACCACTTTCACAACAGATGCAAGCGGTCAGGCGACAGTTGCCGGTTTGTATGGTGGCGAGTATAGCGTAAGACAAAAAACAACCAGAGACGATTGCTTTATTGATATTAACGCCTATGATTTCACTATTGAGGTTAATAACGATACCAAAGAGCTGTATCTGATCAATGAAATTTCGGATCAAGAACCTGACGTAGATCCGGATGAACCAGAGGGTATCCCTGCCAACGCTTACACCTTCTATAATAATGTGAAACGCGGGGATCTTCAAGTCGTCAAAACAGAAGAAGTTCTTGGACAAAATCCGTTAGAACAAGGGACAACACAAAAGGGCGTTGGTTATAAATTTACAGTAACCAGTGCTGCAGAGGATAACTCACTGGGCGTGAAGCTGGTCTATACAGTAACGACAGGTGCAGATGGTAAAGCTGCCTTATATGACATCCCAGTTGGAAAGTACACCGTAAGCGAAATTGAGACGCCGAATAAGTTTGTAAAGCCCGCTGACGCCGTTGTGACTGTAACTTGGGATAATCAAAAGTCTTACACGGTTGCCGGATCTGAAAAATTCAATGTAGGTGACGCGAGTCTACAGGCCGAAACACTTGTAACGGTGAATATGAAAAACACATTGGATCGTGTGTCCGTGTCCGGACATAAGGTGGACGAAAACGGTAAGATCATCCAGGGCGCGGTGTTTGGCATCTTTGATAAGAGCGCAACTGAGTTTACAAAAGAGAACGCTCTTGCTACAAGTACAACAGATGAAAACGGTGACTTTTTGTTTACCAATGTGCCTCACGGTACATATCAAGTTGTAGAACTGTCTTGTCCAGAGGGCTATTGCTTCACACAAGAGCCACAACAGGTGATTGCAGACGGTTCAGAGCGTGTGATTTATCTAACCTTTGTAAATGAAACTGCAAAGGGTCAGATTAACATTACAAAGATCGGTGAAGGATTTACTTCCGTAACTGAAGATGGCGATATTTATGTGCCTGTGTACGGTACAGTTGGCTTGCAGAATGTAACATTTGGCATTTATGCTGTAGAGGACATTGTTGCGCCAGATGGCACAGTGGTTTATAAGTCGGGCGAACTGGTTGAGAAAATTGTAACCGGCGAGGGTGGACTGGCAGCCACTTCCAAACTGCCTCTTGGCACATATCAGGTAGTGGAATTGGAAACCAATCCTGGATGTCAGTTAAAGACTGATCCGATTACAGTTACATTGGCTTATAAAGACGCAACAACTCCACTTGTGTTGCAGACAATTACCGTTGAAAATCAAAGACAGAAGCTACATGTTGACCTGACAAAGGCTATGGAGACAGATGAGGACTTCAATATCGGAAATAATGGAGAACTACAGGATGTTGTATTTGGTCTTTACAGTAAAGACGAAATTACAGCTGCAGATGGCTCTGTTATTCCGGCTGATGGGTTGCTGGGTACGGCAACGCCTGATGAAAACGGCCAGATCAACTTTGATGTGGATGTTCCTTATGGGCACGACTACTATGTGAAAGAAATCTCTACAAACGAAAAGTATGTGCTGGACGACGGCGCTTATGATGTCAGCTTCAATAATGTAAGTGCGACAGACGCTTCTATGACGGCGAATTTGAACACGAACTTTGAAGAGGGCAAGTTGGTTAACCACATTATTCGTGGAACGATTGTAATTACAAAAACAGACGTGTCCACCGGAAAGGTCATTCCAAACTGCAAGATTGAGATCCTGGACGCAGATAAGAATGTTGTTGCGCAGGGGACAACAGACGTGAATGGTCAGGTTGCTTTTGTTCTGCCTTACGGAGACTATTATTTCAGAGAATATGAAGCTCCGAATGGTTATATTCTGGATACAACACCTCATAAGTTCTCAATCAAAGAAAACGGTGAAGTATTGCAGGCAACTATGACAAACGAGGCCGAAGTCATTCACAAGAAAAAGACCGGTATGTCTTTTATGGATATGTTGGCACCGTCCGGTGTAGCAGCATTGGGCATTGGCATTTATTTGTTGATGAATAGAAAAAGAAAAATTTCATAATGGCTTTGTTTTACACTACACCTGAAGAGTCAAAATAAGCCATTTGAAAGAATGAGTGGCAATTTAAACAAGAAGAGCTAGCTTTAAGCTGGCTCTTTTCTTTTTGTCCCAAAAATATAATTAAACCCGTCGAATTCGACGGGTTTAATTTTTTCTTTTTTATAATTTCGTGGTATTAATAGACGAGAACATTTTTTAGCGACAGCTTATTTTGTTCCAGAAATATATTAAGGAGTTTAAGATCATGGTTAAAAAAAGTACATCAAATTATCTTAAAGCATACGTAGGAATCACTTTCGGCGTACTTATCGTTGGTATCATTGGATTGTTATGTCACAATGATAGTATGAGTTCGTTCTGTATTATCGGTGCGTGGCTAAGCGCCCTGTCGGTGTATGTCTGGTTATATGCGGCGAATTCTTACGCGTTTAACTTAGATGACACCTCGGTTCCGACAGACAGGGCTCAGACATTTGACTTGGCACCGTTTGACCGTGGAGAAGAAGAGAAGATTTTTCTAAAGTATGACGCAGTGGAAAAATCGAAAGTTCAGAGCGCTTGTTCCGACAAGACATATTATGCGAATGCAAGAAATTATGAGTTCCATTATATCGACGAGACCGGTCGAGAAGTGGAGCGTGTTATTCTTGACGAACTGGCAGCAACCAATGCGCCCAGAGTAAGAATTGAAACCATTAATGCGTCAGAGAAGCCCAGGGTCGCCGTTCGATACGGACAGTATAAATCTTGCAAATCCAGATTTTGGGCAGAGCGTCCTGCGAGAGACTATTATATATTCTATATCCCAGAGAATTCCATTGGTGAACTCAAAATTTAAAACAACAACGCAGCCGGAATTAACCGGCTGCTTTTTCTTTTTTCTGAAAATGCAGTATTAATAAGTGTAACAGAGGTGTGTCCATAACACATCTTGCGCGAAGGAGTCAGCCGTTATCTGGCTGCTTCGCGTTTCCCATAAGGAGAATTTGTATGCAAAATTTCAATCAAATTAAAAATAGAACCGGAGATTATGCGTTTTTAAACGATGAAAGACTGGGGAACAACTTGATCTTTCTGACGTTGGGCGGATCCTACGCCTATGGTACAAACGTGGAAACATCCGATATTGATGTGCGTGGTATTGTGCTAAATTCAAAAAGTGAAATTCTACTGGGCCGTGATTTCGGCGTATTTACGGATAACAAAACAGACACGACTGTGTATTCAATGAACAAAATTATTCAACTTCTCAGTAATTGTAATCCGAATGTCATCGAGATGTTTGGTAATCAAGAAACGCTTTTCAAGTCCGAGATTGGACAAATGCTTTTTGATAATCGTGATTTGTTTTTGTCTCAAAAATGCGTAAATTCATTCGGCGGGTATGCTAACCAGCAGTTATGGCGTCTAAATAACAAGGCTGTACGTAAAGTATCAGATACGGAAAGAGAAGGCCATATTCTCAAAAGCATGCAGCACGCCTTTTGTTCTTTTGGAGAACGATATGCAGACACAGCTGGCGGCATTCAGCTGTATCTCGATGATGCGAGTGAAATGGCTCCAAATTCTTTAGAGCAGGAAATTTTTATTGACTGCAATCTAAATCATTATCCGGTTCGTGACTATCTGGGTATGATGCGCGAGCTGCAAACAATTGTCAAAGAGTACAACAAAATTGGCTCTCGAAATTCGAAAGCAGCTTCTAAGCAGAAACTTGGTAAGCATATGATGCATCTGGTTCGTCTGTATCTAATGTGCTTCGATCTGTTAGAGATGGGACAGATTGTCACATATCGACAGGAGCCAGAAAGAGCAACACTTTTGAGCATTCGCAACGGCGCATATTTGGACGCCAATGACAGACCCATCCCTGAATTCTTTGATTTGGTTTCCGGTTTGGAAAAACGTTTGGAATACGATAAGAATAACACTGCTTTGCCAAAAGAACCAGATTATAAGCGAATTCAGGAATTGCAAATGGCCATCAACGAACTGGTGGTTAGGAGGGATTAAGCTTGGGAAATAATCAATGTCCTATATTAACCAGAGAACAATTTTCTGCGTATGTTCTGGAAATTCGTAAATACTTGCAAGATTGCAGCAACGCAAGCACCGCCATCGGTTCGTTTTGTGACGGCTATCCGGTAATTCAAATCGGAGACAGTCTTTGCACCGCAATGATTGAACTTCTGGAACGTATCATGCATGACCAGGGCGAAAGCGTCAGTTGGTATTTGTTTGATGCACCAAAGGTTAATCCGCTCATTCAGTGGAAGGATGACGAGGGAAATACGATCACGCGGCGGATTACAACGCCAGAAGAACTGTATGATTATTTGGTTGAGACAAATTTCGATGTGGACGAAGAAACTTCAGAAAGCATAGCAGAATTATGCCGAGAAAGTGGCGCGTGGGGTGCGCCTGGAACGGAATTTCATACTTAATTTCATTTAGAGCTCAAATTTTGGGCTCTTTTTTTGTTTTTTTCTAAATCGTGGTATTAATAGATGTCGGGACTTCCCGATATTTTCTCCTTTTGATGGCACCGGACACCCGGTGCCAGTTTTTAGATAACAACGAAAAATCAAGAATATAACGAAAAACGCAAAACAGGGAGCAATTCGATTGAGTAAAAAGAAAAATCACCAGTCAGAAATTTTCGACATCCAAAGAAAGATCGTCGCTAATATGACGTCTGAAAGTTGGGAACAAATTCCTCATGTCTCTTATTTGTATGAGGCAGACGTAGCAGACTTGCTTAAGGTATATCGGCAGGTTAAAGAAAGTACAAAAACAAATATCACGATCAATACGGTGCTGATCAAGCTGATCGTTGAGTCATTAAAAGCAGCGCCGAAGTTAAATAGCCATTTGGATTTCAAACGTCGGCTGGTACAGGGAGAGCTAAAAACATTTGACGAAATCAATGTGTCAATGCCAATGCTGCTGCCGGATGGGCGGATGATGACCGTGAACTTGATGGACTTTCAGAACAAATCTCTGATTGCAATGGCTGAGTACATTTCCGAAGTTGCCAGACGCATGAAGAATACAGATCTCAATGAGGTTATGTATGAGGTGTCTTTGAGTGATACGATGGACGGACTGAAAGACGGCAATATTAAGCAGGCATTCTACCGTTTGGTAGGCTCAAAGTTTGGCAAACATAAAGTCAAAACCAAACAGGGAAGCGAGCGGAGAAAATATTATAGCATTCCCGAAAAGGATCGACTGACGAAAGAGGATATCGAACAGGGAACTGTGACAATTTCCAATCTTGGTTCGCTGTACAGAGAGCAAAAGGGTTTTGGAACGTTGATTGAAATTGTACCGCCACAGGTGTGCGCTTTTGCACTCGGTGCTGTGCAGGACAAGCCGGTTGTTGTAACAGACAAGCACGGAAACAAGTCTGTTCAAATCCGCCAGATCTTGCCAATCACGATCGTGTTTGACCATAGGGCCCTTGATTTTGGAGATGTGGTCCCCTTTATCCGGCAAATGGATAATTATTTGACGAATCCGGAAGTATTGCAAGAATGGCGCGGTCAAGACATTGTGCGAAGAATAGAATCAAAGGAGGGAGAATAATGGCAATTTTCTACATAGCAGACACACATTTTAACCACAGCAATATTATTGGGTTCGATAATCGTCCTTTTTCGAGTGTTGATGAAATGAATGAAACGCTGATTCACAATTGGAACAGCGTTGTCAAGCGCGGAGATCAGGTCTACATTCTTGGTGACTTTTGCTGGAGCAGAGACGAAAATGTGTGGATTAGTATTTTGCAGCGCCTTAATGGGCAGAAATTTCTTATTCGGGGCAATCACGATCCCAAACATGTCCCCGGCAGACTGGCAAAATGTTTTGCTCAAGTATGTGACTATAAAGAGATCAAAGATTGCGGAACCACGGTTATTATGAGCCATTTTCCGATGTTGTTCTACAAACACGATTATCGTCCAAACACAGTTATGTTATATGGGCATGTACATAAGACGAAAGAGAACCAATTGGTCCAAGAGTGTCTGACTCTGATTCGAGAAAAGGACGAAAACTCCTGGGATAAGGCTCCCAAAAATTTGACTCAAATGTACAATGTGGGCTGTATGATGCCGTGGATGAATTACACGCCAAGAACACTATCTGAACTCTTGTCAAAAGCAAAATAAGAAAAGAGCACCCGTTACCGGATGCTCTTGTCGAGATGACATGCGCATAATCCACGATTGTAGAAAGACACAAGTTGTTGTGTCCATAAGAAAAAATGAAAAAAAGAAAAGAAAGAGAAGGGTGGATACCATTGCCGTCATCTCACCAATAGTTTAACAGAACACACAAGAAAAAGCAACTGTTATTTGCAAAAAAATGACAAAAATGTTCGAATGCTTAACAAAATCGAAATTCAGAAAGGAAAAACATGCAAAGCAGAACATATCAGAAAATCAAAAATCAGATTCAATCTGCCACTTCAAAACAAGAAGTTCAGAAAATGCTGGATTTGGCAGAGAAAAGGGGCGCGAACTATGTGCAAATTCGTGATCTGAAGGCGCTTGTTCCGGAGTTTGTTAGTGTCATTTAGCCAAATCGCAATTTTGTGTTAAAATTTTCATAAGGAGTGGTTTTTTGAGTGCAAAAAGATCTGGACAAGTCTTTGATAAGCTACCGCAAGGTGAGCATCCGGTTATCACATATGTCGTAAAGGGCGAGACAAAATACATTATTTCCAAAACGGATTATGGCGAACCGGTGTGGTATTTGTACGAGGTCCAAAAGGACGGCAAGTATAAATACAAGAAACAGAACAAGAATCCAAGTAAGGGTCCGACTGCATTTCCGGAATGTTATCCTGACTTGTATGACTGAAAACTAAATGCAGAACATTGAAAGGAGAGCACAAGCTCTCCTTTTATTTTTTTTAGGTGGTGAGAATTTTTGAAAAAGGTATTGCTGCGAGCTTGCTGTGTGGCATTGATTGTAAGCACATTTGCATTTTGCGGTACTGTAAATTGTTCAGCTGCGGCTTCTGCAAAGCAGCAAACATTAGAGGAACAGCTGGAAGAGATCGATGCACAGCTTCAGGATCTGGAGAAACAGGGGAAAGAAAGTCAGGCATACTTGAACGCATTGAATCAGCGCATTTCTCTTTTAGAAGCAAAGTATCAACAAAACAAAGATCTGGTACAAGCGACGAAAGAAGAAACGAATCGTATTCGCCAACAAATACCGCAAACAAAAGAGAATATCGATCAGACCGCTGCAGATATTGCTGAAAAACAAAAAGAAGTTGATCGCTTAACCAAAGACTTCGAGGGTACTTATAAGCAATATGCGACAAGAATGCGCGCGTTATATATCAGTGGCGGCAATATTAGCAAATATGCTGCTTTGCTGGAAAGCAACGGCATTCAAGACTTTCTAACTCGTCTGGAGATGGTGAATAGAGTATCAAAGAGAGACGCATCCTTATTGGCTTCCGTAAAACAGCAAACAGAAAAGATTGTTTCAGAAAAAGAACAGCTGGAGGCTCGTCAAGCAGAATTAAAAAATAAACAAAAAGAACTGGGTAATCAAAAAGAGTCACTGCGGGCTTTTCAAACGGAGTTGGCGGCTAAAGAAAAGACTTTGGTGTCTGAAGAAAAGAGCCTGGCTGCCAAAAAAAGAAAGACAGACCAAAAGGTCCTGGATATTGCAAAGGAAACTGAGCGATACGGCGAGCTTCGAGCAATGACGGCTGCGGAACTTGCAGAGATCGATGACGATATTGCAGCTGCAGATCGCAAGTACGCAGAAACAACCACAAAAGCCACAACGACAACTGAAACGACAACGAAACACACGACAACATCTAAAAACACATCACACAACAATACAGAAACAACACAAAAAGAACACACAACACATAGGACGACAACAAAACAACACACCACGAGAAGACACACATTGTCTCTCACTTATCCTTGTCCGGCATATCGAACGATTACTTGCGGTTTTGGAGCTTATCCGGGACATACTGGGTGCGACTTTTCTACTGCCGGTCGAGTAAATCAAAGAATTGTTGCTGCTGAAAGCGGTACGGTCATCGTGTCAAAAGATCTTACAAACGGGGACGGTAGTTACCGAAGTTATGGTCGCTATATTGTTATTCGTCACGATAAGACAACGACATCAGGAGAGCCTGTATACACGCTCTACGCACATAATAACCAACGTCTTGTATACGAGGGGCAGCACGTTAAAAAAGGTCAGCAAATCGCTCTGAGCGGCTCTACGGGCAACTCAACCGGACCGCATTGCCATTTTGAAGTTCGCGTAGGCGGTTCAAGCCAATCCTATGCTGTCAATCCACAACACTATTTGCATTAACATCAAGAAAAGGGGGACTAAAAATGCAAGAGAATCAAAACAATACACAGAACCAACAAAATACGCAAACAGAAGCTGTCGAGCAGAGTATCAATTCAACGGCAAACGTGGCAGAAGATGTGAAAGTCACAGAGCAAGGTGCATTTCATCCTGCACAAGAAAATCCATATACACAGCGCGTGTATCAAGACCAGCAACAACAACTGGATAACGACTATCGCAACCAGTACTATATGCAACGACAACCGCAAAAGGATTGGATGAATGAATTATCTAATTCTAAGATATTCGGCATTTTAGCAATCGTTATTTCGTGCTTTATCCCAATCGTTTCGTGGATTTTAGGCGGCTTTGGATTAAGCAAAGCGAATGCAGTGCCAGATCTGCCAGAATACAAAGAGGAAAAGAAAAAGTGCCAAAAACTGAATTTGTGGGGTCTTATTCTTCCTGGTGTATTTGTCGTATTGACAATAGTGCTTTACCTTATTGTTATTTTGGTGTTTAGCCGGAATGCGGTACCTTTGGATGCTGTATCTGCCGTATTTTGAGAAATGTATAACTTTTAAGCCACCTGCGGGTGGCTTTTTTTGCTTCATCTTACTTTGTGGTAAAATTTTTTTGATAAGTTTTTTTTATTGCAGTTGTTTCGATTTTCGGGATGACTGCTTTTTGTATACAAATTTAAAAAATGTAATATTGGAAAGGAGACTCATTTTTGAGAACTTTAATTTTAACAAGAGGACTGCCGGGGAGTGGAAAGTCTACGGCGATTAAGAAATTAGGCTTGGAGAACTATACACTCAGCCCCGATAACTTCCGTTTGATGCTGGCCTCTCCGGCAACGCTTCCGGACGGAACCGTCGGCATTAATCAACGTGTATCTAGCGATGCATGGCAGCTTACTTTTCAGCTACTGGAAAGAAGAATGCAGAGAGGTGATTTGACCGTCATTGATGCAACGCATGTTGATACAAAGAATTTTGGCAAATACAAAGCTTTGGCCGAAAAGTATCGTTATCGCGTGCGATTGCTGGATTTCACAGATGTGCCGGTAGAGGAATGCAAGAGACGAAATCAAAAAAGAGATTCTTTAAAAGTGGTGCCTAATGCCGTTATCGACAGAATGGCTGCGCGGTTAAAGGAGACAGCAGGTGTTCCCGCTTTTTGCAAACCGATTTCGTTAAATGAATTGGAATGGCTGTGGGAAGATAATGTGTATGTATTTCTGGATCAGTACAAACGGGTACATATTCTTGGCGATCTGCACGGATGCAACAGCTGCTTCCAGAAATGGCTTGATTCAGTAGGCGGATACTCTGAAGACGATGCGTATATCTTTCTGGGCGACTATTTGGATCGTGGTCTAGAGAATGTTGAGATGCTGAAAACCATGATGGATTTTGCTAAAAAACCAAACGTTTATTGCTTGGAAGGAAATCACGAGATTCATCTTTGGCGTTGGGCAAATCAAGAATCCACAAAATCTGATGTGTTCAATGATGTGACGGCAAAAGAATTGGAGTCTGCAGGTGTTGACAAAAAAGAAGTACGCAGATTTTATCGTTCGCTTTGGCAATGTGGTTTATTTGCATTTAACGGCAATAAGCTGATATGCACACACGGCGGTGTAACAAATATCCCTACACTCTTGACGCCTACTTGTGAGCTGATCAAAGGCGTTGGTGGATACGAGGATAGCAAAATGTGCGACGAAACATTTTGTCAAAACTCTGGCGAAGATGTTTATTCTTTTCATGGCCACAGAAATATTTCTGAAGAGCCGGTCCAGGTTAATGATCGTGCTTTTAATTTGGAAGGCCAAATTGAACTTGGCGGCAATTTGCGTGTTGTTACACTGTCACCGGGTGAGTATTATGGCTACAGACTAAGTGTTTCTGTGTCTGAAATTCCAAATACTGTCTACCGTCAGCCGCACACAGAGGTGTTTGACAAAAATAAGCGTTTGACCAGCGTACAAGATGCTGTTGAGGCTTTTCGTGCTCCTCTTAACGACAATCCCAGAGCTTGTCTGATTAAGGAGAGAAAATTCGGAGATATTTCATCTTTTAATTTTTCTCGCAATGCTTTTAGACGTGGGATTTGGAATTGTGCAACAATCAAGGCGCGAGGTTTGTTTATTAACACAAAAACGAATGAAATCGTTCTGCGTTCATATGACAAATTCTTTCGTGTTGATGAAATGCCCGAAACAAAGCTGAATGTACTGAAAAACACACTGAATTTTCCTGTAACGGCTTATCGAAAAGAAAACGGCTTCCTTGGCTTGCTTGGTTGGAATCCGGAAACCGAGGACTTGTTGTTCTCAACAAAAGGCTCGTTGGATGGCGATTTTGTAGAATACTTTAAGCAAATTTTCTGGAATATGTTTAAGGACAAACCTGCAGCTTTGAATTCAATTAGAGAATTCTTAAAATCTCGATATGCTTCCAATAACGCAGTAACACTTGTGTTTGAAGTCATTGACCCTGTTAACGATCCTCATATCATTGAGTATCAAGACCCTCACATCGTCCTTTCGGATGCGGTTCATAACACACTGGACTTTGCAACTATAGACTATAGCGATTTGGTAAAATTGGCAAATTTTGTAGAGCTGCCGGTTAAAAAGCTTTCATACGTATTCAATACTTGGAATGAATTTTCAGACTGGTATAGCGAAGTCATTAAAGAAGACTACAGAGAAGATGGTGAGCCTGTAGAAGGCTACGTCCTGCAAGATGCATCGGGCTTCATGTTTAAGGTTAAGTCGGGATACTACGCAAAGTGGAAGTGGGTTCGCTCCATTGCGCAGAGTGTAAAGACTTATGGTCGGTATAACTCGGTACAAAAGTTCAACGGAGATCCGGAAATGTTCGATATTCTGCGGTTCCTGATGCAAAACAGAGATGTGATTCCGGAAGGAGATCATGTTGATGTGATTCGCATTCGCAAAGCTTTTGAGTCAGAAAAATCATAATTAGAAAGGCTGCCTTCGGGTGGCCTTTTTTTGGTTTTGTTTATTTTGTGGTATTAATAAATAGGTGAATCTAAAAAGGAGGAATAATTTTGACTAAAACGGAAGCTGTACTAGGCTTTGTAACAAAAAACGCAGAAGATCTGCCTGCGTTCGCAATTCATTGTGATACAGAAGCAAAGGCACGCACTTTAATAACTGTTTTATATAATGTGGGCTTTTATTGGTCCGAGTCTGTAAATCCGTTTGAACACTTTGACAGAAATGGAGAAGTACTGACGAAATGGAAGAAGAATGGCAAGCAGACTTGTTACTCCCTCACGCTGTCTAAGCTAATCTTTTTTGGCAACAAATCGTTTTATGAACGGCAGGGGAGAACTGTCGTGGAATATGACCAGCTCTTTGATGGAATAGACGCGGATGAAAATGTAAATTTAGACGAAATTAAAGAGAAGTTGTTCGGAATACAGCAGCAAAAAAACACGTCTAGTGATGAATCTGCTGAAGCTGATGATGATTCGGAAAAGCGACCGGATGTTGTAACACCGGAACCGGTATATATAAAGCAGCGCAAGTGTCCGCAGTGCGGAGAAGTGCTTGAAAATGACGGCTCAAAGTTCTGCATGGAGTGTGGTTTTGAAATTCCAGAGAACTTTTTTGATGGCGTTCAAGCCGTTGATCCGGCAGCCCAGAATGTAGAAAAGACAGAGCCCCAAGAGCAGGATAATATGCAAGAGAGCAGCGCTTTGACAAAAAACGCTACAAAACGCCAACTTGTGATTATCGCTGCTATTGTTGTGTTTGCGGTTATCTTTGCGGTCGTCGTTTTGGCGATTAGTAATAACAAGGGAAATGATTTTGCCACATTCAGTTCGATTTGGGAGTCTGCAGCCATCTCGACAGTCTTTCCCGGTAGTGCATAATTTCTGCAAACTTGATGAACGTTTGCCGCATGCTCGTGGCTTCAGTCGTGAGTAAGGCAAACCCTTGTTTGGAAAATCGTCAAACATATGGTATAATTGAAATATGAATAAAAATATAAAAAACACATATGAAAATAGAGTTACACATGGTCGTGGATATGTGTATTCGCTACAATACCATATTGCTTGGGTTACAAAATACAGGAAATCGGTATTTTGTAACGGTATAGAACAAGAGGTAAAAGAATATCTTATTAAAATATTAGACACGTTAGATATAAAAATAATATCTTGTGAAGTTATGCCTGATCACATTCATTTGTTGGTGGATTGCAAACCACAATTGCGTCTGTCCGATGCAATAAAAATATTAAAAGGCAATATTGCACGTTGGTTGTTTTTAAAACATCCAGAACTTAAAAAGCAATTGTGTGGAGGACATTTGTGGAATCCGTCATATTTTGTTTGTACCGTATCTGAAAGAAGTGTCACTCAGATACAAAAATATATCGAAGAGCAAAAATCTTAAAGAAAGGAGACTGCTTGTGAAGATTACTACTTCGTATAAAGTAAAGACTTATGGTCACAAAAGAGTTTTTAAAATGACTGTTGAGCTATATAGACAAGCAGTCGATTTTCTGATTGGTGTTTGTCTGAACGAATGGGACAATATTGCTCAAATTGAATATTCTAAAGACAGAATGATGTTTGTTGAGCAATTGATACATAAAACAAAAGATCGCCCATTCGTGAAATATGATTTCGACAGTCCATTTTATAAGTTTCCAAACTATTTGCGAAGGGCTGCCATTGCAGAAGCAATTGGCGATGTTTCTTCGTATAAGAGCAATTACGCAAACTGGACTGTTGAGAAGAATGGTAATCCACCATCTGAACCGAAAGCCGGTTATACATTTCCATGTCTGTATAAAGGAGATTGTTTTGTTCGTATAGATAACTATACGGTACAAATCAAAGTCTTTGTCAGAAACACATGGGATTGGATAACTCTTAAGCTTAAGAAAAGTGATGTGGATTACATTCTTCGCCATTGTGCGATGCGCAAAGCGTTAAGTCCAACGCTTCGCCGTCGTGGTAAAGAGTGGTTTTTGGATTTCGGTTTTCAAGAGAAAGTTGATTTGAGTGATACCGAAGCATTAGAACGGCGAATCGTTGCTGTAGATCTGGGTGTGAACACACCCGCAACGATCAGCGTTATGCAATCAGATGGCACTATCTTAGACAGAAAGTTTTACAAGCTGTCTAAAGAACAAGACTCTCTGTTGCATGCGCTGAATCGGATAAAGAAAGCACAGCAAAATCACTGTTTGTCTACACCCAGACTGTGGGCAAAGGTTAAAGGCATCAATAAAGACATCTCTGTGAAAACGGCACAGTATATTGTGGATACAGCTGTTCTGTACGATGCGGATGTCATTGTCTTTGAACATTTGAATGTTCGAGGCAAGAAAAAAGGATCTAAAAAACAAAGACTGCACCACTGGCGCAGTCAAGAAGTTCAACGCATCGTAACAGATAAAGCCCACAGACTGGGTATTCGCATCAGTCGTATTAACCCATACGGCACAAGCCGTTATGCATACGACGGAAGCGGACAAGTCCTGCGTGGTAAAAATGCTAATCTGTCTACTTATGAGCTGTGTAAATTCCAGACCGGAAAAACTTACAACTGTGATTTGTCCGCTTCGTATAACATCGGAGCGCGATACTTCATCAGAGAAATCTTAAAATCCTTGTCTGTGAAGGCAAGGTTGCAAGTGGAGGCAAAAGTTCCTGCACTTTGTAAGAGAAGCACCTGTACGCTTGCTGATTTAATTAACCTTTATGCGGCTGTGGTTGGCGTGCCATCCACTTGCTGAGTTTAGGCTGTAGAGTCAGTAGCGCAGTCCGATGTTCTAAAGACATTGGAAACGACAAAAAGTCACGTGGAAGCACGCGACTTTAGTCGTGTGAGACTTTACTGAAAATTACAAAAGTGTTACAATTAGAGCCAAGGGTTACAATATAGTAACAAATTTGCAATGATAACGGCTCGGAAAGGTAATTATAATGGATAAAATCAAGAAGTATTTGAAAGAGCACGAGTTTGCCGTTAATATTGGCTACATCATTGTAGGCATTGTTACGATTGTGTGGTTTATGATTCGGCAGTACGCTTGAGCATATTGTGGCCTTGTTTTTAACAGGGCCTTCTTTTTTTGTGCTTTTTTCTGCTAAACTACACATTTGTACCCAAATATTATTATTTGGAGGCAATTTTTATGCTGAAAAGAAAAGATTTTGGGAAATGAAATCACCGCTTCGTTCCGGTCTTATTTTCGTTTTTGATCGTCTTTTCGATGATCACGCCGTCAGCTGTAATGGCTGCACAAACGAAAGAATATACAGTCCAGGACGAAGACAAGACTTATTCGTTGTTTATGACGCCACAGGATTTATCCGAATTAACGACAAAGTACATCCAACTTGAAGATAAAGATAATATTGATCTGTCAAAAGTGAAAGACTGCCAGATTATAGTGCATCGAAACAAAAATATCTTTATCAACCGTGACGGTGTATTGTATGAACACGAAACGACAAAACAAACTTTGGGCGAAGTTTTAGACGAACTGCATTTGTCGCTTGCAAACCAAGAATTAAATGGCTCTGTATCAGACAGAATCAAGCAGGGACAGATTATTGAGTTTCGAAGCTATGATTTCATTACTTTCAAAAATGATGGCGTGGGCGGAACGTCCCGATATTACACGGGAGAAACAGTTCAAGACTTTTTAAAGCGTCAAGGCATCAAGGTGGGCAAGTATGACAAGTTGAATAAGAAGCCGAATGTAAAACTGAAGGCAAATCAAAACTTAGAGTATTGGAAAGCCTATAAAAAGTTGGTGACTAAGACAAAAAACATTGCTTACTCTGTCAAAACAAAATACGATAAAAACTTGTCTGCAGGCGAAACAAAAGTGACACAAAAAGGTGTGAATGGCAAGCGCGAAGTTCGCTATGAGGAGTTTACTTACGCGAATGGAAAAGTCGCACATCGTAAAAAAGTGTCTGAGAAAATTGCAAAGAAACCAAAATGTAAGATTGTTTCTGTGGGTTCTAAAATCAGAACAAGCGGGCGCAGTTCTTATGGTGGTCTTTCTGTTGGACAAGTAATCTCCGGAAGAAAAACACATTATTGTGCCTGTGCGACATGCAATGGAAACGGTCGTGGCATTACAGCGTCCGGAAAGCACATTTATAACGGAATGTCAGATCCACACTTTGTAGCATGTAACTGGCTGCCTCTAGGCGCAGTAATTAGTGTTGATGGCGTTGTTTATACAGTAGCCGACACAGGTGGAGGTGGACTTTCTTCTGTTGGAAGAATTGATGTTTTCACTCCACAAGGACATGCCGCCTGTTATGCAAAGGGAACGGGAGGATGTAAAATCACAATTTTGAGTTTATGATGCTAAAAGGTGGCCATATCGGTCACCTTTTTCTTTTTGACCATTTTGTGGTATAACTTTGGTGTCTTTAGAACAAAAAAATAGCATCAAGGAGGCAATATAGTTTTGACGGATAAAGAAAAAATCCAAGCGGTTCTATCAGACCACGATGATTTAAACAGCATTGCGTTTCATTGTCCGGATATACAGACGATGAAACGGCTTGTTAAGGCTTTATATGAACTGGGGTTTTATTGGGCCCCTGGTACAGAGTATGAAGATCGTGTGGCAGAACAGCGATGGAACGAAAAAAAGAAAAACACAGGAATTGTAATTGGTAATTTAAAATATGATGACCAAAATGTATTGTGGCACGGTCGTATTAAGATGTATGAAAATCAAGGGCGCAAAATTATCGAAGCACCTGATCTATTCGACAATGTAGACTTAAACGACAATGCAGATGCAGAAATCTCAAAGGCTCCGCTGGATCCTCAAATATCCCCAAAGTGTCAAAATGACACTTTGGATGACACTTTGGAATTATCTGAAGAAAATAAAGCATCATTACCAACAGAGCAAACGCAGACATCAAAGAAATGTCCGCAGTGTGGCAACGAAATGCCAGCTAAAGCAAAGTTTTGTAACCGGTGCGGGCACGCATTCGCAAAAGACGAAAAGGTGAATATAGACGATTCTACGGTGCGTGCAAATAATAATGAAAATGTTTCACAGAAACAAAACGAAACAAAGAGCCAAAAGCCGGTGCATGATGTGGTTGTTCAAGAACCGGTTGCAACTACCAAGCTTGAAAGTGAAAAAGCAGAGCAATCTGCTCCACGCGATAAGAACACCACAAAAGTAAGCATTCAGGATCGGCCAACAATTTCTGATGGATCAAGTGAGCCACAGGAAAGAGAACAGCTGAGGCCAGAGAACAAGACAAACAAGCATTTACCGCTGCTGTGTCAGTTGTTGGGTGTAGAGATCAATGAACCGTTCTGCTTTGTCAATGCTGCTTATTTCAGTAACTGCGTATATCGTGTTAACGATAACGGGTTGAGAGAAGTTCGGGTCGGTGATGACTTCTGGCTGCCGTGTCAGAATGAAGGCGAGTTGGTTTATTTGTTGCAACACCATCAAAATATCAAGGTGGTGGAATGATGAAAAAGGCATTAAAAATTGTTTCTGTTTTTATTTTATGCTTGGCGTTGCTATTGCCAACATTTTGCGCAGAAGCTAAAATGACGGGTGTCTCTATTTCAGGTGCCAGATCTCCTTCGGCAGGTGGAAGCTATACATATTCAGCAACAGTCTATACATCTCACGGAACTTCATTGTCCAGTGTAGAATGGTTTTTGCAGGGTGGAGTAAGTGGTGCTTCTATTTCCGGTCACGGACGCTCTGCAACTTTGCGCTTAACAAGTGGAGCAAGAGGATCCGGATCTGTGTGTTGTGTAGCCATTGGTAACGACGGAACGCGTTCCTCACGCGAGTTTGCCATTAACATTCAGGCAAAGCCAACAACAAAGCGTCATACGACTACAAAAAGACATACAACTACAAAGCGGCACACAACAACGAAGAGACACACAACGACAAAACGCAGAACCACCACAAGAAAAAAACACACGACGACAAAACGCAGAGTAACGACAACAAAGCCGCGTATCACGACGCGTCGTCATTCTACAACACACGCCTTCACTCCAGGACCCATTGAGCCGTCAACAACAAAACCAACTACGACAAAACCGGCAACAACAGGTGAAGATATTCCGGAAGAAGAGCAAAAGCCAACAGACAGTGCAACAGAGCAAAGCAGTCAAGCAGAGAGCACAACTACTTCAGCTGATGATACGTCTTTTATAGTAGAAGCATATCCAAAGGATGATCAAACGGTAACTTTCAAGTGCAGTTCTACAGATGCAGACGGTTTTAATCTGTATTTGTGCCCGGACGGAGGCTCAACTAAAGATTATGTGTTGATTTACAGCGGAGACACAGAGACCTATACTGCAAACAAGCTGGAACCTGGTAAAAAATATAAAGTGGTTGCCGAAGCATTTAATAACGTAAACGGGCAAATTGTTACGGAGTATCGTACCAAAGAGGTTGAGTTTTCGGTCCAAAAATTGTCATTTTGGCAAGAACTGTCCGCTCTGTTCTCATAATTTTGCTTCCGTCAAATTGTGTGGTATAATTTCAATATAGTCATATAAAGAAGTAAGTCATTCCTTTCGGAGTGGCTTTTTCTTTTTTCAAAAATATCATTAAGGAGAACATATTATGTCAAAACTTAAAGAACTGATGGAAAGTGAAATTCAGCTGAAGATGCCGGTTATGGTGGGCAACATCTCACAAAAGGAAGATAAGACCGGTGCGCCTTATCTGATGGTTGATCTCATTGACGGAGAGTCTGTAATTACGGCTCGCATTTTCAAAACGGACAAGGCCAACTGCGGTTTTACCACAGGAACCATTCTGGATGCGTCCATTGCTTCCAGTAAGTATAACGGTTCGATGGGTTACATCGTCAACCGCTACACACTGGCTCCGGCAGATAAATACGATAAGGCTGATTTTCTGATTACTGCACCGAAGAAGTTTGATGTTCTTTGGGCAGAGTATGAAAATTTGCTGGACCAGATTACTGATGAGAAGCTAAAAACAGTTGTAAATAATCTGTTTGAACGCTTTAAGGACCGGCTTGTGTACTGGGGCGCTGCAAAGGCAATGCATCATAACTATTACGGTGGTTTGTTGTATCATTCTGTGTGTGTCGCTAAGAACGCATTGGCACTGGCTAATAATTATGACTATATCAACAAAGAGATGGTCATTGCCGGTGGGCTGCTGCATGATATTGGCAAGTTGATTGAACTGGATACGGATGAATTGGGCGTTTCGTCCTATACTGTAGACGGAGAACTTTTTGGTCACTTGTTTATTGGTGCAGAGTTGGTAAAGGCAGAAGCAAAAAAGGTGCAACTTTCTGCTGAATTAACACGCCAATTGGTGCACATTATCGTCGCACACCATGATAATCCGGAGTGGGGCGCTATCAAATCTCCTGCTACCGTAGAAGCAAGAGTCGTTTCCAGTGCAGACTTTGTGGATTCACAGCTGGAGATTATGCATCAGATTAACGCTGAAACAACAAACGGTGCAGTCAGCGAGCGGCGAATTGGCTCCGTTCGCGTATACAACACGGAACATAACAATTAATTCTAACTAAAAGAAGGCATTTTTTGCCTTCTTTTTTCTTTTTCTCAAAATGTGTTATAATTATTCCATAAGTTTAATTTCACGTGTGTGAAGACTTATATAATAGTAAAAAGCAAATACGTCATTAAATGAAGAGTCAAGCAGCCGAAAGCTTGGCTCTTTTCTTATCGATTAAGGAGGAAAGCGGATGGGTAAATATTACATATTCGATATGGATGGCGTTCTGGTGGAGTATCGCAGAGATATGTCTCCGGATAAAGTAGAGATGATGACCAAGAAGGGTTATTTTGCAAATCTCCGTCCGGAATGGAACATGATCTTTGCAATGCTGGCTTTGAAGGCCAGGTATCCGAATCGCGTATTCATTCTCACTTCTACATTCGCCAGTGAGTTTCCGTATTCAATTCCTGAAAAAATTGAGTACATGAAACGCCTTTTCCCTGAAATGGAAAAGAACTTCATTTTGGTGGATGCTGAGAAGGGTGAGACAAAACCGGAACGGTTTTTTGAGGCAACAGGACGTCGAATAAACAAGGACTGTATGTTGATTGATGATTACGGTAAAAATCTTGCAGTTTGGAAAAAGCAGGGTGGAACGCCAGTTAAGTATTTGAACTTAATCAATAACAGTCATGGGACGCACTACGATTATAAGCTTGATTGCTTTATGCGTCCAGATGAAATCGTAGATCGTTTAGAGAACATTCTTTAAAAGGATATTTTTAGAAAGGAAAATAAATGGCAAACATTAATAAGATTAAAAGAGAGGCAGACAACTTGCTGAATAGCGGTTATGCCTCTATGGATGCAAGACAGATTTTGTGGGAGCGTTATGCTTCTTCTTTTGAAAGTCGTAGAGACTTCGACAACGTAATTGGCACATATATTCGCCGAAAGCGTCGTCGTGCAGAGAATGCGTCTGCATCGACAGAGAAATCAAATAAAATCATCCAGTTTTCCGATAAAACCGCTACGACCTGCGAGGTTACAAGTGACAAAAAGGGAAACACAGAGGGTGTTATTAAGGCGCCTGTTGGCACCTTTACTACGGAAGAGGATATGCTTCGCTATATGGAGTTGGACCCGGCAGAGTTTGCAATTACTGCTTGTCGTAAGTCCAAATGGCCAGCACAGACACCTGACGGTATTGTACCGATGGAAGCAATGCGCCTTACAGTAGAAAAACGCATTCCTCAGCTTACGGAGGAAGATCTGGCAGAGATGGTGCAGAAGTCTGTAGATCGGGCTGCTTCGATGGTAACTTTCCCCAAGGTGCCTAAGAGTAAAGCTACTGAATACGGACGCATGGGCGTATTTCAGCTTTGTGATTGCCATTTTGGTGCTTATTGTTCTCGTAGAGAGCACGGCATTGATTGGGGTCCCAAGGAGTGTGCAGAAGATGTTGCATTTATTACGGACCAGGCTATCGCACAGCTGAAAGCAACACCTGTGGATGGTTTGCTGATTGCAATGACCGGCGATGCGCTAAACAGTGATACAATCACGCATACAACGGCGCATGGTACGCAGCAGTTTGACGGCTTGTTGCACTATAAAGACCTCATTTGCGAATACTTTGAGATGATGACCAAAGTCGTCGATCGATTTGCCAAAGAGCTCGGCGTACAGATTAACATCATTCATACGGTGGGCAACCACGACGAAAAGACAATGTATGATATGATGTTGGCTCTGCGGGTGCGCTACAAGAACGATCCGAATGTGCATGTACTGGATGAGCTGAATCAGCGAAAATATCGCATTTACGGGAATTCTTTGCTGATGTTTACGCACGGACAGTCTGAGTCAAAGCGTATTAAATTATGCCCTCAGAATGAAGCTCCGGAGGCGTGGGGCGTGACAAAGTTTACATATATCTTTGCCGAGCATACGCACCAGTATCGTCTTGAACCGGATGGCAGAACTCTGGTGTTGACCGGTTCTACAATTGCTCCTCCCGGAACCTGGACGAAAAACAGCGCCTATGTTGGCGCTCGTCGAGGTGCACAGCTGTGCATTATCGACAAACAGTACGGTTTAGTAAATCAGTGCTTCTTGCCGGTCCTGCATGATAATGACGAGATTGATGATTTCGTTGTTGATGTGGAGCAGTTGTTCGCCTAAAATTTAACAAAAACACCCGAAGTTGCATTTGCAGCTCGGGTGTTTCTTTTTCAAAAAAAATTGGAGCGGGAAAGCCAACGGTTTTAACCGTTGGAGGACGTCAATGCGGATAATTTTATTTGTATGGCTATTTTATCAATTAAATTTTTGCACCCCCTCTCTTGTGCTAAAAAATGCGAAAGACAGAACTTTTCTTGTTTGCACAAAAGTGTGTTATAATTATTCTATAAGTGTATTTCATAAACTTATATTAAAAAATTAACATCAAACAAAAAGAGTCATTGCATTATGCAGTGGCTCTTTTCTTATTTCAAGGAGGAAATTTTTATGAATCAAAAAACATATGGCTTCAGCCTGCGTGATTATTTAGATCTGCCGAGCATTAAGAAGGAGCAGATGGATTGGGATTACTTTGATGCTTTGCATCAGGTATATGCCACAACTCAAAGCAACTCTGAAAAAGATGAGTGTTTTGAGATTATGCTGCGTCTCTTGATGCACTTCTTCACCAAGACTGCCTTGTCTTATCAGGACTCTCTTGGTGCGGCTGTAGATCTTGAGGATATGGATGCAGTCATCGCCGAAACTTTCTATCGTTGCTGTGTAAGATTCGACAATGCAAAGAACTCCAGCTTTGGCAACTATGTTAAAGCTTCCATTAAGCGTCAGCTGTGGAAGGAATTCAGACATTCCTTGCCGGTGCATGTAAATGCACGAGATAAAATGCCTCGTCGAGATGACGAAGAATGTCCCATTAAGACTGTGGCTATTTTGTCTGAGGAGGAAGCTCTGGAAAATGGGGTAAGTTCGGCAGCAGTCAATTTTATCGATGCCGAAGTTACAAAGGCTCTGGCACCAAATTACTCCACTTATCTGACGGATGTAGCCTCTGCTATTGAAGCCAGAGAGTATTCAGACAAACTCTTTCGTAGGGTTTTGTCCGTGGAGAATGGGGACCAGCTGCTGGCGGTTTGCGGCATCTCTTATGATAAGGCAAACGATATGTTTCTGTACGGGCCGAAAAAAACGCGTGATCGTGTTGCACTTGACTGTGGACAGAAAAAGAATGCAGTTGCATACCAAATCAAAAAGGCATGTGCTGCTATTCGTGAGCGGTATCCTGAGTTGTTGGATGAATGGGTTGCTTAATTGCAGCCCTGCTTTTGAAAGGAGAAAATTATGAAAGATTATAAAGCGTTTATGAACATTATCAAAGACATCGAGAATCGTTCTGAGTTTCGGGTACTCAATTTAAACGACTGGGCATTTCAAAGTTTGAACGGTGACATTGATGCCGAAGCTGTCTTGACCAATCGGTTTGGCGAAAAGCTGCAGCTTAACGCATACAAAATGTACATGCAGCGTATTGGTCTTGACTGCCCGTCTTTAATTGAGGGTGCGTTTGTCAAGAACCACAGAGAGCACCTTGAAGATTTAATCAATAGCGTGATTGAATCTAACGAATACAGCGATAGAGAGCCGTTTTTGTCAATGGCTTATCTGCATGACGATAATATTGTAGCCTGTCATTCCAAAGACTATCGGCCTCTGGAAATTTCGGAGTTAATTGAGCAGTTGAAAGAGAGTCTGGAGAAGCGTTACGAAAAAGTAGAGTTTTTCGATGGCTCTTACTGCGACGATTTTACCATCGTGGATTTCGTTATCCGAGATCGTCAAGTTATCCGTGCTCTGGAGCACGTTGTATCTGGCGGTGCGAAGTATTACGATGCCGCGCTGAGTGTGCGACTTGTGACCTCAAACCTTGGTTTGAGTGGTGCTAACCTGTATCCGCTGTTTCTTTTTAAGACTACACCGGAACAAACTGCTTATTCTATTCTTCCTGCAACAGAAAAGCGAATCGTTCTGGAACATAAAGGCGATGCCAATATTGAAAAGTTTGCAAAAAACTGTGAAAAGATGTTCGGACTGATTGAGTTTCTTCCGCAGAATATTGCAGCTTTGAACGGGATGATCGTGCATTATCCCACACATTGCTTAATCAATGTTGCAGAGAAGGTAGGCATTCCGGCCAAATATGTTAAGCCTGTTGCAGAAGATGTGGCATTCTTGTATCAGGGATGTGAGCCGACCGCAAAAGAGATTTATATGTATTTGGCACAGGTGATTGACGCTCCGACCAATGCAGTTGAACGAATGCAGATCACCGAGAAGGTTGGCAGAGGCATTCGTTTGATGCGTGAACACTTGGATGAGGTGGATATTCCCAAAATCAAGTGGAAGCGCTTGGGCATTCTTTGCGATGAGGGTCAGGATTTAATTCCTGACTCTGATGAACAGTTTAGTCTGTTTCAGGAGGTCGCATAATGCTTTTGCCGCGCACGCTGCAATTAGAAAGCTCTACAATCCATGACGGCGTAATTAACGCCGTTGTGGATTCGGATAATCCAATGAAGGACTTTCAGCTTCCAGCTGTTGAAAAGTTGGAGTTAATCACGGACAACGATAATTTGCTTACACTGGTCGATATTGATCTGAATCACGACCAAGTGGAAAGTTACGCCGTCTCTCCGCATGGGAGATATGTGTATCAGCTTTCTGCGTTTGAGCAAATACAGATAATGGAGAAAGTGAGGAAATTTTATGAATCTTTACAAGACGCCTCGGCAGCCTGATAGAATCATCGACTGTGATGCAATCAATCGTATCTGCGATGGTATTTTTACAATGCCGGGTGATTTAGATGATGACAAGGCAGAAATGCTCATTGACGAGCTGACTTATGCCACCGAGGATAAGACAATTATTCCTGCGTTACAGGAAATCAAGCCCATGATTCAAAATGGCAACTACAAGACGGCAGCTGCTCTTGCGAATGATGTATGGCTCATCTATCGCCGTGGTGGTATTGGTGGTTCGGATGCTTCTTCCATTATGGGCAACTCTAAATGGAGAACTGCACTGGAGCTGTACTATGACAAGATCGGCGAAAAACCGAATGAAGTCATAGACGAAGGGCGTCAGTATATTTTTGATTTTGGCCATGCCATGGAAGCTTTTGTAGCTGAACATTACCAAAAGGTATTTATGGAGAAGTACAAGGCTGCAACAGAACTTGCATTTTCTTTGCATTATGGTAAAGATATTCGAATTACTCATTGCAGAGTATATCGGGACACTTGGATGTATAAGAGTCCGGAACACCCGTTTATGCGAGCAGACTTGGATTTCAAGATCGATTTTACATTTGACAATGGCAAAACTGTCACGGGTATTTTTGAATGCAAGACCACTTCTCCGTTTACAATTCGTGACGGTTGGGAAGCTGGCCCGCCAAAGTACTATGAAGTACAGACACGACATTATATGGCCGTGATGGATGTTCCGTTTGCAATCATTGCTTGCGCTGCTGACAACTCTGCCGCCAATTATTATTGTCATCCGATTTTTAGAGATGCAAAAACGGAAGCGGATCTTATTGAAAAAGAGGCATCGTTCTGGGATTGCGTACAGAATAAAACGCCTCCGTATGAAATCGGTGTGAATAATCTGGCCGTTCTTCTGGAAAAATCCGATGAAGTGGATAATGGTGATGTTGTCACTGATCAGTCGCCTGAAATCGCTGATATGCTTCAGCGTTATGCTGCTATTGAAGATGAGATAAAGCTGTACAAAGATTTTATCAAAGATCTTGATAGCAAAAAGTCTGTTGTATTGTCAGACATCTTGACGTATATGACGGCAAGTGATACACTGAAGTTAGTAAGTGAACTGGATGGGCTTGAGTATAATATCTCCGTCAACGAGAAGTGTAGCAATGCGGTGGATTGGAAAAAGTTTGCCAAAGCACTTACAAAAGCGCATCCGGTGTTAGCACAGGAAATTGAAGATACGCAGAAAGCGTGCCTGAAAGATCCGAAACCTAAAAAGGTGCTGGCGATCAAAGCTATCGCGAAGAAAGTGCAGAAGGGGGCTTAATTTGGCGTTTTCAAACGAGAAAGTACTGCTGTTTTTGGCAGCAAACGCAGATCGTAACGATAAGTTGTTTATCGACTACGAGGAAATTGTTCACCCGACATATTCAGATGTAGCACTTCTGCATGTTATCTTTAACGCACTTCTGGCGCAGATTGCGGATCTGCGATTGGACCCGAATGAGAATCCGAGCGTTGAATTTTATCGAGAGCGATTTGAACATGTTTTGAAATATAATGGAAAATTATTTCCAAATGTTCGAACTGCTTCAGAAGTGACGAATGAAGAAATTGGTCAGCTGTTTGACAAGTTGGCTATTTTGTTTGGATAGTTTGCATGTTTTAATTAAAAGAGAAGCTTCGGCTTCTCTTTTTTTTAATTGTTTTTAAAAAAATCAAAAAAAATTGAATGTTTTTAAAAATTTTTGAAAAAATGAAAGAAAAATTTGAAATATTTTAAAAAATAATGAAAAATTTGGTGTTTTTGTTGAAAAGTGTTATAATTAAATTAAGATAAAGTTATACAATATAAATCACAATGAAACTGCACGCTATAGTGCAATAAATATTATTCCAAAAGACGAGTTCTTTTGACTCCGGTTCGACACGCTTGGTCGATAGGGAGGATCTCTTCAACAGATGACAGAAATCAAGTTGCGCAATGTTTAGAGCATATAAGACACAGCTGATCGATTTCGCATTTTCTTGAAGATAAATTCTTTTACACCGGAGTTAACTGTTCGTTTTCTCCGGTGTTTTTATATTTTTTTTAAAAAATATTTTAGCCATCGTTTGATGGCACATTGTAACAGGAGGAAATGCAAATGACAAAAGAATTGCGTACCATATACCTAGAAGCCCTGTTTGAGCAGGTTCAGGAATGGACAGAAAAAGTTAAAAAATTAAGAAAGGAGGCTGCAGTGGAGGCCGGAACCGGGTGTACCTGGTCCGTGACCCAGCTTGGCCAGGCTATGCAGCAGCTGACCGTGTTGGAAAATGCGGCAGCTGAGTTGGCAGCGGCTTAACCCCCTCTCGAAAATGAATAAAAGACAGTCCGTTTGGGCTGTCTTTTTTCTTTTTGTCACTTTTGTGGTATTAATAGTTAGTGCGACAATCTGTGTTTGCCATTCGCCACCGACTTTTTTTTCGGTAGCAAACATTTGTTAAATTTAGCCGCAAATTTCAAAACCAAAAGGGGAGAGTTTTTAATGTCTACAACAAAGTTGGTCAATATTGCCTGCATTTGCGTTGCTATCTCTGCATTAGCATTGTTCTGCGTTTTTGCATGCTACTGTTCAAAATATGACACCTCTATTGTACCGTATATCAGGGAGGCGTTTCATCTGCATTGAATCGAATTAAAAAGACAATTAGTATTATTCTGATTGTTGCTGGTGTGGCTTTGCTGGGGTCGCAGGCGTATTTATACTTACAAGATAAAGAAAGCGTTAACAAAGAAAATCAATCATTTGTGTTGCAGGATGAATTAACCCAAGAAGAAACAGCCGGTAACGAAAATGCGCTTGCGGGTCATTCTAAAACAACGAGTAAGCAGCGCAAAGAACAGCCATTTGTTTTGGACTGGAGCGCAATAAAGAACGAAAATGCCGATGTAATTGCTTGGATCAGAATCCCCGGCACCAATGTGAATTACCCGATTCTACGAGATACTGATGAAGAAAAATATCTTCGACACAATCTTTATGGTAATTACACAAGATGTGGATCAATATTCACAAGCGAAATTAACAAGCATCCGTTCTCGGATTTCAACACAATCATCTATGGACATAATCTGAATAATGGACTAATGTTTTCTGATCTTAAAAAGTACGCGCAAACGAACTTTTATAATCAACACAAAACGATCTATGTGTTCTTTCCGGATGAATCGGTTAAGAAATATCGGGTTGTAGCTATGCGAACAGCCTATGACGGCGATAAGGAGGTGTACAACACTTACGGTACATCTTTTTACAGTTATGAAGCATCTGTCAACAACGGAAACAAAATTGCCGATGCAGAGGTCTACACGGCAAAACAAATTAAAAGTATGATTACATTATCGACCTGTACAAACACATCAAAGGACAAACGATACATTGTGTTTGCGGTCGAGATTTAGGGAGGATTTAATTTTGAAATTACTTGCGAAGAGAATCAGTAAACTGGACTTGATTAACAATGTTGAAGAAGGGGCAAATATGAATGCCAAGATTGATGTGTCATTTCGTTTGTTGCCTCTAAAAGAAGAGAAAAACAGAAGCTTTGGCGAGATCCAGCTATCAATGACAGATACGAATGATGAAAATGACTATCCGTTCAAATTAGATATAGATTGCAGAGGAATTTTGGAATATGTTCCGGGCGAAAACGTGGATAAGCAGGCGTTCAAATGCTTGTTTGCATATCTAAAAGAATATGTATCGGACTTTTTTGTTGGCCTTGGCTACCCGCCTTTAGAGCTCCCGGACATCAAACTGGAAAAGAATGCGCGCCAAATTCCAGACGATAACACATTTTTCATCAACTAATGTCTTGTATTTTTTCTTAAGAACATTTTGTGGTATAATTTCATTATAATTACCAAACAGTATTTTTTTCAGGCGGCAGGAGATTCACATTCTGTCGCTATTTTTTCTTTAAAAGGGGGATTTTTGTGAGATCGAAAAAACTAATTAAGCGTGGACTTGCGGTTTTCTTATCTGCACTAACTATGCTTTCTTCTTTGTCTGCTTTTCCAATGGCAGCTTCTGCTGCATCCGTGGATAAGGTAAAAGATAAGGAGGAGGTTGGCGCAAATCTGAACCGAGATGCGTCGTTGAACAAGTACTTGTTTGCTTATTTCTTAGGCGAACAGGATACTTATGTGCGCCTGGCTGTGTCGGATGACGGCTACAATTTTGAGGCGTTAAACGGAAACCAGCCATTGTTGAACACGCGAGCTGATGACGCGACAGCAATCGCATTTAATGGGAAAACTGGTATGCCATGTTCTGGTGGTGCCCGCGATCCATATATCATTCGTAAAATCAACGGAGATGGTTTCTGGATCGTGGCAACTGATCTGGACACTTCCGTCGGAAAGACCCCGGATGGCAGTGGCGGAAATACCTATAACAACAGTAAGTTGCTGATTTGGGATGTAAAAGACATCACTAATGTCGCCAATGTAAAACCGTGGGCTGTAGACACATCCGGCTGGTTTGGTGAGACATATTATGGCAAAGATACTAAATCAGGTTTGAAATGGAAAACCAACGATTATTACAATCACGAAGGTGTTAATGTAAACTATTGTGCTTGGGCACCAGAAGTCATCTGGGATACAGACAAAAATATGTATATGATCTACTGGTCAAACGGCTATTACGATGATCTACGTATTTATTACGCCTACACAAATGATTTTAAGACATATTACAAAGCTGATGGTACAGAATTAAACGGCACAAATGGCGCAGAACCTGAGATTTTGTACGATCCTGGTGTAAAGAGCATTGATGGTGATATTACTTACGATAAAGCCAGCGGCAAATATTACATGTTCTTCAAAAAAGAAGCTGAAGGACAACTCTATATCGTAACCGCAGATCACGCAAGTGGTCCATACTCAAACGAACGCAAATTTGTTGACAATAATGTAACCGGCGTTGCAAGTGGCGGCAATGGTATTGGTATGGAAGGTCCGGAAGTATATCAGCTGCTAAACGGAGACTACATTTTCTTTGCTGATGTTTACACAAGTAATAACTCTATGTTCCAATTCTATACCAATAGTGATTTGTCAAAAATCAGCGGAGAAGATTATTGTGGTGATAAGATGGTTATGAACCATTTGAAACCACGACACGCTGGTATGGCGTACATTACGACCGACGAATATAATTCCTTGAAAAACACATATGGCGTCGCGCGATTTGATTCTTCAGGTATTGAACAAGGCGAGAATATCAACGATCATTTGGTGGCACAGTATTTTACGACAACAGATGTGACGCAAGATGCTACGGGTAATGGCAACACGCTGTCAAATCATGGTGCCACTTATGAGTCAAAGTCATACAACGACCAGATAGTTTCTACTGTTAAAACAACAAAAACGGATGGTAGTTATCTAGACTTCAGTACGGCAAACTTGAAATCCGGAGGCAAGGCAGCAAACTTCAATGTGAATGATGGTGTAACTCTTTCTTGGAACTCATATTCGGAAAACGATAACAATGAGTTGTATCATTGGGTTTTTGGCGTGCTTGGAAATGGAGTGCAGAAGGGGACATTTTCTGGTGAGGCGAAGGATAATGCTAATAGCAATTACTTAGGCTTCTGCGCCAATAACGTGTACACGGTGTCCGGTGGTGGATATTATGTTGCAACCTATCAGGCTGATACAAATATGGATGGCGCGTGGCATAAATATGTCATGACACTGACAAAAAATTGCATTGTCATCTACAAAGATAACAAACTATATCAGGCGATCTATGCACAAAACTGTACAGCAAATGATCATAACGGGAAGGCAACGCCATATTATGTCAACTCCATTACGAACAGTTGGGTAACAGACTTGTTCACAAATGGAACCTTGTTGATTGGTGGATCTGCTTATGCTGACGATGGTACATTTACGGGTAATATTTATGATTTCCGTATTTACAACAAGGCAATTACTAATGCAGATGTTGCTAGATCAACTGCTTTAATGAACACACAGAGCGCTGACGAGGCGTTAAACAGCTTCGAGAAGATGATGAACTCAGGCACGATCTATATGAATATGGCGCCTGCTTATGATGCTTATGTGGCACTAAAAAAAGCAAACGATGTCTACAAGTATGGTTTGCCTGGTACGTTGTCAGAAACAGAACTTGAAAATTATAAAGCCGACCTGGCTGTAGCTGTTGCAAATATGACAAAATACAGTGCCGCAGCTGTCAAACAGCAATACGCAGATGCCTACACTGCATTCAAAGTAACAGATCAGAATAATCTATATTCTGGATATACGTCTCAGGTTGCTTCAATCGGGTTGCTGTTTGCCGATACAGAACAAGCAAGCAATGAAATGGGACGTTCCGTGGGATCATTCAAATCAGAAGACTCTGATTTGAATATGTATTACTCAACAAATGTGCTCATGTATACAGGAGTTTCAGGCGATACACCTCGTTTTCCTGTTGCTTTTAGCTTTAAGTATGGGTTGAATAAATGGAACACTAAGCGTTGGGTTTACACTGTATATCCTGTTGCAGATGAAAGCAAGAAGACCACCGACAGTACAGATTTTCGTTTGAATATGATCAATAACAGCGGCGAACATACAAACTGTTGGTATGGGTATACAACTAAATTAAATTACGCATATCTGCTAGGCAATACAGATACGAGATATGTTGTTGCCGGTGAAAGCACAAACGCACATAACCACTACAGTGATGTCAGTGAAACAGGCTATGTTTCACCTTATGAGGCAAACACTGAGTATTTTGCTTCTGGTATTGAGTATATTGGCACTCCAACAAAAACATTGGAGGACTACACAATTGCTTGGGCCGCCCAAACAGGCGATAAGAGAAAGCCTGCGGATGCTACTAGTAAGTGGGTTGGTTCCGGCACTGCAACAGCACATACCTATGTTATCAATTATAAAAAGGTTATGGATGCTCTTGAGGCGAACAAACATAAGCTGACGGATGTTGATATTAAGAATTTCAGAGAAGGTGGCTTAAAGGCTCTCTATCAGACGTTCGATGATATTACAGGACTGGATCTGTCCATTAGCAAAAAGAGTGAAATCCAATCTGTGGCAAATAATATTGATGCGGCTATCAACGAAATCAATACATTTGAGATGAATACTTTCCAGAAAGACTCTACGCAGTATCAGGCCATGCGTAATCAAATGGATAAATATGCGGAAATTGAAAATTCCGACCTTTACACAGATGAGTCAAAGGCCGAATATAAGAAAATTTACGAAGCATCTCAGGGTATTATGACTGATTTGCTGAAAAACGGATATGTTGAAGACGCAAAATGTCAAACCAACGCAGACGCAATGGCAACTGTCCTAAATGAAAAGCTGGATGTTTCTTCACTGACTCGTGCAATTGACAAAAAGGATTCAATTCAAATCTCAAATGGGGACCAGCAACAATATACGCTTAGTTCTTATGTGGATGGAAAACAATTCTTGACACAGGAGAGATCGGTAAGAGATGATTTGTCAAAACTGGGTAAATACGATACAGAACCCAAAAAATATGTTTCAATTGATGGATCAACCGGGACTTATGCTTGTCCAACCACAGGTATGTCAAATCGCGATCTTTTGGATGATGAAATTGAGAAAGTGAATGCTCTGGCGTATTCTTCCGTTTCAGGCGACGACTATTATGCAACTTACGATGCTTGTATGCAGGTGTACAATAGCCAGGATCGCAATGCATTTACTGACGATTATCTCAACTCAAGTGACTCTGTATTTGTGCTTGGAGACTTGAATGGTACTTCCTCAAAGGCACCGCAATATGATAGCGCAAATGCAAATATGAAAGATACCGCTTATGTGCAGTATCAAGGACAGATCTACAAGAACTCTTCTAATGTAGATGCGATCACGACCAAGGTCTTAACAGCGCTGAATAGTGCAAACACGGATACGTCAACGAAGAGACGTACTTACACGGTTACGTTCGAGGTTTATAAGAACGACCAACTGGTTGAAACTGTAAAGAACAAAGAGGTTCACTATTATGGTGACATTGTTCATTTGGATGCTTCAAACTACGTTGATGGCAACACCTGCTACAAGTGGGAAGTAACATCAAAGGCCGATAACACAACCAAGAACGTGTCAAATGCGTCTAACACCTACGATGTGCGCATTCAGAGCGACTCTGTGATCCGTGCATATTGTACAGAAAAAGCAACGGACGCTGCACAGGTCAACGTCAAGATCAATTCTCTATACGGAGACACTGTGTACAATATGAACTTAAGTAAAGACAGCAATGTAATGTTTGCAGATAAGGCCATTATCATCAATGGCGTAACTTATGCTCTTCCTAAGGTTCCGTTCTATACATTCAAGGGTTGGACGGTTAATTGGAAAAACTATGCTGTTGGTGACACAACAACACTCGCAAGTCTTACAAGCAGCGGGTCTGTAACATTTATCTCAAACTTTGAGGCAAACAAAGATGCCAATCAAATCAAGTTGGATGACCAGATCGTTTATGAGAGCGCTGCTTTTGACCAGAAGGTAAAAGTTTCATCACCCGGGGCGTATGCAATCCTTGTTAAAGACAATGGCAAGTATTATGTTGCTGCATATGGTGACACTTACGAATTCTTTGCCTATCAAAACATGGATTTCTACACGCTTACGAGTGAGAATGGCGCATACAAGATCAACGGTCAAACTGCAAATCTGTCAAGCGATATGAAGTTCACACTGGATCACAAGTTGCCGATGGTCTACACGACAGGTCTTGTGACAGGGGAGAATAACGAAAAGTACACCGCGATGAGTCTGTTTTCAGTAGACCCTGCAGTAACCATTACGGAAGTTGGTACATTGTATACTTCCAGTGCGGATTTAGCAACGGATGAAAATATGACATTCGGTAAAGCTGGTGTCAAATATCTTAAGTCCAAACAACAAACTGCAGTTGGAAATCAGTATTCTTTAACGGTTTCCACTGCAAAAGACAAATACGCAGACGGCAAAATGCTTTACATGCGCGGATATGTAAAATATTCTTACCAGTATGTAGATGCAGACGGTCGTACCTGCACAGTACAGTGCATCACATACAGCGATATTGTATCCGATGTTAATGCATTCTGAACAGAAAAAGGAGCGCCTGAGTCATCGGGCGCTCTTGCATATTTTATGTTTTTAACAAATCGTGGTATTAATAAGTAGAGCATAACGCTACTATAATATTGGAGGAATCAATTTTGAATAAGAAAGAATATTCGCCGCCTGAAATTGTTATTGAACATTTTAATACGCACACTGTAATTCATACCAGCGGCGGCATCGGAGAGGGCGGTGAAGTTGTTGACGAATTCTAAAACGAAACGAATCGGGGCATTTGTGCTTTCTGTTTTGTCCGTTCTATTTTTATTGTTGCCAAGTTTTTCTGCTTTTGCTTCTGTCAGAAGTCCAGAAACAACGGCACCTTATCATCAGGTCAATGCTCCAACAGTAAATGGTAATCGGACGAATGAAGTATCTTATGACATTGATGAAAAAAACAACAAAGTGACATTCTATTATAACGGCGAGGACGAAGTGTCCGGATGGACTTTTGTTGATAAAAATGGCAATTCTTACACTTTGAACGACCTGAAGGATAAGCTGACTGTTATCAGTATGGATGGCAACACCTTGGTGGTATCATTCAAGGACTGGAAGTATTTTGAAGCCCCGGATGGATTGACATTAAATGTACAAACGAAATCCGAGCATTCCACAGAGCCGTCTACCACAAAACCAATTGTGAAAGACAATTCTGACACGTCTCCTGCAACCGGATCGGAACAGGATATTAGTGCACGAGCTGCCATTATTGCAACAGTTGTGGCCGCACTGAGTGGGGTTGTGTTTATCGTTGTAACAAAAAAATACGACTAAGCGTAACAATATTGAGAGAGCCGATTTTGGCTCTCTTTTTTTTCATTCTAAATTTTGAGGTATTAATAGATGAGGCATTAGCCAAATTTTGGTAAAGGAAGGATGTTGATTTTTGAGAGACAGAGATTCAAAAACAAATTTTGAAAAAGACAAAAAGAAAAAATCAAGGTTGATAAGGGAAGTTGTTGCATTCTTAATTGCAGCGGTCGTTGTGTGGGCCGGATTTTCAGGTTTTGAATATTATCTTACACACGACGATAGCCGGAAGGTTTCTTATGAGGACTTTATGTATCAGGTGGATCAGGGCAATATTGAAAAAGTCATCGTAGATAAGCAGTCCTCTAGAATCACTTGGTGCAAGGGAAGCGATGTGTTAACAACAAAATTTACAACTTATCCGGGTTCTGATGATTTTATTGAAAGACTGCTAAGCAAAGGCGTTGATGTGCGAGTCAATAGTATAAAGGATTCTTCCGGCATCTTTTCACTGGTCGGGACCATTGCGATGATTGGGGCAATTTATTTTATTTACTCGAAGCAAATAAATGTCGGAGAAGGGTTTGAAACAATAAATGGTAAGGAAAGCACAACCACATTTGATGATGTTGCCGGTATGTCTGAAATTAAAAGTGACCTGCTGTTTATTGCGGAGATGATGAAAAATCCAGAATATGAAAAGAGTGGTGCCAAAATTCCAAAGGGTATTTTGCTTGAGGGGCCTCCGGGCAACGGTAAAACGCTAATTGCTCGTGCATTTGCAGGGGAAACAGGTGTTAACTTTATTGCAGCGAATGCGTGTGATTTTAGTAATAAATTTGTTGGTGTAGGCTCACTTCGTGTTAATCAGCTGTTTAAAGAAGCAAGAGAATGTGCACCTTGCGTAGTCTTTATCGATGAAATTGATGCAGTCGGATCGAAGCGTACAGATGGAGGGGATTCTGCCAGCAAAGAGTTTAATACCATTCTGACGGCCATTCTGAATCAAATGGACGGATTTTCTTCGAGAGATGGAGTACTTGTGTTGGCAGCCACAAACCGTGCGGACTCTCTGGATCCGGCTTTGCTTCGCCCGGGTAGATTTGATCGGAAACTGATTATAACTCTTCCAGATAAAATGACAAGAAGAGAATTGCTTAAGTTTGCCACAAAGGACGTTGAAGTGGACGATGAAATAAACTTTGACAGACTGGCTGGCAAAACACACGGCTTTAGTTGCTCAGAAATCACAGCTATGGTTAATGAAGCCGTCATCAATTCTGTAAAGAACAAGCGCAGCGCCGTCATGCAAAAGGACTTTGAAACGGCCATTTTGGAGTCTCAGCTCAAAGGTCACATCAAAGAAAATTATGAGCAAAGTGATCGTGAACGTCAGATTGTTGCCTATCACGAAGCCGGACATGCTATTGTATCTTACTATAATGGTGGTGTAGGCGTGTCGGCAATCACAATTCGCCCAACTACCTCAGGAGCCGGTGGGTTTACAATTACAGATGAACGAACAGAGGATCTTGCGCCGATCAAAGATATGTACAATCGAATTGTTATGTGTTACGGTGGCCGAGCTGCAGAGATCTCTCTGCTTGGTGGCATCGATATGGCAACAACAGGTGCTGCACAAGATATCAAGGTAGCTACAGAGCTGGCAAAAGAATACATTGCCAATCGTGAAGGTGTTGATTTCTCTCAATGCGGTGAAATTGGCGAAAAAATGCTGATTGAAGACGTGAGAGCGCTGTTGCGCAAATGCGACACAAAGGCAAGAGAAATCGTAATTACCAACTGGCATAAAGTAGACGCGGTGGCGAAAGAACTTTTGAAGTGCGATGAATTGTCAAGAGATGAATTTTTGACAATTATCAATGGCGACACAACTGGTAACGCATCTGCCGCTTAACTGTGGGCTTTGTTTCATGGTATAATTGTTATGTCAGGACAGCTGGTTGCCAATAGCAACCGGCTGTTTTCATATTTCAAAAAGGGGGAAAGAATATGTCTAAATTGGAAAAAGTCATCGTTGGGCTGGTAATTGTCCTAAATGCGTTTTTAGTTGGCTATATTTGTTTGCATTTTGGCGCTTTCTTTGCTGCGCTGGCCTGGTACTGTATCTTGGCATTAACCATGGGGATACTTGCAGGCGTGATTGGCATTGTTGTGCTCATACTCAGCGCACTTGGTGTAACATTCAAAATTGCTTGGCGATTTTGGGTGTGCTTGTTAATGGTTATAACCATTTGCGTACTACCAATTATTATTTTGTAAGGAGGGTATATGTCCAAAATTACGCTTTTACAAGGAGATTGCTTGAAACTTCTTTCCACGTTGCCAAAACACTCCGTGGATATGGTACTTTGTGACCTGCCTTATGGTACAACCGCTTGTACATGGGACAGAGTGGTTCCAATGGGGGATTATGTAGTTGAAGAGATAAATGGTAAGCCAGAACAGTTGGAGTTTGATGTGTGGCTGAAATACGCTGTAGAATCGCTTAAAACGACCGATTTACAGCAAGCCGTTAACTATTTCGAACTGAATAAAAAACAGGGCTTGTGGAGCCTGTATAGGCGCATAGTGAAGTCTAACGGTGCTATTTGTTTGTTCGGGCAAGAACCATTCTCATCCTATCTAAGAACAACCAACTTACAAAACTATCGGTATGATATATACTGGGAAAAAGAACGGCTGACAAATGTGCAGCAGGTGCGGCGCAGAGTTGGAAAAACAGTAGAGCCAATCAGTGTGTTCTACGCACAGCAGCCGACATATAATCCACAAATGCAGGTTTACGATGGGCCAAAGCGAAAAAATTCAGTCAAAAATGGTAAGCTTGGCGTATTGACTGACTTGAGTAACAAGAAGGTAAAACCGTATATTGATAACGGCTTGCGTTATCCGACACAAGTCTGGAAATATTCACGTGAATTCTTAAAAGAAGATCATTTTGCAACGCAAAAGCCTTTGGCGTTATGTGAAGACCTTATTCGAACATTTACAAATCCCGGAGATGTTGTTTTAGACAACACAATGGGATGGGGGACTACGGGTCGTGCTTGTGTGAGAACAGAACGGGACTTCATTGGAATTGAGCTTAATACCGATCATTTTCAAATGGCAAAAGAAAAGATCTTAACCGAACAGCAAGTAAAACGACAAATGCAGGCGGCGTAACGATAGCTGACAGAAATTAACAATCTTCGGGCTGAACATATTGTTCCAGGTCCATCTTTAGGCGGGGAGATTCCCCGCCATTATTTTTTTACCTGTTTTGCATTTTGTTTCACAAAATTTTTGCAAAGAAATGCAGTGAATAGTTGCAACTTATTTGAATTCGTGGTATTAATAAGTAGAGAATGCGAAACGTTTCACAGAAATGTTTCAACAAAGAAAGTTGGTTTCAAATTATGAATACGACAATAATGAAGAAGGGTTTGGCTGTATTTTTGGCAGTGCTGATGCTGTTTACGTCTGTACCTATTACTGCGTTTGCGGCCAGTGCACCCAAAGCACCGTCTATCAGTGTATCGACAGGTGACTCTGCGTTTACTGTCTCTTGGAAGAAGGTAAAAGGCGCGACCGGTTATAAGGTCTACTACACCACCGACTCCAAATTTAAAAAGGGCATTAAGTCCGTTTCAACGAAGTCTACAAAAAAGACAGTCTCTAAATTGAGCACATGCAAAAAATATTACGTGCGTGTAAAATCGTATAAGACTGTCAAGAAGAGGAAGAAAACAAAGCAGTTGTTGTCCAAGTATAGCAACACGGTGTCTTTAACCACAAACGTGCGTCCGTCTCGCATTAACTCCGTATCTGGAGGAGAGGCTACTGTAGCTGTTAAGTGCACATCCGCCTCAAAGGTTTCCGGGTATCAGGTGCAGTATGCAACGAATTCAAAGTTCAGTGGCTCGAAATACTGGAACAGCACGAGTCCTACAACGACCATTAAAAAACTTGGCGGCAAGGGTGGCGCTGCGCAGAAGTATTATGTACGCGTGCGGACATACAAGACCTACAAACACAAGAATTACTATTCCAATTGGTCCGGTTCCAAATCAGTATCCACCAAAAAAGTGACCTATCCAAATACGCCTTTGGTTGAGGATGCGTCAGCAGGTTTGAACTTTATGACTGTAAAGTTCATGCCTTATGGCAATATTACTGGCTTTCGGGTTCAGATTGCAACAGATAACCAGTTTAAGAAGATCGTAAAGACGACCTCTACTGTATCCAATGCTTCTGTTACCATTTCTGGGCTGTCCGAAAACACGGTTTATTATTTTAGAGTGTGCAGTGTGCGTAATCTGAACGGGGTGGAATATATTGGTTCTTGGAAGGTGCCGAAGGATAATATCTTGAAAACAGAGTCCTCTGTGGCAAAGGATGCACCGTCCAATATTCAATTGCAGTTGTCTAATGAAAATAAGACTTGTACAGCGTCTTGGAGTGCTTTGTCCGGCAGTTATGACAGCGTTAAGTATGTCCTGCAGTACAGTACCAGCCAGGCTTTCCCGAATGAGTCCTATGCGACCAAAACCGTAAACACGACTTCTGCTTCTTGCTACTTTCCAACAGCTTACAACTTCAACTATTATGTGCGCGTAAAGGCTGTTGTGACAAAGAGCGGAATAACTTATGAGTCTCCATGGAGTGGTACGAAGATTATTACGGCTTTGAATCCTTACGCAGTAGAAGAGGCTCCGGATATCTGTAATACAAATGTAGACCTGAATTCGTTCTCCGTAACCTGGAGTGCGGTGTCGAATGCAACTGACTATCAGGTGCAATATTCAAAAGCAAGTGACTTCAGCAACGCAATTTTGACCAATACTGTGAACTTGTCTTATACTGCTTTGAAGCTAAATGAAAACACTACGTACTATGTTCGTGTTCGCGGCTTCAACAGTAAGGGTTCCTCCAATGTTTATGGACCTTGGAGCACAACAAAGACTGTAAAAACGAAGCAGTTTGTGGTAAATGAGGGCGTTAAAATAACATTATGTAGTGATGGTGAAATCGTAGGCGACAATCCGTTTGCGTATGGATTTGCAGATATTCAAATATTTGCCGAGGACTCGACCAGGGATAAGGAATATGCTTCTCATTTGCGCAATGTAAAAAAGGCATATGCAGAAACAGGCATTACGTCCTCAATGAGTGATGTGGCAAAATATTTGGCAATCACAAAGTGGATTTCCTGCAATCTGACATACAACAAAACAGATGTCAACCATACAGCAGCCCAGGCTTTAGAAAACGGTTACACCGTGTGTGATGGCTATGCTGCGGTATTGGCAGATCTGTGCTACTTCGCAGGCATTCCTTGTTACTTTGTTTCTTCTGAAAAATACAACCACGCCTGGAATGCAATCAAGCTCCAGGGAAATTGGTATTATGTTGATATGACGCGATCAAACGGCTTCTTTAGCATACCGGCTACTTCTCAAGAGCCGTATAAAAATTATCCGTTGAATACTATGGCTCTTAATCCGGATAGTGAAAAAGACTTAGATCCGTTTCATAAAAAGATGTATAAAGACGGCGGGAAATTATCTCCATGGGGAACTATAGAGACTAGAAGTAATGTTGGGGAAATGGCCAAGGCGGAATTTTCAACAGTCGCAAAAATCAAAACGCCTTGCCGAAATTCTGGCAGATGGGCTTCACTTGACAAACAAGAGATTGCGTACACCCCCGTAACCGGTGGCAGCAACGGCAATTGGTTGTACTAATTTGCACATAATTAAGCCTCCTTTGCAATTAAGCATTGGAGGCTTTTTGTTATTAGAAATTTATGTTATAATTTAGGCGAGGCAAGCTTTCGCATTACAATACAATCTCCTCATTGTACCGTACAAATACGGATGAATAATTTTAATTGTTTGCTTTTGACTTATTGTGCAGCTTGCAAAGAACTAAATAAACCCTTTTAAATAGGGTGTTAAGTTCGTGAAACATAGATAAATGAGTAGCAAATATGCTAAATATTTGTCCATGGCACTCACCTCCAATCTAAAATTTTTCAACTTTAGTATTGGAAATGCGAAGTCTCTGCTATCTCCTTACCGCAGAGCAGACATTCTGTGCTGCATACGTGTTTGCATTTCTACAAACCAGAGAAACTTGCCTCGTTTTTCATTATAGATGTCTAACGTGTTTCCGTCAATGCATTTTTCATTTTGTTGGAAACGTGTTATAATTATCATATAGTTAAATTCTGACCATTGAGCTACAGTTATACCGATATAGCTGTAGCTCTTTTTATTTTTTTTTAAAGAAGGGGGATTGATTTCCGTGAAAGAAAACGTGGTCAAAGTTTGCAAAAAATCACTGGCGGCATTTTTAGCTGCGTTGATGTTGTGTGCAACCGGTTCTGTTTGCTCACCAATCGTTGCTGAAGCTGTAACCAGCAGTTCGTCATCTTGGCACAGCTTGCACCGTTTTACAGTGAGTGGAAAGGATGCATTTTGCATTCACTTCAATGGCGTTGCGTCAGGTAAAACAATCACATTTAAAACAGACGGTACGGCTAAAAAGTATTATAAAAATCTGGGCGCAAGCAAGCAGACAAAAATCAATAAGATTTTGACAGCTGCAAATGAGTTGGGGTATCTTAACAATTCTTCAAACGCCAAGTATTTTGCCATTCAGCGTTGCATCTGGAAAGTAACAGACGGCAATGTTGCTGAAAGTAAGAATACGGATAACATGAAGAAATTCCGTAGGGATACACAGCCGTATTTTGATAAGCTGCAAAAGGCTTATCCAAGTATTAATGTTTCTGCAAAGCCTAATATTTCAACCATTACCTTAAACAGTGAAAAGAACTATGTTGGCACAGGGACAGATAAAAACAAAGTACTGTCCGACTGGAAGATCAAGAGCACTGGGGACAGTAATCTACGCGCAACGATTACTGGAAATAAATTAATTGTAGATGGCTCTGACGCTAAAGACTTTAGTGGAACAAAAACGATTAAACTGGCGAGAAATAAGCCGGTGTTCAGCGTTGGTGAGTCACAGGTTGGACGCTTCAACGATCAGGAGGCAATTATGACCGCCGGTGCGTATAAGACTCCAACATCAAATGTTGGCGTTATATCACGTACTAAGAGATTAGTAGATCCAGAATACGCACAAATTGTTGTTAGAAAAATTGATGATAACAGCAATCCAATTGCAGGCGTAAAATTTATTGTGAAATATCGTGATCCGGAAAATGAAGACGACATTAAACAGATCCCCATTGTAACGGACGCTTCTGGTATCGCCAAAACTGCGGATGTTTCAGTAGAGAGCAATGAAAGACTTGATGTTTGGAAAGATCAAGACGACCATTCCAAAGGCAAAATCCAATATTCGGTCCAAGAGGCGGAATATAATGATGATGCCTATGTGCCAAATAATAAAGTTGAAGGCGTATCAGGTATTACATTGAGTGCGAATGAGGTTCGTTATGTTTCAAATATCGGCATGCAGCATTGGGTGAACACTGAAAAGCGCGGAGATGTAAAAATCATCAAGAGCGTTGAAACAGCAGATGGTTCTTATAAAGACGGAGCAGGATTTAAGTTCCGTTTAAGTGGTACTTCATTGTCAGGCAAACCTGTAGAGTATGAGTCAACAACAAATGAAAAAGGTGTAGCCTACTTCTGTAATGTGCCTGTTGGGTCTTATAAAGTCACAGAAGTGCAAAAGGACGCCTACATTCCGGTAGACGCACAAGATGTGGATATTGAATGGGATGGCGTTGCCTCAAAGCAGGAGTTTTCTACTGATGAAAAAGACTTTCAAGAGTCAAAGACATTGAAGTATTTTCTGGCAGAAGACTCTGACGATGAAAATACGGATTTGGACATTAGTGGAGCTGAAGAAGGGGACGCTGAAGACTCTGAAGTAGAAGATTCCGGTTACACGGGTGATACAGCTGAATATGTGGCTGCAAATGTGTATCAGTTTAAAAACCACTATAAGCGCGGTGATCTCAAAATTGAAAAAGACGCCGAGTATGTGAAAGACGGCACACTGGATATTGAAACTGCAAAAGGCGAAGGTTTTCAGTTTGAAGTTTCAAGCAAGGCAGCAAACAATGTGACAGGCACAGACTTGAGCTACACAGTTGAAACAGACGAAAACGGTGTGGCTTATCTGAACAACATTCCTGTCGGAACCTATAAAATTACCGAATCATCTGAGCAAACTCAATATATCAAGCTGAATACTGTAACAGTAACGGTCAAGTATGACGGTGAAGCTTCTTATGATACAAATGGATTTGATACATTTGATCCTGACGAAACAGCATTTAGTTCTGATAATGGTTACACACTATCAGTGACAAACAAATACATTGTTGGATCTGTTAAAGGTGTCAAGGTGAACCAGGACGGTAAACCTCTTGAGGGCGTTTTGTTTGGGCTTTTCAAAGCTGATAATGAACAGACATCATATACTAAGGGAAACGCCTTAAAGACCGTTACAACGGCTCAGGATGGCTCTTTTGAGATTAAAAATATTCCATATGGAGAATACAAACTGGTTGAGCTAAAAGCCAAAGAGGGCTATGTCTTAACCTCTGAGCCAATTGATGTCAACATCACAGAAAACGGTCAAGTTGTTGAGTTGACAGTGAAAAACAATATTGTAACAGGAAAAATTCAAATTACCAAAACAGATGTAGCAACAGGAAAGACCATTCCGAATTGTCAAATTGAAATTCTGGATGCTGAAAAGAATGTAATTAAACGCGGTACAACAGATGCCAATGGTAAGGTTGAATTTACTTTGACTTATGGAACTTACTACTATAGAGAGTTCAAAGCTCCTAAAGGGTATGTTCTGGACACAACACCACATATGTTCAAGATTTCTAAAGACGGACAAATCATCAAAGCTATCATGACAAATGAAGCTGAGAAGAAGAAAATCGTTAAGAAACAAGAACACAAGAAGGTAGAAACGGGTTCAAATTCCGTTTGGTTCATTGCGGCAGGTGCTGTATGCCTAATTGCAGGTGCTGCGTATTTAATCATTTCTCGTAAGAAAGACAAGAAAACGAACAAATAACATTTAGAAGCGCGGCTTTGCTGCGCTTCTTTCTTTAGAAAAAGAGGTGTAAAATAATGGTGGATGATAAAACACATGTATATTCCAGCCCGTTCAAACGGCGAGACGACAAAGATACGCTTAACATTGTGTATCGATCTTTGCAAGAAAAGGGCTATGATCCGAAACGCCAAATTATTGGGTATTTGCTTTCGGAGGATCCAACATATATAACCAATCATAACAACGCAAGAGCACTAATCAACAAAATCGATCGGTATGAACTACTGGAAGAAATGCTGGAGAATTATTTATCTTAGAGTGAGTGCGCATAAGCCGTGACATTTTGTCACGGTTTTTTTTGTTTTTCTTGTTTTGCAGTATTAATAGATAGGGTCGATTATCTGTGACATTCGGCTAATTTTAAAAAGATTGGAGCGTTTGTATGCCGTTAGAAATTGAAAACGAAGACAAGAAAAAAGTATTGGAAAAGACGCTGGCAAGTATCACAAAGAACTTTGGCGATGGTTCCATTGTACGACTTGGAGACTCTCCGAAGGATTTTCCTAATTTACCGACCGGAATTTTGCCTCTTGACCTGGCTATCGGTATTGGTGGTCTACCGAAGGGTAGAATTGTCGAGATTTATGGTCCGGAAGCAGCCGGTAAAACGCTGATTACCTTGCAGGCGATTGCAGAGACGCAAAAAAATGGTGGAGTTTGCGCGTTCATCGATGCAGAGCATGCTCTTAATGTAAAATTCGCAAAGAATGTTGGTGTTGATGTAGATGCGTTGCTGCTGTCTCAACCGGACTTCGGAGAACAGGCTCTGGAAATCGCTGAACAGTTGGTTCGCAGTGGTTGTATAGACTTGCTTGTTGTGGATTCGGTAGCAGCACTTGTACCAAAGGCGGAAATTGAGGGCGAGATGGGGGACCAGACCATTGGCCTGCAGGCAAGATTGATGAGTCAGGCTATGCGAAAGCTGACAGCCGCTGTCGCAAAAACAAACACCTGTATTGTATTCATCAATCAGCTTCGAGAGAAAGTTGGAGTTATGTATGGGTCCAATGAGACAACGACAGGCGGTCGAGCACTGAAGTTCTATGCATCTTTAAGACTGGATGTCAGAAGAATTCAGCAGATTAAAAATGCAGACGGCGTTGTTGGTAATAAGATCCGTGTTAAGGTCGTCAAAAACAAAATGGCTGCGCCATTTAAAGAGGCTGAATTTGATTTGATTTTTGCAGAGGGCGTATGCAACGAAGGTTGTATTTTGGATATGGCAGTAAAACTCGGGATCGTAGAAAAGAGCGGGGCCTGGCTTTCTTATGGCAACGGAAAGATGCATTGTCAGGGAAGAGAAAAGGCTATTGCTTTCCTAAAAGAAAACATAGGAATCAGAGACGAACTGTCAGAGCATATTAAGCAAGCAATTGTTTGACCTGTTTTGCAAAATGTGGCATAATTTAAGTGTAAATATATAATATGTCTTCGTATGAAGACACTAAAACGTGTTTTTTTTAGAAAGTCACCCGGTGAGGTCGTATGACACAATCACCAAATGGGTGGCTTTTTTATATACATTATTTTAAGTCCTCGATTGAGGCGATTTTAGGAGGTATAATATGAAGGTATTTGACAAAACAGTGGTGGCCATAATTAAGACCGCCAACAAGATCCAAGCCAGTGTGGCAGCCAAACGGATGCAGCGCGCAGAGCGCAAGGCTCAAAAGTCACAGGAGCGTACTCCAAAAATGGAGGCACAGCGCACCAAGAAACTCGCTGTCACCGCTTGTGTAGCAATGTGCTTAATGGGCGGCCTGGGATATGCTCTGGCGCCGACTTCTCCCAGTGCGGAGACGAAGGCGCCATCTGATGTCGCAGAGAGCACCTCGATTACAGAGGCAGCGTATGCAGCAACTGAGGAGACCACCGAGCCTGAAACCACCACCGAGCAGACAACTGTTCGGGAAGTGGCTGCGGAGCCTGAAGCTGTAACGGTCGTTAAGACGGTTTACAAGAAGGCACCGACGGCGGAAATCAAATCTTCTGTGGCTACGCGTAAGACTAAAAAGTCTACTACGCGGAAGGCCGTAAAGAAGGTTACGACAACCGCGAAGACCACCACTGTAAAAGTGGGAAAAAAGGAAGAAAAGACCACGGCACCGAAAATGGTGCATGTAGAAGGCTATTGCGTTTGCGATGCCAACTACAACTTTATTGGTCTTTATCAGACTTCTGAAGAAGCCATGGCAGCGTCACCTAGTGACGGCAGAATTTTCTACATGAGTAATGTGGAATACAACGCCAACACAACGACGCTGGCACAAGCAATGCAGCACGAGTTAGTGCTGTATAAATAATAACAAAAAGCAGGACTTCGGTCCTGCTTTTTTCTTTCTTTTCTGATTCAAAACTGGTCGAATTCGACCAGTTTAAAAATTCGTTTTGTGAGCACTTAACAAGACGGTTCTGCTGTGTACTATATTTTGCCAGTTCGAATAGGTATGTTATAATTAAATACACAAATAAGTAAAGAACAAGCCTGAAGATCGTGGGAGATACATCCTTTCATCGAGAGATTAGGACTTTCGTCCAATCCATAAAAGTCTACTTGTCCACTCTCAAAAGAGGCGCATTGATTATAATTGTCATTAGTGATTTTGTCAATTAAAGAGGCTGTTTCAGCCTCTTTTTCTTTTTTCTAAAAATGCGGTATTAATAGATAAGGGGTGATAAATTGGCTGATCGAAAACTTGTAAGATTAACAGTTCCGGGTGCGCCTTTTGGCAAACAGCGTCCAAAATTCACTTCTCGTGGGAAGTTTGGCAGAGCTGTTACACCGGAGAAAACCGTAAACTACGAGACGTTCGTAAAATTATTGTATAATGAGAAATACGGAGAATTGAGCTTTGAAGCGGATGAGCCGCTCAAAATCACCATCCGTGCATATATGCAAATTCCGTCCAGCAAATCAAACAAACAAAAGGAGCTGATGCGTCAGGGCGTTTTACGACCAACAAAGAAACCCGATTGGGATAATATTGGGAAGATCATCGGGGACGCGTTAAATGCTATTGCGTATCCGGATGATAAACAAATTGTGGAATCTCATATCGTAAAGTTTTTTGACGAAAACCCAAGAGTTGAGATTGAAATTGAAAACATTGATCCGCCACAAGTGGCGGCGTAAGTATTGCCAAAGGAGGAAAAAATAATGGCAAAAGTAGATTTCGTAAGTTTGGATGTATATTTCAAAATTAAAGACCCCAAAGATGAAAAGGACGACCTTTACGCATCTGTGTCGGTAAGCGACGTGTCAAATATCAACGAATTGACAGGAACACAGATCGCAGACGATCTTCTCCATTCTGTGCAAAATTTCGTCGAATCTGTCGGTGCTTCCATGAAAGATGTAGTTGTTATTTCTCGAAACGAATACGATGCTGCAACTGCAAGTGATGGGTTGGAAGTTGCCGACTCGTCAGAAAATGACGAGTGGAGCGATTTGTATCGGGATTTTTACAACGCTTAAGCTGCTACGCTAATAGTGAAAGGAGATTTCTAAAATGTTGTATATATTACCACTCATCTTACTCGCTGTTGTAATTATTGTCACAGTAATAGCACTCTACGTTAGTTGGCCCAGCGATACTGCTGCTATATCTGGCATATTTGTGTTTTGTCTTTGTTTGATGCTTGGAAGCGCTGGCGTAATTTTAGACTCGGGGCTCAGCAACACGGATAAATACACCAGTATTCAACTGCAGTATGATGAAAGCAAATCTGCAATTTTAGTGCCTTCGGATACTGAAAAATCCAGTCAATCGTACTTCGCCAAAGATGGAGATAAAATCACATTCTGGATTGAAGACAAAGACTCAAAGGAAATGAAATGTCAAACTGCCTCTATTGATAATGTGGTAGTTAAATATTGTGGGACAAAAGAAACCCCACATGTAGAAACTACTCCATCTAAATGCGTGCTGACAAGTAAACCTAATTTTTGGACATCAGCCCCTTCGGATTGGTTGTTATTGCACAAATACAATGTAGGTGATGTAGTTTCTGATACAAAAGTGAATATGACAAAATCAGTAAAAATTACATATATTTTGTATGTGCCAGAAGGCTCTTCCATGAACGCAGTAAATTCAGTATCAAAATAAGGAGGACGTGTTTTGCTTATCGTAAATTTTTTTGGTGCGCCTGGTGCCGGTAAGTCAACAGGTGCAGCTTATGTATTCAGCCGCTTAAAAATGGCAGGTGTTCGCTGTGAACTGGCAACTGAATTTGCAAAAGATGCTGTTTGGGAAAATAACCAAGAAGTTTTGCGCAATCAGATTAAAATTCTTGGTGAACAATACTTCAAAATTACTCGGTGTGAGGGTAAGGTTGATGTTCTCGTAACAGACTCTCCACTCATCAATAGCTATTATTACAATTCCGACCGCTCTTTGGGCGATGGGTTCAAACAATTGGTCTTTGATTTGTTTGGCAAATATGAGAATATGAATTTCTTCATCAATCGAACAAAGCCTTATGTTCAAGAGGGCCGAGTTCAAGACGAAGAAGAAAGCAATATTGTTGGCGAAGAACTAAAAGATACAATGATTGCCACGGGAATTTCATTTGAGGAATACAATGGTGACATTGAAGATTACAACAAAATCACGCAGAGAGTGTTGTCTGTGATGCGCAATAGAGGACTGATTACAAAAGAAATTGCTGCACTTGATCCGTTTGCAGATCGTTGCGAAAAGGACGCTGAGGGTGATTCCTGTGGTTCGTTTGAAGTAATTAAGAAACCTACACATGACGGTGTGTCTATTTATACGGACGGCGCTTGTTCCGGAAACCCCGGACCCGGCGGTTGGGGTGCTGTCATTATTTGCGATGGCGTTGAGCATGAACTGAGCGGTTCAAATCCAAGTACAACCAACAACCGTATGGAACTCACTGCTGTCATTTCTGCGTTGCAGACTGTTGAACCGCAAGATAATATTAAGTTGATGTCTGATTCAAAATATGTATGCTCGGCAATCAATAATGGCTGGCTGGATAATTGGGTCAAGAATGGGTGGAAAACCGCAAGTAAGAAGCCAGTTCTAAACCAAGACTTGTGGGAAGAACTACTTGTACTTTTACGAGACCGCGAGGTTGATTTCAGCTGGGTTAAAGGACATCACGGGAATAAGTACAACGAACGATGCGATGCGTTGGCAACATCTGCCATTGGCTGAGTCATTCGATACTTACAGCAATATAGTTAGCTGCCAGAATTCTTAGATCTTGGAAATACTGGCAGCTATTTTTTTTAGATAGGGGGTATAGAAATGTCAACATATGTAATGTCAGATATTCACGGCTGCTTTGATGAATTCATGCAAATGCTGGATTTAATCCATTTTAGTTCTACCGATGAATTGTATGTGCTGGGAGATGTTATTGATCGTGGCCCAGAACCGATAAAATGTTTGCGATACTGTATGGATGCAAAAAATGTCCACTTGTTGCTTGGAAATCACGAGTATATGATGCGATGTGCTTATGAGTTAGGTGAAAAACGGTTGTGGTACGAAAATGGTGGTCGCGTCACACAACGCCGGTTTTGTGCCTTGCCGCCCACTGAACGAAATATGTTATATATATATCTTACTAAGCGGCCTTGTTTTGCTCAACTCAAAGTAAATAATCAAGAATATATTTTGGTTCATGCCGGACTAACAAAAACGTGGTATTCATCTGATAATCTTGCGGATGTGCTTCGGAGAAGCATTGATGACGAGAGTATTATTTGGCAACGAAACGAGTCAGAGACAGTAAATACGATGACGTCTTTGTTTCCGAACAAGATGTTAATTCACGGACACACGCCACTTGTGGATGGCGTTTGTGAACAATCAGAGAATGTGCTGAATATTGACTGTGCTTGTGTTTACGGTCATAATCTTGCCTGTGTTAGATTAGAAGATCAAAAGGTATATTATGTTTCTAAATCTAAAAATTAAGGCCACCGTTTGGTGGCCTTTTCTCTTGCACTTTCGGATCTTATTTGCTATACTATTTGTCGAATAATTTCGAAAGTGTGGCAATCTGATGATCAAAATTGTGAAAGAATACGATTGGAATTATGTGCTGGATAGTGGGATTGTACTAACTCCGCAAGACTGGACAGGGGAATGCTATACAGTAGATAACAAACAATACTTTCCAGTCTTTAGATGTTATCCTGGGGATTGCCACGAACTGAAGATTATTGGTTTTGAGTTGTCTGATTTTCTGGCGAAAAAACATTCAGACATCAGTTGGTTTTGTGATTAACTAAATTTTGTCTGTACGTAGAAATGTGTTATAATTCACGAAAGGCCCATTATGGGCCTTTCTTTTTTTGTGCGCTTTCCTGTTTGTGGTATAATTATTTTAAAGTCATATTTGAGCAGTTATCTTTTTTTGAGATAGCTGCTTTTTTGTTTCATCAATAAACATTAAAATAGCGAAAGGAGAAAATTATGACTGAAAAAGAGTATCTTGGGTTGGTTGCAAAGTGCAACCAGGCTGCTGATGCATATTATAATGAAGATGATCCGATTATGACGGATTATGATTATGATATGATGATGCAGAAGATCAAGAAGTATGAGAGAGAAAATCCGGACAAGATTGCCTCGCAGAGTATGACACAAAAGGTGTCAAATTCTGCGGGCAAATCCACATTTGAAAAGGTGCAACATGTAGTTCCGATGTTGTCTTTGGAGGATGTGTTTAATAAAGATGACATTGAAGCGTTTGTCCGTTCTTTTCCAAACAACACTGCGTTTTGTGTTGAAGAAAAAATCGACGGCTTATCTATGTCTGTTACTTATGTAAAAAGCGAACTTGTTCGGGCTGAAACACGCGGGGATGGTTATATTGGTGAAGATGTAACCGAAAATGCCAAACATATCTCCGGCATTCCTGTGCATTTGCCGACTGGAACTCGAGGCGGCACGATTCCGGAGGTTCTGGAAGTGCGTTGTGAAGTCTATCTGCCGGTGAAGGATTTTGAAAGAATTAACGGAAAGCGTGAGGAGAATGGATTAAAGCTATATAAAAACCCTCGTAACGCAGCTGCCGGTCTTTTACGCACGCACAATGTTGCAGAAATGAAAGACGCGGGACTTTCTGCTTTTGCGTTTAATGTGCAACGTGCTGAGTTCATAGAGAAAGATTACTTCGATATTCACGGATATGCAAATTCACTCACTTCTTCTCACCACCTTGGCCTGACTTGTTTAATGGAGTGGGGCTTCAAAGTCGTAAGAAGTTCTTTCTGCTCTTCGTCTTATAATCCCAGGACTGCAACTATGAGTGATGTGGTTGTTCTTGTGCATGCGGCTATCGATGAGATTGAAAAACGGCGTGGAAAGTTACCTTATTGGATAGACGGAGCTGTGGTGAAGTTGGATAGTATTAAGTTGCGCAACTCTTTGGGCAATACGGCGAAGTGTCCTCGCTGGGCAAAGGCGTATAAGTACCCGCCGGAAGAACGTCAAACAAAAATTTTGGACATCGTTTTACAGACCGGTAGAACAGGTCGCATTACACCCGTTGCTGTATTCAGTCCTGTAAATCTGGCTGGGACAACAGTAAATCGTGCCACACTGCACAACCAGGCAATTATTGATAAGTTGGGCATTAATATTGGCGATGAAGTAATTGTCCGAAAAGCAGCAGAGATTATTCCGGAGATTGTTGCAGTTGTAAAGAAGAAGGACAAGAATGCTTATAAGATTTCCGATCATGTCTGCCCGTCTTGCGGTGGACCGCTTGTGTCTGACGATCTTGGCGATTCTTGGGTATGTAAAAACGCAGGCTGTCATGCACAACTGTCTCGATATGTTGAATTCTTTGCATCAAAAAGTTGTATGGATATTGATGGCCTGGGGCCAGCTCTTATTGACACATTCATCAAAAAAGGGTGGATTAATCGAGTAAGTGATATCTATCGTTTAAACAGTCATTATGATGAACTGGTGAAAATGGACGGCTTCGGTGTAAAGGCGGCAGATAAGCTGTTAAAGAATATTGAAGCCTCCAAAACGCGCGATATTGATTGTTTGATTAAGTCTCTTGGCATTCCAGGCGTTGGCAAACACATTGGCAAGATTCTCGCTCGAAATTATCCAGATATGTATGCCATCGAGATGCTTAGTGTCGATGAGCTGATGTCTTATGATGGAATTGGCGAGATCTCAGCAAATGCAATCCATAGCTTCTTTGCAAACTATGACACGCTGGAATCTGCAAGACAGCTTTATGGTCCTGGTCCTTACGGGGTCGGTCTGAATGCTGTATCTCTGTCGTTTTCAGATAATAAGACGTCTGCTGGTAAATTAGACGGAATGACCTTCGTCATCACCGGAACATTACCCTCAATGAAGCGCTCAGAGGCACAAAAATCCATTGAGGATCTTGGAGGTAAAGTGAGTGGCTCTGTATCTAAAAAGACGAATTTTGTCCTTGCAGGCGATAATGCAGGAAGCAAACTAACAAAGGCTGAAAGTCTCGGCATTAAAATTATCGACGAGGCGAAATTCAAAAAAATGATTGCATAATTTTACAAGAGAAGCTCGAATGGGCTTCTCTTTTTTTGTAATGGAAAAAGCAAGTGATCAACTGAATTTGTGTTTTTTGTAAAATGTGGTATTAATTTTATGTGCGGAGGTGGTGCAAAATGTAAGACTTTTCATGTCGCGGCCAGCTAATGGCACAGAAATTTCATCGGCAGAGTTGCCCAGGAGGAGATAGCATGTCAAAAAAGTGGATTGACTTCAAAATTCAAGATGTTCGGAAGTGTATTGAAAGACTCCCTGAAGATCAGAGAGACGATTTTCGGCTAAAGCCGATCAATAAAAGACAAAAAGACGTCTTGATGTTTACGCCTAAAGACTTTAAAAAGTATCGCGAAAACGAAAGCGCTGTAATCGTCGGAAAGATTCGAAAACGGCAACGGCGATATAAGACTTTTGAGAGTCCGGCAGTCTTTCCGCCCAAAGACACTGAAAGTTGGCAGAAAAAGAAACAAGATCAAAAGAAAATCGGATACGCTGAATTACATATGCCAGAAAATGTAAAAGGCAAAGACGTATTTCAAGTTGGATCTGATTTTGTCAAGATTTATGATGCGAAAGAAAGTGGAAATAGTCATGTTGTTGGCTACGCCTATGTAGGAGACAATAAATTTTTGGAAGTAACGACTTTCAATCCGTTACTTTTGCTAATTCCTATTTTTCTTGCATTAGTTGTGTTGATCGCGTTTCATTCTTGCCAAGGCCAGGATGATGGCTCTAATGGAAGCGTTCTCGATATCATGAGAGGTCATAAAATTGAGAATTCGACTACGCAAAAAACTGAGCAGCTTCCCAACTGTGATTATCTTTTGTTTGAAGAAAACACAACTCTTACGAAAGAAAATCAAGGTATTCGACTTTGCAATTTGGCCAGTAATGAAGGCAAATGGTACATTTCGTACCAGGTCTACATTGATGGCAAGCCTTTGATGGATATCAATGACAACAGTAAGCAATATGAGACCGGTGCGATCAAGCCCGGTTATCAAATCAGCTGGAAGGATGACCAAAATCTGAACTTGTGGTCGAGATTACCGGCTGGTGAGTATGAACTCATTGCTGTCGGCACGCAGTATCAGTTGAAAGCGAATGAAAAGGGTGAACATCTTGTAACCCCCATCCATAACAAACTTAAAACAAATTTAATCATTAAAAAGTAGTACTATCGAGTACAGAAAGGCATTTAATTATGAACAAAACCACAACCAAGGTGATGGCAGGAGTATTGTCTGCCATCACCATTCTTTCTGCGTCCAGCATGACAGCGTTCGCAGCAAGTTCCTATGTAAATTCGACTGGATCAGCCACCGAAGATATTAAGATTCTTGACGAAGCATCTTATGCTGTGGCCGGTCAGGACACAACGCAGAACAAAAAGAGTACATACACAAAGATTACGCTTGCCAATGATTCTGTGACAAGTGCATGCGAGGTATATGCTACTATTGCTGAGGGATCAAAGGTATACGATCCTGATAATCCGAAGGCTGGAGAAGACGGCTTCGTAGATGGTAGCATTGTGGCTTCATTGCCAACAACTATCATCCTAAGCGGTACAGCCGACTCCAGTGGCAATTATGTTGGTAGTGGTATGGTGAAGGTAAAGGGAAATGTGGTTGGCACAACTATTGTAAATGTTGTTCCTGATTCTACCGTAACTCTTTCTTCAACTGGTAAGGACGACATCACAGCCAACATTACTCAGACATATACCAAGTTTGCACTGCCTACGTCAACTGCGACAGGGGCCGATGTTAACAAAAACTTGGATTATGTATTTAATGATGCCTGCTCTGCTAAGGTGGAAGTAAAAACCAATGCTGCAACCGCTGGCTCATGGAGCGGTGAATACAACAACACCGTGTCATTGAGCACTGTTGCCTAATGGCAGGAGGGGCGTTAGATGAATACTAAGACAAGAAAAATTACAGCTGCCGCTTTGGCGGGGTTGATGGCTCTTTCCATTGCACCAATCAGCGCGTTTGCCGGTTCAACCGGTAGCACAGCCGACAATACATCCGTCGGCGAAGATAAGGTGCAAAACGCTAAGACAACTTATGCAGAAGTCAAAGAGGGTAGTGCACAGACCAAGGTCTATCTCACTATTGATGATGGTGATCTGGTTGTAAGCGTACCAACAACTGTTATTCTAAGCGGCACACCGGACGCCTCTGGCAAGTATTCTGCCGGATATACAGTTGGTGTGTCTGGTGACATGTCTGGTAGCAAAACTGCTACAGTGAAGCCGGATGGCAATAGTGTAACACTGCATCAGACAGGAAAAACAGACAAAACCGGAACAGTAACACAGACAAAAACGTCCTTTGATACGAACGACTTCAAAAACAAGGCTACAACTACCGGAACGGTTGAAAGCACAGGGCTTACAGCTGGTTCTTGGAGTGGTCAGTTTGACTTCGTTCTGACTACGACAAGTGTATAAAATTATTGGCGGGGTTAAACCCCGCCACAGGAGGATTATATGACAAAAAGAACCAAAAGGATTGTTGCGGCTTTTTTGGCAACAATAACGGCACTTACTGCATTCCCAATGTCGGCATTGGCCGCATCTTCTATCGGGAGCGATTCTGGCAATATTTCCGTTGGTGAAGACACAGTTCAAAATGCCAAGACGACATATGAACAAGTGACCGAAGGAAACGCTAAAACGCGAGTCTATTTAACTGTCAATGACAGCGATCTGGTTGTAAGTGTGCCAACTACAATTATTGTTTCTGGCACACCGGACAAAAACGGTGATTATATCGGCGAATATTCCGTGAAAGTATCAGGCGATATGGCAGGGAGCAAATCTGTCACTGTTAAGCCTGAAAATGAATTTGTTGCGTTAAAACAAGCCGGAAAGAGCGATGTTTCTGCGAAGATCAATCAAAACAAGACGCTGTTTGATTCTGCGGATTTTAAAAAATCCACCATTACAAATGGAAAGGTTACAACAAACAAATTAACAGCGGGTAGTTGGAAAGCTACTACGAATTTTATCATTTCTACGGAAGATCTTAGCAGACCTGTTTATCAAGCATCCAACGGATACTCATCGGGATATATAGACAAAACATCCATTGTACCTTCTAATACATTTTCTTATACGGAAAAGATTTCAGTTGAGCCGGGGCAGTTGTACTCATTTTCTTATCCTTCTTGTACTAAATGTTTAACAACATATGATAAAAACGGAGAAGCTATAAGAACTTATTTGGCTCCACAACTAAAGACAGATATTGGTAATTCTTATTGTGGAAATCCGAGTGACCATAATGATTATGACTATGAATCTGGCTATGTAACAATTCCAAATAATGTGTATTATATTTCTTTTAACGTAAAAACCACGTTATTGACAAGTAATGCATTTTTTGTGTTCAAGGGAGAATATCCATTGTCAACACACACTTACACAAGCAGTCTTGATGATGCGTCCAATAATTTAAAGGGCAAATCTGTCGTGTTTTATGGAGATAGTATTTGTGAAGGTGTTTACTCGTCTCGTGAGTCTTTTGCTCAGTACATTGCACAAGGCAATGCAATGTCTGTACGAAACAAGGCTGTATCTGGTTCACAAAGCGATAAAATTCTTTCCAATATAACGCAATTTGCAGACACATCGGATTATGTGATTGTTGAAGGGTTTATCAATGATTGTGCAGATCTGAATTTCACAATAACACCTATCGGTACTTTAACACCAGCCGGCACAACAACTTTTGATACGAGTACTTTTATTGGTCGTTTAGAAAATGCAATTTATAACTATCAGCAGGGAAATCACAAGGCAAAATTAGGTTTTGTATTAACTTATGAAGATGTCAACACAGTTTCAAAAAATGTGTCAGTGCGTGAATATTGGAATGCCGCAATATCAGTCTTTGATAAATACGGTATTTCATATCTCGACCTCGGCAATAAAAGCTATTCGTTAATTGATGGCCTGCATCCTAATTTTGAAGGACAATTTCAAATGGCTGCAGACGTTGAGAAATGGATGAATACACTCTAATTTTTAGCCCGCATTTTTGCGGGCTTTTTTTTAGAAAATGAAAATTTGCGGTATTAATAATTAAAGGTGGTGACGCATTATCAACCAAACAATAAAAAAAGCGACTGCGGTGTATACGATTATCGCTAGTAGCAATTATAAGCCTGGGGTTTTCTCCAGGCTTGTTTCTTTTTGTTTCTAATGTTAGAATGTCATCAAAAGTAATCGGAGGCCAATATGTCAAATTGGAAGGAATTCATTTATAACACAGATTTTTCAAAGCCAAATCTTGCCGAAATTCAAGCGCAGCTTAATCAAGCCACGCAAGGCTGCAATGTATATCCACCACAAGAACAAATCTTTTCAGCGTTTGACAAAACACCATTGGATCAGGTTCGTGTAGTTATTTTAGGACAAGATCCGTATCACGAGGCCAATCAGGCAAATGGATTGGCATTTTCCGTCAATTCAGGAACAAAGATGCCTCCCTCATTGCGAAATATTTTTAAAGAATTAAAAGATGACCTGGGTGGAGAATTGCGAACAAACACAGATTTGTCTGACTGGGCAGAGCAGGGCGTATTACTGCTCAATACCTCTCTGACCGTTATCGAGAGTCAAGCCAACTCAATGGCGAAATTGTGGGAGCCGTTTACAGATTCGGTGATTCGACTACTAAATGAACTGGAGCGGCCAATTGTGTTCGTGTTGTGGGGAAATAATGCAAGAAAAAAGAAGTCAATCATCAATACGTCTCGGCATTATGTCATTGAGTCTGCACATCCAAGCCCGCTATCAGCAAATCGAGGCTTCTTTGGTAGCAAACCCTTCAGCAAAACCAATCAAATTCTAAAACAACTTGGTGAAAACGAAATTTGCTGGGCGTAGATTTTTCTTGCAGAGAAGATGCCTTTGTGCTACAATGTGGCTTAGGAGATTTTGCCATGAGATATTTTTCCAGCCCAACAACCACAACTGAAAATTATATTGTTGGCAAGGCCGTTATCAATGGCCAGTTGGAGACGGTTCTGCTGTCTGACAATGGCGAAAAAATACTTCAATATGCATTTCGCTCGTCGTCATTTGAACCTACGGAGGCAACACTGGTCAAAACACTAGTTGTGACCTCTGTGTTCGATGCAGCACTTCAGCAATTCATGGATCTTAAGTATTGAGAGAAGCTTCGGCTTCTCTCTTTTTTCTTGTTATGATATAATTAAATTGTAAGGTGGTATTCTCTGACCTTCAGAGAGTAAGTTTTACAAAGATAAATATTATTTGGTCAAGAGTCATCGTATTGAAACGGTGGCTCTATTTTTTTAGGAGGTTTTATGTTTAAATTAGATGATTTGAAAACTGGAGATAGAGTCGTCCTCAGAGATGGACGCTTTATGGTCGTTCTCAAAAATACAGCTGTCGGGAATGTTATCAGCAGTTTTGACGGCGGTTCGTTTATGGCATTAGGCAGCTACACGCAGTCACTCAAGGTTAAGAGGATTGACCCTCGCGAACCCGATGAGAACGATAGAGATATTGTTAAGGTGATGCGTCCTTGTATGCCTGCACATCTGCTTTTGCCTTATTCTCCGACAACGATTACGGTGTATGAAGAAATGGTGTCAGAGGCGGCTACAGAGCGTGTAAAGGAGGCTTCATGATGGTTTGGATTATTCTATTTGCAATCGCGTTTAGTTATTTCTGGACGTTCTCGATGGCGCGCGCAGCATCTAAGAGAAGCAGGTCCGAAGAATACTGGGAGGAGGAAGATAGTATTGCAAAATGTTATTCTAACATTAGCAACAACAAAGCGGAGCACTAATCATGACGTAAGCTTTTGGGTTTGTACCTTGCGAGATGTAAAAAGTGGTAAAGAAATGCTGTTTGGCGGCTATTTTGAGGGTCCGCTCTCACGGCAGGCAGTAATGAACTGTGCGTTGATTGAGGCGATGCGAAAACTCAAAAAGCCGGTGAATATCACGGTTTGCACCTCTCAAGGTCATGGTACTCGGTATTTCGAAGAAGCCGTGAAAGACAATTGTAGCAAGCGCCATAAGTTCGTATTTGAGAAAGCCGCAGACTTGAAAACGCTCAAGGAGTATTTATCGGAGAGCGTTAAGGTATTCACTGAATCTGATCAAGCACCGGACTTAACGCTCATTTCCCACAACGACTTCGATGAAGTTGCTTAACTTAACAAAAAGCCACATTGATTTGTGGCTTTTTCTTTTTTCTGAAAATGGGGTATTAATAATTAGAATTAAATCTCGCACTTGCAAACATTTTGTAACAAACGAAAAACTACAAATATAGCGAATGTTTGCATTGGTATCTATAAGGAGAAATTAATATGGCCGATAAAATTGAAACGGATCAGAATAAAAAGAGTATTAAAATGGTTGAAAAGACCTTTGCAAGAGAATTGAATTATATCGAAGACGTGAAAATCAGAACCTACGCAGTAGAAATGCTGCGACTGGCTCCCGGTTATTTTTATTCCGCACCAAGCAGTTCCAGTGGAAAATATCATCCGGCCTACGAAAATACAAAGGGTGGTCTGGTGCTGCACGTTAAAGCAGTAGTTTACTTCTTAATGCAGTTTTATGTGTTGGATATGGTGGAATTCACACCCAGAGAAAAAGATCTGCTAATCGTAGCTGCATTACTTCACGATGTAAAACGAAACGGCAACAACCCGCGCTGTGAATACACCCAGTTTGATCACCCGGTTATCGCCGCCAATTTTATTCGAGAATATGCGAACTGTGGGATTATCTTTCCTGACGATGCCGAGTTTATTGCAAAAGCCGTAGAATCGCATATGGGACAGTGGAATACGCGCGGGAAGAAAGAACTCCCGCTGCCAAAGACATCTGCGCAAAAACTGCTGCATATCTGTGATTATTTAGCTAGTCGTCCCGATGTTGACTTGAGCAAATATCTTTTTGACGGTGATGAAGTTCCTTCCGTATCGGAGGTTAAAGAAACGAAACTCACCTTTGGTAAGTACAAGGGCTTAACATATCAGCAGGCATTCGAGCAGGATCCGGGCTATGTTCACTGGATCTATCGCAAGAATTTGGAGCTGAAGGAGAATGGTGAGAGAACATTTATCCCCATTCAAATGCTTAAGAGTATCGAGACCATTTTGTGTGAGGGAGAAATCAAGCCTGCAAAAGCCGGCTAACGGTTTCTGCTTTTCATCAAAAGATGGTAAAATTATTGTTAGAAACGCAATACAGATTTGGAAAGAAGGCAGCCTTTTGAGGTTGCCTTTTCCTGTATGTGTTTTCAAATATTGTAAGGGAGGTTGATAACATCAAGATTATCAAAAGAAATGGATCTGAAGCTGAGTTTGATGTTGAAAAAATCAAGGTTGCCATCCGCAAGGCATCAGATGCCACTGAACAAGAGTCACTCACGGATCAGCAAATTGATGATATTGCTGAATTTGTAGAGTTCAAGGTTCACAAATTAGGCCGATCTCCGAATGTAGAAGAAATCCAGAATGTGGTTGAAAAGCAGATTATGGCCCAGGGCGCTTTTGATATTGCAAAGAATTATATCGAATACAGATATAAGCATTCTTTAGCGAGAAAGGCGAACTCGACAGATGACGCTATTTTGTCGCTTTTGGATTGCAAAAACGAAGAGATCAAGCAAGAAAACAGTAATAAGAACCCAACCGTGAATTCTGTACAAAGAGATTACATGGCCGGTGAAGTCTCAAAAGACATTACCAAACGAATATTGTTGGATCCGGATATTGTAGAAGCGCATGAGCAAGGAATCATTCACGTACATGATACGGATTACTTCGCTCAACACATGCACAACTGCTTTATTCGATCAACAAGATTTATGACTTCTGAAGGCGTTAAATCCTTCAAAGACTTCGAAGACGGTGACGTGGTTATTGTTTTGGACAAGGATGGCGTCCAAAGACAGGCAATCGTTCACTGCTACGGAAAACAAAAAATGAATCAAGTCAGATTTTTCCGAGATGGATTTTTCGGCGCTGCAGAATACAAAACGATTGTTTGCACGCCAAACCATCGCTGGATTTTATCTGATGGAACTGTGACAACAAATTTGAAAGAAGACGACGCTCTTTATACGCCCAAAGGCGTATGTCAGTCTGCTTGGAAGGTTGTTTCTATTAAGCCTTATAAAACCACAACGCTACACATTGAGCCGAAAATTGAAGCATGGTGTGTAGAAGAGCCGATAACGCATTCGTTCACATTGGAGGACGGAATGCCAACCGGTAACTGCGATCTGGTGAATCTGGAAGATATGCTTCAAAACGGAACTGTGATTAGTGGGACAATGATTGAAAAGCCGCACAGCTTTTCGACGGCTTGCAATATTACAACCCAAATTATCGCTCAAGTAGGTTCAAACCAATTTGGTGGTCAAACAATCACATTATCGCATTTGGTGCCATTTGTTGATATCAGCCGAAAACGAATTCAGAAGCAGGTAGACAAGGAGCAGCAATTCATCAAAGAAAAGCTGTCCGACGAAGAAAAACAAAAAATTGTTGAATCACGATTGGTTGAAGAAATCAATCGTGGCATTCAGATGATCCAATATCAATTAATAACACTATCTACAACAAATGGGCAGGCACCTTTTGTGTCAGTTTTTATGTATCTTAATGAGGTGAAAACTGAACAAGAAAAACACGATTTAGCGTTATTGATTGAAGAAATGTTAAAACAGCGCATTCAAGGCGTAAAAAATCAAAAGGGAGTATATATTTCCCCGGCGTTTCCGAAACTTTTGTATGTGCTGGAAGAAGACAACATTCATGAAGATTCAAAATACTGGTATTTGACTGAATTGGCTGCAAAATGTTCAGCAAAGCGGCTAACTCCAGATTATATCAGCGAAAAGAAAATGAAAGAAATTAAGGTTGATAAAAATGGAAACGGGCAGTGCCTGCCGTGCATGGGATGTCGGTCATTCCTGTCTCCATACATTGACCCTGAAACCAAACAACCAAAATATTACGGAAGATTTAACGAAGGTGTAGTAACCATCAACTTAGTTGATGTTGCCTGTTCTTCACATGGCAACATACAGACTTTCTGGAGGCTTTTTGATGAACGCCTGGAATTGTGTAAACGCGCTTTGTTAATACGTCACAAAAGACTTCTTGGAACAACATCTGATGTAGCTCCTATTTTGTGGCAACACGGAGCGCTCGCACGATTAAAACCGGGTGAAAAAATTGATAAGCTTCTATTTGACGGCTATGCAACTATCTCTTTGGGATACGCAGGACTTTATGAGTGCACAAAATATATGACTGGAAAGTCACATACGGATGAGGCGGTTGGAAAGCCTTTTGCACTTCAAGTAATGCAACACATGAATGACAAATGTGAAGAATGGAAAGCAAAATATGGACTCGGGTTTTCAGTCTATGGGACTCCGTTGGAGAGTACTACTTACACATTTGCAAAGTGCTTACAAAAGAGATTCGGTAAAATCCCGGATGTTACGGACCATAACTACATAACAAATAGCTATCATGTAAATGTCAGAGAGAAAATCGACGCATTTACGAAGTTAAAATTTGAAGGTGAATTTCAAAAGCTGTCAAATGGCGGATGTGTCAGTTATGTTGAGGTCCCAAATATGCAGCATAATATTCCGGCAGTGCTTCAGGTGATTAAATTCATCTACGACAATATTATGTATGCAGAATTGAATACAAAAAGCGATTACTGCCAGCGCTGTGGATATGACGGAGAAATCCAGATTGTGAACAAAGATAATAAACTTGTGTGGCGTTGCCCTAATTGTGGTAATGAAGATCAAAACACAATGAATGTCACACGCAGAACATGTGGTAAACAAACCGATATAGCCACATTATCAAACAATAGAAATTCAGGGGAAGTCCACTCTTATAACAAGATAGATTATCCTGATCCAAGTCAAAACAAAAACAAGCAATGTGATGTATGTGGAAGACACTTGCTGCACGCGATTGGATATTACGGACAGCATTTGTGTAATAAGCACTATAATCAAATTAAAAAATACGGAAAACCATTAGATACAAGTCCAAGAACTATCTATGATCTAAATGAGATCACGGTTGTTGGCGATGTTGCGTATATCGACTTGTATGATAAGTCGTACAATGTTGTCGCACAAGCGATCATTGACGCCGATGATGTAGACAAGGTGCGTTTTACAAAATGGAGACTAAAAAGTGGCGGCCTATATGTTGTAAATTGGTCAAAACATTCTGGCTCGACTGTTTTCTTACACAGACGCATCTTAAACACAAATGAATTTGTGGTTCACATAAATGGTAATCCATTGGATAACAGAAAATCCAATCTACGCATTGTGACAAAATCACAAAACCAGATGAATGTGAATTACAAAGGCGTATCACTTACAAAGAACGGTAAATTCTATGCGCATATTAAAATCAACCAAAGAATGATAAATCTGGGGGTATACATTGACGAGTGCGATGCACTTTACGCCAGATGGTTTGCTGAAACGGTTCTCTTTTGTAAATATCGTTTTCCAAAACCGGAGCCAAAATTGCCGGAGAGAAGAAAGACGGAAATTCGAGAATATGTTTCCAATCGTATTCAAAAGTATCATCATAACATTGCTGCTTAAGTTTTGAAAGGTGCAGAGACTATAATTATTGGTGTTGCTCAACCAGAACAAATGGAGAGAACATAAGGTATAGTCCAAACCCTTTTAATAATCATAATATCGGGAAACCGAGGGTATTGATTTGTATATCGGAACACAATACTGGAATCAAGGCAGGACACAAGAGATCAAAGATCGAGTTCTGCATTTATAACAATTAAGGAGAGAGGCCATACGGTCTCTCTCTTTCTTTTAGAGAGGTGAACATCATCAAAAAATCAAGCGAAATTTTGTATACAAAGGGTAAGAATGACGAGTGTTACACCCTGCCTTATGGCGTAGAACCGATCATTAAGTACATACCAAAAGACGCTGTGGTTTGGTGCCCGTTCGATAAAGAAAACTCGGAATTTGTGCAACAGATTGTTGCAAACGGCAATAAGGTCATTTGTTCGCACATCGACAACGGACAAGACTTCTACTCGTATGAGCCTGACGAACATTGGGATGTGATAGTATCTAATCCTCCGTTCACAGGTAAAAAGAAAATCTTCGAGCGAGCCTTGGATCTGGGCAAACCGTTTGCACTGATTTGCTCTGCAACGTGGTTTAACGACGCGGCTCCGGTGCAGATCTTTCTGGACCGCAACAGAGAAATGCAAATTCTGATGTTTGATTATCGAATGCGGTTTCTAAACAGCGGCGTTGTCGATAACAAAATCAACTTCAAAAGCGTATATTTGTGTTGTGATTTTCTTCCTCGTCAAATCATTTTGGAACACCTGGATGTGCCTAAAACACAGAAGAAAGTTGCATGATTTCTCTTTTTTGTTAAATCTTGCTATAATTTTAGTGACCGACAAGGGGGTTGATTATATTGAACTTAAAGAAAATTTTTGCGGTCGCTTTAAGCGCCGTTATGGCTTTTTGCTCGAGTTCTGTAGCTTATGCTGCAACTGATTCAACGCAAGCATTAAAAAACGCATATGCAGCCGCTGAAACGACAAATACAAACTCAAACAAAACAAGCTTTATCAATGTGTCTGCGACGGAGCAGTATACAATGTTGCGCATTGTGCCGGAGGTTTCTGGATTTGTGCAGTATTATATGTATATTAGTTCCACAAATGCAAAAGCGAATGTAAAGCTGATCAAAGACTTCGATCCGGCTACCGGAAAGTATCAGACCATTCGTGACCAGAGCATTAACACTTCAACAGGGGATATGGATGTTGAAAGTGCTGCATATATGACAAAGGGCATTAGCTATTATTTGTTGCTTACCGAGCAAATGGCAAACATTACGCTATTACCGGAATATGCAGAACATTCTGTGTCTCTGTACCCACACAATCACACTTACAAATCCCATACTGCCAAGAATGGAAGATATGACGAGTGTACGATGTGTAAACACCGCAGAACCTACACAAAGATCAAATCCGTCAGTGTCTCTACCAGAAAATACACATACAACGGTAAGGTCAAGAAGCCACGTGTCATTGTGAAGGACGCAAAAGGAAAAACGGTAAGTTCAAAGTATTACACTGTCAAATATCCATCTGGCAGAAAGAATATTGGACGATATGATATCTCCGTTAAAATGAAGGGGTATCCGTATTACGGCTCTTATAAGACAAAATTTTACATTATGCCAACCGGCACTTCCGTAAAATCTGTGTCAGGTAGCCGCAAAGCACTTACTGTTAAGTGGAAAAAGAAGAAAGCCCAAGTGACAGGGTATCAAATTCAGTATTCTACTGCCAAGAATTTCAAAAGAGCGAAGACCGTGACCGTTGGTAAGAAGAGTACAACCAGCAAGAAAATCAAGAAACTCAAAGCAAAGAAAAAATATTATGTTCGAGTTCGGACCTACAAGAAAGCAAAAGTGAATGGTAAAACCAAGACTTTTTATTCTGGCTGGTCCAAAGCGAAGAGTATAAAAACAAAATAATTTTAACTTTCAGGGCTTTGGGAAACCAAGGCCCTTTTTCAATAATAAAACAAAGCGAGGTGTTTATTTATGCTGATATATTATGGAGTCGATGTGACTCGAAAAGAATTAGACGATATTGAAAAAAATACAGACAGAATTCAGCGTCTTTTGCCGGTACATGAAGATGTAGTGGTGAACATAACGCCGTGTAAACTGGAAAATTCTGGTATGGATGGTGTGTCTGCTAAAGTCTCTTGTGCATACAGGGGATATAAAGTTATTGGGGAAGGCATGGGATCTGAAAAGAGAATTGCCGTGCGTTTGGCCTGTGATGATGTTATTCGCAAAATCAGAAAGATTAAGACCAGGCTTAACAATGTGGTATCTGTCCAGAGTGTTGTGTTTCCGATCCCACCAAAGCCGGAGGTTAAGCACGACGATGCAAAGACACCATATGATCAAAAAGTACATATTACCGATAAAGTTCTGCCAGTTGAGCGGATGTGTACAAACGCCGCTATTGATCGGCTGCAAGGCGAAGGACTTGCCTTTTTTGTATATCTCAATGATGAGGATACGGTTTGTCTTGTTACACGAAACGCAAATGGTGGTTTTACCAACTTTGAGGTCTGCTAATGGCAAGTGCAAGACCTTATCAACAACAACTGGAACGTGCTGCTCTTGAAGATAGCATCCGTTCGTTTAGCCAAACAAAAACGAATCGTGTAGCAGTTAAAGTTGTGCCACAAAACAAACAAAAGCATACAAAGAAAACGCCGGTATACACAAAACGGCAGGTCTTGTCTTCCACATTAGCGATATTCATTATTTTCGTGTGTCTGTCAGTTGGCGTCTTTGTAAAGGCACAAATTAGCGCCAAGACAGCTGAACTTGCATCGCTAACGCAGGAAACTAATGTTCTGGTCGATCAAAATGAAACATCAAAGAATATTCTTTTGAGTAGAATAGATGGTAAGAACTTCGACGAATATGTGCAGTCTGTGCTTGGTATGCAAAAGAGAACCGGCACAAAAATCAGATATATCAATGTTCAGGAAAAACTAAAGGAGCGAGAAAAGAATGCCGAAAAGCAAAACAACAAAAGAACAAATTAAAAAGCAAAAGAACGCAATTCCTAAAAAATCTTTTTATCTCTTGAATTTGATGGAAATTATTTTCTTCCTATCAGCACTGCTTGCATTGCTGTATGTGCGCGGCTCTGGGCAGTTTGTTTATATGATTGATGCCCTTTGCCTGTTTGGAGTGGGCCTTGTGTTTTTGGTTGCTGAAATCGTATTGCGCATCAGAACGCGTTATTACGATTTTTACATTGGCGGGAAGCGAATCGTTTATGATAAAAAGCACACAAATGATACAGTCCTTTACAAAAAACACAAAAAATTCTATGAGTATGTTATCAAGGAAGATGATGTTACTCAAATTAAGAACTTTGGTTTGTTCAAAATCATTTACGGCAAAGTAGAAGAAAAGACGATGCTTGGCAGGGAAGTGGAATTTAAAAACACAAAAGACAAGTTGATTGTTCCGTATTGGGCAGACAGGGGACAAATCAAGGCTTCAGGTTTGTCACAAAAAGAATAATATTTCTGTTCTTATTTTGTTTGTGGTACAATTTTAATAGAGTTATAAGTGTGTAGCAGTCATTCCATTTCGGATTGGCTGCTTTTCTTTGTTGTAACTTAAAAAATATCATTATACAAAAAGGAGATTTTTCAATGAAAATTGAAATTACGAAAGAAGAACTGAAAAGAGTCGTAGCTGTATGTGCACCGATGGTGGCTCATACGTCATCAACTCCGATTGTAGAGTGTGTGTTGATTTCCGCTTCATCTGATGAGGCAAAGATGTTCGCATACGACTTTACAAACTCCGTTTCCTGTAATATGGATGCTCGAATTATTGCACCTGGTGAATTGGTGTTGCCTGCAAAAATGCTGATGGATATTTTAAGCAATGTGGGGGATGACATCATTTGCTTGGAGGTGGTCGGTTCGAATTGTATGTTCCGATCTGGGTCTTGTTCTTATGAGTTGCCGTTGACGGACGCATCCTTATTTCCTGAAATGCCAAGTGTGCAAGACATGAATGCATTACCTTGGGTGGAGATTGACTTGCAGGACTTCAAAAGCGCCTATAAAAAGGTCGCTCCTTGCTGTGCTTCCGGTACTAATGCTGCGGTTTCAGGTGTCCACATTGAGACCAGTGAAAAGGATGTTCAAGTGGTTGGCTGCGATGGATATCGTGTCAGCATTGCAAAACTTGCTGGAAGCTGTAGCGAGCCGTTATGTTTCACGTTGGACAAAACTGTTGCACGCGCAATAGCGTCTGTAATTGGCGACAAAGTACGAATTTATGTTGGAAGGCGATACAATGTCGCTTGTATTGACGAAATTCAGTATATCGCACGCACTTTTTCGGACGCCTTTATTGATTATAAACGGGCAATGACTTATGACATCGCTGAAACTGTAACCGTGTCGAAGAAGAATTTAGAGCAGGCCATTAAGTCTGCTTTGCCTATCGTAGACAATGCAGCCAAAACACCGCTTAAGCTAACCTTTGGTGACAAACTGGTTGTACAGTCTTATTCTGCACGTGGCCATGTAAAAACGTCTTGTGACCTGGATGATAGATCCGGAAATAACGAACCAATTGAAATCGGCGTTAACAGCCGCTTTTTACTTGACAGTATCGCAGCATGTGATACTGACAACCTACAGATTGGTCTGAAAAACTCGATTTCACCGATTCGTGTGCAAGATGAGAATACCGATGTGATGGTTCTGCCGATGCGCTTGCGCAAGGCCGCCTAAATAGTTAAAACATCCCCGACATCTTTGTCGGGGATACGTATTTAGAGAAAGGAGAAAAAAATATGCAAGTCAATTTTTCAACAACTACGGATTCATTTGTGATTGACAATGTGGAGCCAGGAGATGTGTTTAAGGTGATTGCAAACCGCATTGCGCAACTGCAAGCACCCGATACAGTAACCGTCAGCACGCCTATTGGCAACGCTCGTTTTCAGTTAATTCCTGGCGGTGGCGCATTCTTTGTCCGCGAAGAATATAACGATATTTCCATACCGGACAACGAGACGCTTGGAACTGTATATTTGGTTATGGTTAATCCGGAACATAACAATTATAAGTTCTACAAACTCGAGGATTGTGGTGGCGGACAAGTCTTGGCTACATATGGCCGCATCGGGGCTTCAAGCAGTGAGGTGTTTGGTGAGCGTACACATTATTATCCAAAACATATGTACTACATCAAGCTTGCTGAAAAGCTTGCAAAAGGTTATAAGGATATGTCTGACGTCTATCTCGCGGAGGACACAAAAGACGCATCAGATCCCTCTGAAAAGACGACAAGCGACGTTGACAGCAACAGCCCTGCAGTGAAGCTTTATAACACGCTGAAGGCGTATTCTCGATACGTAATTCGTGAGTCGTGTATTTCATCCAATGTAACAAAGTCTATGGTGGAAATAACGCGGGAATTACTGTCTGAATTGTACGCAATTACGGACGATGTAGACAAATTTAACACGCAGCTCTTGAAGATTTTGGAGGTCTCGCCGCGACGCGTCTACAAGGTAAGCGACCTGCTCGCAAAAGGTGTATCTGATTTTGAGAACATCGTCAATCGAGAGGACTCTCTTTTGATGGCAATGGAAGCTGTTGTCGGATCTGCAACTGATAAGCAAAATAAGGCCAAAAGTGATGGCTTCGATGTGTTGGGCGTTAAGGTACATTACGCAACCGCAAAGCAGCGAGAAGAAGTCCTGAAGCATCTTAACGATACGCTTCGACCGAAAGTTCGCAACATTTATCGAGTGATTGCAAAACGACAGAAAGAGCGGTTTAATAAATATCTTGAAGATAACCATATCCGAAAGGTAAAGCAGCTCTGGCACGGCAGCAGAAATGAAAATTGGCTGTCAATTGTGAGCAATGGGCTTATGTTGAGACCGAATGCTGTAATCACCGGTAAGATGTTCGGTGACGGTATTTATTTTGCTCCCAGCCCGTCGAAATCATGGGGATATACATCATCTTATGGTAGCTACTGGGCTCGTGGCACTTCTGATACCGCATTTATGGGGTTGTATGCTTGTGCAATCGGCACGCCTTTGAATGTCACTTGCGCACACAGATATGACCAAACGTATTTGAAGTCAATTGGCAAGAACTGCGTTCACGCACACGCAGGAACGCAACTGTACAACGATGAAATTGTATTCTACGATGAGGCGGCAATTCTGCTCAATTACATCGTAGAATTTGATGCTTAATTTTAACGAAAGGGAGGGGCTTGTGTCTCTCCTTTTTTCTTTGTCTTTTTTGAAATCTGAATTTAGACAGAACTATGCAGTATTGTCTAACATCGATGGATAATTGGGCGTTTTTTGCTGCTTTTCTTATTTTTGCGGTATTAACTATTGGGCACATTTTGTGCTGTTTTGTGATTCATTCTCGGGCAACTATCAGCCAACAATCGCATTGTGTTATGATATTTTTAGCTTTTAGATTTTTCGAAGTATTAATTAGTGCAAACATTTTATCATTTTTTTCAGAAAGGAGAGCTCAGCTCTGACAAATCAAGAGATTTTTAATCAGGTAAAGTTATACTTTGATACGCTGCACGAGAGCAAGCAAGACGGTGGGCTCTTCGTGTTTGCAAATCAAAATCATCTCCAAAAACACAGTTCAGGCGCAGTTGGTTCTTGTATCAATATGATTGCGAATGATCTAATAAGAGAAGACTGCTCTGTTTTCGCTACACTGAACTCATATAATCCTACTAAAAACGCTGTGTTGCGCACGCTGCGGTCTTTGTGGCGTGCGGACTGCATTATGGTCGATATTGATGCAGATGTTGAATTAGTTGGACGAGAGGAAGAACTCTACAGGGTCTTGTCTTGGTTATGGATTATCGATAAAAAACTGCCTGAACCAAATCTGGTTTCTTTTTCCGGTGGCGGCGGTATTCATCTGTACTTTACTTTTGGACACATTCCGGCATCTATGCATAAGTCGTTGCGCTACTTGAAGCAGCTGATCAATAAACGAATTCAAGAATATCTCGATACTTGTGGGATTGTGCCAACCGCACATAAAGGAAACGGAACATTTGCCCATTACCGGGTAGATACGAAGACTGTAGATCCACAGCGTTATGATCGTGTGCCTGGCAGCATAAATCCCAAAACCGGGCGCCGTTGTGTTTGCTTTAAGACCGGTGCCGAGCGCTATAGCTATCAGGACATTTTTGCCTTTTTTGGTGAGCAAATTGAAATCAACCGCGCAAAGATGGTGGAATATAAAGAAAGGGCAAAATTATATAGCCGGACAAATAAAGAGAAGTCTTGTAGGTCCAAGAAGAGTAAAAAATATGGTGTAAGTACAAAGAACCGTGTACCAAACAGGCGGGTACATGGCTTGTTTGCGCTGCAGAAAAACGGAAAGCCTTTCGATGGCTGTCGGGAGTTTGCTTGCCATATTATGGCAAGCTCTATGCGTTCCATGAACAAGCCTGTTGAAGAAATCGAAACGGCCCTCAATACATTTAATGCTGGATTTACAATGCCACTGGCTTCTTGTGAACTTCAGGCAATTTTGCGGCAAAAGAACGTTTATCGTTTTACAAATAAGTACATTTCTGATGTTTTGGAATTAACTGCAGATGAAAAGAAACTAATGTTTGCTGCAAAGCGTCCCGGAAACAGAAAAGAAAGAACCTGGAATAATAAGGTTGCGATTGCAAAGGCTGCAATGCAGGGCATGACGGTTGTCCAGACGGCTGAACGGGTAGGTCTCAGTGTATCCTGTGTCAAACACATGCGCGCCGCTATGCTCCGTGAGGGCGGATTTCTTTTCTGGTCTTTAAACTGTAGCAAAAAGGCATTTGAAAAAGAAATTAAAAGACTAGTTGCTGAATTGCGTCAAGCTGTACTTCTGATTAAAAACGGTCCTGTGAGAGCAGGGCTTTCTCGTGCTGCTCTAAAATCTGATGCGAATGTTGAAAATATGCTGAAACGGGGACTTCTTTCTTTATGTGCTGTTGGTTCGTTTTGTCAAGTATATAATATTCTCCGTAGGCATAACTCACCTAATGCACTACAGCATTATATAGCCATACGCCCCAAGATCTGTGCGTCTATATTAGATGCATTCTGTCAACCATTTGCTGTCTCGACACAATTGTCTGACAGCGGTGTACCCGTAGACTCGAGCACTAAAGGGCGTCTGAGATTATTCAGCAACGCAAACGATGTTGCATCCGAAAGTGCGACGTATGGCTTAAACCGTGCTGCATAAGCGAACAAGAATTTTTCGGCAACAAATATGCTTGGCGGTATTATACTTTGTGGTATAACTATGGAGAAACCCATAATCTTTGGTGTGAATAAGTACATTACTGTTTATGTTTTGCGCTTTCAGTCCGTTATCATGTATCACGGTGTTGAGATGCTTTCAAAATGCAAGCAACGAAACTTGTTCTTCGATTATTGGGAAAATTAAATTTGAGAGGTGTAAAAATTGAAAAATATCGTTTCAACTAAAAAATGCATAGCGTTGGTGTTTCTGCTTATTTCGATGTGCTTTGTGTTTGCAGGATGTGGTCCTTCTTACGAAAAAATGACAGACAGTAAGCCTATGGACATGATTTCACTTGATAATGCCAGAGTACAGTTGATCTCTTACGCAGGAAACGAATCAAAGGGTGTCTATGTATGCAAATTTACATTCAAGAATCAGTCAAAAGATAAAGCTGCATTCAAAGATGTGATAAAAGTGCAGGCATATCAAAAGGGGAAAGAACTGTCTTCCGTAAATAGTCTCACTACGACAAGCTCTGAAGAAAAGAAAGTTGTACCTAATGGCATAACAACGATTACATTGTTCTTTAGATACGATCCGGAAAACGGAAAGATAAAGCTTGACGTGTCTCCTAAGGAGGCAGAGTCTGATATTGTGTCCGGTTCTTTTTATTTGCCACTTGATGGTGTATTTGAGTATGCTGACTTGATTCAGCACGCATAATTTCTTACAAAGACAAAAATGTGTTATAATTATTTCATACAGTTACACTGTGTAGTATACGTAAAGTAAAGTCAAAATAAACATTATTTTGCCCTTCAGTTCATTAGCCGATGAAACTGGAGGGCTCTATTTTTAAGGAGGATTAACGATGACAAACTATATGCGTATGACCGGCAAGTGCATTTCTTGTCCGGATTCTGTCCGTAATATTTTATTTGACCGTATTTGTACGGCATATATGTTTACGGGTCAGGACAAAAAGCACACTTGTGTGCAAATCATTGTTCAGGGCGACAGTGATGTCAATATTAAGCTGCACGTCCCGAATTTTGAAAGTACCGAAACCAAAGATGATCTTGTGACCATCAATGCAGGTGGCGGTACATATAAGTTCACATTGTGCTGAATGAGATTAAGATCATCGGTAAAGAGAATATAAAGAAATTTTTATTTTAATAAAGGAGAATAATTATGAAAACTTTTACAGCTAATCTTGAAAATCTTAATGAACAAGAAAAGGAAACATTGCTAAGGCTGATTCAGAAAAGCGAAGGCTTTACAGAAAAGAGTTTGGAACGTCTTAAAAAACTTCTTCCTAAAAATCCTTGTTCCACTTGTGAAATGGGTCCGGCATGTTGTGGTTGCACAGAAGGTAGAGAATATCTTGAGCGAGTTAAACCCTATAAAGAATTAGGTATTTATGATATTGCTTGTGAGCTTCGAGATATTGCAAGTATGGAAAAGGAAATCAAAGAAAAACAAAAAGAAGTTGCAGATATGAAAGCAAAATTGCCAAAAGAGATAAGACAAACCTTTTTTCAAGAAGGCTATGCGGAACATGGAGGTTTTGGTGGCGTGTGGTCACTTTAATTTCTTCTAACTAACAAAGAAGTATTCTTGAGATGGTAGTTCTTTTTGAATAACCAAGTTGCCGCATTCTCGTGACTTCAGTCGTGTGAGGCTTCACGTTGAAGAAGTTGCTGCTGACGACTGCGCTGCATTTGATGAAACGCCTTACATTCGGTACCATCGCTAACAGATTGGAATTGAAGAAATTGCTTAAAATTAATAAAAGAGAGTCCAGATGGCTCTCTTTTTTTGTTTTGTCCAAAATCTGGTATAATTAGGTTATAGGTTATTACACACAAAAAAGAGTCCGTCTATCGCATTAAGCGTTGGTCGGATTTTTTCATTTTTCAAATATAAAAGTATTAATAGATTGAGGAGGTGCTTTAAGTGTCAAACCTATATACGAGATACCACATGCACAGTTTTTTCTCATTGTTGGATAGCACGACGCCGTTCAAGCGTTATGTGGATCTTGTTGCTGCTGAAGGCGGCAAAGCAATTGCATTTACTGAGCATGGGAATCAGTGGTGTTGGATTGCTAAAAAAATGTATTGTGACAAGAAGGGAATTAAGTACATTCATGGAATGGAAGCCTACTTGACTCAAAGCGACAAATTTGAAAGAATTCGCGACAATTATCATGTCGTGTTGCTGGCAAAAAATCATGAAGGCGTGGAGGAAATCAATAGGTTGTTTTCTAAATCGTCTGAGAACTTCTATTTTAGACGACGAATTACATTCGAAGATTTTCTGAATATTTCGGACAATGTGATAACAACGTCCGCCTGTCTTGGTGGTCCGTTGTGGCAAATTCCAAATACTATTCGCTCTTTGGAAGACAAAATTCAAAAAGAAGATGCTCTGATAGTAGCGTATAATGCGGAATACAACAAACTGATTGCCAGTAAGCAAACCAAAAAGACAGAGGCAAAACTTCAAAAACTGAATGAAACCATTCAGGAAAAGGAAGCTGCACTGAAGTTGCTGGAAGAAAACATTCAGTATCTCAAGGATATGTATATTCCTCTCTTGAAAAAATTCGATTATCTTGAAGTACAGCATCACGTGAAGTCCGACGAGCAGAAAAAAGCTAACTTAATGCTTTGGAAGTATGCTAAGAAGTATCACAAAGAATTGATTGCTGGAACAGATACACATGCTGTTGATGATTATGGTGCTGAATGTCGTATCCTTCTGATGGAAAGTAAGCGAAAAACAGGCAATGTCGATTTTCTGTCATATGAAGACGAATTTGATATGACCTGGAAAACTTACGACGAACTGGTTGCGGCTTATAAGGCCCAGGGTGTTCTGCCTGAAGAGGTTTATATGCGTGCCATTGAAAACACCAATCGGATGGCCGATCAGGTTGAGGACTTTGAACTTGATAAGAGCTTTAAGTATAACGACATTCCCGGTGTGGACGATACAAAGCAGGCTTTGAAAGAACGAATCAATGAGCGATTTGTTCAGAAGAGACAGGCTGGAATTATTCCGGACAATATGGTGCGAATTTATTTGGACCGTATCCGTGAAGAATTCCGTGTATTGGACAAAATCGGTATGACAGGATTCATTTTGTTCATGTCAAATCTCATGACGTTTTGCCGAGAGAATAACATTCCGGTTTCTCCGTGTCGTGGATCTGTTGGTGGTTGTTTGGTTGCCTACATTGTAGACATCATTGACTTGGATCCGATTAAGCGAAAAACAGTATTCTCACGGTTTGCAAATGAAGACAGAATTGAGCTTGGTGATCAACAAAATAGTACAGTTGCAATAATTACATTATTATGGAGTGTACTGTATGAAACTTCAATTCGATTCTAAAACACATGAAGATCAAGTCACTAAATTATACATAGATGAATATATCAAAAATGGTAAGTCTGTATACCAAATTGCTAAAGAACTAAAAGTTAAACCACAAACATTATATCGATTGTTTTCTAAATTTGGATTCAAACTTAGAAGTAATAAAATCAATTCGCGCAAATATTATTTTGATGATCGATACTTTCACACAATTGATACTCCCGAAAAAGCTTACTGGTTGGGGTTTATTTACGCTGATGGATACATAACAACCAAAAGAGTAAGAGAAAGTCAATCGCTTGGCATTGCGCTGTCAATTGAGGACAGAACGCATTTAGAAAAACTCAATCGTGCCTTGAATGGAAATGTGGAAGTAAAAATTTATAGGGAAAGTGCGGGGTATGCGGTTGGAAAAGAATATTGCAGAATTGTTTTTTCAAGTCAACATTTGGTGGATGATTTAAAAACGCATGGCGTTGTTGAACATAAGTCAAATGTCCTTTGTTTCCCTTCAATCGATTCTTCTTTAACTAGAGACTTTATCCGTGGGTATTTTGACGGAGATGGTAGCGTTTGGATGCAAAAGAAACATGGTGTTCCGAAAGATCTTAATATTGGATTTGTAGGAACAGATTCTATGCTTATTTCAATTCAAGAAGAACTGAAAAACGCTGGCGTTATTCGTCGATTTTATCCATTAAGAAAAAGAAGGCCATATCAGGTGGTTTCTAATTTTAAGTTCGGTGGAAATATTCAGGCAATGAAATTTTTAGACTATATTTATCTTGATTCTAGTGTGTTTTTAGACAGAAAGTACAAGTTTTACAAACAACAAAAGGTCACCCGCTGCAGTGATGCAGCGTAAAACAACTTGGTGAACCCGTATTTGCGGGGTGTGCTTGAATCAATAGATTTAAGTGCTAACGGTAGAAGTTAAATAAGACTGTCTTGGTGACATATCCAAGACCGGCTGCAAGAGCAGCTGTCCATAGGCGAATACGCTTCGTAAGAGATGCTACGGTCCGGATTACGGATAGCAGCGGATACCGTGCCAAGCCCTAATGCAGGGAAGGTGTAACGACTATCGAAAACGACTCAGATTACAAACAGAAATGTTGAAAGATGTGCTCAAAAAAATAACATTGATCTGAAATACAGCATTAGCTGTATGTCGCAAGTAGAGTACCACAAATCTGAAATGATTTGGTCACTAATTGTGTTTGGGGAAGTGCCAAGGTCTTTTTCAACTGGTAACAGGTTGTTAAAGAACAAGAGATAGTCTACTCCCACCGTTAAATCGGTGTTAAAGTATTGCGAAAGCAAGGGTGTAAAGGATAGATGTCGATATCTCGCCCGATCAACGTCAAATGGTGTATGACTACATCATTAACAGTTATCCGGAGAAGCAGACGGCTTATATTATCTCATTCGGGACAATTAAGGCGTTAGCTACCATTGACTCGTTGTGTCGTGCTTATGATATTCCACTTGATGAGGCTGCTGAACTGAAATCCACATTCAAAGAGAATAATGAAAAACTCATCAAGAAATTCCCGGAATTTTTTGAAGAAGTCAAAGAACAGTTGGGCTTTGGTTCTGATGCCGAGATTGAGCACATTCGTGCTTTGGGTGCGAAGAAAGACGCAACAGACGAAGAAATTCGTAATGTCATTGCTTATCATAAGCAGAACACGCAGGCAGTTCGTGATAAATATCCGAATATTATTCGATATTACAATGGCTTGTTTGGCGTTCCGGTGTCCCAGGGTATTCATCCTGCAGGCATTATCGTCGCTCCATCAAGAGTAGACCTTTTCCGGGATTACGGTGTGTTTATGAATGATGGCAAGCGTGTGTTGTCTATTGATATGGATGAGTGTCACGATGTATCGTTGGTTAAGTACGACATTTTAGGCCTAAAGCAGATGCAGATTCTGCGATTAACTTGTGAAACTGCCGGTATACGCGTACCGTTGTCTCACGAGATGGATTGGGGAGATCCGATTGTATGGAAACATATGATGGATTCTCCGATTGGTGTATTTCAGTTTGAAGGATCGTATGCCTATAAGCTACTTAGTGAATTTGGGCCGCATTGTGTCGATGACATGACGCTTGTAAATGCAGCCTTAAGACCTTCCGGTGCGTCTTATCGCGATAATTTGATTGCCGGAATTCCAAATAAAAATCCATCGAAAGAGATCGACGAGCTGCTGGCTGCCAATAATGGTTATCTTGTGTATCAAGAGGATATTATCCGCTTCTTGCAGGAAATCTGCGGATTATCTGGTTCTGAAGCAGATAATATTCGTCGAGGTATTGCACACAAAGAAGAAAAACGTTTGCAGGAAGCAATGCCGAAAATACTTGAGGGATACTGTGAAAAATCCAGCCATCCAAGAGAGCAGGCAGAGCAGGAAGCTAAAACATTCATTCAGATTATCAAGGACGCTTCGTCTTATATGTTTGGACGCAACCACGCTACCGGTTATTCCATGGTTGGTTACAAGTGCGTATTCTTCCGGACCTATTTCCCGGCGGAGTTCATTATCGGTTATCTGAATGCAGCAAAGTCTAATGACGACATTGTGAAAGGCGACACGTTGGCGGATGAACTGGATATTTCATACTTGAACGATCCGGTAGTTAAGAAGCGCAAAGCTGAAATCATTTCCGCTTATTCTGGTCGTCATGTGACGGCTGACGATATTCCTGATGTTCCGAGAAAAATTGTCGTCTATCGTCCGACTTTTGGCAAATCAAAAGGTCGATACACATTTGATCCTGAGAATTACGCGATTTACAAGGGCGTTGGTTCTATCAAGGGCCTGAATGCAAGTGCTTCAGACGAGTTGTACGAATTGGCACAAAAGCCAGAATACAAGAATCTGGAGAACATGTCCGCCGCTGAAAAGCGCGTGGCGTTTTATCACTTAATTGTAGATTGCTTGCTCAACACCAGTATCAAAAAGAATAATTTGAAATCTTTAATCGAGTTGAACTTCTTTCACGAATTTGGCGGTGATGCAACGCTGCTGCGTATCTACGATACATTGGGTGCGTTGACAGGTGATTTTAAGTTTGCAACGCTACACAATAAGTCTTTCAAGAAGGCTGAATTGCCGTTTTTGGATTTGGACTTAGATGTGCTGATGTCTCTACCGCATAATGAAACAGAAAAAATGCTTCGCGGATTTGATATGGATCTGTATTTTACCAAAGTGTTTTCTGCCTACAAAGACGAAAATCTGCCGCTTAAACAGCGTTTGGAAACAGAGAAAGAGGCTACAGGCGGCACGTATTTGACACGCATCAACAGTCGTTCTCCGTATTATTACATTATGGAGATGAGAACCTATGATCGAAAGAACAACCCGTATTTTACATTATTCAATTTGAAGACTGGTTTAATTGAGCGGTGTTCTGTGTCGGATGCGCGCTACTATATTAACAACACCATTCAACAAGGCGATGTGATTACAAACTGCAAGTTTGAGAAGGTACGTAAAAAGAAGAAGGTCGATGGGCAATACATTGAGACGGATCAGTACAAAACAATCTTGAAGTCTTGGACAAAACCCAAGAAATTCAATTAGTTTTGCGTTTTGCTTCGTTTCTGCTATAATTTTTTTGTATGACTAAAAGAGGAGGCTTCGGCTTCCTCTTTTTCATTTTTAACATTATTTTTTTCTAAAGGAGGCTTTTATGCTAAACAAAACAACCAAGCGTGTTTTAGCATTACTTTTGAGTTTGCTGATTGTTTTCAGCATTCCAATGATGGCTTATGCTGCGACACCAAAACTACACTTAAATCTTAGCAAAGATAAGATTTATTCCGGCGTAACTTATGAAGTAAACGCCAGTGTTGACGGGCTCTCGGCTGATCAAGTTCTGGATGTAACATCCACAGCTTTTGACTGGAGCATCACAGAGGGTTCTTCAATTTTCAGTACGAATAATTATAAGTACGCCAAGTCTGCGGATGGCACTTATACAGCCAGTGAGACCGCTAAATTCACGGTTTCCGGTTCGGTGGGTGAAACAATAACCATTGAGGCTAAATATGGTTCTGACAGCGTTCTCGGCGATGTGAGCTTTTCTGTTCTGCAACCGATCACGAATATTGATCTGACTTGTACCAATGAAAGTTCTGATGTGAAATTTATCAAGTCAGGCGATGAATCTGATGATGCGCTATACGTGAATGACAAGACTACAGCAAACTTTACAGCGGATGTGAAGCCGCTGCATCACGACGACTCTATCTTTGTGTCAGCAACCAAAGCGAGCACAGTAAGCATTAAAGGAACATCTTTTGAATTTACGCCTGGAAATAGCACAAAGGCAGCCGATTTGTCTTTCGATATGAAAGTGGCGCCGTCAAGCGGCTACAAGTACCAAAAGACAGTTAAAGTTACACGCTGCGTACCGTTGACGAAATTTACATTGAGCAACGGCGTAGATACAATCAACTCATACAGTAAAACGAGTGGAAACGAAAAGTACGCTTCTATGAATGTTGTCCAGGATGAGAGTTTTTCTTTAACGGCTAAGAAGATTTCTCCGTCCTATTCAAATGACATTTTTAATTACAAACTGTATAATGTAGACTCGGCGTATAATATCATTGGTCCTGCAGACAGTTCTTACATGACTGTTGATAAATCCTACAATGTTTCACTGAATATCCATAATCCGGGTCTTTACCTGTTGGAGTGCGAAAACGCTTCTGCAGGCAACATATTAAGCAGAGACTTAAAGGCCGCTGTGTTCATTAACGTCACGGAGTCTAATCCTGCAACAAATATTGAATTGCGAAAGGTGGATACGGACGGCAATATTACAGCTGAAGAACTGCAAGATTTAGATTTATATCTAAATGTGAATTCGGCTACTTATGATTTGTCGCAAAGTATTGTAGTGCGTCCGGAGGGCTACACGGATTCGATTATTTATCTGACCGATAACGAAAAGGTTGCTACTGTTGATAGAACGACCGGACTGATTACGGCAGTTGGTAAAGGGGACACACGTATTTATGCTGTAAGTTCACGAAACACTTCTGTTGTGGCTAGTCTGGATGTACATGTTTTTGTTGGTGTGAATGCAATCACAGGCATTCAAAAGAAGACAGCTACATTACCGGCTGGACACAGTGAGCAGCTGACTGCGGTTGTAAAACCGTTACAACACGACGAGACCATAAGCTGGGCTTCTATGAACCCGAAGGCATTGACGGTTACACAAAACGGTTATGTTACGGCCAATCCGAATTATGATTTCGGTAATTCCGATGCCGTTCTGGTTGGCGTTACGGCGACATCACAGTTTGGCAAAACCTTTACGACATATATCCAAGTAGTGCCTGCGATTCGGGCTTCTAAAATTGACATTAAGGTCGGTAAGACGGCGGAATTGCAAAAAGATGACTCTTATTTTGTATTTAATGGAACTTCTTTTGATATTTCGGCAGTGGCAACATCTTCATTCGGTGCGGTGTCAAATGATGAGTTGGTTTGGCGCGTGTCTTTAAGTGATGGTAGACTATATGATTTAGAGACAGCAACAGATATCTTCAGTAAGATCTCCAAAAATCCAGATGGATCTTACACATTGACTCCGAAAATTTCGGACACGATAGCTATTCATTGTTATGCTGTGCTTGGAGGGTCAGGTATTACGTCTGACAGCGTGTATCAAAGTGTTGCTGTCAGAGTGAGCGGGAAAGCTACAAAATTGGTGGCTATTAACCCGGACACAAAATACTCTACTACCTCTCTTGTAATGTCAGCAAATACAAGAGAGGACTTGCAGGTTTCAATGAGTCCTGCTACGGCTTACACAGACGACGCATTTACTTGTGAGTCTGATAATGATACGATTTGCACTGTCGTGAAAACTGGCGTGCAGTCTTTCCGTTTGACTTCTTCTGGTACAGCAGGCACAGCAAATATTACGCTTAAATCTAAGAGCGGAAGCAAGTCCACGGTTCTTAAAGTCACTGTAAATCGCAATATTGCATATGCCTCTGTTGTAGGGCTCGAGAATGAGTATGTTTATACCGGATCTCGCATTGAACCGTCGCCTACTATTAAGGCAAATGGCTTGACTTTATATAAAAATGAAGATTATACATTGTCTTACAGCAATCAAACGAATGTAGGCATCGCAAAATTGACTATTACTGGCAAGGGGGATTTTGCCGGGTCAAAGCTTGATCTTTATTACAACATTGTACAAAAGGATCTGGGGTCAGGTAAGCCGAGTACAGATGTTTCTGCAACGGTACTTGGTACCTATACTTTAGGCACGAGTAAATCCGTTACTCCGAGGTTAACCGTTAAATATGGTAAGATCACTCTTAAAGAGGGAACGGATTACAATATCGTTTGTCGCAATAACACAGCTGCTGGTACCGGAATTGCAACCGTAAATGGTGTTGGCAATTATAGCGGTACATTTGATGTTGAATTTACTATTAAAGACTCTATTTCTAATTCAGTTGTCAAAAGCATTCCAAGTGTAACTTACACTGGCAGAGCCTTAACGCCAGATGTTCATCTAACGTATCACGGTAGAAGATTGACACAAGGCGTGGATTATAAGTTGAGTTATTACTCCAATATAAGTGTCGGACAGGGTAAAGTTACAATTTATGGGCTGGGTGTATTCTCTGGTACAACCCAGGCATCGTTCAACATTTTGCCAAACGCTCCAAAAGGGGTGCGAATCGCTTCTGTGAGCGGTAATTCGATTCGTGTTAGTTGGACAAAAGATACAACAATGTCTGGCTATCAGATTTTGAATGCGAAGACAAATAAAATTGTGGCAACTGTAAAGGGGACACAAAACACTTATACAGTATCTCGTCTTGGCTATGGATCTCAGTATTCTTTCAAAGTTCGCGCTTACAAGGGCGTGGGTGGAAAGAATTATTATGGTGTATATTCTGGCACCGCGTCTGCTTATACGAAACCGAAAGGTACAAGTCTAAAGAAGCTGAAAGCTAAGTCAAAGGCGTTTGTTGTTTATTGGAACAAACAAACATCCAAAACAAATGGGTATCAGTTACAGTACAGCACCAACAAGAGCTTTAAGAAGGCTAAGACTTTGACTGTATCCAATACAAAGACAACTTCTAAAACGATTTCTAAGCTTTCAAAGAAAAAAGTGTACTATGTTCGTGTGCGCACATACAAGACGATAGGCAAAACGAAAATTTATAGTTCTTGGTCAGGCTGGAAGTCAGTCAAAACAAAATAATTCAAAAAAGGTCGCATTTTTTGCGACCTTTTTTTGTTTTTTAAAAATTGCGGTATTAATAGATAGAAAGCCGCTATGGCTGTTAAAAATTTTTTTGCTTAAGTGAGGTGGTAGCTTGATTCTTCAGTTTGACAATGCGCAGGAAAACAAAGATTTGGATAATGTAACGAGCGCTGGAATGGAAGAGAACTATGTTTCTGACATGGAGGATTCTACCCGCTATTATTTAACAACGATCGGTCAGGTTCCCGTGTGTGGGCCAGAAGAAGAGATTGAATGTACCATTCGTGCATTACGAGGCGATCAGCAGGCTAAAAACCGACTGGTCGAGTGCAATCTGCGAATGGTGGTTAGTGCTGCCAAGAAGTACATGGGCTGTGGATTGCCTCTTATTGATTTGATTCAGGAAGGCACCATTGGCCTTATTAAGGCTACAAATAAATTTGATTATCGGCTTGGAAATAAATTCTCGACTTACGCTACTTATTGGATTAAGCAGGGAATTTCAAGAGCAGTTGCAAATTATGCTAAACTGATTCGTGTACCTGTCCATATGGTTGAGACCGTAAATAAGGTGCGAAAGGCTAAAAATAAGCTATATTTCAAATTTTGGCGGGAACCGACGATTGAAGAAATTGCAGAGTATTTGGAGTTGCCTGTTCGCACGATTCAAAACGTATTCAAGACATATAAGGAAATCATTCCGTTGGAGCAGCCAATCAACGATGAGGATGATGGTGCCACGATCCAGGATTTCATTCCTGACGACTCCGTTAACCCAATTGATACAGCTGTGAATTCAGTGCTTCATGATGATCTAATGAAGATTTTGAAAGAGACATTGAATGAACGGGAACTTAATGTTATTATGATGCGTTTTGGTCTTGATAACGAAGACCGTGTTCCGAAGACATTGGACGAAGTTGGTGCAGAATATGATGTTACGAAGGAGCGCATTCGACAGATTGAGTATTCTGCATTTCAAAAGCTGTCTGAATCTGATGCGTGCAATGCTTTGCGCAATTATATCCAGGAGGAAAAATAATGGTATATTTAACAGGGGATACCCACGGGGATTTTCATAAGATTGTAGATTTCGTCGAACGAATCGGTGTAACTAAGGATGACTTAATCGTTATTCTTGGCGACGCAGGATTTAATTTTTTTGGCGATGTGAGAGATATCGTTTCAAAGGAGTTAGTTAACAGCCTTGGTGTGCCGGTGTTTTGTATTCACGGGAATCATGAGATGCGGCCTCGACACATTAACACTTATCATCTTGTGTCATTTGCAGGTGCAATGGCTTATCAAGAGCCTGAATACAAGAATTTGTACTTTGGACTTGATGGTACAGTATATAATTTGCAGGGAACACGCTGTTTGGTAATGGGCGGCGCTTATTCTGTGGATAAGTATGCCAGATTGTATCGTTATCTGTCTTTTGTAGTTAGCAACGGTCAAGATCAGCCATTTTGTACGGTGGACGAAGCGTTTCATTTGGCTCCGAAAGTTGCGAGTTTTATAAAGACAAATCCTTCAAAGCCAGGCAAGAAGGATTATTTTGATGCCATTTGTAACCGCTTGCAGGACGAGATTCATTGGTGGAGTGACGAACAGCCCAGCGGCCACGACTTGAGCGCTGCTGCACAGCTGTTGTCTAGCGCTAATGCAAATTCGTCGGTTGATTGTATCTTGTCTCACACCTGTCCTGCGGATTATGTTCCTATAGAGGCATTCCTTGGCGGAATCAATCAGGCACTTGTTGACGATTCCACAGAGCAGGCTCTTCAAGAGTTGAAAAATATTAAGCCGAACATTCCGTGGTATTGTGGACATTGGCACATCGATAAGAAAAGAGATAATGTGCGGTTTCTGATGGATGACTTTATCTCGTTGGATGGCAAGCATTATCGATCCGATTTCGGACATTCTGCCTGCCATAATCAAGTTTAGCATTCATTTTGCACTGGAGGGGTTAGATGCAAATTAGAGAACAAGTAGGACAAGACAGCGTATATTGCTTTTTGATTTATGAGCACCCGAAGAGTGGTGTAAAGACGTTGCTTTTTGAAGGCGTTGCCAATATTAAAGACAATATGCCTGTCTTTATACATCGATATGACTATTTAACCACATCGCGCGGATTTAAGCGCTTGCGCAACTATTACGATATGGTTGAGAAGTTTGGAAAACTGCCTTGTCGGATCGTGGACTTAGACGGTGCTTTTGTGTCTGATGTGGTTTACGAGGACCAAAAACAAATTCAGAAAACCTTTGGGCTCAAATCTTCACGCAGCTTTAATCGGGCGTTCGCGGAAAAGGACATTATCGGAAGTGCTAAAATTATGACATCATCAAAAGCAGGCCGTCCCAGAAAAAACAAAAATTTGGCGGCGTGATTTTTGAATTCGGGTCGATTGTGTTATAATTTTTAAGAACATTTTTAAACTATATGCTTGCACTGAATTTGACGAAGGAGATTTCTGATTTCCTTCGTCTTTTTTTCGTGCAGAAAGGGGTAAATTTTGAAAAAAAGAAGACTTATTGGAATCATTGCACTAATCGTTGGTGTTGTCATTGCTGGTGGACTGCTAACCATTAACTTTTTGCAGACGAAGCAAACTACAACTGTTTATGCAACAAACACGACGGTAAATGCCGGTGCGCAGATTACGAAGGACATGATTACGGCGGAGAAAATTCAAATTGCTGACAAAAAGGACAATTACGTAACAGATCCGAAGGCAATTGTCGGCTGCTATGCGACTGTCGATCTGGTATCTGACGATATTATCACTGCTGGCAAGATCTCAAAAACTGCCATTTCTACAGATAACCAGTTTTTGTCCATTCCAAGCGGTCAACAGGCCATTTCTTTCAGCGTTTCAGGCGGTGCGGACTCTCTGTCCAACAAGTTACAGGTTGGAGACATCATCCGCATTTACAGCTATAACAAACGTGCGGACAAGGTGAATTCTCCGGATACGTTGAAGTATGTACGTGTAGCGAATATCACGTCTTCTTCTTATAACGATGTAAAAGGCAACGGCAACAACGGTAAAGACTCAAGCAGCAGTTCAGATGATAGCTCTAAGACTTATTCAACGATTACCGTTATTGTTTACACCAAGCAAGTGAATGACATTATTCGTATTCAGAAATCCGATGGTGCTTATGTGACTTTGATTTCTCGTGGCAATGATAAAGTGGCTGATCAGCTTCTTAAAGAACAAGTAAAACTGTTGAAATAAGGAGGGGATCACTTGATTATTACGAATATTGGTTGCAGTGGCGCAGGTAAGTCTACCTTCAGTGCTTCTTTGGCTTCTGGCATTCAGCGTGGAAATTCCCGTTCAACAATTCTGCTTATCAATTTCGACGCCAATGTGCCCATGCATGCTATTTGGGAACCAAAAAGAGAAATCAGCAAGATGTATTCCATTGGTGCACTCTTCGAGAACGATCAAATCGATGAAAAAACTTTAACAAAGAGTATCGTAACGATGGAACATCATCCAAATATCGGAACTTTGGCATTTTGCATTGGCGACACGCCTTTGCTCTATAAAGATATCGAATACAAGCAGGTAATTGATATGCTAAAAGCTGCAGAACAGCTTGTAGATTATGTCATTGTAGATTGCAGTTGTGATTTATTGGCAGATACAACTGTGGCGGCTATTGAAATGGCAAACTGCCTGAATGTGTTTTTGACACCGGATCCTATGGGTGTTGTTTATCTGAAGACGGCTCGTTTAATGTATGATGGCAAAAAGAAGTTCATGGTGGATAATACCAATTACTTCTTGACGCCCTGCAGATCCTTTAGCGCAACGCCAAATATTAAAGAGGCTCTTAAAATTAAAGCTTTTGAGTTGCCCTATAGCAACGAAATTGCTGTTAAAAACTGCGAAGGTGATATTTTCGGTGCTTATCAACACGCGCCTCGTAGATATAAAAATGCCGTAAAAAAGATCTTAGCCTCTGTCGGAGGTAAGGTAGAAAAGAGTGTGGTGGACGAACAAGCAGTAAAATCTGATAAGTCGCAAAAACGCAAGAAAGGAGAGAATGAGTAATGTCAGAAAAAGCAAGAGAACAGTTTTTAGAAGCGAATGAAGTCAAAGCGAAGGACTCTTATGACAATATTCTGGGTGTTGTACAGTCAAAAGTAAAAAGCGGATATTCTGAACTAATTGCGAACAAGGACGCAGATGATGCAAAGGGGCAGTTGCTGACGGCCATTCAAAAGGTTTTGGTAGATGAGAATATCGGAGTTGAAGGCATCGATCCGATGGCACTTACCGAGCGCATCTATAACGATATGGCTGGTTCTTCGTTTCTACATAAATACATTTATGAAACCCCCGGCGTTGAGGAGGTCAATATTAACCGTTGGGACGATGTTACAATTACGCGTTCCGGCGGCAAACCGGAGAAAATTCCAGAAAGGTTTGCTTCTCCTCAACAGGCTGTAGATATTGTAAAACGTTTGCTGCAGACGCAGCACATCACAATCGATGATATGCGGCCCTCTGTGTTGTCGTATCTGTCCGAGGGTGTGCGTATCTGTGCAAATATTGCACCGGTTGTATCAAAGGACGCAGCTGTATCTGCATCCATTCGTATCGTTAAGACGGAAGATGTAACACTGGACACTATTGAACAGTTTGGAACAGCCACACACGAAATGTTGCAATTTCTTCGTCTTTGTGTGAAAGACCACGTATCCTGTTGCATCTCCGGTTCTGTAGGCGCAGGAAAGACGACAACATTGGCCGCTATGCTGGAACAGGCCAAATACACGGACCGTGTAATTACCATTGAAGAAGGTTCCCGTGAGTTTGCACTTCTGAAGCGTGATGCGCAAGGAAATATTATCAACAATGTGTTGTCAAAACTGACAAGAGACTCCGACAACCCGGATTTGGTCATTGACCAAGAGGATTTGTTGGAACACTGCTTGCGTGAAAACCCAGACATCATGGGTATCGGCGAGATGCGTTCTGCCGAAGCCTATACCGTGGCAGAGGCGGCGCGTACCGGTACTGCCACATATACGACAACGCATGCTTCCAATGCTATCGATACTTACAAGCGTTTGATGGAATTGTCTTACAAGAAGTATCCTATGGAGTTTAGTTTCTTGATGCGCCAAATGATTGATGCTTTCCCGATTATCGTACACCAGAAGCGTTTTCCGGACGGATCTCGTAGAATTATTGAAATTCTGGAAGGCGTGCGTTTTAACCCGGAAACAGAATCCGTTGAGGGCAACATGCTCTATAAATTCGTCGTGGAAGATAACATCGAGGACGAAGAGGGCAACATTGCTGAAGTGCGTGGCCATTTTGAAAAGGTACACAACATGAGTAAAAGCCTTTATGAACGTTTTCTGTCCAACGGTGCAACAACTACAAAATTGGCGGCATATATTGATCCGACTAAGACAAAGGAGGGGACCATGTAATGCCTGCATTGAATGTGCTGAATTATTTCACCTACGGGCTGGGTGCAATCTTGATTTTGGTTGGCCTGTTTTTGGTTTTTTACAAACCAAAAAACAGATCTCAAAAGCGAGAAATGCAGAAAGTTGTTTTGCACAATAACTTGTCTCTTAAGGATAAAATCGACATCATCAATGGTAAAAATAGCTTTGGTACAAACGCCATTAAGAACTATTTCTTTGATGTAAAATTGATTTTAGCTAAGATGAACAAGGTTGACGCATATCCAAAAATTAGATTGCTTGCTATCATTATTGCAATGGCGGTTTTGATCGCGTGCTTTGCCATTGATAATCCATTAATTGCGATTGTTCTTGTGCCTGTTGGCTTCATTATTCCGTTCCAATTAGTTAAGATCCGTTATCGGAAATACAATAAAAAGCTGGAAGAAGAACTGGAGACTGCGTTATCTCTAATTACGATTTCTTATACACGCACAACGAACTTACTGCAGTCGGTAAGTGAGTGTATGGACACCCTGCCGCCAACCGTTAAGCCTTATTTTGAAGACTTTTACTTTGAGGCAACATCGGTAAGTGCAAGTTTGGCAACGGCTCTTGTAAACTTAAAAACCAAAATTGAGAATCGAACATTTCAACAATGGGTAGATCGTGTGTTAGTGTGTCTAAACGATAGATCTTCTATTCCGTCCTTGCAGAACTATGTGAATGAATTTGCTGATAACCGTGCTATCCAGGACGAGTTGGACGCAGAAGTCTTTAGCTGTAAGGTTGAGATGTATATGATGATCGGCTTTGTGTTCTTTACACCCGTTCTGTTGTATTTCTTGCAGAAAGAGGCTGTTGGACATCTATTCCACGACACGCCCGGTAAGATTGCAGTGTTTGTTGCGCTGCTTTTGGTTGTTGTTGTGTTCTTTGCCGGTAATCATATCGCAAAGCCTGTTAAATTTCGCGGAAACAAAGATTAAGAGGAGGGGAATAAGATTATGTTATCATATGCTTTATATGGCCTCTCCGGCGCTCTAATCGCATTTGGTATCTACATGCTGATGTTATATGTCTCAGCTATGCCAACGCAAAAGAGCGAGACTGTAGTGGCTGAGGTTAACAAACTGGACAATGTTCAAAGCCAGACCTTGATCAATAAGTTGCTGGGCGGTATTAGTAAATTGTTTTTGCCGCTTGTTGAACTCAGTGACAGCACAAAATACCAAATTCAGGCAGCGTTGTCTTATTTCAATTACAACGTAACACCTGAGCAGCATTTTTGTGACGCTTTGACGTCCGGAATTGTAGTAGCCATTTTGTGTCTGCCCTTTATGGCTATCAAGCCATGGGCTGGGCTCATCGGCTTGGTTCTCGGGGCTTTCATTTTCAAAAATGAGTTTAACGGACCTATCAAGAAAATGAAAATGGTACGCGAAGATATTGAATATGACGCTGCGTTGTTTTGTAAGTTCATCTCTGATGCCCTTAAAGAGGAAAACAGAAATGTAATTGATATCTTGACCTCTTGTAAGGAAAGTGTGTCTACAAGCTTCAAAAACGAACTGGAGCACACTTTGACAGACATGAAGACGGGCAACCAAGAACAGGCTTTGGTGGATATGAGCCGTCGTATTTCAACATCCACTATGACACAAATTACCGTAGGCTTGCTTGGTATCGTTCGCGGCGATAATCAGACATTGTATTTTGAGATGCTATACGAAAAGCTACACAAAGCGGAACTTACGCGTATTCGTAAGCAGAACAGTCTGAAACCTGGCAAGATCTCCAAGATCTCTATGCTGTTGATTTTGGCCGTTGTGGGATTGATTTTAACCGGCATGATTCTAACGCTGATGGAAGAATTTAAGAGCAACGGTGTGCTGTAAATATTCACTGAATTTTCACTGAAAACTTTTTCGAGATTTTTTAAAAAAATAGGGCGAATTTTCAAAAATATGACTATACCCAATTATGAGGGAGCTAAAAGCTCTGCTTCTTAATTGAATACGAGCCTCCCTTAGCAAACTTGGAAGGGAGGTTAAGATTCCAATGAAGAACAAAATGCTGCGGAAGGCCGCTGAGGCCAAGTCTGCTCTGATCTCCAAGGAGGCTGCTTCTCAGTCTACCGAGATCGTGGTTCTGATCCTGTTCGTTGTGATCATCGTTTTTGCTGTTGGTGCTCTGGTGAAGAGTAAGCTGACTGGTGAAGATGGTAACTCCGGTATTGCCGGTGGTGTGATGGACAAGGTTCAGGGTAAGGCTGACGCCGATCTGGCTAAGGCTTAATCGGACGTTCACTCCATTATAATTAAAAAATAGCCGTTGGGATTCGTCCTGATGGCTATTTTCTTTTGTCTGGAGGTGTAACCTTGAAAGAATATTTTTTGCGTAAATACGCCAATCTGAAGGCTACTGTGCTGAATAAAACCGCTATTGTACAAACCACCGAGCTGGTGCTCATTCTATTCGTGGCGGCTGTAATTGCTTTTGCCGTCGTTGCAATTATTATGAAGTCAATGGGGGATGGCGAAAGCGAAGATGGGGGAGGCATTCTTAAGAGTGCAAAAGATCGCTTTGACAAAGCACAGACCTAACATTATTTAAGACCGACTTTTCGTCGGTCTTTTTTGTTGAAATAAATTCGCTAAAACCACCCGTTAAACGGGTGGATACAGCGAATAACATATTTTTTATAAAAAGTCGCACATTTTGTGTGGCTTTTTCTTCTTTTTATGAAAAAGTGGTATTAATACAATATAGACCATATAAAAAAGGAGGCAACAGCCGTGATTGTGACTAAAAACTATAAGTTTAGAGTATACCCAACAGAACAGCAGATAGATTTGTTGTTTAAGACTGCCGGCTGTTGTCGCCTTGTATGGAATATGTTTCTTAATCAGCACGAAGAGGACTATAAAATTAACGGTAAATCATTATGCCAATATGATGCCGTCAAATTGTTGAGTCCTCTTAAAAAATGTGAAGATTATAGCTTTTTAAATGCGGTAGATTATTCTGCTTTGCGTATTACTGTGGAGAATTTATATAAGGCTTATAATAAATTCTTTAAGAAAAAAGGTGGCAAACCGCATTTTAAAAGCAAAAAGAACGAATATGTCCAGTCGTACACAACGCAAATGGTTAACAATAACATCAAAATTGGTAAGAACTATATTATTTTACCTAAAATGGGTAAGGTTAAAGCCAAATTGCATACATTTGCGTGTGGTGCGATAAAAAGAGCTACATTTAAAAGAACAAAGAGCGACAAGTATTTTATCACCGTCACTTGTGAAACTGAAGTTCAATCTAAATTGGTCAATGAAAACCAAGTTGGTATTGATTTAGGACTTAAGAATTTTATAACAACAAGTGAAGGTGATAAATACAACCTTACTATTCCACGCACGCTTGAAAAGAAATTGATCCGTGAACAAAAAAGATTGTCTCGTAAAAAGCACGGTTCTGAAAACTACAAGAGACAGCAAATCAAGCTTGCGAGAATGTATGAACGTATTGCTAACACAAGAAAGTATCAACAAGATAAACTTTCTGCTCTTTTAATCAACAAATATGGGACCATATGTGTTGAAGACCTTAACGTAAAGAATATGGTTAGAAATCATAATCTTGCTAAAAGCATATCTGATGCTTCTTGGTCCCAATTTGTTGAAATGCTTAAATACAAAGCAGAATGGTATGAAAGAAAATTTGTTAAAGTTGATACCTTTTATCCGTCCTCACAGTTATGTCATTGTTGCGGTTATCAAAACCGAGCAGCAAAGACATTGACTGTCAGAGATTGGGTTTGTCCTGAGTGTCATACTCATCATGACAGAGACACAAACGCAGCAATGAACATTTTAAGCGAAGGGCTTAAAATATTGTCTGCATAATTAATAAAATACGGTACCGTGAGACACACGGAAACCTATACGCTCATGGAGAGAGTGTAAGACATGAATATTAAATGACTTGTGCGTTAAATATTTATGCGGTTCTCGTAGAAGTGGGAAAAGTTCTTAAACAAAGCAGTCGGGCTTCCAGCCACAAGACTGCGTTGATCTAAGAAGCCACCCGTTTTACGGGTGGAGTGTCACTGTGTTTTATGATGTTGGACGAGGAGAGCGTGATACATCAGAAAGGACTTGTATTATGGCTAAAAAATACAATGGCGAATTATTCGCTGCAGCAAGCTTCATTATGAATGCGTATTCGGACACAACCAAACAGGTTGCTGCAGAGTATGGTGTCACAACATGCGAGTTGGATATCTTATCTTGCCTAATGCAGCAAGGTAAGCCTTTGTCGGTTAAGCACATTAGTGAGAGTGTTCACTATTCGAAGGGTATGATCAGCCGCAATGTAGAAAACCTAAGAGTAAAAGGTTTGGTGAGCGTGGAACGCAATGTAATGGACCGGCGCGCAGTTTGCGTTGCACTGACTGAAAAGGCAAACAATGTTGCCAAGGCTGCTATCAAAGCTACAAATAATTTCTCTCACACGCTTTTTGTCGGAATCGACGAAGGAGAAAAAGATGCGCTGATGTCTGTGTTGCAGAAGATGGTTGTCAATTTAGAGACAGAAGAGAAATAACAGAGAATATACAGAGACCACCGAGAAATCGGTGGTTTCTGTTTTTAACTTGTGCTAACGATTATAGCAATTAGTGAGTATAAAAGCCCAGATTTTTTTGCGCATTTTTCTGATTTTTTCTTGACATTCGTTTTACATTGTATTATTATAAAACGGAAAGAAAAGAGAAAGGTGATAATTTAGCAATTAACTGTCCTTTTCGGGGCGGTTTGTTCATTTTCACGAAGATTTTGGAGGTGATAAATACATTATAACTAAATATCCTTGACATAATGTTTAATGTAGGATACAATTCTAATATATAGTTCTGCTATATAAATTGTATTTCTGTTAAATATCAAAGAGTCTACATGATACATTTGTTTTAAGTGTACGTGTGGGCTCTTTGTTGTTTATAATAAATCTCAAATTAATTATGAAAGGATGAAAACTTAATGAAAAAGCATTTAACACGTTTCGGTTCACTTTTTCTTGCGCTGCTGATGATTATTACATCATCTGTGGTTGCATATGCAAGTGAACCGACACAATTGAACGAACAAAACACTGTAGTAGACTTCCCGAATGGTCGAGAGATCTACAATGGCAAAACGCATTGTCCTGATGTAAAGGTTGCATATGTCGATGGTGAAACGAAGACGGAACTTCAGAAGGATAAGGATTTTACGGTTGTATATCCTGAAACTGCTACCAATGTCGGTCAATACAGTCTAAAGATCCAGTTTACTGGTGATTATGCTGGAGAGATTGAAAAGACATATATGGTAAATAAGGCTGATGGATTTGCAGTCAGTGATATCCGTTTTGACGGGAAAGCACACAGTAATTATTTGTCCTATGCTTATACCGGAAGTGCGATCAAACCGAATGTAACAGTGTATTCCGCCGATCTTGGTTCCTATCTTGTAAACGGTAAAGATTATACTGTGTCCTATTCCGACAATCTCAATGTTGGCAAGGGTCAGGTCACTATTCGTTTTCAGGGGAATTATCTGGGTTCTTACGGCAAAGAGTTCGACATTAAAAAGGCTTCTGCTTCTAAGTACTCTGTAGCCCTTTCTAAGACCTCTTTTGTGTACAACGGCAAGACTCAAAAGCCGTCTGTTACTGTCAAGAATTCTAAGGGCAAGGTGTTAAAGAACGGTAGAGATTACACGGTATCTGTTCCGAATGCAAAGAACATTGGCAAGTATACCGCCAAGGTTACTTTCAAGGGCAATTACTCCGGTTCTATCTCCAAGTCTTTTGCAATTGTTCCGAAGGGTACGGCCATTAAGAAAGTCTCCGCTTCTATGCAGGGCTTCGGTGTAACGTGGAAGAAGCAGACGAAAAAGACAACCGGCTATCAGGTTCAGTACAGTACAGACAAAGCATTTAAGAAAAATGTAAAGACTGTAACTGTTAAGGGCAACAAGAATGTCAAGAAGTCTTTTTCTAAGCTTGGTAATTACAAAACCTATTATGTGCGATCCAGAGTGTACAGCACGGTAAAGCAGGGTGGCAAGAAGGTTAATCTGTATTCCGGTTGGTGCCAGGCTAAGTCCGTAAAGACCAAGGGCGTTCCGGCTGTCAAGTTGAATTCTGTTAAGTCTGGTGAGTATGCATTTACTGCCAACTACAATAGAAACAGCGGTGTAACCGGCTACCAGGTTCAGTATAGCACAGCTTCCAACTTCAAGGGTGCTAAGACAATCACTAAGAAGAACACCAAGACTAAGGCGAAGACTTATTCTACTACTGTAAAGAACCTTTCCGGTGCTAAGAAGTACTATGTACGTGTTCGCACTTACAAGACCGTAAAAGTTGGCAAGAAAAAGGTGACTTATTATTCTAATTGGTCCACAGTAAAGGCTGTGACTACCAAGAAGGTAACACCTGCTGCCGCTCCTACTGGTTTTAAGCTGTCCGCGCCTAAGTATAAAAAGTTGAAGGGTTCTTGGAACAAAGTTTCTGGTGCTTCTGGGTATCAGTTACAGTATAATCGTGACGATGGTTATACTGGAACTGCTAAACAAAAAGAGAACACATTGCGTTGTATGAATAATTTTGCAAAAAATCCTGAGAAAAACAACGCATATGTCGGTATTGTCACAACATCCAATTTGTCTGCTACAGCAAGTTCTTTAAAGGGTGGTAAAGAATATACTGCCCGTGTTCGTTCTTACAAAACTGTTAATGGAAAACGCGTATGTGTGAAACGTTCTGCTATAAGTCACAATTGTGATGAAAATGCAGGGGATTGATTTTTTAATGTTGCCGATAGTTGGCTTTTGTTATTCGATTTTCAAGGGCTTTATTTTTTTTACACAGATAGTACAATAATAAGCTTTGAATTATACCATTAAAAAATTAACCTAACTGTTGTTGTGAGTCTGGGAATGAGAAGGTTATGGTCCTTCGAAACCGACCGCTAATACTGCTGATAGCGATTTGTTCTTGCAGAAACAAATGGTTATAAGCCAGCAAAAGTCGCATGAAGTTTGCCGTCGCACAAGAAATGTGCACGAAAGGCCCGTTGGGCTGCAGAGGATAGTGCGGGCGTCTATAAAATAGATATGGTTAGAATGTGCGCTGAGCGCACTGACGAATACTCGAATGTACGGGCCAATATTTCCGCCTGTAGAAATGCAGGAGCTGCTACGCAGCGTCAATCGAGGATGGGTAGCGATGTACACAGTGACAATCCTCGGTCAGCCAAAAATGACCGTTCTTTTGAATGATTGACTGGCTCATAGAGTAGACCTAAGTCTATATGCAAAGATAATAACAACGGAACGTATAGAAAGGTATCCACTGAAATGTGAACCCACTGCAATGGGGATGTTCAGGAACCGTTGGGGAAACAAGTTGCCAAAACTTGAAGAAAGACGGTTTGGGATATATCTGAGTAGGGGCATGGTACCAATGAAGCGGTGATAATAAACCGTGGAGGGACGGCCCTAAGTCAAACAGATTCATTTTATCAAAAAAAATATAAAACATAAATCTTGTTTCACTTGAATTAAATGTTTGATGGAACGCCGTGTGCGGTGAAAGTCGCACGCACGGTGTGGGGCGGGGGAAAGCCTGGAGATGATATCAAAGGGCTACCTATCGTCATATTCAGCTTGGACCGATATTCAGATGGTGAAGGTTTTGGAAGATACTTCAGAAGTATTGAATGACTCACAAAAGCAGTGGGTCGTTAACGTGTTGAAGCGATCCGATGCGGTTGCTAAACAACATGGTTATAAAAAGACCATTACGGTCAGAGAAATTAAAGAAGGAACCTCCGAGTACAAAAGTGCTGTTAAATATAACAAGTATACAACAATGAGTTCGGATCCGAAATCCCTGAGATACTATAAGGATGGGTTTGAGGAAAACTGGTTAGGTATGGATTGGGAAGATGAAAATTGCTTGAATTGGAAAGTATGCAGCCAAAATAAGTCTCGGATTTCCTACTGTTGGACTGTAGAAAACGGTTGTTCTGTACTGTGCTTGGTTTTTGATTAATTTCTTTCTTTTGTCTCTTTAATTTTTTGATAGGCCCTCCTCTTGGAGGGTCTTTTTTGTTTGCTTTAAATCATTATGTAAGAGTTGTTAATATATGTTGATTTAGTGCGAGCCCCACTATGTTGTTTTAACGATAACATTGTATATGAATTGTATATAAATTGTATAATTTTTACAATAAGTCATTGACAAATATTATCATTGATTGTATGCTGTAAGTGAAATGTGTTACAAATACAAACATTTAGGAAGGATGGTGATAACTTATGCACAAGTACCGCGAATTTGCACAGTGTTCATTTGATGGTAAAACAAAAACATGTGATTTATAATGCGATTTATCAAGACTTTAAATCACTAAACGGATAAATGCTGTGTAATGTATGTTATGAGAAAGGTTTCTGTAGAACGTTAAATTGAATTTTAAAGAAAGGAACAAATTATGAGAAAAGCACTGTGCGTCGGAATTGATAACTATGAACACGTGCCAAATCTTAGCGGTTGTGTAAACGATGCGAATGCTGTTGGAACAGTATTGGAAAGAAACGCAGATGGCACAATGAATTTTGGAGTGAAAAAAATGTGTGCCACCAGTAAAGACTCGCTTATCTCTAGATCACAGCTTAAAGCGGCTGTTGAAGAGTTATTTAAAAGTGAAACAGAGGTGTCGTTGTTCTACTTTGCTGGGCATGGGTCCTTTGATTCGGTTGGTGGATATTTATGTACAAGTGAAGTGATAGACGTTGGGGATGGGTTCCCGTTAAATGATGTGATGAATATTGCTGCTGCTTCTAAAGCACAAAATAAGATCATTATTTTAGATAGTTGTTGCAGTGGATCGATAGCAAGTTATGCAGCAACGCCCGATCGCTCTGTAATATATGACGGCACGGTAGTGCTAGCTGCGTGTGAGGCTCATGATGTTGCATCTGAGAATAACGGCTCTGGGGTTTTCACTTCGTTGTTAGTTGAAGCATTAATGGGTGGCGCGATGAATTTGCTTGGCGATGTGTCTCCTGGTAGTCTATACGCCTACATAGATAGATCGCTTGGTCCGTGGGAGCAGCGCCCAGTATTTAAAGCGAACATTAAGAACTTTGTTTCTTTGAGAAAAAATAACCCTCCGATTTCTATCGAAGATCTTCGACGCATTACCGAGCTTTTTGACGAGCCTAGTGCTGAGTTTAAACTGGATCCAACATATGAACCAGATAAACATGAAGCCGACACAAAAGAAGTCAATAAAGAGCATGAATCAATTTTTGCTGTTTTGCAACATTATGTTAAATTGAATTTAGTGGTTCCAGTCGGCGAAAAGCATATGTATTACGCTGCAATTTACCGTAAATCCTGTAAGCTTACGGCGCTTGGGCAGCATTATTGGATGCTCGCCAAGAAAAATATTATTTAAAAGAGGAGATGTATATAATGGTAATTCAACAAAACAAAATTAAAGTATTCATTCCACACAGATGGAGCTATGAAGACTACGCGAAAATTTATGAATTGCTTGACAGAACAAAATACGAAATATCTGACAAGTCAGTTCCAGAGACCGCTCCGCTTGATTTCATTGACAAGAGATACAATGTTGACCCGCAGATTCAACGGCGGATCAAACGTGCTGATGTGGTTGTTTGCTCCAACAGACCTGCGAACAACAATGGAATGTCAATAGATGAAATTAAGTTTGCCGTTGATAATCATAAACCGATAGTTGCCATCCGAATTACCGATAGCAATAGTTCATATATAAGTGAATTTGGCATTCAGGTAATTGCTTGTCGTAAAGATTCTCTGGAGTCTTGGATTAATGAGAATGTAAAATAGTGCAGTTGTTATCAGTCAAAAACTCTTCGGCCTTCCAAAAGGAGGGCCGTTTTTATTCATAGAGACGTAAAAAACTATGTTATACTTTTAGTAAGTGGCTCTGATTCGCAAAAAAATGATTTAAAACGACTTTGACGGTAATATCGAAAATCTGTATAATAATGTCAACAGACCCCACCACGCCTCTGATTATTCATACGCAACCCGGTGTGACTTTTTTATTGCTTTTGCAGAATTGAAACAGAATAGGCTGCAGTTTTAACAGCTGGAGAGCACAACGGTGCTAAAAAATTATATGTAGTTGACAAAAAATGCAATATTAAAAGTGCAGGAAGTGATTTCTGCGATGTTTGAGCATCTAAAGTTGTAGACAAGAAGAAGTCGGTAAAAGTTCTTCATCATGTTGAGTGTCAGAAATGGCACTCGTGGCTGATGGGCAGCATCGTAACTCATGACAAAGAAACTCCGGATAGGATATGCGGAGTAATAGCCAGTGATGGCGTAGTTGTTGGCGCTTTCACTGTTTTTTTGCACTTTTGTTTCAATGAGCCTTGTCTTTATTTTCTGTTTGGTGTATAATTATATTAATAGGGGTATGCGTTTGCGGACTCATACCTGAGGGGGTTGGAGCAATTCGACTCCCTTTATATTTATCGATTGTCACAACTTGGTGCAGAACAACAGGAGAATGGTTTTAAAAAACATCACTTAGTACAAAGAAGTCTTTCTCCGGAGTGAAAAGGACATTAGAACTTTTTTCAAAGAAAAGGAACCCTGGACGGGTTCCTTTTTATTTTTTTGCTTGTGTGGTATTAATATTTTGAAGAAGAAATACAAAATGGAGGTCGCGAATAATAGTATGAGCTTCACTGATAATTCGAGTGTTGTTTTAACAACGGACTTAAAAAAGCGCAAAGAAATGCTAAAGAAAATTGCGAAAACAAATAAAAAATGGAACATATATATGACCATCGCGTTTTTGTTATTTATTTGTTCAATCGCAATACTGTTATCGACTGCCTTATTATTAATAAAGCATCCAACTACACCAATTGGTATATTTGTTTTTATTTGTATTGGAATAATCTTTGCTATAATACCATTTTTTATTGCTGTTTCAATTAATAATTCCAGTAAATATAATTGTGCATTGCCTTATAGTAGTATGGCAAATGAAAAACTATCAATTTGTGATGATAGATTAGAATTTATTTATTGGAATGTTAGTAAAGACAATCGTGGAGCATATAGCAAGCACGAAAAGTATCGTGATGAAAACAAGTTTGTATATTCCATATATAGAAATGATATCAAGAAAATCGTTTTTGAGGATGAAACATGCATAATAAAAGGAAAAGGTAAAATTAAACTGCCCTTTTATTTAGAAGATGATTTTTTTAACCCTGAAGACAAATTTGAAACAGTGGATAGTTTTGAATTCTTGCAGTGTTTTAATGAAACTAATATTAAAGATGTAATAGAAAGGTGGAAAAACAATGGATAATAAAAAGATGGAAGCTTTAGAATACCTCAATCAAGCAAGATATTTTGTGGGTGCAGAACAGTATGAGAATGGTTTGGAGAGCATCAATTAGTATAAATCTGAAAAACGCGGATGTATAGCGAAAGCATAATTCAAGTCCTGTATAGTGACGTGGTGGACAATAAACAAATCAATTTTTTGCATTTCCTGGCAGAGCGGAAGTATGTGTTTTCGATGGGGATCTGTAGAATCTTGTAATATAACTATGAGAGGTAAGAAAATGAACGATAACTACTCAAAGAAAAGGCCGAGCGTGCCTAACCCTGATGTCGGCCATTTGGTGAGATGTACCGGCCCAATTCTTTCTGATAAGAATTATATTAAGCGTCTTAATCAGATTAGCGAAGAGGAACGTAAGCGATCAATTTCAGCAGATTACGCGCGCAATATTCGATTTTATTAAACAAATTATTGTTGGAGGAGGTGCGTTCATGGGGCCATTTGATATTTAATAGGAATCTCTGCTTAACAAGTGTTATTGGCACTGAAGTTGTTAAATCGATATTTTGTTGTTATCTGAACATGACGCGAAAATGGGAGTTCCGTTAGGAACTCCCATTTCTTAATGAATATTGATGTATGTACATCTAAGACTTGATTTCTAATCTGGTCTTTATGTACGATGCACAAACAAACCCACATTAATAGATATTACATTATATATCAAATGCTCTGAGATTTCAATAGAATTTTAAAATTAATGGTATCATTTTATATTTGAAGGCCAAAAATATAAAAAATACAAATAATTTTAGTTTTTTATATTGACAAAATCTATTTACTCATATATTATTAGTGAAACTGAGAAGTGAAAAATGGGCACTGCTTTGCAGGCTTGCCGAACAAAGAATTACATGATTCTTTAGAGCAAGCGCATTGTAGCAAAAGGTCGGTAGTAAAGAGGAGAAAATGATGATAAAAACCATAAGTATTGATGTCAGCGGCGAAACAAACTTTGACTTTTTGCAGGACGACGAGATAATCGACGACCAAATTATACGTTCGTTTTTTACTGATGAAGTGATGTGCCAGATGCGCAAACAGGTTAAGTTAATGGATAAAACAGACCTGATTGTTATGGAATACCCATATTATGATCGCGAATATTTGAGTTGTGTTTATAAGCATGGTATGAAATATGCCAATATTGACAAGCGCTGTCTCCGTGTTATGTTCTTTTCAAAACATGAATCAGTTTCAATAGGAGTACTTTCTTTTCCCGATGATTATAAATTCCTTGGATTTTGCACGTTATTCCCAGTAAACTCGCCTTATAGGCTCGGAAGAGTGTCGATAGATCCGTCTGTTTTACTAAATGATAAATATTCTGTGATATCGTATCCGGGCAAAATTCATCACTTGGGGTATGAACTAACGTTAGATGCTTTCCCGTGTATAAAACAACTTCCATATGGTTTGTGTTGTGGACACGATTCTCTTTGGGGAATCTTGAATTATTTCCCAAAATTTCATGATTATGCAGCTACACGATTCGCAGAAGTCCTGGATGATCCTGAAAACACGTTATCTGCAGCAGATGGAATAAGTGGAAAACAGATGTCTGCAGTGCTTACACGTGCCGGCTATTTACCTGTTTTGAGGTGGATGGCTTCTGGTTGCTATTCTTATTTCGACTTGATTGAAGAATTGTCTACTTACGTCCAATCTAGAATTCCTGTAATACTTCTTACTAATGATGGGGAGCTTAATCATGCTGTCTTGTGTGTTGGTTACAAAACGGAGAAAACAATCAGTTTAATGCGGGAGTATACCCCATGGTGCCTTCCTTGTCAAGAAATATTTGTGGACGGAAAACCGGTTTTGGGTGCATTTACATCAGCACTGTTGAACACATTGGTTGTTTTGGATGATTCAGAGTTCGCATACAGTGAATTAAGCATTTCTGCTTTAAATAACGTAAATAAAAACAACTCTTATGGAAAAATCTGTGGGTTTGTGGCTCCGTTATATTCAAAAATGAAGCTGAATTATGTGTCTGCAAAACAATTTGCCTTGTGTTATTTGCGCGAAGAAAATGCTAATATTGAATTCTTTAACCAGGACTGTGAAATAATCGATATATCGATTGTGATCGTCTCTAGTAACACGTATAAAGAATTTGTACGAAAAAACCTAGATACATACCCGTATGCCGACTGTGTTCTTGCCATGGAATTGCCAAAGTTGGTTTGGCTTATCCAAATTTCAGATGAGTATTTAGGAAACAAGGGGATGTCTAGTGGCGTAATGTTACTCGATACAACAGCTTTCAAGGCAGAACGAGATGTCTATCTCGCACTACTTGGTCAAAAGAACGCTATATTCAAAGATAACGGTGTTCCGGTATGTCCTGATAAGGCGGCTGCAAGGCCAGTGATTTATCCCAAATTTCAATAAATGCAATCTTGATCTATCTTAATGGAGGCATTATGATGCAAGAAGACAAAAGTAAAATTTACCAAAATAGATTACGAAATATCCAAAGTGAAAATGCTAGGTGCGAGCAAAGTTCAAGAATTGCTATGCAAATGCAATTTAGCGGCTATACACCGGTGTGCGATAATACATCTGATTGTGATATTCAGAATTTTATAGAGTCTGTCTATAATGATTTAGTGAATAAAAGTAAAAGTGATGACAAACAAAAGAAACAAATAGAAGCTAATGTAGACGTAATAAAATCTGCACTAAAAGATGCGATTTCTGTTTCTCAGCCAGCTACAGGAGAATCTCTATATGCTAGAACGTATGTTGTTGGAGATGGTTTGATTCACACCGATAAAAATGTAGTTTGGTTTTGTTTGTCTGCATTTTCACGAGCTGTGGTACTAACCCTTGCTCAACAGGACGCTCAAAATGATGATATAAGAACAGTCTTGAATATTGCGGCTTTTGTTGTGAGTATTGCACTGATGTTGTATGAAAATTGTGTGTGCACAAATCTTGATAAAGATGGTCATGAGCTGTTAAGATGGATAATTGGTCGTAGCCGTACTCAGCCATCATTCTCAATGGATGAAGCAGTAGAAAAAATTAAACAACTTTATGACGGCAGTGAAGAAACAATGGAAGAAAAGGCAAAGAAAATTACTAAAAAATGGCTTAATGAATTTCTAGGCTTTGGTATAATTGAAAACGTGGGGCAATCCGAGTTTCGATTATGTGATGTCGTGACAATTCATTTACAAAAAAAGAGTAGCTGATTTTTTCTTTACAATTATAATGTATCTGGTGTAATTATGGTAAATAAAAAGAGAGTATATACTGATCAAAAAATCAAATTGTCACCTCGGAAAGGTGAAAGAAATATCTTATCAACAGAAGGGTATAAAGAACGGCTTATGTTTGAAAAGAGAAGGTCGGCATCAATTTCCGCGGTTGAAAAGTGCATTGCAGAGATGCGCTTTTATTAAGTATTAGGATTGTTTGAATGCGTGTTTCTTAATTAGCACTGAGTTGCATATGTAGAATCAACGCTATTTTAAGTAACTTGCAGCGCAAGCATTATGCTTGCGCTGTTTTCCTTTTTGTGGAGAGTATGTTATAATTTTACATATATGATTTTTTTGAAAGGAGCACCAAGGGGTGTTCCTTTTCTTTTTTCATATTCAATCTATTTTTATCCGTAAGGGGGAGGTCAAATGAAAAAAACTATTCCAAAAAGAATTTTATCTGTGTTTTTGGCATTGCTAATGTTCTTTACGACATTTCCGGTCGGAGCCATTCAGGCATTTGCCAACGTAGCATCTGGGCAGATTACCATTTCAAATGGTAAGAAATACAAAGTTGCCTGGAATTACAACTATGGTAAAAATGAGAATGGTAAAATTCGCATTCCGGAATACAGTAGAGAAATTGCCGGGAACAAAGCCGGTGCCGGTACGACTAATCTTCTGAGAAAGTATGTATCGTCAGATTTGTCCGGCAGTGAAAAGAATGCTGGCAAAGATGAAGTGCCGATTTTCCGTCTTTCCAGATCTTATGGTTATACCAGTGATGAAAGCGGAGCCAGTGCGGTAACAGCCATCACTCTTAATGAACATGATCTTAAGGCATTCATTAATGCTGCAAAAAGTGATGGCGTGAAGATTCCTGATCGACGTGCTTCTAAGATCTACTACGTCCTCGTTAACGGCTTTAAACAATTCACCACTAGCTCAGGCGATCAGTTTTACCGTGAGCAGCTGTATTTTATTGCTACACAGTGTATTCTGTGGGAACTGGATGAGGGCAAGCGTGTTGGCTTCGGCAATGATACGAAGTGGACGGATGTGCGTTCTAAATCGTATAAGGCCAATGCAAAGAATAAAGAGCGCAGTCAGGATATCGTGGGGTCCTATAGCAAGAGCATTGACGCTTCTTATCGTTATTATTGGCATGACTTCTATTACACTGTAAAGAATAAGTATTTCAATAGTGTGAAAGATTGTCCTGATTACTATAACGAGATTTTGGAAGCTGCTGAGATGCAGATGAATGGGCAGCAGTTCCAATATAAGAGTGGAAGTCAATGGCGTAACTTCAGCGATTTGGGTAGTAATGATTATACGCAGATGGCTTGGAATGACAGCAAAAAGCGTTATGAATCTACTTACTATGTTTCCAAGAAGTTTTTGGGTACTGAGTACGGCAAGTATGATCCAAATAAGATTGTGCTTCCTATTCGAAACAGTGATGGCTCGGTATTCACCACCACGTTTACAGGTGATGTTAAAGTCTATTCTCAGGCTACTACGCAGTCTAAGGTGATTTGTAATGTGGATAGCGCTATGCGTAGTAAAATGGTTACGTCGAAGGGCAGTAATAAACGAGGGCTGACTGTGCTTGGCAAAACCAGAAATGGAAAATTCTATTGTGTTTATTTTGGAGACGTAAATTCGACGACTGCTTCCTATTACGGTTATGTCCCTGTAAGTTCCGCTAAGCTGAAAACAAAACCTGCAGAACCGTTTATGAAGGTAGAAGTGAGCGGTAATAAGCTGACATTCTACACATCCCGCCGGTCAAATGTGTCTGTCAATTTGGCTTGGCATATGAATGCACCTGATATTTATAACAAAGCAACGTATTTTCAGGGCAAAGATAAAACTGCCGGTGTTAAGGGCTACATCTGTGGTGGTCGTTATAATACCGTGCGTGTGCTGTTTAATCTAAAGACCGTGGCACATAAGGCTTATTTAAAATGTTCTCTCGATGGAGCAAACTTAAAGACGATTACTGTGGCACATGGAGAGACAGTTTCCGGAAGCTACTTCAATGACCAAGAAAAGACGCATCCTCAAAAGCACAACAACTACAAATACACTTACAGCTATAAACATTGGAGTGCGTCAAAGAATGGCTCAAAAATGACCAATCCGGCGCCAAGTCAGAAAAAGATTTATGGCGATACCACATTCTGGATGTGTCTGGATAAGAAAGAGAACGCAAAGGGCAGAGCTGTTTATTACTGCGGTTTGTGCGGAGCACAACTGTATGATACTTCAACCAGTAAAAATGACAGAGAGCATTATGCCGGAGAAAAGTACACTATCCCCACTGGTTCAAAACATGTGTGCTCTGTCAACGGTGGAAAGATTACATACAATGGCAAGACCATTGATGTTGGAGATTATTCGATCACATTCCAAGGCTGGGGTCAAGACAGCAACGCAAATGCTAAGTTGGCTACCGGTACATTAAACGATAGTTTGAGCGTGTTGAGCAACCATAAGGCAGGTTCTCAAACAACTGTGCCAAGCAGCACGCAAAAGTATTATGCAAAGTACGCCCTCAAGCTGACAAACGAGAATAAAGTTTTATTTAAGTGTTCTATCGATGAAAATGAAATTGCGTTGCTGCGTGGTGCACCAGGCTCTACACAGGGTCCTGTACCTGCAGGCGAGTCTCATAACGACTCCAGTAATTTAAGTAATTTGCAATATAAAGGTCATCCGCTGAGTGATTATAAAATTACATTCAGCTATTGGGGAACAAATCCTGATTATACGGTGAATGATAAGTCGGATGATGCTTCATTGACTGTCGGCAATAACATTGCGATGCCAAATGCTAAAGTGACAGTGTATTATGCGAAGTACATATTCACGCTGCAGTCTACGGTAAACTTTGTTTGTGCACTGTGCGGCGAAACAATCAGTTCAACAACTGCTAACGTTGGGCAGACGATAAATGCGCCTTCAGTAAATGGGCATAATTGTACGGGTATAGCTGCAATTGCCGGGCTGAACGGTGATTTGGAAGATTTGAACAGAACATTCAAGGGCTGGGGCGCTACGGCAGATAACTATGACTATGCTAAAGATCAGGTAACGACGATCAAGACGCCTGCTGAAGGTGAAGTAACCTATTATGCGCAGTGGCAGCTGCAAAACAATATTTCAGTAGCCGGTTCTTTGTCCGGAATTGATGATTTGCTAAATGCCATCAATTATTATGAGTCCAATTATAAAGATGTAACAATTGATCCAAGTGATGATCAGGCGGTGGCAGCTGCGGCTGATGCAAAAGAAGCTGCAGAGGAAGCGCAAAAGAAAATCTCCAAATGGGTAAGCGTATCAGATAACTGGACGCTTCAAGAGGGGAGCAACAAGGCGATTAAGCCTTCCGGGCAGGCCGGAGCTTCAACTGACTACGAAAATTCTGTGGAAACAGATATGTATGTAACGGACAATAACTCATTGGGCAAGGTGGTTACGGTTTCTATTCCAAAATCAACCGGCTTGAAGATTGTGAGCATTGTTGTAGACGATGGTGCAGTAAACAAAGACGGCAGCCCTGTTGGTTCCAGAACACTTTATCCACAAAACAGTGAGCAGTTCTATAAAATGTCATTCAACACGAATGTTGCATCTTTAAAGGCTTCTGACATCCATGTTACATTTGCTCCGGTTAGTGATTCTAAAGTCATTCTGAACTATGTGGCATTGACAGACAGTTTTGATTACGATAGTTCTTCTATCTATGAAGACAACGCTATTGTGTCATCGAAGGTTCTGGATTGGGACGCAGCTAAAGCGTTTACATTTAAAGGCGGTTATTATGAAGATACCGTTGAACAGACGGACGCTGACGGCAATACAACAACGACTACAGAAAACGTTCCATATTTCAAAGAATCTGTAGAATATGGTGGAAGCACATGCGACTATGTGGGTGCTTATGGTTACATAGATGTGTTTGGTAACTACCAACATAAAGAAGTGGCAGGGGAGCCTGATTTTACTGTTGATGAAATGCACGGCACTCTGAATGTGTATCTGTATTATATGCCTAAGGGCGATGGTGAAGGCGGTATTGAGTACAATTTGTTTGCTCGCGGAGATGAAGCTGTTGAGGCTTTAAATCTGCTTAAAACCGGTTCTCAGCTGCTTTTGTATCGATCAAAATCACTTTCTTCACTGCCGGTAAATGCGGACGAATTGTTTAACAACATCAATGAAAAGTGTGGTTCAAAGTTCTCTGATTATTTGACGGCTCAAAATAACTACGCTTGGAAGTGCTCATGCGGTAGTATCGTAGAGAATGCTTCTATTTGTCCAGACTGCGGTAAGTCTATCGACAACCAGGGA
>OIYH01000040.1_pt1 | contig 109315 bp, 98 predicted proteins | sample 1587911 | NCBI WGS metagenome assembly OIYH01 (sample SAMN03283252) | human gut metagenome | biome: human-associated habitat; material: feces | host: Homo sapiens | place: USA | collected 2013
ATTTCTGTCACCATATGTACTTCCCGTCGCTCAAGTTGTTTGAGGTGTTGAAATTCATTCAATTCCTCATGTTATTTGAAAATCAATTTCTTGACACCTCATCCAATTTTGGAGCGCCATTTTTTTCATCAAAGAAAATGGTGGTGTCTATTTGGACAAATCATGACACTATACTGGATCAATGTGGAAATGCTTGGCGGTTTGATGTATCCAATGACAATCTTTGGCATAGAGTTTGAACTATGTCAGCAGGGACTTGCATTACTGGCGCTCATTCCTATCTGGCTATATCGTGGCAGGCAAGGTTATCATACAAAACCATTTCAGTATCTATGCTATGCATTCTATCCTGTGCATATGCTGCTTCTATACATGATTTTATATTTTGTGACGCGATAAGTATGAATAAGATTATGGTTATCTGTAACTTTTGTAAAAGCAGAAAACGGAATGACTGTATGTTTTATTCTTTTTTATAAATTGTAAAAAAAGAAGTCAGTAAGCTAATATTTCAATGAACTGCTATGAAGCAAAACTATTTTGTTCTACAATAATAAAGGAATGAAGGAGATTTAGTTTGAATAGTGAAGTAATAGAATTTTCTGGATTGCAGGAAGCAACATATATTTCATTCTGTGGAGTAAATGATGCAAATTTAAAAGTATTGTCTCAATGTTGCGGGAAGAGAATCTCATTCCGTGATGAGAAGCTGATGATCCAGGATTGTGATGAAGTCACAAAAATGAATATTGCGCGTGTGGCAGCTAAATTATTAGAAAAAGCGGAAAATGGAAAGAATATCAGTGAACAGGATGTGATCTATATTTATCGTTTAGTAACGAGAAATGAAGATATCAATCTTGAAGATATGAATCAGCATGTTGTTGGCAGAACACTTGCAGGAAAAGCAATTATGCCAAAAACAAAAGGGCAGCTTGCATTTGTAAAGGCAATGCAGGACAAACCAATTGTATTTGCGATTGGACCTGCAGGTACAGGAAAAACGTACTTAGCTGTCATTCAGGCAGTCACTGCTTTGAAAAAAGGAGATGTCAAACGTATTGTATTAACGCGCCCTGCAGTGGAGGCAGGTGAAAATCTTGGATTCCTTCCAGGAGATCTCAAAGAGAAAGTAGATCCATATTTAACACCCTTATATGATGCTTTACGAGTGTGTCTTGGAAATGAAAAGACAGAAGTATTGATTGAAAAAGGAACGATTGAAATTGCTCCGCTTGCTTATATGAGAGGTAGAACGTTAGATGATTGTTATGTCATTCTAGATGAGGCACAGAATACAACAACATCACAAATGAAAATGTTCCTGACACGTCTTGGGTTTAATTCCAAAATGATTATTACTGGTGATATTACGCAGATTGATCTTGAACATAAAATCAAGAGTGGTCTAGAAGAAGCAAGTGCTATCTTAAAAGGGATTGATGATATTGCGATTCTGCATTTATCCAGTGATGATGTTGTCAGACATCCACTTGTTCAAAAAATTATTGAACGTTACGAATCCATCAAAAAAGATTGAGAAATTTCTCAATCTTTTTTAGATAATATCTGGTTGAATCACTTTTGTCTGGCTTGTAACGGAAGATCTTGCAATATTGCAGCAGTGGTCCCCCATACGCTCCAAAGTACCTAGAATATCGCAATAGACACTCTCTGCGATTGGAGAGGTACATGTATGATTACTCATACGTACGAAATGTGCTTCTCTAGCATCATATTCTAATTTATCCATGACATCTTCCATTTCAATGAGTCTGCCATAGGCAACCTGATTTTTTGTAACAAAGATTTCAATTGTCAGATCAAACATTTCAATGAATTGCTGATACATGGCATTCATGTCTTTCATCGCTAAGTCTGAGAATATATGATCATCAGAGTAAACCATGTTATAGAACTCTCCAAGATTCATTGCAAGATCGCCAAGTCTTTCAAGGTTCTTTGTTGTATCAAGATAAAGACGGTTTTCTAAGATGTCTTGCTCTGTCAGGTTTGGCTGAACAGATAATTGAATGAGATATTCTGTAATCTTCTTGTCGAACTTATTGCACATTGCTTCATTTCTTTTCAGCATTTCAAGATCTTCTTCACTGCCTTTTTCATTCATGAAGATACGTGTCTGATTGACATCTTCTTTTACGACATCACTCATTTTCAAGATTGCCTGCTGTGCCTGAATTAAAGCAAAGGAAGGTAATACAGAAGCAACATTTGTATCTAATTCATCAATATCAATTTCCATAAGTTCTGGTTCTTTGCCAGGAACGATCTTTCTAACAATTGCGACAAGCTGTTTCACAAATGGAACAAAGATCAATGTAGTAACTGTTTTAAATATAATATTTGCCATCGCAATCTGCATCATAGGATTCAGGCTGCCAAAGACGGAAGAAATAAAACCTGTATACGGTACTAGACATGCCAGTCCAATCACACCACCAATCACATTCATGATCGTATGCATTGCTGCTGTTCTTTTTCCTGCGGTACTTCCACCAATAGAAGCAAGAATACCAGTCATTGTTGTTCCGATATTTGCACCTAGCATAAATGGAATCGATGCACCTAAAGAAACAGCTCCAGCATTGTATAATTTCTGAATCACACCAATTGTGGCTGCAGAAGACTGCAGTGCTGCTGTAATCAATATGCCAGCTAAGAATCCAAGCAGAGGATTACTTGCCATGCTTAATGCAAAACTTGTAAACTGTGGTAATTGTTTCAATTCTGCTAAGGCAGTACCCATTGCATCCATACCATAGAAAATTAATCCAAATCCAAGAATGACATTTCCATAGTACTTTGTCTTTTGTTTTCCACCAAAGCATATAAACAATGCTCCTAGGAAAACGATATACAATGCATATTTATCCAAGCTGATAGAAATCAAGAATGAAGTAATTGTCGTACCAATATTAGCACCAAGTACTACACCAGCAGCCTGATCTAATGACATCAGTCCAGCACGTACTAGACCAATGACAATTGCTGTGGTTGCAGATGATGACTGCAATAATATTGTAAGCAACACACCAATGATGATGCCCGAAAATGTACTCGAAGTATATTTGTCGATGTATTCTCTAAGCTTGTCTCCAGCGACAGCTTTTAGACCATCTCCCATAAAGGTTATGCCGAACATAAATAAGCCAAATCCGCCTAAGATCATGTTCCAGCTGATTGATCCTAAAGTCATATTCCCTCCTGACGATATGAAACATATTAATTTTACCAAAACTTTATTATCTTCCAACATAAAATTTACATTTTGTTGCAATTTCACAATGAACAATTTACATGTATAATATTTGCAAGAGGTAGCTTATATGGAAATTACATTGATCAATCGAACAAACCAGGATGTTAGTGTATATGCATCTTTGTTTCAGAAAATAGCAAAAAGCGCAGAAAAAATATTAGAATTACCAGAAGATTATGAATTATCTGTAACGTTTGTACGTTCTCAGACAATTCATAAAATCAATCGAGATTATAGAAATGTAGATCGTCCTACGGATGTGATTTCATTTGCCATTCGAGATGATGAAGATGATTTCATCAGTGAAGAGGAAAAAGATCTCGGTGATATTTTTATTAATATCAATTACTGCAAGAAGCAGGCAAAAGAATATGGTCATTCCTATGACAGAGAAATGGGATTCTTGTTTACACATGGAATGCTGCACTGTTTAGGCTATGATCATATGTGTGAAGAAGATGAAAAAGTAATGTTTGCTTTACAAGATCAGATCTTAGATCCGATTATTTCTAGAAAGTGAGTTGAAAACGTGAAGAGTGGATTTGTTGGATTAGCAGGAAGACCAAATGCGGGAAAAAGTACATTGATCAATGCTTTAGTTGGAGAAAAGGTGGCCATTGTATCTTCAAAGCCACAGACAACAAGAAGTGAGATCAGAGGTATTTTAACAAGAGAAGACTGTCAGATTATTTTTACAGATACACCAGGTATTCATAAACCGACACAACGTCTGGATGCAAGAATGAATAAAGAGGCATTTGATGTTATGCAGGGTGTTGATGTGATTTATCTGGTAGTAGATGGTTCTGTCCCTTTTGGTAAAGGGGATGAATTTGTTTTAGAAGCAGTGAAAAATGCAGGACTTCCTGTTTTTCTGATTCTAAATAAAATTGACAAGATGGATGATAGAGACATCATGAAGAATTTAGTATCCTGGCAAAAGCGATATGAATTTGCGGAATTCTTCCCAATGAGTGCGAAATATAATCGTTCCTTCCTTGATCTGATCAATACGACAAAGAAGTATTTGCCAGAGGGGGGATTGTTGTACCCTGAAGAAATTGTATCAGATGGTGCAGAAAACTTTAGAATTGCGGAAATGATCCGTGAAAAGATTTTAGACTTTACACGTGAAGAAATTCCGCACGCGGCAGCAGTCAAGATCGACAATAAAGAATTCAGAAAAGATGCCTGCTATATTCAGGCAACGATTCTTGTAGAAAAAGATTCTCAAAAACCAATTATGATTGGCAAGCAGGGAAAAATGCTGAAAAGAATAGGTGTTGAAGCAAGAAAAGATATTGAAAAGCTTCTTGGAAGAAAAGTTTATCTTGAATTGTTTGTTCGTGTAGAAGATGAATGGAGAAACCATGATCATCTCATCAGTGAGTATGGTTATGGCGGCGCAGGAAAAGATGAATGATGTTCTTCATGGATTCATTCTAAAACAAATTGATTATAAAGATGCGAGTGTGATTCTGACTTTTCTTTCAGAAGAATATGGAAAGATTTCACTTGTTGCCAGTGGTGTAAGAAAGGCATCCAGTAAAAATGCAGGCAGAGTCATCCCCTATACGAAAGCGCAATGTTTGATTGACTATCAAGATGGCAGAACGATGTACACATTAAAAAATGTATCCACCATCAAGACATATAAGAATATGCATATGGATCTGGAAAGATCGACAGCGTGTGCAATCATTGCAGAAATTGCAGATAAATATGTAATGAATGGCGAAGAAAGTGAATATTACAAGGACGTGTATGCATGTATTGATCAATGCTATGCCTGTATAGAAAATGGCGGGGATGTATTGACGATTCTCACATTGTTCTGCAGTGATATCATGAAATATTTTGGAATTGCGGCTGATGTGGATGAGTGTGTGCATTGTGGTACTAGGCTTGTTTCAGCTCTTTCCATTAAGGAAGGTGGCTTTCTTTGTAAAAGCTGTGCTTCACTGCTGAATGTTCCATGCACAGATTTATCAGATTTGAAAAGATTTCGTCTGTTAAGTAAAGCATCAATCAGAAATTATGATGTGATTATAAAATCATGTCATGTTTCTTACCGGGATTTGAAAACGTTTATAGAAATGATTACGGTTCATACAGGTATAAAAATTACATCTTTTGGCTTATTCGAAAGACTTTTTGCGATTGAATAAGCCTTTTATTAGTGCTATATTATTGTGGAATATGTGAAAATAGGGGAGGACTGTCACTATTATGGAAAAAACATTCGATAAAATCGTATCCCATGCTAAAACAACTGGTTTCGTATTTCAGGGTTCTGAAATTTATGGCGGCTTAAGTAATACATGGGATTTTGGTCCGTATGGCGTTGCACTAAAGGACAATATCAAAAAAGCCTGGCAGAAGAAGTTCATTCAGGAAGATCCTAACAATGTAGAAATTCAGGCTGCTATTTTAATGAATCCAAAGGTTTGGGAAGCAAGCGGACATTTAAAAGGTTTCTCAGATCCTTTAATGGATTGCAAACAGTGTAAGACTAGACATAGAGCTGATCAGTTGATTGAAAACTGGAGCGAAGGAAAAGTTAGCTGTGAAGGCTGGTCTAATGAAAAAATGGAACAGTTCATTCATGACAATAACATTCCATGTCCTGACTGCGGTGGACACGACTTTACACCAATTCGTCAGTTTAACTTAATGTTTAAAACATTCCAGGGTACTTTAGAAGATGCTAAAAATACAATCTACTTAAGACCTGAAACAGCACAGGGTATGTTTGTTCAGTTCAAGAATGTACAGCGTGCATATAGAAAGAAGCTTCCATTTGGAATTGGACAGATTGGCAAGTCATTCAGAAATGAAATCACTCCAGGTAACTTCATTTTCAGAACACGTGAATTTGAACAGATGGAAATGGAATTCTTCTGTGAACCTGGAACAGATATGAGAGAAGATGGAAGCGGCTGGTTCAGTTACTGGAGACAGTTCTGTATGGATTGGATCCTCTCTCTTGGTGGAAACAAGGAAAACCTTCGTTTCAGAGACCATGAAAAGGAAGAATTATCTTTCTATTCTAAGGGTACTACAGATATTGAATATAAATTCCCATGGGGCTGGGGAGAACTTTGGGGTATCGCAGATCGTACAAACTACGATTTGACGCAGCATCAGAATACTTCTGGAAAGGATCTTACATATCTTGATCCAACAACAAATGAAAAGTTCCTTCCATATGTTGTTGAACCAGCAGTAGGTGTTGAACGTTTATTCTTCATGTTCTTTACAGATGCGTATGATGAAGAAACATTAGAAAATGGCGATACAAGAATTGTAATGCATTTCCATCCAGTGCTTGCACCTATTAAGGCTGCTGTTCTTCCATTAAAGAAGAAGGCACATTCTGAAAAGGCACAGGAAATCTATAAATCCTTATCTTATGATTTCGCAGTTGCTTATGATGATGCTGGAAGTATTGGCAAGAGATATAGAAGAATGGATGAAGTTGGTACACCATACTGTATTACAGTTGATGATCAGACATTAGAAGACGGAACAGTCACAATTAGAAATCGTGACACAATGGAACAGGAAAGACTTTCTGTTGAAGAAGTAAGATCTAAGATCTTAGGCGAAATCCGTTTCTAAGGAAAGGATATTGATGGCGAGGATTGAACAAGAAGAAATTGATGCATTAAGAAATCAAGCAGATATTGTTAATGTGATTTCACATTACATTCCTGTTCAAAGAAGTGGAAAAGGATATAAAGCAATTTGTCCTTTTCATAATGACCATGATCCTTCTATGTCAATTTCGCCTGAAAGACAAATCTATAAATGCTTTGTTTGTGGAAATGGTGGAAATGTATTCACATTTGTTCAAAACTTTGAAAAAGTATCGTTTGTTGAGGCAGTTGAAAAAGTTGCCGAACTGACGGGATTCCACCTTTCTTCTAAACCGGCAGTCAGTAAAGTTGAAGTTGATCCTCATAAGAAAGCGTTGTATAACGTTTTAAATGAGACAATCAACTATACGATGTATCAATTAGATACAAGTGTTGCGCTTCACGCAAAAGAGTATCTTGAAAAAAGAGGCATTGATGCTGAAACAAGGAAAGAATTTCAGATTGGATATGATCCAGATCGTACTTCAGTGACAAAGTTTCTAAGAGCAAAAGGATTTGAAGAAAAAGATCTTGTTTCTTCAAATGTATCCAGAGTCAATGAAAATGGCTTGTTTGATGTATATGCAGAAAGAATCACGTTTCCAATTCATGATATGAATGGAAATCCAATTGGTTTTTCAGCGCGTACAATGAATCCAGACAATCCTAGCAAATACATCAATACAAACCAGACAGATATCTTTACGAAGGGTGATATTGTTTATAATCTGCATCGTGCCAAAAACGAAGCACGCAGAAATAAATGTATCTATCTATGTGAAGGTGTTACGGATGTTATTGCATTTTATAAGGCTGGAATAAAAAATGCGGTATGTACATTAGGAACCGCATGTACGCAGCATCAGTTATCATTGTTGAAAAGATGCAGTACAAAACTCATCTTTTGTTACGATGGTGACCATGCAGGTCAATCAGCTACCTATAAAGCATGTAAGCTTGCTTTGTCTTTAGGAGCACAGGTTGGAATTGTATTAAACAAGACGGGAAAAGATCCAGATGAAATCATACGAATGTATGGAAATGAAGGATTGGTCAATCTTGTAAAAACACCAATTACATGGGTTGAGTTTCTTTACAACTATCTAGTTGAAAATACAAATTTAAATAGTTATTCAGAAAAAAAAGAATTGATTCAAAAAGCAAAAGAAGATATTCAAACATTAACGGATTCCACAGATCGTTCTTATTTCATTGATAAAATTCAGGAAGTAACGAAACTGCATAGTGATTTTGATGTCAATGTACCTGTTACAAAGAATGTCACGCCTTCGATTCGTCTTGTTGTTCCAGATGGAACAAAAGATGCTGAAGAAATGATATTAAGCATGATGCTGAAATCCTATCAGGCAACACAGATATTTGAAAATGATCTTGGGTATTTAATTGAAGATACATATTCGAAGCTTGCATTAACGATATTAGATATTTCTCGCGAAAGAGGAAAATGTGATATTCAAGTGCTGATTGATGCATCAAGTGATCAAGCAGGCAGAGATCTGATTACAAAGCTTGTGACAAGAGATGACTATGATCAGGCATTTGACGAAGAAAAGATGAAAGGTGCTGTGCGTAAGATCAAAATGGCAGTATTGTCAATGCAGTCTGCACAACTCAAACAGCAGATCAATCACGCACTGAATGGAGAAAGTTTAAGCTTGTTAATCAATAAATATAACGAGTGTCTAAAAGAACAGAGGAGATTATTAAATGAAGAAAACCAAAACAGCAGCAATGAGTGAAAATGAAGAAGAAACAACACAGACAAAAAAGGCCTCTGTAAAGAAGACAGATGCTAAGAAAACGAAAAAAGAAGAAAAGAAGATCGAAGGTACAAAAGGCAAAGGCGGCAATTCTCAAGTAAAGACACTGGATGAATTGAAAGAAGATTATAAAAAGATTTATGCTGAAGAAGGAATAATTTATCAGAAAGATATCATGGCTTCATTAGAAAAGCTGGATATGAATGACGATGATCTTGATAGCCTGTGGGACTGGTTCAGAAATGAAAATATCGATATCTCTGAAGATGAAGATATCCAGGATGAAATGGAAGCAGATTTACTTGGTAATGATGCTGACGATGTTGATGATGACGATGATGAACATTCAAAGGCTGATGTAGATATTCGTACAATTGATCAGATTTCTCGTGCAGTAATGCATGGAAATACACAAGTTCAACTGAACGATCCAGTAAAAATGTATCTGAAGGAAATTGGTAGAGTTCCTCTATTAAAACCTGAAGATGAACCAGAAATCGCAAAGAGAATTGAAGAAGGCGATGAAGAAGCAAGAAATATCCTGATTACTTCTAACCTCAGACTTGTTGTATCTATTGCTAAAAAATATGTTGGTAGAGGCATGCTGTTTTTGGATTTGATCCAGGAAGGTAATATGGGTCTTGTAAAGGCAGTTGAAAAGTTTGACTATACGAAGGGATTTAAATTCTCTACATACGCAACATGGTGGATCAGACAGGCAATTACGCGTGCCATTGCTGATCAGGCACGTACAATTCGTATTCCTGTTCATATGGTTGAAACAATCAATAAATTAACACGTATCCAGCGTCAGTTAGTACAGGAATTAGGACGTGATCCTACAGCAGAAGAAATCGCTGCGAAGATGGATGGTATATCTGCAGAAAAGGTCAGAGAAATTCAGAAGATTGCCTTAGAGCCTGTTTCTTTGGAAACACCAATTGGTGAAGAAGATGATTCTCATTTAGGTGACTTCATTGAAGATAAGGATGCAATGAGTCCTGATCAGTATGCAAGTAATCAGTTGTTAAAAGATGAAATCAATGCAGTTCTTTCTGGTTTAACAGAAAGAGAAGAAAAAGTACTTCGTCTGCGTTTTGGTTTATACGATGGACGTACTAGAACACTGGAAGAAGTTGGTAAAGAATTTAACGTTACACGTGAACGTATTCGTCAGATCGAAGCAAAAGCTTTGCGTAAGTTAAAACATCCAACAAGAAGCAAGAGATTAAAGGATTTCTTTGATAAATAATGAAAAATACCCGTATTGAAACAATTGCGGATATGGTAAAAGAGGGCATGGTCGTAGCAGATATTGGTACAGACCATGCTCTCTTACCTATTCTGCTTGTACAAAATAACAAATCTAATAAAGTGTATGCTTGTGATATTGCGGAAGGACCTTTAGCTTCTGCAAAGGCAAATATTGAAAAGTATCACTATTCCTCTTTGATTCAAACGATTTTATCCAATGGGTTTGAACATGTTCCTGATGATAGTGAAGTTGCAGTAATAGCGGGAATGGGATATTTAACTGCGTGTGGTATTCTGGATGCGGCGATGCATCGCTTACCTTCTTTCAAGCAGATCATTCTAGAAATCAATCGCGATCCAGATGAAATGAGAAAATGGATTTCTTCTCACAATTTTACAATTGTTGAAGAAAGATATGTTCATGAAAGAAATCATGATTATGTCATTATGAGCTTTACATGTGAATATCATTCTTCCTATACAGAAGAAGAAATTCTGTTAGGACCTGTATTGATGCAGAAAAATGAAGATGATTATATTGCATACTGTCAAAAGCAATATGAAAAATATAAAACAATTCTTGAAAGATCTTCTGGAAGATCGGATGCTTCTATACAAAAAAAATTCCTTATCTTCAAGGAATTCTTAAAACAATGAAAAAAAGACTTCGATTGAAGCCTTTTTTTATGCAATTCATTAAGCGATTGAATTTACTGCCTTAGCGAGTCTAGACTTCTGACGAGCTACGTAGTTCTTCTTCTTAATAGAAGATACGATTGCCTTATCAAGAGCCTTGTTAGCAACGTTATATGCCTTAACAGCTTCTTCCTTGTTTCCTGCTTCTACAGCAACAAGAACCTTCTTAATAGCTGTCTTGAGTTCACTCTTCTGACCAGCTTTGGCATTCTGTCTCTTAAGGTTAGTCAATGCACGTTTCTTCTGTGACTTGATATTTGCCATGAGAACACCTCCATCCTTCTTTTAGCAGAAGTGATTATAACAAATCAAGTATAAAAATGCAATGAAATAGTTATCCGTTTACTGTATAATTATACGACAGTAGGAGGTACCTATGAACAAGACTAGAATTATATTTTTTGGAACGCCTGAATTTGCGGTCTCCATTTTACAGACATTAATAGATTTAAATTGTAATGTTGTTGCGTGTGTTTCCCAGCCAGATCGTCCTGTTGGAAGAAAACATGTGATCACACCAACACCAGTACATGCATTATGTATTGAACATAATATCCCATGTATTCAGCCAGAAAAACTTTCAAAAGAAGTTGATGCAGTATTTGCATATGAACCAGAACTCATTATTACATGTGCATATGGTCAGTTTGTGCCAGGTACGATTTTGAACTATCCAAAATATGGCTGTATTAACATTCATCCTTCTTTACTGCCAAAGTTTAGAGGTGGTGCACCAATTCATCATGCAATCATGGCATCTGAAACAAAGACAGGTGTTTCTTTGATGCAGATGATTCAAAAAATGGATGCAGGTAAAGTATATGCCCAGGTGGAACTTCCAATTGGGGAAGATGAAACACAACAGGAATTATCTGTTCGTTTAAACCATGCAGCATGTCAATTGCTAAAAGACAATCTGCAAGATTATATTGATGGAAAGCTTCCTGGTGTTGAACAAGACGAATCAAAAGTAACCATTGGCAATAACATCACAAAAGAAGAGGAAGAAGTACATTTCGCCTCTGAAGATATTCATAAGATCTACGACCATATTCGTGCCTTGATTGACTGGCCAATTGCATATGGTGTATTAGATGGAAAGCGTATTAAATTCCATAAAGTGCGTAAACAGGTTTGTGAAGTTACACAAAAAGCAGGAGAAGTTATTGGTTTTAAAGATCATGCACTCGAAGTTGCCTGTATTGGCGGTATCTTAAAGATTTATGAACTGCAGATGGAAGGAAAAAAGAAAATGGATGCAGATGCATTTAAAAATGGCTATGCAAGTGAAGTGAGAGGAAAGGTATTTGAATAAAGATGGATCAAAAACACATTCGAAATTTTTGTATTATTGCCCATATTGATCATGGCAAATCAACACTTGCTGACCGTATTCTTGAAATGACGGATACTGTTCAGCAGCGTGATATGAAATCACAGCTGCTTGATGATATGGATCTAGAAAGAGAAAGAGGAATTACAATCAAGCTCAATGCGGTACAGCTTTCCTATACCGCAAAAAATGGAGAAGAATATCTCTTTAATCTGATTGATACACCAGGTCACGTAGACTTTTCCTATGAAGTATCCAGATCTCTTGCTGCATGTGAAGGTGCAATCTTAGTGGTAGATGCAACACAAGGCGTGCAGGCACAGACACTTGCAAATACATATCTTGCTTTAGATAATGATCTTGAAATTATTCCTGTTATCAATAAAGTAGACATGAATAATGCACAGCCAGAAGTTACAAAAGAAGAAATTGAAAATATCATCGGTTTAGACTGCAGTGATGCACCATTGATTTCCGCAAGAAGCGGTCTCAATGTAGATCAGGTACTGGAACAGATTGTAGAAAAGATTCCTTGTCCAAGTGGAGATAAAGATGCACCTTTACAGGCTCTTGTATTTGATTCCTTCTATGATCCATATCGTGGTGTCATTGCTTTGGTTAGAATTCGTGAAGGTGAATTAAAAGTGGGTGATAAGATCCGCTTTATGGAAACAGGAGCAGAATATGAAGTTCTAGAAGCTGGTATTCGAAATCCAAAAGAAGTCAAAGTCAATAAACTGATCAATGGTGATGTTGGGTGGTTTGCTGCAAGTATGAAAGATATTCATGAAGTACTTGTTGGTGATACGGTTACAGATGCAGATCGTCCATGTGAAAAGCCATTAGAAGGATATCGTAAAATGAATCCAATGGTATATTGTGGATTGTATCCAAGTGATGCTGCAAAATATCAGGATCTGCACGATGCATTAGACAAGCTGCAGCTGAATGATGCTTCATTACAATATGAACCAGAAACATCTCAGGCACTTGGATTTGGATTCAGATGTGGATTTTTAGGTCTTTTACATATGGATGTCATCCAGGAAAGACTGGAAAGAGAATACAATCTGGATTTGATTGCAACAGCGCCATCTGTTATTTATCACGTATATCTTTCAGATGGAACAATGATTGAAATTGATAACCCGGCAAAAATGCCAGATGCTTCTTCGATTGATCATGTAGAAGAACCATATGTCAAAGCATCCATCATGGTACCAGATCAATTCATTGGTGCTGTTATGGAACTATGCCAAGGAAAAAGAGGTATCTATCAGACAATGGAAGTGATTGATGCTGGAAGAAATACAATTATCTATGAAATGCCATTGTCAGAAATCATCTTTGATTTTTTTGATCGCTTGAAGTCAAGTTCTAAGGGATATGCTTCTTTGGATTATGAATTGATTGGCTATCGTAAGGATGATCTTGTGAGAATGGATATTCTTCTGAATGGAGAAGCTGTCGACGCATTGTCTGTGATTATTCATCGTTCTGAAAGTTATCGCAGAGGCAGTGAAATTACTTCAAAATTAAAGGATCTGATTCCTAAGCAGCAGTTTGAAATTCCAGTACAGGCTGCTTTAGGCGGAAAAATCATCGCACGTACAAATATTAAATCTTTACGTAAAAACGTTTTGGCAAAATGCTATGGTGGTGATATTTCTAGAAAGAAAAAATTGTTAGAGAAGCAGAAAGAAGGTAAGAAACGTATGAAGGCAGTTGGTTCTGTAGTTATTCCACAGGAAGCTTTCATGGCAGTTCTATCTATGGATGATGACAACAGCTGATTATTTATATGTTCATATTCCATTCTGTAAAACGATTTGCTACTATTGTGACTTTGTTCATCGTGTATATCAGGAAGATATCGTAGATGCGTATCTTTCATCATTACAGAAAGAAATAGAAAGCAAAGAGATTTCTAGTTTAAAGACAATTTATATTGGTGGAGGTACGCCAACAAGTCTCAATGAAAGACAACTGGATAGATTACTATCACTTTTTGACAGTTATGTATCTGAAGTGAAAGAATATACGATTGAAATCAATCCAGAAACGTTAACAGAAGAAAAGATACAGATTTTGAAGAAGCATGGTGTAAATCGTGTTTCAATCGGACTGCAGACAACAGAAGACAAGCTTTTAAAGCTGATGAATCGACATCATACATTTTCATGTGTTCAGTCTGTTGTTTCTTTGTTAAAGCAATATGGAATTACAAACATTTCATTAGACATCATGTATTCTTTACCATTTCAAACAATGGAGTCTCTAAAGAAGAGTGTCAATGATGCATTGTCTTTGCATCCAACACATTTATCACTCTACTCTTTAACAATTGAAGAAAACACTGTCTTTGAAAGAAAAGGATATGATCATCTGGATGAAGATACAGAAGCTGATATGTATGAATGGATCGTACAGAAACTCAATGCTTCTTTCTATCATCAATATGAAGTATCAAATTTTGCATTGGAAGGATATGAATCACAACATAATCAGGCATATTGGAGATATGAAGATTTTTATGGATGTGGTGCTGGTGCAAGCGGGAAAGAAAATCATATCCGATATGAAAAAAGTAAAGATATCAGACAATATATACAAGATCCATTTCAACAGGAAGAAATTTTCTTAGATAAAAAAGATGAAATGTTTGAAAATATTATGATGTCTTTAAGAATGAAACAAGGAATGAACATTCATGCATTTGATGAGCGTTTCCAGACATCATTTATAGATGTGTATGGAGAAAAAATCAAACCTTTGATGCAGAAAAATCTTGTTGAAATAGAAAATGGATATTTTCGTTGCAGCGAACAAGGATTTGAAATTATGAATTCGATTCTTGTAGAGCTGATGTAGGAGAAATTATGGCAGGCGGATTAAAAAAATCAAATATCAAGAAAAAAAGTCAAAGAGCAGAGCTCATGGCTGAAGAAAAACGTATAGAACAAGAAAAAGAACAGGCCAAGAAAGATGCAGCAATCAGAAAGAAAAAGAATTACAACAAGAATGCAATTGATACAATGTTCCCATTGTATGGATTGATTGGTGCAGTTTTATCAGTCTTGTTCAACCAGATTGGTATCTTTTCACTTGTTGCACTAGTGCTTGGATTTTTAGGCATGAAAAGAAATGCAGATAAGAAAGACAAGTTCTATTACATCGCAATTGCAGATATTGTTGTGGGATTGATTACTGCAGTATTATTTGTCTTATTTATTACAGGTGTAATTCATCAATAAATCTTGCACATCGACTGGATTAGTGATATAGTATCAAAGCTTTTAGGACTGGGAATACCGTTCCTCTGACGATATGCTCGGTGTAAAAGTTATAAGAAAGAAAGAGGAAAATAAAAATGTTATCAAACGAAAAGAAAGCTGAAATCGTAAAGAACTTTGGCCGTAAGGAAGGCGATACAGGTTCTACAGAAGTACAGGTTGCTTTATTAACAGAACAGATCAACGTTCTTACAGAGCACATGAAGGCTAACAAGAAGGACTATTCTTCTAACCGTGGTCTATTAAAGATGGTTGGACGTAGAAGAAGTCTATTAGCTCACTTAAAGAGCAAGGATGTTAACCGTTACAGAGATCTTGTTCAGAAGTTAGGCTTAAGAAAGTAATACATTTCAAGCAAAATGACACTAGCATAAAGCTAGTGTTTTTTTTATAATACATGTAAGGTAAAAAAGATGAGCTATATTGAATTTCGTGATGTAAAAAAGACATATCATGTCGGTGAAGTAGACATTCATGCATTAGCAGGTGCTTCTTTTCAAGTAGAAAAAGGAGAATTTATTGTCGTTGCGGGTGCTTCTGGTGCTGGGAAAAGTACAATATTAAATATTCTTGGTGGTATGGATACATGTACAAGTGGTGAAATTCTAGTAGATGGGAAAAGAATTGACTCTTTGAACGAGAGACAACTGACAGATTATCGTCGATTTGATATTGGATTTGTGTTCCAGTTCTATAATCTGGTACAGAATTTAACTGCGTTAGAAAACGTTGAACTGGCAACAGAAATATGCAAGAACCCACTGGATCCAGATGAAATTCTGGATAAAGTTGGACTGCAGGATCGTAAAAACAACTTTCCTTCACAGTTATCTGGTGGTGAACAGCAAAGAGTAGCAATTGCACGTGCACTGGCAAAAAATCCAAAGCTTTTATTGTGTGATGAACCGACAGGTGCCTTGGATTATGTGACTGGCAAACAGATTTTAAAGCTTTTGCAGGAAACTTGTCGAAAGCAGAATATGACAGTGATTGTGATTACACACAATCTTGCGATTACTCCTATGGGAGATCGTGTACTTAGAGTTAAGAATGGGTTGATTGTATCTGATACAGTCAATGAACATCCACAGGATATTGAAACAATCGAATGGTAAAAATATACGAAACGCAAAAAAAGGATATCGTTAGACTGATCCAGAATACGAAAGGAAGATTCTTTTCACTTGTGGCAATTATCATTATTGGTGTTGCCTTTTTCGTCGGTGTATCAGGCAGTTCATATATCATGGGAAAAAATGTAGATGCCTATGCAGATGATACAAATTTGAAAGATATTACAATTTATTCAAATTATGGATTTGATGATGAAGATGTAGATGCGATATCGCAAATGAGTCAAGTTGATAAAGCAGAAGGCAGCAAGTTTGTTGATGTACTGGCAAGCAACTCTCGTATGTCAAAAGTTACAAGAGTGCATTCCTATGATGCTAATAATGAAATCAATCAATTTGTATTAAAAGAAGGACGTCTTCCACAAAATGAAAATGAAGTTGTATGTGAAAGCGGAACAGAGATGACGGATCTTTTTGCAGTTGGAGATGAAATTACGCTATCTCGCCCTGAACATGACTTATCCGATTTTTTGAGCGTTGAAAAAGTAAAAGTTGTTGGTCTAGTTGATACACCTTTATATATCAATGAAACAAAAGAAACTTCTACATTATCGAATCAATATATTGCGACATATATGTATATTCCTTCTGATGCATTTTCTATGGATTATTTCACAGAAATCAATGTATTAACCAAACAAGGAAAGAGCTTATATGCTTTTTCTGATGCATATAAAGAATATTGTGCAGAAGTAAAAGAAGATATCCAGGATCTAGGGATTGTTCAAAGCAAACATAGAAGAGATACGATTATTGAACAGGCAAAAGAAAAATACCAGGAAGGCTATGAAGAATATAGAGATGCATTAAGAGAATTCAATGATGGCATCAAAGATGGAGAGAAACAATTAGAAGATGCGGAAGATGAACTGGCAAGTGGAAAAGAACAGATTGCTTCAGGAAAACAGACACTGATAGATTCTCAAAATACATTAAATGAACAAATCAGCTTGAATCAGGCAACACTTGATGAAAAACAAAACGAATTAAACCAGGCAAAAGCAAAACTGGAAGATGGTAAAAAACAGTTAGATGAACATGCAGATGAAGTCAGTCAGGCAAAAAATCTTGTGAATGTCTACGATATGTTAGGTTCTATCAAATCTCGTCTTCCAGAAGAAGATAAGGATCTCAGTGATGATCCGCAATATCAGGAATTACTAGAACAGTTAAAGAAATTCAGTGCATTCCTTCCACCAGACAGCAATTTAAATGATGGAAAGATTCTTGTTTCTACTGTTGCATCTATCATTGATAAAGCACAGGCAAAAATCATTGAAGAAGCTGGTATGTCAATCGATGAAATACGTGCAAAGATCAAAGAATATGATGATGGCTTAGCACAATATGAACAAGGCATGAATCAAGTTATTTCTGGACAGTCTCAACTGGATGCTGCTTATCAGCAGTTAGAAGCAACACGTTCTTCTTCCCAGTCACAGATTGATTCTGGATGGGCAGAAATCAAAAACAATACATCTAAGATCAACGAGGGAGAAACTTCTTTAGAAGAAGGAAAACAGACACTGGAAGAACAAAGACAAACTGGTCAGCAAAAGTTAAATGAAGCCAAAGAAAAACTTGATAAGGCAAAACAGGATATTGAAGATCTAGAAAAGGCAAAGTGGACAGTTTTAGATCGTACACAGCATTATGGTATGGAAACATATTCTGGAACTGTAGATCAGATGGCTGCAATTGGTAATATTTTCCCTGTCTTCTTTTTCCTTGTTTCTGCTTTAGTTTGTCTTACAACAATGACGCGAATGATTGATGAAGAAAGAGGACAGATTGGAATATTAAGAGCGCTTGGCTATACACAGTTTCAATGTGCATTTAAATATTTATTCTATGCATTTAGTGCAACTTTGATTGGATGTATTATTGGTTCTATCATCGGAACATTAACATTTCCAAAAATCATCTATGAATCCTGGAAAATGCTTTATATCGAACCAGACATGCATTTATATATTCCTTTCCATTTGATTATCATCGCAACGATTTCATTTCTTATTGTCATGTGTTTTACAACATACTATGTATGTCATCAATCCATGAAAGAAGTACCATCACAATTGTTGCGGCCAGCTTCTCCAAAGCTAGGAAAATCAACATTCATTGAACATATTGGTTTTATCTGGAATCATTTATCGTTTACATGGAAAGTGACTGTTCGAAATTTATTACGCTATAAGCGTCGTTTGATTATGACGGTCATTGGTGTTGGTGGATGTTCTGCTTTAATGGTGATTGGATTTGGCATTCGAGATTCCATCAATCAGATGGTGAAACTTCAGTTTACAGATATCACTCACTATGATGGTTCTGCTAAAATCAATGCGGAAATATCAAGTGAAGACAAAAAAACACTCATTGAAAAAGTGAATGCTGATAAAGAAGCAGCAAGCAACCTGACAGCAGTATCTTATACAGGTATTGTTACATTTAATGATGAAGATGAAACGGTACTGACACAGGTATTTGAAAACAATGCAGAAATTGAACAGCTGTATACGTTACGTACAAGAAAAGGACATCAGCCAATTCCATTAACAGATGAAGGTATTATCATCTCTGAAAAGCTGTCTGAAGATCTAAATATTCACACTGGTGATACGGTTACAATTGAAAGTAAAAAGGGTATCAGAAAGAAAGTACAGGTTAGTGGAATCTGTGAAATGTATATTCAGCATTATGCATTTATTTCTAAACCATTGTATGAAAAACTGTTTGATACAACATTAGAAGATGATACGATGTTTATCACATGTTCAACAGATGATTCTACACATCTGCAGAAGATGCTTGCAAATGATTCCCATATTGATTCCATCAGCTTCTATGATGTCACTTTAGAAAACTTTAATCAGATGGTCAGCACATTGAATTATATTATTATTGTATTGATTGTTTCTTCTATGGCATTGGCATTTGTTGTACTAGGCAACCTGATGAATATCAATATTTCTGAAAGACAAAGAGAAATCGCAACGCTCAAGGTACTTGGCTTTAGAAAGAAAGAAGTGCAGTCATATGTCTATAAAGAAAATAATGTACTGACATTGCTTGGAGCTGTTGCAGGATTGCCTCTTGGCATTGCAATTCATCATTGGATCATGCGTGAATTGCAATTCTCGTATGTGATGTATGGCGTAGATGTTATGCCGCTCAGTTTATTCTTGTCTGTCATATTGACGGCAACCTTTGGAATTTTTGTGAATCTTCTGATGCGTAAGAAACTTTCCGCAATTGCAATGGTAGAAAGCTTGAAATCTGTTGAATGAATTATGTATATATACTGGAATGTGAAGATGGTTCCTATTATACAGGATGGACAAATGATCTTAATAGACGCTTTGCAATGCATTGTAAAGGAAAAGGTGCAAAATATACGAGAACGCATCATCCGCTTCGAATTGCATATTTTGAAGAATTTGATGATCGTATACAGGCAATGAAAAGAGAATATGAAATCAAACAGTTTTCACATCTTCAAAAAGAAAAACTAATCAAAGAAAACAAGTGATGAATCACGATTCATCGCTTGTTTTTTAAGCGTAAATATTCATAGTTTTATATAGTTATCTGTGATATAATTGCTAACGTTACGTGATTAAAAAAGTCGAATAGTGAAAAGGAAAAGAAAAGAAAAATGGAAAAGTTTAAGAAAAGCTGGGAATTTCACGGAAGAACATTAACAGTTGAAAATGGTGAAATTGCCAAACAGGCAGGAGGAAGTGTTGTTGTCAGATACGATGATACAGTTGTATTATCTGTAGCTACTGCAAGTAATCAGGCAAAGGATACAGACTTCTTCCCATTAACAGTTTTGTACAATGAAAAAATGTACGCTGCAGGAAAGATTCCTGGAGGATTTTTAAGAAGAGAAGGTAGACCAACAGAGCATGCTACTTTAACTGCTCGTTTGATTGATAGACCAATTCGTCCTTTATTTGCGGAAGGTTTCCGTAATGAAGTGCAGGTTGTAAATACAGTTATGTCTTGTGATCCAGATGCTAGCAGTGAAATGACTGCTTTATTTGGTTCTTCATTAGCACTTTGTGTATCTAACATTCCATTCAACGGTCCAGTTGCTGGTGTTATTGTAGCGAAAGTTGATGATGAATATGTGATCAACCCATCTGTTGAACAGGCTGAAAGAGCAGTATTATCTTTGACAGTTGCTGGTACAAAGCAGGCAATCAACATGGTTGAAGCTGGTGCAAAAGAAGTCAGTGAAGAAGAAATGTTAACTGCTTTACAGATTGGACATGATGCAATCAAGGAATTATGTGCAATTGAAGAAGAAGTTATTGCTGAATGTGCGAAGGAAAAGATGGAAGTTGTTCTTTATGAAATTGATCCATCTATCAAGGCATATGTTGATGAACATGCTGCTGATGAAATTCGTAAGGCTGTTTCTATTAAGGGTAAGCTTGAAAGCTATGGCCGTATCGAAGAATTAAAGAACCAGATGGTTGAAGAAATCGGTGCAATGGAATATGAAGATGAAGCTGCACAGATCAAAGCACAGAAGCAGGCTGCTGAATATTGTGTAGAAGTTGAAGCTGCTGAAATCAGAAGATTGATTTCTGAAGATAAGGTTAGACCAGATGGCCGTAAGCTTGATGAATTACGTCCATTAAACTCACAGGTTGATTTATTGCCACGTGTACATGGTTCTGCTATGTTTACTCGTGGAGAAACACAGGTTATTTCTGTTACAACATTAGGTCCTCTATCTGATGCACAGTTAGTTGAAGATCTTACAACAGTGACAGAAAAGAGATTCATGCATCAATATAACTTCCCACCATTCTCTGTTGGTGAAGTTGGCAGAATGGGTACACCAGGCCGTAGAGAAATCGGACATGGTGCATTAGGCGAAAGAGCACTTCTTCAGGTATTGCCATCTGTAGAAGAATTCCCATATACAATTCGTACAGTCGCTGAAGTATGTGAATCTAACGGTTCTTCTTCTCAGGCATCTATCTGTGCTGGAACAATGTCATTAATGGCAGCAGGTGTTCCAATCAAGAGAATGGTCGCTGGTGTTGCAATGGGATTGATTACTGTTGGTGATACATATTCTATCTTGACAGATATTCAGGGTGCAGAAGACCACTATGGCGATATGGACTTTAAGGTAGCTGGTACACGTGAAGGTATCACAGCTTTACAGATGGATATCAAGGTTACAGGTATTTCTATGGATATCTTAAGAGAAGCTCTTGCGCAGGCACATAAGGGCAGAATGCAGATCTTAGATAACATGGAAGCTACAATCAGTGAACCACGTAAGGAACTATCTAAGTGGGCTCCTAAATTCTCTACATTTACAATTCCAACAGACAAGATCAGAATTGTCATTGGTAAGGGTGGAGAAACAATTGATAAGATCATTGCTGAATGCGATAACGTTAAGATCGATATTGATGATAATGGCAAGGTAGTTCTCTATCATACAAGCCAGGAAGTTCTTGATAAGACAAGACAGATGATTGAAGACCTCATTCGTGAAGCCAAGGTTGGCGAAGAATATGATGCAGTTGTATCTGAAGTACGTGATTCATTTGCATTCGTTACATTATTTGGTTCCACAGATGGACTTCTGCATGTATCTCAGCTGAAGTGGGAAAGAGTAGATGATATCAAGAAAGAATTGCATGTTGGTGATACAGTTCATGTAAAGGTCATCAATATTGATGAAAGTGGAAAGATCAAGGTATCTGCGAAGGAATGTCTTGAAAAGCCAGAAGGTTATGTAGAACCACAAAAGCCTTCTCGTCCACACAAAGGTGAAAGAAGAAGTTTCAAACCTCAGAATGAAGCAAACGTTGAAAAGCGTGTATTCAAGAAAAAGGAAGAAACTGCAGAATAATTGACAGGCCTCGTTTGAGGCCTTTCTTTGATTAAGGAGGGAATATGAAAAAAGGAATACTGATATTGGTTTTGGGTTTGTTATTGTCTTCTTGTCAAAGTAAAGTGATTCGCTATACAAGTGCTGATGTTTCTGATTACAATCTGCAGACGACAAAGTCTTCAAAGGCAAAAATGATCAGTGTGAAAAAAGTAAACAAGGATACGGTATGGACATTTCAGGAATCTTTTGATCGCGGATTACAGTGGCAGACAATTGATCATCATACAATGGATTCTGCTTCGTTTTATGAAACAAATGTATTGATGAATAATTATCAGACAATTGTGATGGATCATTATCTATCTTCTTATGAGGAATTATGTAAGTTTTTTAACATATCCTATCGTTTTCTGGATGGATACAAGTCAGAAATCATTTTCTTGAAGGAATTTAAAAATCGTGATGAATTGAAAGAGGCATATGCATTATTAATGAAATTCCAAAGTGGTGTTATTGAAGAAAATGCACAATACTCTGATAAAACATTAAATTATCCACTGCATGTTAAATTTACAAATGGAAAAGAAGTAATTTCAATTTCTAATTTAAAAAATTTTGAAGAAATTGATACACCACATTTATTAAATAGTGTGATTTATCAAAACTATGATGCACTTGTAGATTATTCCAAACAGGAGATTGCTTCCTGCAGGCAAGATCTAGATCAAATTTATATACGGGCGAATGATGAAGATTCATGGACTGCTTTAGATGTTTATACATATCAGAAACAGTATCAGATTGCTTCAACAGTTTTATATGACATTCTACAAGAAAAAAAATTAGAAGATATTACACTGGAAGGCACAAGAGACAGTTACACAGTTTCTGGAAAAGATATAGAATATGGTCATTTTGAACATTGCATGATCCCATTCTATACTGCACAAAAAATAACAGACATGCAATTTTCTACGAATGTGAATGAAACGGCTATAGATTGAGTATCTTATCGTTTCCATGGTAAAATAACGATGATTTGAGGTATTACATATGAGAATGAGAAAAAAGAAATGGGCAGAAGGATGGATGGAAGAACATTCTGACTATATTACAAGTACGCCGCAAGACTATAAAGGACAATGGAAGAAGATGTTGAATAAAGATATTCTTCATGTTGAAATTGGCATGGGCAAAGGGGATTATCTTCGTCAGATGTCTAAGATGTATCCAGAAGCTGCATGGGTAGGTATTGAAAGAGATCCAAGTGCAGCAGCGGTTGCCGCAAGAAAAGCAGTGGAAGAAAATTATGATTTGTCTAACAATCATATGATCTGTGGAAATGCTGAATTTATGCTGGACTGGTTTGAAGAAAATGAAATTGATGTCATTCATTTGAATTTTTCTGATCCATGGCCAAAGAAGCATTATCATAAAAGAAGACTTTCTTCTGAAAAGTTTTTAAATATTTATAAGACACTTTTGAATGAAAATGGAAAGATATTAATGAAGACAGATAATAAAGATCTGTTTGAAGACAGTGTACTATATTTCTTGCAGAATGGATTTACGTTGACAGATTTCTCTGTTGATTTTAGAAGAGAAGAACATTCTGAAGATGCAATTACAGAATATGAAAGCAAGTTTATGGAACAGGGTCTATCAATCTATCGATTGTGTGCAGTTGTTGATCATAAAGAGTGAATATCATGAAAAAAGTTATTTGTATATTGATCTTAGCGATGAGCTTATGTGGATGTACCGTAAAAAAGAACATTCAGCTGCAAGATGAAATTGATACTGTCTTGCAGCAGGCATTATCCGCGAAGATCTTTGATTCAAATATGAATAAACCACTGTATTCCTATTATCTTGCACCATCGATTGGCAGACACACATCTACTTCAATTTCTACAGTGCTCAATGATCGTGGAAAACGGTTTGTGATGAATTTAAATGTTGCTTCTATCACTCAGAAAGATGATGCAGCGTCTAATACAGCGCTTGTCAGCTTTCTTGATCCTGTTGTTCATAGTGAAGGTGAATATGTAGATAGTGAAGAAGCAACACATCGCTATGTTGTAAACATCTATGAAAAGAATGGATTGTATATGGCGGAGTTTACAAGTGATACGGTAATCTTTTATGCAGTAGAGGATGCATTAAGTTCTGTTGAAATTGTAAAAGATATGATGCAGATTGCTAGAAGTGTCAAAGTCAATGATGCGAAAGTCATTGATGCTTATGCAAATAGAAATACAGTAAATTATAAATCCGAAAAAATTGAGCTATTTAAACAAGTTGTTCCTGAAAGTGGAAGAATTGAAGAACTATTTGAAGAACCATCCAGCAAAGAAGATACATCTCAGAGAAATGAAGATGGACCAAAACAGTTTACAAATTCTGAGGATGTTTCAGAATAAGGCTTAAAAATCATATATTTTGTGATAAAATTATTCATGGATTATTGTCACAAAACGAATATGACGGGAAAGGAGATCCATAATGTTAAAGAAATTACAGAATCTTTTATTCGAAGAAGATGATGATATGGAAGACGAAGAGGAAGAATTTGAAGAAAAACCTAAACGTGTCAAGAAAGAACACCATGTTGTTCCAGAACAACAGCCAGTTGCAGAACCTGTTGCTCCAGCACCCGTTCAACCTGCTCCTGTCGTCAGGAATGAACAGCCATCTTTCAATAATATTGATGTAAATCAGCCAGTTGCTGAAAAACCGGTAGAACCTTCTTTTGATTCTTTATTCCAGGTAGAACAGAAAGAAGAGCCAAAGCCAGCTAAAAAGCTTGGCATTACATTGACAGAAGAAAAAGTGGAAGAAAAGCCAATTGTGAAGCCAGCATCAAAACCAGTTGCTAAACCAGTTGCAAATAGCAAGCCAAAGCCAGCGCCAACAGTAACAGGATATCAGTTTAAACCAGTTATCTCACCAATTTTCGGTGTTGATGAAAAGGATTTAAACGCTGTTAAGAATACTGCTCGCAAGTACAGTGCAACAGAAAAAATCAAGAATGATTCTAATATCACTCCAATTATTTCTCCAATGTATGGTGCAGATTCAGAAGACGCACCAAGCATGATTGCAGATACTGTTGAAAAGAGTGAAGTATTGGAAAAGACAGTTGGCAATGCGAAGAATTATAAAGCTGAAGATGATATTCCTGAATTCTCATTAGATGATATTCTATTAGCTAGTGATAATGAATTTAAAGAAGATGTTCATCCAGAAGCACCATCACAAAAAAAACAGCCAGTAAATGATCAGACAATGGTTTTAGACAAGACATTGTTCCCAGATGATGAAGGTCTAGACTAATGAATTATTATTTTATTGGTATCAAAGGAACAGGTATGTCTTCCTTGGCATGCATGTTAAAAGATCTTGGAAATGAGGTCAGTGGATCTGATCTTTCAAAGCATTTCTTTACAGAACAAGGATTGATTGAGAGAAATATTCCAATCTATGACTTTGATCCTGCAAATATCAAAGATGGTATGCATGTCATTATTGGCAATGCATTTCTAGAGGATTTCCCTGAAGTTATCGCCGCAAGAAACAATCCAACTTGTATCTGCGCTAGATATCATGAATTCTTAGGGGATTTCTTGAAGAACTATCATTTGATTTCTATTGCTGGCTCACATGGAAAAACAACTACAACAGGTATGTTGTCTACTGTAATGGGACAGTATAAGAAAACAGGATACCTCATTGGAGATGGCACAGGACATCTTGAAAAGGATACAGAATATTTCTGTCTGGAGTCTGATGAATTCCGCAGACATTTCTTAGCATATCATCCTGAATATGCCATTGTAACAAACGTAGAAATCGATCATGTTGATTATTTCAAGGATGAAGCAGATTATAGAAGTTCCTATGAAGAATTTGCAAAGAACGTTACAAAAGCAATGATCATCTATGGTGAAGATGAACAGGCAAGAATGCTGCAGCTGTCTGGTACAAAAGTATACTGGTATGGTCTAGAAGATACAGATGATATTCAGGCTGTCAATGTTGATGAAAGAAGTGATGGCATGGACTTTGATGTAATATTTGAAGGAAAACCATTTGGACATTTCTCTACACCACTTGTTGGACATCACCTGTTATTGAATTCTTTAGCTGTCATTGGTGTTTCTATTCTAGAAGGAATTCCAAAAGACTTGATTGAAGAAGGCCTGTCTCATTTCAAAGGTGTCAAGAGAAGATTTGTTGTAGAAAAACATGAAGATAATATCTTTATTGATGACTATGCACATCATCCAACAGAAGTTGGCGTAACAATTGATACAGCGAGAAAAAGATTCCCTGACAAGAAACTTGTTGCGGTATTTAAACCACATCGTGCTTCTCGTGTAAAGTATTTTGCGGAAGACTTTAAGAAACAGTTGATGAAAGCTGATGCTGTTTATCTTTGTGATTTCACAAGTATTGATGACAAGCAGGATGGAACAGATATTGATATCACATATCTGCAGAAGATGATTCCAGATTCTAATGTCATTACAGAAGATGAGAAAGGTGCAGAACTGCTCGCAAAAGAAAGACCAGCATGTTTCTTGTTTATGTCAAGTAAAGATATTTACGGATTGGCAAATCTTTTAAAGAAAATTCAATAAAATCAAGACTCATATAGTTTTCTATATGAGTTTTCTTTATGAAAAAACAAGGATTTTTATCGAATAATATATACAAAATATAGATTATGTGTGAGCGCTAACAATTGACCTTGAAAATTTTTTCATTCTCCAATATAATAATCTAAGTAATTATAAAAGGAGAAGATATGGACGCATTAATTTTAGATTTAGCAAACGTGTCTGAACAGTTACTGCCTATTCTTGGGGCTGTTGTATTGATCTTTTTATGTGTATTGTTAAAAAAAGCATGGGAAATGATTGATTCAATTCATGAGACAATCAAGAATCTAGATCCAACAATCAAGGATGTAGAAAAGAGTATGGAAAAACTTCAGGCACCATTAGATACTGCGGTGAAATATTCACATTCTCTAGATAAGGTTCACGATAAAACAAGTGAAGTATTACAGAAAGCTACAGATTTTGCTTCAGAAAATGTAACAAAGATTCAATCAGCAGTACAAGAAAAATTCAACAAGGGCGAAGAAGAAATCGTGGAGGAAGAAAATCATGAGTGAAAATAATAAAAATGTTGATTTCAATGATGAAAAAGAACCTATTGATTCAATTGAACAGACAGTAGAAGATTTAAAGAAGAAAATTGCTGAACTCAGTGAAGAAAAAGAATTGGAAGCTGAAAATAATAATGAAGCTGCTGATGAAAGAATGCAGAAAATTCAGGAAATCAAAGATGCAACTGTGAACACATTGAAAAATTCAATTTCAGATATTAAAGAAAAAGCACAGAACGTATCAGCAAATCCAGATGTACAGAAGACAATTGCATATATCAAGGAAAATGCAGTCAAGGCGGTTGATCTTGCCAAAATAAAAATTGATGAAATTTCCAATGATCCAAAAGTGAAGGAATATGCTGATAAGGCAAAAGAATCTGTTAAGAATGCATCTGAAACGGCAACTAAATATGTAGATGAACATCTTGATGAAAAGACAAAAGAGAATTTATCCAATGCATATGATTCCGCTAGTAAAAAAGTTGCGGAAGGTACAAAGAAAATCGTTACTGCTGCAGATGAATTCCTGAATAAGCCAGAAGTACAGGATACTTTAGAAAAAGCAAAGAAAGGTGCAAATGATATTGTAGAAAAAGGATCAGAAGCACTCAAAAATCTATTTAAAAATTAAGAAGGAGTTTTTCATAAATGAAACGTGTAACTATTTACGATGTAGCGAAGGAAGCTGGTGTTTCTTTGGCTACGGTATCTCGAGTAATCAATGGAAGTAATGTAGTAAAAGGTGGAACAAGAGAAAGAGTTCAGGCTGCTGTAGATAAACTTGGCTATAAGCCAAATGCAATCGCACAGGGACTTGCTTTACAGAAATCCACAACAATTGGTCTTGTTGTTCCTGAAGCATCTTTTACATATACTGGACAAATCATTAATGGTTTGATCGATGTAGCTAAAATCTATAACTACAACATTATGCTTCATACGATTACTGCTGGAATTACAGATATTTCTTCTGTTGTCGAAGATATCATTAAATCTCATGTTGATGGCGTTGTAATTTATAATGACAAATTGAAGATTGAAGAAGTAAACGAATTGTCTAAATATAATATTCCAATTGTCATGATTGGTAATCATGTCAGTGGTGAACGTTTATGTTCTGTATATGTAGATATTGAAAAAGCCATTTATGAGTTAACAAGTAAATATCTTGAAGAAGGCAAGGAAAAGATTGCAATTCTAGAAGATCGTAAGAATCCATATACATGTGATCAGATGGTCAAGGGTGCAGAAAAAGCTTTTAAACAAAGAAACAAGGAATTTAATGGTTTCTTGAAGATTCCTGCTGAAGATAGAACTTCTTACAGTTTCCTGTCTAAACATTTAAAGGATCATTCATATGATTTGATTATTGCAAATCGTGACTCCCAGGCAATGGCTGTTATCAACTCTGCAAGAGAAAATCAGCTTGATGTACCAAATGATCTGGAAGTTGTCTGTGTGATTGATTCTAAATATAACAGTGTCATGAGACCTCAGATTTCTTCATTCTCCATTCCTAGCTATGACTTAGGTGCAGTGAGCATGCGTGTGATGACAAAGATGCTGCAGAGTGAAGAAGAACAGGAAGATTCTATTGAACTGTCATATTTATTTACACCTCGTCAGTCAACTAAAGATTGACAAACGGTCGTAGTTAATTAAAATTAAATAAGCAATGAAGAGGACAAGTAGACTTTGATCTGTTGTTGAGAGAAATCCTGGGTTGGTGAAAAGGATAGAACAGATGAAATGTTGAATACACCTTGGAGCTTTCTATCTCAAAAGGTAGGACGTATCTACTACGTTACAGTGTTATGAGTGTACACAGTGTTGTGTAAACTAAGGTGGTACCGCGCTAAAAGCGTCCTTAGATGATGAGGACGCTTTTTATATGGCGTCTAGGAGGAAAATATATGAATTTTATTGAAGAATTAAAGTGGAGAGGCCTTGTAAAGGATGTTACGGACTATGATGGTCTTGTCAATGCATTAAATGACCATATGACAGTATACTGTGGTTTTGATCCAACTGCAGATTCCCTGCATGTAGGTCATCTTCAGCAGATTATTTTATTAAGAAGATACCAGGATGCTGGTCATACACCAATTGCTTTATGTGGTGGTTTTACAGGCATGATTGGTGACCCACGTCCAACAACAGAAAGAAAGCTTTTAACACATGAAGAAGTATTACACAATGCTGAATGCATTAAAACACAGTTAAGCAAGTTCTTGAAGTTTGATGGTGATAATGCTGCTATCATGGAAAATAATAACAACTGGCTAGGTGAAATGTCATTGTTAGACTATTTAAGAGACTATGGCAAGTTATTCAATATTGCTTACATGCTTCAGAAAGATACAATCAAGAAGAGATTAGACTCTGGTTTATCTTATACAGAATTTTCTTATACAATCTTACAGGCAATGGATTTCCTGCATTTATATCAGACATACCAGTGCCGTATTCAGATTGGCGGTTCTGATCAGTGGGGCAACTTAACAAGTGGAATGGAACTTATCCGTAAGGTTGAAGGAGATGACGCAAAAGTCTGGGGCATCACTTCACCATTGATTACAAAGAGTGATGGTTCTAAGTTTGGCAAGTCTGAAGGCAAGAATATCTGGCTGGATCCTGAAAGAACAAATGCTTATGAATTCTATCAGTTCTGGCTGAATACACCAGATACAGATGTTGTAGACTATTTGAAGCGTCTGTCATTAAGATCTGTTGAAGAAATTGAAGCATTAGCGAAGTGCGTTGAAACTGCTCCTGAAAAGCGTGAAGCACAGATGGCATTGGCAGAAGAACTCACAGAAATGGTTCATGGCAAAGAAGGTGTAGAAAAAGCAAAGAAGATCACTGAAACTTTCTTCCATGGTGATATCATGACATTATCCAGTGAAGAATTAAAAGAAGGTCTTGTAGATGCTAAGAAAACACATTGTGAAGATGGTACATTGTTAATTGATGCACTTGTAGCTGCTGAAATTGCCAAGAGTAAGGGTGAAGCAAGAAGACTCATCCAGCAAAGTTCTATTTCTGTCAATGGAAATAAGGTAAATGATCTTGAGGCAAAGCTTCTGAAGAGCGATGCTGTCAATGAAGAATTTACAATTTTGAAAAAAGGTAAAAAGAATTACTTTGTAATTACATTCTAATCGTATTGTCTAAGATGGAAGGTACTCTTCCATCTTTTGTGTTATAATCTCTAGCGAGGTATAGAATGAATACATTAACAAAACTTTTATTAGCATTTGTTATTTTTTTGTCTGGATGTGGAAAATCACCACAGAAAGTGAATGATGAAAAGATTGAAGAATATCAAACGTATTATGATATTGTCAATAAGACACAGAAGTTTAAAGATTCTAGTGAGAATTTTAATATTGCCTTAGAAATGAGCCAGATACCAGATGGTACATATCGTTACGCAATTGTTGTAGATGAAGCAAAAATTGCAATGTATGATGTTGTAATGATCGCAGTTGAAAATAACACACCATATGATGATGCAGATAAAATGATGCCATCTTTAGGTATTTTTGAAGACAGCTGCTCTTTGATTCCTGGACAAGTCAATGCTTCCCAAGGATATGCAAAAGGCCTTGCTATGAGTGGGGAATGCAGTGAAGATGGTGTGGATCTAGAAATTTTAGTACAGTATAAAAATGCAAAACGCACAAAAGAAACAAGAGAATTCTTTTCCTATCATTTAAATACTGAAGGATATGAATACAAGAAAGCAGAAAAGGAGTAAGTGATGAGTGATAAAACAAAAAAGAAAGTAAAACAAGGTTTTATTGCGGGTTCTTTAACTTCTTCTGCAGGTGTATTTATTTCTAAACTGATTGGGATGTTTTATATCATTCCTTTTAAACAGATCGTAGGACAGGCAAACCTGTCTTATTATTCTGCAGCATATACATATTACAATGTACTTTTACAGATATGCAGTGCTGGACTTCCATTTGCGATTGCCGCAATTGTCGCGAAATATGCAAATAAAAATGACTATAAAACTGTAGTTCTTGTTAGAAAGCTTTCAACAGCAATCTTGATGGTTTCTGGATTTGTGATTTCCTTATTATTTATTTTGATTTCAACACCACTTGCACATAGTGTATTGGGATCTCAGGCAACAGACACAGATATTATCCGTATGCGTAATACGTTTGTGATTCTTTCTTTAGCATTGTTTATTATTCCTGTTGTGTATTCATATCGTGGATATTATCAGGGAATGAAAGAATTAAAGATTTATGCCAATACACAGATTACAGAACAGTTAGCCCGTGTTTTATTCTTATTAGGTGTTGGTGCAATCGTTGTATATATCTTTCATATGGATCAGATTCTTGGTATCTATGCAGCCGTTTTAGGTACAAGTATTGGTGGTATATTTGCTTTGATCCAGTTGATGTTCTTTGATCGAAAACATTTTCCTGAAATTGAACAGTTAGCAGAAGAACAGCAGGAAGAAGCAGTAGACAAATATAAAATCTTAAAAGAATTTATTATCTTTTCTATTCCATATCTGCTTGTTTCCATTCTTGGCAACTCTCAAACGTTGATTAATACGCAATTTTTTATTCCAGCTGCGACAAAGCTAGGTATGGGATATGATGAAGCAAAACTGATTTATTCAATCATTGAGACAAACTGTGATAAATTAACATCGATTCCACAGGTTCTTTCTATTGGTTTCAGTGCAGGTATTGTTCCTTATATGACAGTATCTTTAGAAAACCATGACTTTAAAGCATTGAATATCAATATTGAAGACTGTCTGGATACCGTACTTTATATTGGTTTACCTGTATGTTTTGCGATGGCTGCCTTAGCAGAACCAATTTACTTTATTATGTATGGCGGCAATGAATTAAAGTATGGTGTAACTTGTCTGCAATGGTCAAGTTTACTTGGATTCTGTACAACAATGACACCAATCTGTAATTCCATGATGCTGACATTAAGATTTAGAAAACAATCCATTTTCTACCTGGCATGTGGATTTGCGATTAAGTGCATAACATTCTATCCATTGATGGCAATCATGGGATATACAGGTGCAATTGTATCCAGCTGTCTATGTTCTGCAACGATTATCATTGCGTCCTTATTGAAAATCAGAAAAGAATTTTCTATCAAATATCGCCGTATCATTAAACGTATGATTCGTATTATGATTTCGTGTCTGGCAATGAATGGCGTATTTGCATTATATAACTTCTTTGGACCTGGCTGGGTTGCGTATGGAAGAATTGTATGTTTATTACAATTGGCAGCTGTTGGTATAGCAGGAATTGTTGTATATGTGCTTGTATCAGATATGATGAAATTGCCAAAGGCTGTTTTCCATATTTCACTGAAAGGCATGTGTAATCGTTTATTACGTAGAGGTGCAAGATGAGACTTGATCGAATGTTAAGCAACGCGCACGCTGGTACAAGATCACAGGTAAAAAAGCTTGTGAAAGAAAAGCGTGTGAAAGTCAATGGTGTACTTGCGAAAACTTCAAGTATGCAGATTGATGAAGTGAATGATGAAGTGACATTAGATGGTATTCCTGTCATCTATGAAGAACACATGTATCTGATGCTGCATAAACCAGCAGGATATATCAGTGCAACGGAAGGTAATGTTCCAACAGTCATGGATCTGATCTATGAAGATAACAATGGTTTGTTTCCATGTGGAAGATTAGATAAAGATACAGAAGGATTGCTGCTCATTACAAATGATGGACCTTTAGCACATACTTTATTGTCTCCAAAGCATCATGTAGAAAAGGAATATTATGTTGAACATGCATTAGATATGAGTGAAGATGATATTGTTCGATTGCAGTCAGGTATTTCCTACAATGGAGAATCATACAAACCAGCCGAGGTAAATATGATTACACCAAGAAGCTGTACGTTAACAATTACAGAAGGCAAATATCATGAAATTAAATTCATGTTCCAGGCTTTAGGAGATAAAGTCACATATCTAAAACGTTTGCGTATGAAAAACCTGGTCTTAGATGAAAGCTTAAAACCAGGTGAATATCGTTATTTAACGGAAGAAGAAATTGCAGATCTTAAAGCAGACGAACAGTAATGTCTTCTGGGAGATTCCATTTTCTATCTAAAGCATACTGCTTTAAGAATGTAATAACCTGTTGCGTTAATTCATTAGGTGTAGAAGAGCCACTCGTAACTGCGATGCGGTTCTTTTCTTTTACCATTTCTTCTTTGAGATCTTTGATGGAATCAATGAGATATGCTTCTTTGATACCGGATGCTAATGCAATTTTTCTAAGCTGATTAGAATTGTTGCTGCGGGCATCTCCGACAACAATGAGTACATCTGTATCTTTTAGATGCATAACAGCTTCCTGACGAACTCTTGTCGCATTGCATATTTCTTTTGCAACAATTGCATCTGGATATTTCTTTAGACATTCTTCAATGATTGCAGAAGTATCTAAGATGGAAAGTGTTGTCTGATTTGTAATTAATACATTTTTTAATCCATCTAATCTTTGGATATCTTCACAACTTGTGATAAGATGTACACGCTTGGAAAGGGAGACTGTTCCCTCTGATTCTGGATGACCTTTTTTTCCAATGTATAGTACATCACCATCTTGTTGAATGTGCTGCTTTACAAGGTCATGTGTCTTAATGACATCTAGACACGAAGCGTCAACTACTTTTAGACCTTTGCGGATAGCTTTCTCTTTTACATCATCACTGATACCGTGTGCTGTAAAAATAACGATGCCAGAGTCGATTCTATCGAGCAGTTCACTTCTTGTTTTTCCTGCTTCTTCGACAAAGCGGATGCCAATAGCTTTGCAAGCATCAACAACAAATTGATTGTGAACAATCATCCCAAGCATATATACAGGGGTATCAGGATTGTCCTGTGCTGTTTTACGTGCTATCTGAATCGCACGAACAACACCTTGGCAATACCCACGTGGAACAACAGAAATAATTTCCATAAAGACACCTCTCTCAAGTACAGAATTCTAGTATAATCATTATAGGTGATAAAATGAAAAAATTTGAAGATTTTAATTTAAAAGAGTATACAAAAAAATTTATTGAAGTAAATCACTTCACACAGCCAACACCAATTCAGGAAGATGTCATTCCTAGCAGTTTAAGAGGAAAGGATGTCATTGGATTGAGTGCTACAGGTTCTGGTAAAACACATGCATTTTTAATCCCAATTCTTGAAAAGATTGATGTGGATTGCAATGAATGTCAGGCAGTAATCACAGCGCCTACACGTGAACTTGCTTTTCAGATCTATGAAATGGCAAGAGTTATGTGTGATGTATTACCAGCATTAAGAGTATCTTTATATGTTGGTGGACAGGATAGAGAAAAAGACATTGAAAAGCTGAATAAGCAACAACCGCACATCGCAATTGGTACACCTGGTAGAATCAAGGATCTATTCTTGAATGAAGGTGCTTTGCGTATTGATAAAGCTAAGATCTTAGTTGTTGATGAAGCGGATATGACATTAGAATATGGTTTCTTAGATGAGATTGATGCATTTGCGGGAAGAATGAGTGAGAATCTACAGATGATGGCTTTCTCAGCTACAATGCCTGATCAGTTGAAACCATTTATTAAAAAGTATATGCATCATCCAGTAACATTCCAGATTGGGGAAGCAGTACGTTTCAATCCAGATATTACACATGTTCTTGTTCCTTGTTACCATCACAGTTTTACAGAAACAATCATGTCAATTCTTCCGGGTTTCCAGCCTTATGTTTGTTTGATTTTCGCAAATACAAGAAAAGAAGCGAGTACAATTGCGGAAGAATTAAGAAAGAATGGTTTAAGTGTTTCTGAAATTCATGGTGATTTGACAAGCCGTCAAAGAAAACAGTCCATGAAAGCAATCGCTACGGGAGAAAATACATATGTTGTGGCAACTGACCTTGCAGCGCGTGGTATTGATATTGCAGAAGTAACACACGTTATTTCCTGTGGATTCCCTAACGATCTGGAATACTATGTACATCGTGCGGGTAGAACAGGTAGAGCTGGAAGCAAGGGTACATGCTTTGCTTTATATCATGAAGAAGATGATGCAGCAATTCGTTCTTTACAGAAGCGTGGTATCAAGTTTGAACATCGTAGATTTAAGAATGGTACATGGAATGACTTGAGAGGATATGGTATCAAGTATCAGAGAAAAGATGATACGGAACTTGATAAGAAGATTGCCATGGTTTATAACAACAAGAAAAATACAAAAGTAAAACCTGGCTATAAGAAAAAGAGAAAGAACGCGATTGCGAAAATCTATCAGAAGAAGAAAAGAGAAATGATTCGTTCTAAGATCAGAGAAGAAAAGAAAGCAATGTATAAAGAACGAGCAAGAAAAGAAAGAGAAGGATTAGAATGATCATCGGTTCTCACGTACAGATGAAATCGCCAAAGTATCTTGAAGGTGCTGTTGAAGAAGCTTTGTCGTATGAAGCGAATGCATTAATGCTTTATACAGGTGCGCCACAGAATACACGTCGTGTTGATATAGAAAAGATGCATATTGCGCAGGCACATGCATTGCTGGAAGAACATGGAATTCCATTTGATAGAATAATTGTTCATGCACCATATATCATCAATCCCGCAAACTCTGTAAAAAAAGAAGTTGGTGAACTCGCTGTCAGTTTTCTTGAACAGGAAGCAATTCGTACTAAAGCACTTGGTGCAAAATACATGGTTCTCCATCCAGGTTCTTATACGACAACAACGCTAGAACAGGGTTTACAGACAACAATTGATCATCTGAATGCAACGCATATTCCTGAAGGTATTGTGATCTGTTTAGAAACAATGGCAGGCAAAGGCAGTGAAGTTGGATATCAATTGGAACATCTTGCATATATTCTTGCACATTTGAATCAGAAAGATTCTTATGGTGTATGCATGGATACATGTCATATGCATGATGCGGGATATGACATGTCCCATTTTGATGACGTATTAGATGAATTTGATCGTCTTGTTGGACTAGATAAACTGCATGTCATTCATTTGAATGATTCAAAAAATGTACAAGGTGCAAGAAAAGACCGTCATGAAAATATTGGAAAAGGCTATCTTGGATTTGAAACACTGCATACAATCGCACATCATCCAAGAGTTGCACATGTTCCTAAGATTTTAGAAACACCATACATTGATGGAAAAGCCCCATACAAAGAAGAAATACAATTATTAAGACAACAATAAAAAGAAGCGTTTGCTTCTTTTTATCTGGCTTATTCTTCATGATTCTCTTCCTGAGGAGTTTCTTCAGGTGTGGTTTCTTCCTGGGATGTAGTATCTTCTGTTGGAGCAGGTGTTGTTGTATCCAGCTTTGAAGAAGGGAGGGTCTCTTCTTTTTTCTGTGTCATTTTTAATGTATATACGACAACTTCTGCGGGTGTAAATAATCGGACGTCCTGATTGACTGTTCCTGTACCATTTGTGATATCCAGTGTAAATGTGTTATCAATGAGATGCTTTCCTCTTAGATATTGCGTTGCACAGGCAGGTTCATAGAATGAAGTGAAAATGAAGTTTGCCTGTCCACCTAAGGAATGTCCTGCCAGGAAGTAATCTGTTAAATCTTTCGGTACTTCGTTGACAGTGTCTGGTGTATGACAAAGTGTCATGACATATGAATCTTTAGAAACGTTACTGTAGGCACCATCAATATCCTTTGTCCCATCAATGCCATTATCTAATCCAACAACAGTAATAAACTGAGAGCCATTTTTATGGATCTGGAAAGATGTATTCTGAATTACTTCAAAGTCAGAAGCATCATAGATTGCATTGACTGTAGATTTCATGACATCACTTGCACCATCAATATCACCATATACCGCAAACTTTCCGTATTTTGCCTGAATATTAGAGAATGCTTTTGTGATGAGGGAAGTACTGTGATCATCAACTGTTACAGAGTCCCCATAGATATCTCCACCAAACAAGACAACATCTGCTCCAGATGCATTGATTGTATCAACAAGTTTGTTCAGTCTTTCTTCATTCATATAGATGCCATATTTAAGATCTGAAAAGAAAAGAATATTCATATTGTCTAACTGTTCTGGGATTTGCTCATTATCAATTGTAACGTGTCGCGTAATGAATCTATCAGGTGCCACAAAAAAAGAATCGATGAGTAAAAAGGCTGTAATAGATAACATACAGAATATCGTCAGTAATATCTTTGTTGAAGTTTTCATGCATACTATGTTACCACAATCTATGATAAAATATCGTAGGGATTATTATGTTTGATGCAAGCTATATCATACAGCTGGATGTTTTAGTGAAAAATGGAATTGCTTCGAAAGGAGCAATTGCTTTTATGAAGAAACTCGAAGAAGAAGGGATGCCATATATCATTGTGACGGAACAGTCTGGAAGAATCCAGGATCATATTGCTGACTATCTTGTAGAAAGAGGTTTTCGCTATATTCGTCCATCTTCAATTTATACAAGCAGTATGGCTTGTAGAGACTATATGCATTTACGTTATCCAGACATGCAGAAAGCGTGTTATTTAGGTGGCGCTGGAATTAAAGAAGTTTTAGAAAAAGGAAACTATCAGATTACATTTGATCATCCAGATTTTATCATTATGGGAATGAATAAAAAAAGTACATACTATGATTATTCAAGAATTTCTTTGGCTGTACAGGATGGTGCAATGCTTGTTTCCAGTGATAATCGAAATGTACAGTTTGTAGATGGATTGCGTATGATTGGCAATGCTGCAATTGTAAAGATGATAGAGTATGCAACGGGATGTAAAAGTATTTCCTTTGGCAGAGGATGTGATAATTATCTTCTGATGGCAAAGCTGTATCTCAATCAGGAAAATATCTTGTTTATTGGAAATGATTTTGAAAGAGATATTCTTCCCGCAATGCATTGTGAATTTACAACTGTATTTGTAACAGAGGGAAATTCTATTGAAAATACAGGAATGAATGAACAGCATCATCCTGATTATATCGTCGAAGATTTGTTTGGCTTAACAAAATGATTTTTCATTGTTTTTGAAATTTAAAAGTGATACACTAATTTCATCGTGATGAAATAAGAATAGTAGCTTATACGTATGGCTTAGAGAGACGGAGATTTGGTGAAATCCGCAGCATATTTATAAGTGAACTCACCTTATGAGTGATCGTTGCTCTGCGTTAAAGAGAAGAATGAAGTGCATATGAAATTTTCATATGAACTAAGGTGGTACCGCGTTTACAAGACGTCCTTAGATTTGGACGTCTTTTATATTTTTTCAGGAGGGTTTATGTACGATCATTTAAAAGTAGAACAAAAATGGCAGAAGTATTGGGAAGATCATGAGACATTTAAAACAGATGTCTGGGATTTTTCAAAACCAAAGTATTACGTATTAGACATGTTTCCTTACCCAAGTGGAGTAGGACTACATGCAGGTCATCCAGAAGGCTATACCGCAACAGATATCGTTTCGCGTATGAAGCGTATGCAGGGATATAATGTTCTGCATCCAATGGGATATGACTCTTTTGGTTTGCCAGCAGAACAGTACGCTGTACAGACAGGTAACAATCCAAATGGGTTTACACAGGAAAATATTAAAACTTTTACAAAACAGTTAAAAGAATTGGGATTTGACTATGACTGGTCAAGAATGATCGCAACTTCTAATCCTGATTTCTATCACTGGACACAGTGGATCTTCAAACAGTTATATGAAGATGGCTATGCGAAATATGTAGATATGCCTGTCAACTGGTGTGAAGAACTTGGTACAGTATTGTCCAATGATGAAGTCATTGATGGCAAGAGTGAACGTGGTGGATATCCAGTTATTCGTAAGAATATGAAACAATTGTGTATCGATCAGCCTGCTTTTGCAGAAAGACTTCTAGAGGGATTAAACAATATTGACTGGCCAGAATCCACAAAGGAAATGCAGCGTAACTGGATTGGTAAATCTACAGGTGTAGAAGTTGAATTTAATATCGTTGGTGGTGGTAAATTCTCTATCTTTACAACTTGTATTGAAACAATCTATGGAATCACATTCATGGTTCTTGCTCCAGATGGAAAACTTGTTCAGGATTTGATGCCTCGTATCCAGAACCAGGAAGAAGTAAAGGCATATATTCAACAGACACTTTCCAAATCTGATATGGATCGTACAGAATTGAATAAAGGAAAGACTGGATGCAGACTGGAAGGAATCAAGGCAATCAACCCAGTCAATGGCAGAGAAGTAGAAGTATTTATCGGTGATTTCGTATTAGCAAACTATGGTACAGGTGCTGTTATGGCAGTACCAAGCCATGATCAGCGTGACTTTGAATATGCAAAAGCACACAACATTGATATGATTCAGGTTATTGAAGGAAGAGACGTCAGTGAATGTGCATTTGAAAAGCAGGATTATTTAGGCAAAGGATGCAAACTAATCAACTCTGAAGAATTTACTGGATTAACAGTAGAAGAAGCAAAAGTCGCAATTACCAAAAAACTTGTTGCTATGGGGATTGCTAAAGAAAAGGTCAACTATCGTTTCCGTGAATGGATTTTTGCACGTCAGCGTTACTGGGGTGAACCAGTTCCTATCGTACATTTAGATGATGGAACAGATTATGTTTTGCCTGATGATGAATTACCATTGATCCTTCCTGAGCTTGAAGATTATAAGGGTCATAATGGAAAAGCGCCATTAGAAAATGCTGCGGAATGGAAGAAATATGACAAGAATGGTGTTCACGGTACCCGTGAAACTTCTACAATGCCTGGTTCAGCTGGATCTAGCTGGTATTATCTGCGTTATATTGATCCAAAGAATGAAAAGCAGCTGGCAGATCCTGAACTATTGAAACACTGGATGCCAGTAGATTTATATGTTGGTGGACCTGAACATGCGGTTGGTCATTTGATGTATTCTCGTATCTGGAACAATTACTTATATGATAAAGGAATCGTTCCATGTAAAGAACCATTCCAGAAGCTTGTTCATCAAGGTATGATCTTAGGTGAAAATGGTATCAAGATGGGCAAGAGATTCCCTAAGTATGTAATTAATCCATCAGATATCGTTAAGCAGTATGGTGCAGATACACTTCGTTTATATGAAATGTTTATGGGACCATTAGAAGCAAGCAAACCTTGGTCTATGGCTGGTGTTGATGGTGCTAGAAGATGGATTGACCGTGTTTATCGTTTATTCATTGAATCTGGCAAGTTGACAGATACAAATGATGGTAAATTAGATCTCATCTATCATCAGACTGTTAAGAAGGTTACAGAAGACTATGAAGCTTTAGGTTTCAATACAGCAATTTCTCAAATGATGATCTTTATTAATGAAGCATATAAGGTAGACACTGTATACAAGCCATATGCAGAAGGAATCATCAAGATGCTTTCTTGTATTACACCTCATATCGGAGAAGAAATGTGGCAGCTGCTAGGTCATGAGGAATCTATTGCCTATGCACCATGGCCAACATATGACGAAAGCAAGCTTGAAGTTAGTAAAGTAATGATCGTTGTACAGGTTAATGGTAAAGTCAGAGGTAAGTTTGAAACTGACAAGGATGCGGATAAAGAAGCTGTTGAAAAGCAGGCGCTTGCATTAGATGCAGTCCAGAAATTCTTAGCTGAAGGACAAGTTTGCAAGGTCATTGTAATCCCTAATAAAATCGTAAATATCGTTGTAAAGTAACAAATATGGTCTCTATTAAAAGAGGCCATTTTTTGTTATAATAGTTGCGCTATGAATGAATTTAAAGTAACGATAGACACATTTGACGGTCCATTAGATCTGATGCTTCATTTAATCAAGGAAAAGCAGCTGGATTTAATGAATTTAGATATGAATGTTTTAACGGATCAATATATCGCATATTTAAATCAAATGGAAAATCTGCATTTAGAAATCGCTTCTGAGTATTTAAGCGAACTTGCGACGCTGATTGAATATAAGTCTAAAAAGATGCTTCCAGGAAAACACGAAGATCTTGATGACAGCTATGAGGAAGATCCAAAAGATCGTCTTGTTAAACGATTACTTGAATATCAGCAATTTAAAGAAGCTTCTGAAGATTTGAATGCTTTGTATGAAAGCAGACAGTTGCAATTATCTCGTCCGTTATCTGATGAAGTGGATCAATGGATGAAAGAAGATGAATCTTTACCATATGAAGGAAATCCATATGATCTGATGCGTGCAATGAAACGTGTTATGATGCGTATGCGATTGTCTGTTCCACAAGAATCTACATATACTGTCAAAGAAGTTTCTATGGAAGATAGAGAATTAAAAGTGCGTGCAATGCTGGATGAACTTCCTAAGACATTCCGCTTTGAAAATCTTTTAGAAGATGTACATGATATGCCAATGTTTATCGCAACATTTTTATCCGTTCTGGATTTAGCTAGACAGCATACATTAGCCTTTACTGTTGATGAAAATGATGTGATATGGTTTACAAGAGGAGGAAATGCTGAATGAATGAAGATATGAATACGACAGAAAACAAGCTTCCTCAGATTGAAGCAAATGAAACAGTGGAAGCTCATGAAGAAAAGAATGTGCAGCTAAGCATGGATCCTTCGATTCAAGAAGAGGAAGAAGCAAAGCTTGCACAGAAAGAAAATGATGTGAAGCTCAAAGCAATTCTGGAAGGACTGTTGTTTCTAGTTGGAGATGATGGATTAACGATTGAACAGGCGAGTAAATCCATGGATATTTCAACCAAAAAAGCAGAACAGTTATTTGATGCACTGCAGAAGGATTATGTAGATGATTCCAGAGGCTTTGAAATTGAAAGATATGGAAGCCGCTATCGTTTTCTCTCAAAGGCATTTGTGCATGAGGCAGCAAAGAAACTGTTCTCAATTGACAAGATTTCCAAGCTGTCGAATGCAGCATTGGAAACATTAGCAATCATTGCATATAAACAGCCAATTACACGTGTAGAAATTGAAGAAATCAGAGGTGTTGGTGCGGATGTAATGATTCGTAAGCTGGAAGCAAGAGGGCTGATCAAAGAAGAAGGCAGAAGTGATGCTCCAGGCAGACCCTTCTTGTATTCCGTAACAGATGAATTTATGGATGCATTCAAATTGCTTTCATTAGATGAGCTGCCAGATCTGCCTGAATTTAATAAAGATAACAATGATGATTTGTTTCATTCATGAGGCTATGTATGAAACAGAGATATTTGTTGCATATACTTCTTTTCTCCACAATGCTTACGAGCTGCCATTCTTCTAATATAACAGACAAAAAAGAAACAGCGTATCATTGTCGAAATATCAATTATTATGATTATACAAAACCAGTACCATATACAGAAGAAGCGATTGATGTATCGTATTATGCAAATACATTCTTTGCGGGAGATTCTAGAATGGGCTCACTGTATTTATATACACCATTAAAAGACTATGGTGCAGAAGTATGGTATTGTGAATCCATGAGTCTGTATCGTATTTATGATATGTTAAATCCAGATATGTTTGAACAGTTTCAAGACAATACGTTGTATTCACTTTTAACTACAACACAGAAAAAAAATATTTATATCTGGCTGGGAATCAATGAAATTCGTCAGAATGACTGGAATGGATGGAAAAATACATATGGCGAAGTCATTGATGATATTAGAAATCATGATCCAGAATGTTCGGTTTATCTGATGTCCAGCTATAAGCCTGAATACATAACAGATTTAACAGATGAAGAATTAAATCAGCAATTAGCACTTGCAAATGAAGCAATGTCATCATTAGCAAGTGAGAAACATGTATATTATTACAACACAGAAGATGGTATGATTGACGAGGCAAATAAAATCAAAGATGAATATGTCTGGGATGGATTACATCTCAATGCAGATGGTGCCAATGCACTTCTTGATTCAATTGCACATCATGTTGTAAAGGAGGAGACATATGTCAAAAAAATATGTGAGTAGCATATTACTGCTGTCACTATTAACCGGTTGCTACTGGGATGAATATCACGAAGAATCCGTAACAATTCAAAAACCCACAACGACTGTAACTCCAGAAGCTGAACAGGTGGAAGAAGCTGAAACTTCCGGCAAAGCGTATGAAAAAGCAACAGAAATTGTTGAGCAATTGCAACTGCAGGATACAATGGACAAGCCACTTGTAGAAGGAGCAATCAAGGGTCTGTTCTTCCAGGGGGATGATTCAAAATATACAGATGCTTGTGTATACTTGTCTAATATTGCTGGAAACTCCAATACCGTTGCGGTATTTCAAACAAATAACAGTAATGATGTGAAAGCATCATTACAGACATATCTAGATTCTGCAGAAGCGAATGCACAGGAATATTTTGGAGAAGAAGTGAATAAAATTAAAAATGCACTTCTTGATAGTAATGATAAATATGTTGTATTAGTGATTGCGGATGATATGGAACAGGCAAAAAATATAGTTGAGAAAATATTGAAATGATGAAAAAATATGTATTGGTGATTCTATCAATTGCATTTCTATGTGGATGCACAAGTAATCATGTTTCGACAAATCAGAGTGAGATGTCTCAATCTGAAATGGAAACGATTCAGCTTGTTTCTTCCTTAGGAATGAAAGATGAGCTTGTAGCTGTAAAAAATAGAATTGTCATTGGTATGGTATTTTCTGGAGATAAAGATGTAATTCAAGATGCATCTTTGTATCGATCATCAACAGAAGGAAATTATGATATGATTGGTGTGTTTTATCCAAATGATATGGATGCATGTCTTTCATACATTGATGATTTTCTGATTTCATTGAAAAATGAATGTAATAAAAATTATCCGGAAGAAGTATTTAAAATCAGTAATGCAATTGAAAAACATAACGATACCAAAATTATCCTTGTGGTGAGCAGTGATATAGAAAAAGCTAGACTCGAAGTTGAAAACGTTCTTGAAAATCAATAAGAAGAAAAGGAGAGGTTCTATGATTGAAAGATATTCTAGAGAAGTAATGCGAAACATTTGGACAGAGCAGGCTAAATTTCAGGCCTGGCTGGATGTTGAGGTCCTCATTGACGAAGCGTGGAGTGAACTAGGAGAAATCCCTAAAGAAGATGTTGAAAAAATCAGAAAGAATGCGAAATTTGATGTAGATCGTATTCATGAAATTGAACAGATGACACGCCACGATGTTGTTGCTTTTACGCGTTGTGTTTCTGAATCCTTGGGTGAAGAAAAGAAATGGGTACATTATGGTGTTACTTCAACAGACGTTGTGGATACTGCGTATGGATTAAGATACAAAAAAGCAAATGAAATCCTGAGACAGGATATTCTGGATTTCATGGAAGTCTTGAAAGAAAATGCTTTGAAATATAAAGATACGATCATGATGGGTAGAACACATGGTGTACATGCGGAAATCACTACATTTGGCATGAAGTTTGCTTTATGGTATGAAGAAATGAAGAGAAACTTAAACCGTTTTGATGAAGCTAGAAAAGACGTTGAAGCTGGTAAAATTTCTGGTGCTGTAGGTACTTTCGCAAATATCCCACCATTCGTACAGGATTATGTCTGTGAAAAGCTAGGTATTCAATCTGCGAATATTTCTACACAGATCTTACAGAGAGATAGACATGCAAACTACTTTTCTACATTAGCATTGATTGGTTCTACAATTGAACAGATGGCTACTGAAATCAGACATCTGCAAAGAACAGAAGTTAGAGAAGTGGAAGAACATTTCAATAAGGGACAGAAGGGTTCTTCAGCAATGCCTCATAAGAGAAATCCTATTGGCAGTGAAAATATCTGTGGATGTGCAAGAGTATTAAGAGGATACATGGTAACTTCTTATGAAGATATTCCATTATGGCACGAAAGAGATATTTCTCATTCTTCTGCAGAAAGAATCATCGCTCCAGATGCTACGGAATTGTTAGATTACATGTTGAATCGTTTTGGAAACATCTTGAAGAATCTAACAGTTTTCCCAGAAAAGATGAAGAAAGATATCTGGCTGACAAATGGTGTTATCTTCTCTCAGAGATTTATGTTAAAGCTCATTGAAAAGGGTTGGAGCAGAGAACAGGCATATGATACTGTACAGCCTCAGGCAATCAAGGCTTGGGAAAATGATCTCAACTTCAGAGATTTGATTACAGCTGTTCCAGAAGTACAGAAAACATTAACACCAGAAGAAATTGAAGATTGTTTTGATCCAATGTATCATGTTAGAAATGTAGATACAATTTTCAAGAGAGTTGGTATTCTTTAATGTATAGGGCAGGTCAAATGACCTGCTTTTTTTAGATGTTCTTTAGATGATTAGATATCATTTTGTAGTAAAATGAGATGCATGAAGAAATTTTTGAAAGTGTTATTCGTGATAGCATTAATGATCTGTATTGGGATTTCTGCAAATTTTGCCTACTGGTGGACGCAAAAAGGTGGAGATGCATATTATCACTATATATATCGCAAACAACATGAACCATTTACATTTTCAAGAAAAACAAATACAGATTCTATTTATACAGAAGATGTGTTCATGAATACAATGAAAAAATATATAGATGCAGATGAAAGTGTTTTAGATGAAGTGAAAAATAATTCTTTTTGCATTCCTGGATTAAAATCTACTCGAACTCTTACAGATAATCAGGCAAATGAAATTTCAATCTGTACATCTATGACACCACAAGGTGTAGTATTCTCTGAAGACTATATTTTTATTTCTGCCTATTGCTGTACAAAACAGCACAATTCTGTGATTTATATGCTGGATAAAAATACAAAAGAACTCATCAAAGAAATTGTATTGCCAGACAAGAGTCATGTTGGTTCTCTTGCATACGATTCTTATCACCAGAATTTGTGGGTATGCTGCTATGAAGAAACAAAGAAGGTTGCGTTTGTCTGTGCGCTATCTATTTCTGATTGTATTTCCTATGATTTTGAAGAAAAGTATTTACCAGTTCGCTATACGATGCAGTATCAGATTGATACACAGAAACGATCTAGCTTTATGAATTATTATAATGGTTCCTTGTATATTGGATATTTTGAATCTAATATGAAAGCTGAGACAACGATTCAGGAATTTGAAATTACTGACGATGGAGGACTAAAAGAAACAGGGAATCTGATGAGTGATGTATATGATGATGAACCAGATGCCTATGCCTTGCCAGCTAGCTTATTCTACATTAATGGAAATGCACAGGGAATGGCTTTGGATGATATGTATATAGCGATTACGCAATCGTATGGATCGATAGATCATTCTAGATTACGTATCTTTGAAAATACAAAAAATCAGGATGGAAATGTGGATGCTAGAGATGTCAATTATGTAAGTGGAATAGATCTTCCTGTTATGGCAGAAGACTGTTATATGGATGAAGATGGAAATCTGTATATCTGTTTTGAATCTGGAGCATATGCATATCGTTCTAGACCATGTGATCATGTTGACAGGATTGTTTTTATTCCTAGATGTATATTTGCAGAATAAATGCTAAAATATAAGAAGTTGAGGTATGTATGGCAAAATTATATTTTTACTATGGAGCAATGGGTTCTTCTAAAAGTGCAAATGCAATGATGGTTGCATTTAACTATCGTGAAAGAGGCCAGAAAGTTTTACTATGTAAAACAGGCGTAGATACAAGAGATGGTGCAAGAATCATCAAAAGCAGAATGGGATTAGAAAGTAACTGTGAATTGCTGGATGAAATCTGTCACTGGGATAAAGAAAAACTTGGCTCTTATAATGTTGTGATTGTTGATGAGGCGCAATTTGCCACAAGTGAACAAATTGATTTTTTAAGTGATATTGTTGATGATCTTCATGTACCTGTCATCTGTTATGGATTGAGAGCTGATTTCCAGAATCACTTATTTCCAGGATCACAAAGACTGCTTGAAATCTGCGATGAAATCAATGAAGTAAAAACAATGTGCTGGTGTGGTCATAAAGCAATCTGCAATGCAAGATATAATGCTGATGGCATTGTAAGAGAAGGTGCACAGGTGATGCTTGGTGCAAATGATGAATATATTGCTTTATGTAGAAAACACTTTAAGGAAGGGAAATTACACCCAGATCAAGAGGTAGTTGGTTTAACGGATTAATAATATGTATTATTTGGAGGGATGATGGCAAATTTTCTTCTAATATTTTATATTGCTTCCGCATGTATTGATTCATACGCTTCAGAACATAATATGATGCGTAATTTTAAGCTTTTCTTAATGCCTGCATTAATGGCATATTTGTCATTTCATGCGAATCATGATGTTTTACTGTATATTGCTTTATTATTGTCATGGGCAGGAGATGTGTATCTCATTAATAAAACAAAAAAGAATTATCAGTTGGGACTGATATCTTTTATGCTTGCTCATATATCTTATGGTATCTATTTTATTCACCCGCTGCCGCTTACAAGTTTAATGTTCTGGGTTGGTGTTTTACTGTATGGAATTTCGGGTTGCCTTTACCTGAAGCTGATTCTTCCTGTAGTACCTGCTTCGTTTAAGAAAGCTACCATTGTGTATATGATTACGATTCTCTTTATGAGCTTGATGGCGTATGTCAATATGATCAAAACAATGAATATCTTGTCATGGCTTGGATCAATTGTATTCTTGATTTCTGATACGCTGCTTTCTTATCAGACATATACAAAGTCACCACAAAGAGGTGTGATGGAAACATATAGTATTGCACAATTGCTGATTGTTTTAGGAGTTATTTATGCTTCTGGAATATAAACACGCAGACAATGATGATATTGCATCTATTTTTGCTATACAGAAAAGAAACGTGCAGCTTTACGAAGATCAGACAGTTGTTGATCTACGAGAAGTTCTTCAACAGATGCAAGATCATCTGCAGACAAATATTGAATCTTATACAAAGATTGTATGTGGGGAAAATGTTGTTGGATATTATCGATGCAAAGAAAGCTATGATTTTTCATATGATCTTTCTTTTCTATATATTCTGCAACAATATCGAAAGCGAGGGATTGGAACACAGGTGTTAGATCATATCAAGGAAAGCTGTGAAGACCCACTTCAAATCATGATTTATCTCAGGCAGGTAGAAATCTATGATTTCCTGGTGAAAAGAGGATTTGTTGTACAAAGCCAGATTTCACGTTCAAAAATCAGTCTTAAATATGATAAAAAAAATAAGATCGGCTGATCTTATTTTTTATGATATAGACGTTTTTGAGAATATTCAGGATCAAACGTAACATTGACACCTAATCTTCTGAAGATATCCGCATCTTCTAGAGGTAATACAACTGTAGAATGTGCTTCTGATCCTTTCAATTCACTTAAGTGCTCCATCGCCTGAGAAACAAGTGGATTTGTTTTTTCTTTCATTGCCAGGGCAATCAATACTTCATCAGAGTGAAGTCTTGGATTGCGGTTCCCTAAGTTTTCTACTTTTAATTTCTGAATTAATGAAACGGATTCATGATCAATAAGATCAGTTTCCTGGTCAATATTGGATAGTGCCTTGATTGCATTAACAATACAGGAAGCACTTGGTCCAAACAAATCACTTGTTTTTCCAGTGACAAATCTTCCATCTGGCAACTGTAATGCCATTGCTGGAGAATGTGTTTCATTAGCCTTGTTTCTAGCTCTTAAAACAACATCTCTGTCATTGACTGTAATACCGCATTCATTCATCAGTACTTCAATTTTCTGAACAGAAGATTCTGGCAGTTTGTTCTGCTTATATTGATAAAGTGTCTGGTAGTAGCGACGAATGATTTCCTGCTGAGATGCTTCCTTTGCGGCATCCTCATCCGAGATGCAGAATCCAATCATATTGACACCCATATCAGTAGGAGACTTGTATGGAGAATCTTTCATAATTTTTTTGATGATACGATTTAGTACTGGAAAAATTTCAATATCTCGATTGTAGTTGACTGCTGTTTTTCCATATGCTTCTAAATGGAATGGATCAATCATATTAATATCATCTAGATCGCAAGTAGCTGCTTCATATGCAAGATTGACTGGATGGTGTAATGATAGATTCCAGACTGGGAAACTTTCAAACTTTGCATAGCCACTATGGATGCCATTCGCAGCATCATGATAGAGCTGTGAAATACAGGTTGCCATTTTACCTGAACCAGGTCCCGGTGCAGTGACAACAACAAGATCTTTTGTTGTTGGAATATACTGATTTTTGCCGAGTCCTTCACTGGATACAATAAAATCTACATCTGTTGGATACCCTTTGATTGGATAGTGCAGGTAAGATTGAATTCCTGAATTTCTTAATGCATTTCTAAATGCATCTACGCCATTCTGATGTGCATATTGTGTAATGACTACACTGCCAACGTAGAGACCTAATTCCTTGAATGCATCAATCAGACGGAATACTTCCTGATCATAAGAGATGCCTAGATCACCACGTGCTTTTGAATTTTCTATGTTATTAGCATTGATACAGATGATGATTTCAACCTGTTCTTTGAGTTCTAATAAGAGTTTAATTTTATTATTTGGATCATATCCCGGTAATACTCTGGATGCATGGTAGTCCTGGAACATCTTGCCTCCAAATTCCATATATAATTTACCGTTGAACATTTGAATTCTCTCAAGAATTTTATCTCGCTGCATTGAAAGATATTTTTCTGAGTCAAAAGCTTTTTTTATCATGATTTTACCTCGCCCCTAAAGATTATAAAGGAAGTTGTTCATTTTTTAATAAGAAATTTCATTTTTTTAGGGGAGATTTGCTTTTTTTCGTGAATATATATTTAGGAGGACAAATATATGAGAAAAATAGCAGTAGAAGTTGAGCAGCTGGAATCCTGTGCTGCTCGCATGGAAGAAAAAAATCAGGATTATCTGCATCATTGTGATTTGTTGTTTCAATCGGTAGAAACAATGTCGAATGCATGGAATGGAGAGGACAATCGTGCATTTACATCGCAGATTGCTTCTTACGAATCTAATTTCAGGCAACTGCATCTTCTAGCATCACAATACATTGATTTCTTAAGAAACAGTGCACGTTCATATCGCAATACACAGCAGGAATTAACAAGCATGATCAATGCATTAGGAGGAAAGTAACATGGCTAATATTCAAATTTCTTTGCAGGAGGTGCAGGATACTGCAAACCAGTTGCGTTCGTTGAATATGTTAATGGACGAGGAATTAAATGCAATGAAGAGTGAAATGAATCGCTTAGACAGTTCCTGGATTTCAGATGGTTCTTTAGAAATTCGCAACAAATTTAATTTGTTTTCTTCACGTTTTGAGAAACAAAAAGAAACAATCAATCAATATGCTAAGTTCTTAGATTTGGCGGTATCTTCTTATGACACACTGGAAACAACGATTACATCGAATGCATCGGGCATGCAGGTCTAATACCGCTAGTTTCATAGTTATAGCGTGTATTTTTTTAACACTTGTAAGTGCATGTAAAACAAAAGAGATATCATCTATCACTTTATCCGATTGGATCATAATGCTTGATGAAGATGCAGGTATTGATTCATATACGCAGCAGACACCATATTTTATCAACGTGAGTAAAAATGATGAATGTTTTGATGCCGTACAGGCTGCAGTAGAGTGGGGCGTATTGGAACAATCGTATGCTTTTGATCCTGATGAAGTATTAACGAAAGAATACTGTGCATATACATTAATGAATCTTGTTGGCAAGACAGATGGTGACATTAACATTAAGGATATTTCTGATTCGAATTTTAAAAAACAGATTGAAGCTGCAGTGAGCAGTGGACTCATGAAATTAGATCATCGTTCTATGTTTTATCCAAAACAAGCTCTTGATCGAGAGGAAGCAATAACGTATTTACAAAAAGCCGTTACCTACATTAACAACCGTGAAATTACGGAAACACATACAGAGATTACATGGAATCAGAATACAGATGTGAAAGAAATCGTACCTGTATCCTATGATGCATCATCTTGTTCCATACAGGTTGATGATCCTTCTTTGCAGGAAGGAAATCTCATTCATTTTCAAGATGGTTCTGAAGAACAGTATTTCCAGATTGAAAGAATAGATGGTACAACTGCGTACTTGAAAGAAATTAATTTACTGGACTATACAGAAGATATGGATCTTTCCAGCAGTCAGGAATTGAATTTTGAAAATGCAGAAATCATTGATGGTGAAGGGGAGATATTACAGGAAACATCTTTTACAAATCATTTGACAATGATGTCTACAAAACCTCTTCAAAGAACATTTCATATTGATGAGTTCAATGTTGTGGTAAGTGTAAGCGGAACTGCTCTAAAAGCAGAAGTGAATAAAGTATTGCCGTATGGTTCACAAGTTTATGGTTCTTTAAAACTGAGTGGAATGCATGTTGATTATCAATGGAAAAGCAAGAACAAAGATGTCAAAGATGCATATTTTAAAGTTAAGTTTTCAACCAATGAAAGCTTTGGATTAAAGAATGGTTCCTATAAAAATCTGTATGGAGATTTTTCAAAGGCTGACAGCCAGAATCTACTGTCTTCTTTACCAAATATGTTTGTTGAAAAACAAGATGTTGTAGAAAGCAGTTTAGAATTATGCAAAATCAAAGTTCCCGTTAATGGTGCACCGATGATGAATGTATCTATTGGATTGCGTATGAATCTGTATGCTTCAGGCAGAGTTGAACTTTCTTTAACACAGAATTCTGAAATTGGCTGTGAAGTAAAAGATGGTCAGATGCGAATGATTCATACAATGAATCATACAAATATGAATCGTTTTAAAGCAAATACAAGAGCAGGTGCAGGTATTGACGTCGGTTTGAATCTAGCTTCACTACGTTTAATGGATGTGAGTTTAAATGCAGCTGCAGAAGCTTCTTTGAAAACATCACTGCATATTTATGAAAATGATGAGCATAAAGTAATTCCAACTGAAGTTGGAAGTGACGTGATGGATGAAGTGCTTGAAGGAAATTCTTCGATTCTTGTATGTAGTGATATCAATGCAGAACTTGTCTTATATCTGAAGATGAACAGTGCAAAATCACAGCTTGGAAAGCTTGGGCTTACAAAGAAAAATGATTTAGCGAAACTGTCTTTACTTCCAAAAAGGAAAACACATTTAGAGAATTTTCAATTCGTTTCGAAATGTACGAGAAAAGACCGTTTGAAAGCAACAAAGCTAGATTTACTTTCTGTCAGTAAGAAAATCCAGCTTGTAGACTATTCCTTTGTTGTACATGCAGGATATGTAAAAGCAATTGGTATCAAAGCATTGCCAGAAGGCTATACAAAAAATGATCTTGTATATACTTCTTCAAATACAGATATTGCCAGTGTAGACGCAGATGGAAACGTCAGTGGATTACAAAGCGGCAGTGTTGTTGTAACAGTGGCTACGAGTGATAAGAAACATTCTATTTCGTGTAACGTATTAGTGAGTGAAAAATAAAATATGATTTTATGGATCAGAGAGAACGATACATGTTATCCATATGTGTTGAAATACAGACAAGAAAAAATCATGATTTCTAACTACGCATTGACTGTTACAAAAAACAACACACAAGTGTATTTACGATCTGTACGGAATATTACATTAAGCAAAACTGTGTTAAACAATGAAGAAGTCTGTGAAATGCATAAAGGAAACAATGAAATTGCACAATTTTTACTGCTCATAGAACAGAATGAAAATATCTATCGTAAATACGCAATGAAAGATTGTATTTTGATTGGCGGAGAAAAACATTGTGATATTGTTATTCCTTCCTTAGCTGATGTTGTATTAAAAATAGATACAAAGCGGCATCTCATCACTTCCTGTAGAGAATATCCATTTATTTCCTTTAACGAGAATGCATTTCTTCAAGATACAACATATCAATTTCTAGATGTCTTATGCATTCATGGATTACGTATGATCTTTATGGATGATGGTATCATGCTGCGTACTCTTGCAGATGAAGAAATTCATCTGCAGGAGTATGTTTCTCATAAAAAAGAAATGAGTTTTTCGCCTGAAAAGAAAATAAGAGTGATTCAAAACCATGTGCCATCATACAATAATGAATTGCATTATGATATTCCATTACAATTAGAAGCAGTCTATCCTTCACATTTGCGCCCGTTTCTTTTAGAAACAGGCCCTGCATTGCTTATGTCCTCTGCTTCTTTGTCTGCAGGACTATTTGCGGCATATCAAAGCTATATGAATGGAAGAGATGTGTATTCACTCATCCCAATGATTCTTCTGCCTTCTGTGATGCTTGTTTCTTCTTTATTGTTTCAGCCATTGAATCGTATGTATGACGCTCGTCAAAAGAAAAAAATAACCATACAGAATCAACAGAAGGAACAAGAATGGATTGATGCGTATCATATGTATTATGATTCTTTCGCATCTGCGTATATGAAATATATGGATATGTATTTTCCTTCCTGCACACTTTTAAAATATAAAATTGAAACGAAAGAAGATCGATACCTGCATTCTATCCATGATGGAATACAACTGCGTTTCTTTGATGCAAAAGATGTGATTCATCAAAACGTTGATGAAAAACTTAAACAGACAAATGATGAAAATCTGTATCCTAAAATAAATGCATTTCATACATACCATAAGATTGCGATAAAAGATGAAGGAGAAATGTATCTAAAATATATCTTTCTGCAATTCATATATTTATATGACTGTCCATGTATTGTGTATGCGGATGCATTCTGGCTTAAGAAACATCAATGGGTTCGTCTTGTTCCAAACTGTCTGTATCATAATCAAAGAATGATTACTTCATCTTTCAAAGAAGCAAAAGAATTCAGTGAATGTCTGAAAGATAAAAAGTTTTTAACAATCATCATTGATCAAAAAGATCTTTTAGAAAATGAAGCAATGATTGTATTTACAAAAGATATTGATACAGTTCAGTGTGATTTAGCAATCGATATAGAAAATGAATGTGCATATGACTATTTAACAAAGCAGCAGTGTTCTTTTACATATGATATATGTGAATTAGATATGCAATACCTTTTATATCATCTGCAGAAAGATTCATGGATCATACACCAGAAAGAGCAGGATTTCTTTTCTATACAGAATATGGAAAGAGTAACGATGCATGATATTTATGAACGGTGGCATAGAAATGATATCAATGAAGGATTATTGGCAGTGATTGGCACTGACAAGAATGGAGAACATATTCTATTAGATCTTAACGAGAAGAAGGATGGTCCACATGGATTGGTTGCGGGCATGACAGGCAGTGGAAAAAGTGAGCTGATTATTACGATGTTGTTATCCATTGCATTGAATTATTCTTATGAAGATGTGAATTTTGCTTTGATTGATTTTAAGGGTGGCGGCACAAGCAATGCATTAAAATCATTGCCTCATATTTGTGGTACGTTATCAAATCTAGATACAAAGCATATGGAAAGAGCTCTAGTTTCTTTTCAGAATGAATGTATTGAACGACAGAAAAACATACAAATCATGAATGAAAAAAGTATACAGCCAATTACAGATATTACATCGTATCGAAAGCATCTTTTTCAATTCAAGGACATGCCAAAAATGGCAGAATTAGTGATCGTTGTGGATGAGTTTGCTGAAGTGAAAAGACTGCAGCCTGATTTTCTGCGAGACCTTGTTTCAATTGCACGCATTGGCAGAAGTTTAGGGATACATTTGATTTTATGTACGCAAAAACCTGCAGGAATTATTAATGAAGAAATCTGGGCAAATTGTTCATTTCAGATTGTTTTAAAGGTTGCAAGAAATCAAGACGCACATGAAGTAATTCGTGAACCATTTGAAATGGATTGCAAAAAACCAGGTGATTTTATTTTGTACAGTACGTATCAAGGATTGATCCATGGAAGAAGTGCATATGCTTCCAGTAAGACAAAGCATGCCAATAACCGTGTCGATATATTGCATTTGAATGGGAGTGTGCAATGTACCAACGATATCGAAGCAGAATCTCCATGCAGTGAAATTCTTCAAATATTTCAAACATCAATTCATGAGTCTATCAAACAATTATGGAAACAGCCATTAGAGAAACTCTCATATGAATCAGCATATCTGCCATTTGTATTCGCAAAGGCAGATGATTACTATCATCGAACATATATTGATTTATATCTGTATTCCACGCAGAAAAGAAATACAGTATTTCTTTGTCCAGATTTAGATGCTAGAAAGAATTGTCTTTCTACGATCTTACATGTTCTTTTTGTTTCTATGCAAAAGGAAGAATTATTTGTGATTGATGATTTGCATTTCTTTGAGAAACAATGGCAGACAATTCACCCAGACTGGATTACACTTTGTGACAGTACAAATACAGAACTGATCCATAATGTATTTTACTATCTAAAAAAGCAGAAGAAGGAAAAGATTCTCTTGATTACAGATTTATCAAAATTTCTTCAAGAAGATGAACAATATTCTATGTTGTTTCATGAAATACTGGAACATGCTTCCATGTATGAAATGCATGTCATTACATTTGTATCTTCTTGTGATGCATTGCGCTATCGAGATCTTGTATTCCTGGAAAATCGGTATGTCTTGCAAAGTGATACACTTCCACAGATACAGCAGTTTTTAGAGACAGGTGAGAAGAAAATATGTTCTACTGTAAATGAAGGACTATGTAAAATGGATCATGTCCTTTCATTTCAGTTGCTGGAAACATCTGTTTCAAAACTCGTTCAACTTTTAAAACAGTCACATGCAAATACTAAGAAAACAATCATTCCATGCATGCCAGAAAGAATTGATCGTACACAATACAAAGGAGGAAAGATTCCATTAGGCATTTCCTATACAGACTACACATGGCTAACGCTTATGCCAACACAGTCAGTCTATATTGTTTCAATCTATAAAGAAGAATGGATTGCTTATCGAAAAACAATGCAAATGTATGCAAAGTGTACAACAAGAAAAGATTCAGATGAAGAAGATGGCCAGTTGATTTTCCTTTCTTTAGATGAATATCGGAAAAAGCATGCAGAAGATCGTGATGTTTTGTATGTTGGTACATCTTTTCACCAGCAATATACATTTCATTCCAGATATGAGGTAAAACATGAATATCAGGCAATCTATTTTCATGCATATGAAAGCAATCTTGTGAGGATATTATGATTATTCTATACATTGATGATGTTATTTATGAAGCAAAATACGAAGTACGTACAGATACAACGATATCGTTTTATGAACTGATTCATACATGCAGGAAAATGTTGTTTCGTGAAAAAAATCAGGAAGAACAGCTTGTTGTGTATGAAAAATATTCTCATATGGAATGTGATGTTGATGTATCTTTATCTACTTTGTTCATACAAAATGGAATGACATTTTATGTGTTGTGATGATAAACTAGTTACTAGAGGTGATATAGTATGAAATTTGATGAGATGAAATATGAACGTCCTGATTTTGATTTCATGAGTCAGAAAATGAATGCGTATGTTGATCAGTTAGAACAGGCAGAAAATGCAGAAGCATTTTTAAAAACATTCTTTGCATTAAACAAAGAAAGAATTCATTTACAGACAATGATTATCTTGTGTCAGGTGCGTCATTCAATTAATACTGCAGATGCATTCTATGATGCTGAAAACAACTATTGGGATGAAACAACACCAAAGTATGACAGTATTGATACAAGAATGATGAAAGCATGTATCAATGCTCCATTTAAAGAAGAATTGCAGAAAGAAATTCCAGAAACATTTTTCCAGCTGGGAGAATGTAAGCTGAAAGCATTTGATGAATCAATGATTCCAGAAATGATTGAAGAAAATAAACTCTGTACAGAATATGGAAAACTAAAAGCATCAGCACAGATTCCATTTGAAGATAAAATCTATAATTTATCTGAAATTGCGGCTGTATCTCAAGATCTTGATAGAAACCGTAGAAAGAATGCATATGATGCTAAGATGAAGTTTTATGCAGAGCATGAAGCAGAATTTGATCGTATCTATGATAATATGGTGAAAGTTCGTACGAAAATGGCGAAGAAGCTTGGTTTTAATGATTATGTAGAACTTGCCTACTATCGTATGAATCGTCTAGATTATGATAGAAAAATGGTAACAGGGTATCGTAAACAGGTTTTAGATTACTGCACACCTTTAGCAAGCAAGATTATCGAAAAGCAGAGAGTTCGTTTAGGACTGGATGAAGTTGAATACTATGATTTTGATTTGCATTTTAAGAATGGAAATCCAAAACCAGCAGGAAGTAAAGATGCACTTGTTGCTTCTGCAGTAAAGATGTACCACGAAATGAGTGAAGAAACTGGCAAGTTCATCGATGTTATGAATGATAATGACTTGTGGGATCTTGAATCTCGCAAGAATAAAGAAATGGGTGGATATGAAACTGAAATTCCTGAATATCATGTTCCTTTTATCTTCTCTAATTTCAATGGTACTAGTGGAGATGTTGATGTATTAACACATGAAGCAGGTCATGCATTCCAGACATACATGGCAACAGATATTGAAATTCCTGATGTCTGCTGTCCAACAATGGAAAGTGCAGAAATTGATTCTATGAGTATGGAATTCTTTGCGTATCCTTGGATGGAACTGTTTTTCCATGAAAATGCAGAAAAGTATAAATATGATCATCTTTCTCATACAATTACATTCCTTCCATATGGTGTATTAGTGGATCATTACCAGGAAGAAGTATATACACATCCTGACTGGTCTATGGAAGAAAGAAAACAATGCTGGAGAAAACTGGAAAAGATGTATGTACCATTCAAAAAATATACAGGCTGCGATATTTTAGAAAGAGGCTGCTGGTGGTATCAGCAGAATCATATTTTCCAGTCTCCTTTCTATTACATTGATTACACATTGGCACAGGTATGTGCGCAGCAGTTCTTCATCCGCAAAGATAAAAATGATGAAAACTACTGGAAGGATTATCTGCACTTATTAAAGCTAGGCGGTACAAAATCTTTTACAAAATTATGCAAGGAAGCAAACATCAAAGTTCCATTTGAAGAGGGAACAATCAAAGAAATTATGGAATATCTAGATGAAAAGCTAGATTCTGTAGATGATTTAAAATTCAATGGATAAAAAAAAGAGCTATATCAGTATGTTACTGGTATAGCTTTATTTCTTATTGTTTATTTGTGAATGCTTTTAAGAATTCTTTTGTTCTTTCACTTACTGGGTGATTGAATAAAGCATCTGGTGTACCCTGTTCTTCAATCACACCTTGATCCATAAATACAACGCGATCAGAGACATCTTTCGCAAAACTCATTTCATGCGTAACAATAATCATTGTAAGACCTTCTTTTGCAAGATCTTTCATGACATTTAATACTTCTCCAACCATTTCTGGATCTAATGCAGAAGTAGGTTCATCAAACAACATAAGTTTCGGATTCATGCACAATGCTCGCGCAATCGCAACTCTTTGCTTCTGACCACCGGAAATTTTAGAAACAGAAGCGTTCGCAAATGCATCCATACCTACTTTTTTGAGGTACATTATTGCTTTTTCTTTTGCTTCTTCTCTAGAAATCTTTAATACTTTCATCTGTGGAAGAATACAGTTTTCAATGACATTTTTATTGTTGAATAAATTGAACTGCTGGAAACACATGCCAACCTTTGCACGGTATGCGTTGATATCTTTTGTGTGAAGAATATCTTCATCAAATACTTTGATAATTCCATCATCTGGCTTTTCCAGAAGATTGATGCATCTAAGAAGGGTGGATTTACCAGAACCACTTCGCCCAATTAGACATACAACTTCACCTTCATTGACATTAAAGTCAACACCTTTGAGAACTTCAAGAGATCCAAAGCTTTTATGAATGTTATGAATTTCAACGAGAGACATAATCGCTGTTTGCTCCTTTCTGTTCTTTTACTTCAATGTATGAAATACTTCTTGGTTCTGTAGAACTCATTGGAAGAGAAACTGTTGTATCATTGTTGAGCTTCTTTTCGATGAGGTTCAGAATCAAAGCGCAAACACTTGTTAAGATCAGATACATCATTGCTTCTATGAAGTATACTGTTGTGAACTGGAATGTTGATCCAGCAATAGATTTAGACTGGAACATCAATTCTGTAATAGAGATGATCATTAATACAGAAGAGTCCTTGATATTAACAATCAATTCGTTGCCAATTGCTGGGAAAGCATTCTTAATTGCCTGTGGCAATACAACAGAGAACATTGTCTGTGCGTTTGACATGCCTAAGCTGCGTGCTGCTTCTGTCTGCCCGATATCTACTGCCTGAATTCCTGAACGAATGATTTCTGCCATGTATGCGCCAGTATTGACTGTGATAACAAAGCAGGCAGCAGTGAAGTTATTCCAGTGAATGACATCCAACAATGCATAGTAGATAAATACTGCCTGTACCATCATTGGTGTACCACGGAAAATCGTGATATAAACAGTGATAATAAAATCGATGATCTTTTTGAAAATTCTAGAAGCTTTAGAAGAGGTTAGATCTAAGCGAATTGCTTTGATACCACCTACAACTAAACCGAGAATAAACCCACACCCCGTACCAATCAAGGCAATGATCATTGTTGTTCTAACGCCTAGTAATAAGCTAGGTGCATATTTTGTGAGTATTTGAATAATTGCGTTTATATTCATGAATGATTATTCCTCATTAGCAGGCTGGCGATTGACAGCTTCTTCCATCCATGTGTTTCTTGTATCTGTATCAATTGTCTTTAACGCATCCTGTAAAGCATTTAATAATTCATCATCATTCTTACGTACTGCAATAGATACAGAAGTATCAGCTTTAAAACCCTTGCCTTCAGCAAATCTAACGATTGCTAAATCAGGATTTGCGGAAACAACACCATTAGCAACTGGAAGTTCACTTGTAACTGCATCTACAGATCCAGCCTGCAAAGCCTGAATTGCTGCTGGGAATGTTTCTGCAGCTGGCATATGATTTACACCAGGAATCTGATCAATAACTTCATCATAGATTGTATTCATCTGACCTTGTACTGTAGCACCCTTGAAATCTTCAAGGCTTGTTGCACTTGTATATTGAGAATCCTTCTTAACAATGAGCACTTCTTCAGATACATAGTATGGATCTGTGAAGTTGACCTGCTGCTTACGTTCATCTGTAGCTGTCATACCAGCAATGACTGCATCAATCTGGTTGTTATTTAATGACAGGATCAGATTATCCCAGTCAAGCTTAACGATTTCTACTTTCTTTCCAATCTTGTCAGCTAAATTCTTTGCAACAACGACGTCATATCCATCACAATAGTCGGCAGATGAGATTGGCTGTGTGTATTCGCCTTCCTTTGTTGTGGACCAGTTGAATGGCGCATAGTTACATTCCATACCAACTCTAAGTGTATCGCTGCTGTTTGATGAAGAAGCTGCTGTAGAAGTGGAAGGGTTAGATGCACATCCTGTTAATAAAGCTGCGCATGCAAGTACTGTTAAACTCTTTCTGATTGTGTTCATAATATTTTCCTCCTAGAAATTAAATAAAACCGTATGCGGTATTACATACGGTTTCTAACTTCTATGTACGTATCTAATAGCGCCACTTCTTGTTTGAAGGAGTGATATAGATATTTTCTATATCCCCACGTGAATCATTTGCCAATGACTGACGTTCGGCGATGATTGCCTTTCACATGATTCAACGCCTGCCAGCTCCTCATGCTACTCATCTGCACCGCTACCTCTATATGCGATTTCATTTAATGACCAAAGTATACTACATAAATCGAACAAATCAACAATATTTTGTTATAATTTTTGTTATGGACGGAATTATTTTAGTAAAAAAGCCAAAAGGTATGACTTCTTTTACTTGTGTTTCACAGGTAAAAAGACGTGTCAATGAAAGAAAAGCAGGACATTCAGGAACATTAGATCCAAATGCAGAAGGATTTATGATCATCGCATTAGGAAAATGTACAAAGTATTTACCATATTGCGTCAGCAATCATAAACATTATCAGGCAACATTTGCATTAGGGAAAAGATATGATACACAAGATGTATGGGGGGAAGCTGTAGAAGAAAAGACACCATCTATGCATACACAGGAAGAGTTAGATGCATTATGTCATTGTTTTACAGGAGTTATCCAGCAGGTTCCACCAATGTACAGTGCTTTGAAAAAAGATGGAAAGAAACTTTATGAATATGCTAGACAAGGCATTGAAGTAGAAAGAAAAGCAAGAGAAGTAGAAATATCTTCTCTTTCTGTAAAGAAACTAAATGAAAATCTATATGCGATGGATGCAGTTGTATCAAGTGGAACATATATTCGAACACTTATTGAAGACTATTGTAAAGCAATGGATGAACTAGGCTATATGACTTCTTTAAATCGATGTGGTATTGAACATCTTACATTAGAAGATGCCATAGAAATAGAAGCTGTGAATGAAAACAGTGGAATTGATCCACTCAAGGTATTTGATCCTTCCTGGCCAGTCTTAGAGTGTGATAGAGTTGAAGATGTCAAGAATGGAAAGAAGATAAAACTTAACACAGGTGAAAAACGTGTTATTCTAGTACATGGCTGTGAAATACTGGCAGCATATGAAAAGAAAGATGATGGGCTTTATCATAGCGTGAGAGGTTTGTTTTAATGCGTATTATTAAGATGGGAATTGATACAAAAAGAGTATATACAAATCCAATGTGTGCATGTATTGGATATTTTGATGGTATGCATAAAGGACATCAGCAATTGATTCGCCATACGATTGAAATGTCTAAAAGACTACATTGTGAATCTGCATTGATTACATTTGATCCAGATCCATGGGTAACTATCAAGCATATTAAAGATGTTAAGCACATTACTACAATGCGTGAAAGAATTAATCGTGCGGTAGAATATGGCATTCAGAATATTATTATTCTGCAGTTTACATCAGAATTTTCTCAATTGTCTCCAGAAGACTTTGTTAATGAAATTTTATCTAAAATATCATTAAAGGGAATTGTTTGCGGGTTTGATTTTCATTATGGCGCAATGGGAAAAGGCAGTGCAGATACATTAAAACAGACAGAAGGTATTGAAGTAGATGTTGTAGAAGCTATTGAAGATGAAATGGGAAAGATTTCATCAACACGTATTTCTCAATGTATTGAAAGTGGAAATGTTGAAGAAGCAAATGCAATGCTTGGCTATCGTTTCCGTATCAGTGGAATCGTTGTACATGGAAGACATCAGGGACATGCCATTGGTTTTCCAACAGCGAATGTACAATATGATTCAGAATACCTTCTTCCAAAAAGTGGTGTATATGCAGGATATGTCGTATTTGATAACAAGCGTTATGAAGCAATGATCAATCTTGGACATAATCCAACATTCAATTATAGAAATGACATGTCTTTAGAAGCACACATTTTAGATTTCAATCAAGAACTCTATGGAAGATACGTCGGTGTAGAGTTTGTCCGCTTTATTCGTGATGAAAAAAGATTTAATTCCAAAGGAAATCTAATCATGCAGCTTGAACAGGATATTTTAAATACAAAAAAGATACTAAAAGAATATGAATGAACAGTTTTTACTTCAAATGCAGCAGATACTCAAAGATGAGTATCCGGCATATTTAGAAAGCTTATCGAATCCTCCGACAAGAGGATTTCGTATCAATCCTTTAAAAACAAACGAAAAAGATTTCTTTGAGAAAGTGGATGTTTCTCATACAAAAAGTCCATATGCAAAATATGGATACTATACGGATGACAAAAAATATGGGTCTATGCCAGAATATGCTTCTGGTGCTTTTTACATGCAGGAAGCAAGTGCGTCGAGTGCTGTGACTGTCATGGATCCAAAGGGTGGTGCAGTGATACTGGATATGTGTGCTGCACCAGGTTCAAAGACAACAGAGATTCTTGAACTATTAGAAAATCAAGGATTGCTTGTTTCAAATGAAATTGACAAGAAACGCAGTCATATCTTACTGGAAAATGTTGAAAGAAATGGTGCCAGCAATTGTATTGTTGTAAGCAATGATCCGCTGCAGCTTGCAAAACAGTTTCCTGGCTTCTTTGATATGGTTTTATGTGATGCACCATGCAGTGGAGAAGGAATGATGCGCAAAAATACAGAAGCTGTGGATCAATGGACACCACAGCTTGTAGAACATTGTGCTTCTGTTCAGAAAGAAGTTTTAGAAAGTGTATATACGTGTTTGAAAGAAGATGGTATTCTTCTGTATTCAACATGTACTTTGAATTTAAAGGAAAATGAATATCAGATCAAACAGTTTTTAGAACGTCATCCAGATATGCAGATGATGGATACAAATGTAAATTTTGGAAGACGCGCTTTGTGTGAAGAACATGACATTCAAAAAGCCATTCGCATCTATCCGATGGATCAAGGTGAAGGACACTTTATAGCAAAAATGAAAAAGTGTTCTGTCACTGCACCATGTTCCATCAAACAGCTAAAATCAGATTTCATTCCAAAGGAAATACTGTCTTTAATGAAAGATACAATAGAAGAAGTGTATCCATATCTGTATTTTAAGAATAACAGACTTTATGGTGGAACATATCCTTTTATTGATACAGGAAAATTACATTTATTAAGAAATCAGGTGTATATTGGAGAAATGCTCAAGGGAAGATTTGAATTCTCTCATCATTTCTTTATGTCTTCATATTCTAAATTTAAAAACACTTATGAAATGAGTGATGAAGAAGTGAAAAGGTATATGCATGGTGAACAGATTTCAGCAAATGTTCAGAAAGGCTGGGTTGCGATGTGCTATCATGGTTTTGTAGTGGGTGGTGCAAAAAGTGATGGACATGCATTGAAAAACAAATATCCAAAAGCTTTTCGTACAAGATAGGTATATATGAACTTAGAATTATTTGATTTTATCGAAGATACACTTTCTTATTTTGAAAGAAAGAATCCTTCCTATGTATATGCACAGGGAAGAATTCTTGAAACATTTTCTCAATTGTATCCTTCAGAAAATACTGCAGTGATTCATTTACATACACGTATTAAAAGTAAAGACAGCCTGAAGGAAAAAATGATACGAAATCATTTCTATCTGGATTACAAAACTCCACAGGAAGCAATTGATAACCTGCATGATCTTGTTGGAATTACGGTCGAATGTCGTTTTATTCGCAATGAACATGAACTGTATCGTTCCTTGTTTTCTTATTTTGAAAGGCAGAAAACAGGTTATGCGGTATGCAAGGTAAATGAAAATCTATTTTTGGATCTTTCTCAGCCGCAGCCACAGCTGCAAAGAAATGGATTCACGATTTATCGCTTAGATGGCTATTATCTGTTCAATGAGGAAAAAATCAATTATGAACTGCAGATCAAGTCACTTGTTCATAACTTCTGGAGCAACATTGAACATGAAGTTGTCTATAAAAATCCTGACTTTGTCATGTATGATCAATTCAACAAAGAAATGCTTGGTGCAATTCGAGATAATCTAGATGTTGTGGATCGACAATTAGAAATTATGTATAAAGAAATCTCCAACCAGTCTCATCAGGCACAGATTGGTATGGATGAAAAAGGATTCAAGACATTTGTTGCTAGAAGCATCAATGAACTCGTGAATCGAAAGATGAAAGATTCCTTGGGATTTGCGACAGACTTTAAGAAGTGCTCTGCAATTCTTGCGCAGTATATTTATGTAAGAGACTTTGTGAATGGCGAACACAATCAAGTGACAATGATTGATTACATGGAATTGTTGAATTACCTGAATGATTCAGAAATTGATTTCAAACAGAAGATTGAAATCAAACGAACATTCATACCAGAAGATCCATTTATTCGTAAAATGTCTGATTACTGGATCAATGAAATGAATCACAATTTCCTGTGGCATATTTTCTTCTGCATGTTATTTATTATCCGACCAGGAAATAATGAAGAAGATTTCATGGATTTTATTGATGTCATACGTATTTTAATTATCCAGCCTGGATGGTTCGCGGATTCATTTATGAAAATGAGCGTAGAAGAAGGCGATAAAGTACGTGACATGCTGGAAGAAACATTAGCGAATGCACTCATTGATGCAAATACAATTGAAATCGTTCATGAAGATATGATGTATGAATGTATGCTTCGCTTCCGCAAAAAAGTAAATGCATTGGATTTATTGTATGATTCTTATGATGAATTGATGAAACAGGAAGAGTCCATCCGTTCATCTCTATATCACGATATTTATACAATCTTTCATTGAAATCATGTATAATAGCAAAGAAGAGGTAATCATATGGCACAAGATTATGTAGTATTAAATGAAACAGATGAAATGGGTGTTGTTGCAATGAACAAGGCAGTATTTAAGAGCATTGCGGAAATCAGCATCAATGATATTGAAAATGCAGTGAGAATTCCAGAAACAACATTTACAAAACCATTATCTGTAAAAATTGAAGAAAACAAGCTTCATATTACAGCTTTTATTAAGCTGAAGTATGGTGCAAATGTAAAAGCAACATGCGAACTTGTACAAAACAAGATTTATGAAAATATTGAATTTATGACAGGATTTAAAGCGGCAGATGTCACTGTAAATGTCGTGGATTTTGAAATTTAGTATTGACATATTTTAATACTTATAGTTTAATATTTGAGTAATTTAAAAAACGGAAAGAAGAAGCACATACTTCTCACCTGATGTTTATAAAACCTGGGTAAGTGGCCGATAAGATCGTATAGAACTTTTTGGCAGGTGCGGCTTTAGTATCTGCTTTTTAATATTATGACAGGAGGTTTGCTTGGGAAAGGTTAAATTTAACAAAAACAGACACAAAGAGCCTACAGATATTGTAAATGAGGCTATCCGTGACAGAGAAGTGCTCGTCATTGGATCTGATGGAACTCAGCTAGGTGTCATGTCACGTCATGATGCATTACAGAAAGCATATGACGAAGATCTCGATTTGTTGTGCGTTGCACCTAATGCACAACCACCAGTATGTAAGATCATTGATTATGGACGCTATCGTTTTGAACAGCAGAAGAAAGAACGAGAAGCTAAGAAGAATCAACAGACTGCAGAAATGAAATCCTTACGTGTATCACCAGTAATCGATCAGCATGACTTTGATACAAAGGTTAAACGTGCAAAGGAATGGTTGAGCGATGGACAGAAGGTAAAGATTGACATGCGTTTTAGAGGACGTATGATCACTCGTCAGGAAGTTGGTAAACAGGTATTGGATAAGTTCACTGAGCAAGTCTCGGATGTTGCAGATGTAACAAAACCACCAATGTTGGAAGGTAATACTATGTCTGTTACATTCTCACCTAAGAAAGGAAAATAAAAGGAGATTGTTATGAAAGCAAAAGCTAGAAAGCCAAAGAAGATCAAAATGAAAACAAAAAAGACTTTCGCAAAACGTTCTAAGTTAACAGGAACAGGAAAGTTAAAGGTACAGCACAACTACGTATCACATTTCGCAGCAAATAAGACTCACAAGCAGAAGATGCATCTTGCTAAGTCTACTACTGCTCACAGCACAGATTTAAAGCGCGACAAGCAGCTTTTACAGGGTTAATAGGAGGCTAAGAAGAGATGAGAGTTAAAGGAAGTACACCTACACGTAACAGACGTAAGAAGGTTTTGAAACTCGCTAAGGGTTATTTTGGATCAAAACATCTTTTATACAGAACAGCCAATGAACAGGTAATGCGTTCTCTACGTTATTCCTACATTGGAAGAAAACAGACTAAGAGAGAAATGCGTAAGCTTTGGATTGCTCGTATTAACGCAGCAGTTAGACAGTATGATTTATCATACTCCAAGTTCATGCATGGTTTAAAGCTTGCTAACATCAACGTTAACCGTAAGATGCTTTCTGAAATTGCTATTCATGATGAAAAGGGATTCAAGGATCTTGTTGACGCTGCCAAGGCTCAGTTAGAAAAGTAATTTACTAGAATGAGGGAAACCTCATTCTAATCTATGGTGCGTTGGTGAAGTGGCTTAACACATTGCCCTCTCAAGGCAACATTCACGGGTTCGAATCCCGTACGCATCACTTTTGAAATGGTAGAAATACCATTTTTTTGTTATAATTTCTATTATGAGGAAAATTCTATGACTTATACATTTCATCTAGATACAGATCCATTGCTGATGGACGATTTTGTAGAAAATCATGAACAAAACAGCTTATATCAATGTTCTAAATGGGCAGAAGTAAAAAATAACTGGGAACATTTTTTTACTTCATGTTTTGAAGGAGATAAAATTGTTGCGACAGCTTTAGTACTGAAAAGGAAAATGCCATTTGGCAAATGTTTATTTTATATTCCACGTGGACCGGTTATGGATTATCACAATCCAGAACTTGTTTCTTTTTTTCTGGAACATCTTGTTTCACTTGCAAAACAGCATCATGCGATTGCATTGCGTTTTGATCCAAATGTATTTTCAAGAAAATATCCATATAAAGAAAAAGATCAGGATCATCCATTAGAAAATGAAGATGTTGTAGCCTTGTTAAAACAACATCATGCACAACATTCTGGATATACAATTCACATTGAAGAAACAACACAGCCACGTTTTAATGCTTCTATGACACCACAGGATTACATGAAACGTATTGATAAGAAAGTACGTCAATCGATTGCAACTTCAGAAAAGAAAGGTGCTCAATTTTATGAAGGACATCAATATATACATGAATTTGCACAGGCAATGAAATATACAGAACAAAGAAAAGGCGTAGCATTAAGAAATGAAGAATACTTTAAAAGAATGGCGGATGCTTATGGAGAACAGTGTATTATTATGGTCGCAAAACTGAATTTTCCAAGACAGATTGCTTATTTAAATGAAACAATACAAAAAGCACAACATGATTTAGAAGCAACACCGTATGAAAAACAAAAGAAGCAATTTCAAAAGACAATCGATAATGCTTTCAATGAATTATCCAAATTGAAAGAAGAATATGAGAAAGAAGGAAAGGATGAGATCATTCTTTCTGGTAAACTTGCAATCTTCAATAAGAATCGTATGGAATTTGTATACGCTGGCAACAATGCAGAATATTTAAGAATGCGTACGATTTATGCATTATATGGAAAGTATTTTGATATTGCTGAAGAAAAGAATATCCCGTATGTTTCGATGGGAGGAATTGAAGGAACACTGGATGATGGTTTAACAAAATTCAAGTCCAGCTGGTGCATGGATGTAGAAGAATATATTGGTGAATTCAATATTGTATTAGATCAAGCTGTTTATACGCTATTTGATAAAGTCTATCCATGGGTATTAAAGCAAAGTGCAAGATTAAGAACAGGGAAAAAGAAAGTTACAGTAAGACAGTGAGTATTACTGTAATTTTTTTATCAAACAGTACAGTCTTTTCATATATACTTTGCTAACTATACGATGAAATGCTATGAAAGCACCCATTATAAATGAAAAGATATTTGTAATATTTTCTGAAAGTAACATGAATCTGAAAGCGCTTCTTTCAAAAAAAGTAAATAATTTATAAAATTTTAATATCTTGTTTTCTTTCAAAGTACTATAATATTTCGCGCACAAAATGAAAGAAGGAAGAATATGAATTATCAATTTCATCTATCAACAGATGCATCACAATTTAATACATTTGTAATCCATAGTGATCAGAATAATCTATTCCAGTGTACACCATGGGCAGATGTTAAAAATAACTGGGAGCATTTATATGCTTCTGTAACAAATGAAGATAAAATCGTAGCTACCGCAATGGTATTGATTCGCTGTCTACCACTGCATAAAACATTATTCTATATTCCTCGTGGTCCTGTCATGGATTATGACAATCATGAACTTGTATCATTTATGATTGAACATTTAAAGAAAGAAGCAAAGAAACGTCATGCAATTGTATTGCGTTTTGATCCTGCAGTTCTATCTTGCAAATATGCATATAAAGACCGTAATGAACAACATGAATTTCATCATCAGGATGTTATTGACTATTTAAAATCTATAGGCTGCAGACATAAAGGTTTTACAGTAAATATCAGTGAAGCAACACAGCCTCGTTTTAATGCAGAAATGGACGTTACACCTGATTATAGAGAGCATCTGGAGCATAAGACTGCAAAATGTATCCGTGCTGCAGAACACAAAGGAATTGAAGTATATGAAGGAAAAGAATATATTCATGACTTTGCAAAAGCAATGCATTATACAGAAGTGCGTAAACAGATTGCATTAAGAAATGAAGATTACTTTAAAAATCTGATGGATGTATATGGAAATCATGCAATCTGCATGGTCACAAAGCTAAACTTCAAAAAACAGCTAAAGAAGCTAGAAGCATCTATACAGGATATTCAGACACAATTATCATCAGAAACAATCAAAAAGAAGCAGAAGAATCTGTTGCTGCAACAATTGAAAAATGATGAATCTGAATATGATAAATTAAAGAAAGACTATGAAAGAGAAGGCAAGGATGAAGTAATTACCTGTGGTATTTTAGCAGTCTATAATGAATCTTTAATGGAATTATTCTATATGGGGAATAATCCTGACTATTTAAGAATGTATTCTAGCTATCTGCTATATGCAAAGTGTCTGGATCGTTGCGTTGATTTAGGAATTGAACATTGCAGTTTTGGCGGAATTGAAGGAACTTTGGATGATGGCTTGACATTGTTTAAATCTAACTGGATCATGAATGTGGAAGAGTATATTGGCGAATTCAATGTTGTATTAGATCCATTCATGTATAAGATGTTTGACGAATTCTATCCGAAAATTCATTCTCTCAGTGCTAAAATAAGAGGCAGGAGTTAATATGAAGTTTATTGAAAATGTAGAGAAAGATAGATTTAATGCTTTCGCAATCAATCATCCATTAAATCATTATTCAAAAACGAGTTACTTCATAGATTTTAAGAAGCCTGAATTTTATGATGGTGATCTTTTAGGTGTTGAAGATGATGAAGGAAATTTGATTGCGACTGCTTTGATGATTCATAAAAAAACAAAGTTTCCATTTTCTCAATTTTCTTATATCCAGTATGGATTTAATCTAGATTATGAAAATAAAGAGCTATTAGGATTTTTTATGAACGAATTAAAAGAATATGCGAAAAGGAAGGGTTCTTTCTTTTTGCGTATTGATCCAAATATTACTAGACTTGAACATGAAAAAGATGGAAAGATCAAAGAAAATGGTTTTAATCACGAATATGTAACTGCTTTATTCCAGAAATGTGGATATACACACCTTGGATATAACTATGGCTACAGCGGAAACTGGATGTCTCGATATACATATCGATTAGACCTGGATCAGCCTTTGAATAAAGTCTTAAAAGGCATTAAAAGATGCTCTCAGTACAATAATAAAAATGAACAGAGAGATGTACATGTACATAAGGCAACAATAGATGAATTACCTGTTCTTTGTGAAGGTCAGGAAGAACTTGCCAAAAAGCTTGGCTTTGAACCATATGGTCTAGCTTACTTTCAGAAACTATGGAAATGTTATGCACCATATGTACATTATTATGTAGTTTCAACGAATTTTCATACAGCGAAATGCAATCTTGAAGCAATTGTTCAACAAGATGAAAACAAGCTGAAAACAATGAAGGATGAAAATAAAAAAGCACCAATTATAAAAAGTATTGATGCGATGAAAAAAGAAATCCAGGAAATTGTTGATCAAGGTTTAGATGTTGATCAACAAGTGGCATTAGGTGCAAAGTTTATCATTATGCAGGGTGTTAATGTATGGAATGTGAACATGTATACAAAAAAGACACTGATGAATTTTAGAGCCGCATTTGCACTACATCGCTATGCAATTGAAGATCTATACAATCAAGGAGCAAAAACATATGACTTTGAAGGAATTTCAGGTTCATTAGATCCAAAAGACGAATATTATGGTCAACAAGATTTTAAGAAGAGTTTTGGTGGAGACTTCTTAGAATTTCTGGGGGAATTTGATGCGGTATTTGATCAAAAAAAATATGACCTGTGGTTTAAAACAGATCATATGTATCGTAGAGTGCGCAGAAAATTAAGATATATCTTTAACAAAAAGTAAGCAATGTTTGCTTACTTTTTCTTATATCTGATTGCCCAGTACTTTCTTTTCACATGGTTGATTGCACGCTTTTCAAAGCGGAAACGCTTCATTCTTGACTCGTTGCGTACGTAGTCAAACTCACCAATTCTTTCGATGTATTCAGGCCCAAATGAGCTCTTATAGACGTATAGACCATATTCTGGATCATCTTCTGTTGTAACTCCAGAAAAGCCAACCATATCGTAATCTGTAACGCCATGGTCATACATATCACACATTGCAAAGTAATGCAGGTTATCAACTGGACGGATGAAGTTGAATTCCTGATGATCATTGTATGTATATAGATCCCAGCTTTTATTCGCAAAACGAATAAATAGCCCACAGGCAATCACTGCAATATCGCCATGTTTATCTCTCAGCTGTTTTGCACGTTCAATATTGTTTAATGCGGCTTCTTTTGCTTTTGCATCATTTTTATATTTCTTTGTTTCGAGCTCAGCACTCATGCCATCGATCATGCCTTTTAAATCAATTGTTGTTTTATAGAGAACACAATGTTCTTTAAAACAATCCATGAGATTTAAAAAGAATTGTCTGTTATGTGGAGCAAATCCATCATTTTCACAAAGTTGATGTTCCAGGCGCATTAAATCATCAATGTCATTTTCATTGCCGATTTCAGTAGATACATGCCATGTTTTATGACGGTTGATTGCTCTACGTCTTTGAGGAATAAAACGCTTGAATACTTCATCTTTACCACAGGACAAATCAACAATTAAAGTATAGCGGTTTGTCCAGGAACCATTGTATGCATATCCATAACCTTTGTGTGTGTAGCCATCTTTTTTGAGATCTTCAGTAACACATTCATTATTGAAACCTTCTAGAACATTTCCTTTAATATCATGAGGGCAGCGAACAACATTTGGATCAACTCTTAAAAATAAGACATTCTTTTCATCAGCATATTTTTTTAACAGGTTAAAAACTTCATTTCTTTCATTTGGGTTGTCATAGTTAATACAAGGTCCCCAGGGAATATATGCATATGGATGATGCAGCCAGCTGCCAAGTAATACCATTGCTGTACCGATTAAAGTATTTCCTTCATAGAAGCCTAGCATTTCATATTCTAAATGATCCGTTCTCTTTTTATATTCTCCCCACATGCTTGTTTTCATGTAATGGGAATATGGATGCTTTTCTACAAAAGCATCAAATAGATTTCTATCAGTAATCTTTTGGATTTTCATTATTTTACCTCGCATGAACTATTATATAACAAAGAAAAAGAAAAACCACAGCGTAGCTGTGGCTTATGCTTCTAATTGAGCAATAGAAGAATCTAGTCTTCTTAATGTTTCTTCTTTGCCTAGGATTGCGGCAATTTCAACAGCACCACCAGGTGTGAACTGCTTGCCAGTAATAGCTAAACGAAGAGGGAAGAGAATGATTCCATTTTTTACTTCCAGCTTCTTAGGCAATGCAAGAAGTGTTTCATGTAAAGCTTCTTCAGACCAGTCTGTCTGATTCTCTAAAGCTGTACGGCATTCCTTGAGTGCCATTAAAGCAACTTCTGGATTTGTTTTCATCTTCTTGTTGTTGTAGAGATCATTTTCATATGCTGGGAATGTATCAAAGAAGTCTAGCATAGGTGGGATATCAACAAGTGTATCTGCTCTTTGCTGAACAACTTTTGCAATTGCCTTCTTATCAAAGTCGCCCTTAACCGCTTCATCAATATATGGCTTTACTAATGCATAATAAGAATCAAGATCCATATTACGCAGCCATACACCATTCATCCACTTTAACTTTTCTGGATCGAAGATTGCTCCAGAAGTACCAATATGCTTAACATCAAATGCCTGTACAAGTTCATCTAATGTAAAGATTTCTCTATCTTCACTTGGAGACCATCCAAGTAAAGCGATGTAGTTTAAGATTGCTTCAGGAAGGTAGCCTTTCTTTACAAGATCCTGGAAGGAAGCATCACCATTTCTCTTAGAAAGCTTGGAATGTTCATCCTTCATAACAGGTGGACAATGAATATATCTAGGAATATCCCAGCCAAATGCATTGTAAATGAGGTTGTACTTAGGAGAAGAGGATAGATATTCCATACCTCTAACAACATCAGTAATACCCATGAGATGGTCATCAATTACATTCGCAAAGTTATATGTAGGGAAACCATCGCTCTTGATTAAGATCTGTTCATCTAATGTTTCGTTTTCAACAGTAATCTTTCCAAATACTTCGTCATCGAAAGAAGTTGTACCTGTTTCTGGAATTGTCTGACGGATAACGTATGGCTCTCCGTTTGCAATTCTCTTTTCACATTCTTCAATACTTAGATTCTTACATGGATCATCATATTTAAAGCTTTCACCACGTGCTTCCTGTAATTCACGCTGTGCATTGATCATTTCTTCATCACAGAAACAATAATGAGCGCCGCCTAATTTGATTAATTCTTTTGCGTATTTTAAATAGAGACCACTCTTAACTCTTTCAGACTGAATATAAGAACCGTAGTCACCACCAACATCTGGTCCTTCATCATGGTTTAGTCCACAAGCTTTCAATGTGTCATAAATAATATCTGTAGCGCCTTCAACAAGTCTTCCCTGGTCTGTATCTTCAATACGAAGAATAAACACACCATTTGGATCTTTTTTCGCAACTAAATATGCATACAAAGCTGTTCTTAAGTTTCCAATATGCATGTATCCAGTTGGAGATGGTGCAAATCTAGTACGTAATGCCATATTTATCTTACTCCTTTTTATAAATGCTCAATTATTTTACTCTGAAAATGAAATGTATTCAATGTAAAATGGGGAAGCAATACTAGAAATAGCTGATAATTCAGAGGAATAATTGAGTTAGAGAATTCGTTGAAGGAAAAATATTATTTATACTTGCTTGATTATTATGAATATTCGTTTAAAAACTACGCTTGCATTTTTTACGCAAAAGGAAAAAAAAGGGTATTGTGTTGAATCAGATCTCAAAAAACTTTAAGTTTTTTTGTGATGTGTAAAAATTTTATGCTAATTTTGCAAAGCAGGCAATATTGGCTGAAGATATGTGAAATCAGGATAATTGAACTAAAAATAATTTCTTTGCTTTTTTACAATTTTTTTTAAATAATGCTTGCATTTCTTTTGTGTTGCTGGTAATATAGTACTTGCTTGTTGGGATATAGCCAAGCGGTAAGGCAACTGGCTCTGAACCAGTCATTTCGGGAGTTCGAATCTCTCTATCCCAGCCATATTAAGACCGACTGAAAAGTTGGTTTTTTTTATATTTAATATAAATTTGCTGGAATACTTGTCTAGCTTAAATACGATTTCATATTTCCTGGAAGAAATGGAAAAATACATGTGTAAAAAAAGAACAATCTCTCGATTGTTCTATAAAAACTATTGAATTGTGTAACTCCAGCTATAACCTGTACCTTCATCAGCATATAACGCTAATTCATAATCACCTGCTTCTAGATCTACAGTTTTTGTGGTTGTTCCATCAGTAATACTTGCAATTTCTGTTTCGTTTCCATCACTTGCAACCGCGACAGCTCTGACTGTACCACTTCCTTTAGAAGTGATTGTAACAGTCACACTATTTGATACGCTGATGTCATAGCTGGAAACTTTTGTACCAGTAGAAGCAATTGCCTGCTTTTTTGCCTCTTCTTCAGAAGTATTTGGTTTAAAGTTACTGACTTCTGCTTTCGAATCATCAATGGTATAATCTACAACTTTATATGTCTGATCTTCTTCGTTGTAGGAAAGATTGAATTTACATGGAACATTTTTTGTTACTCCATTTTCTGTCACTGTTAGTGTAAATTCGATTGTAGGGGAAGATTGCTGACCAGAAATTTTGTATTGTTCAGTTGTAGGCTTTGTAAATCCACTTGTACCATATTTATCTGTTAAAGTGGAATTGATTGCAGTGGCTGCCTGCTGAACATAGAAATAATCTAATTTTGTATTTGATGACTCATCATTGCTGGAAGAATCGTTTTGTTCTACTTCAACTGTATTGTTATCTTCTTTTGTTTTATTTGAGGATGTACAGGATTTCATTGACAGCACGATAAATAAGATGAATAAAAAGATGATTAAAATGACGATTCCAATAATCATTGGCTTACTGACAGAATCAGAGAAACGATCAATAATACTTTCTGATGTATCTTCTTCTAGTGCGTCTTCAATTTCATCTTTCCGTAGTTGTTGTGTATCTTCTAGGTTTTGATCTTTATTTTTTGACATGTGATACCTCCCATAACGCATATACAGTATGCCTCCTGGAATCATAATATCAACTGTTTTATTAACAGTTTCAGAAAAAATTCATGAACTTCTTTGAAATATGACTTATGATGGAATGGATTGGAAAGGGAAAGTTATGAATACAGAAGAATTATTGAAACAAAGTATAGAAATACAGAAGAAAACATTGAAAGCACAACAGATCATCATTGGAATTTTATTGATTTTAATTGCCGGTATCGTTGTGGGAGGGATTGTTATCTTGCCTAAGCTTTCCGCAATGCTTTCTCATATGCAGACACTGATTGGTGAATTACAGCCAACAATTGATGGATTTAATCAGTTTGATTATGAAACATTGAATACAACACTTTCAGAATTGAAAGATGCAATTAGTTCAATGAACAGGTTTTTAAGTGTATTTCACTAGGTGAAATAAAGCTTTCCAAACACTGTATAAAGTCATACAATGTGTTTGGAGTTTTGCAAAAATGGCGGAAAGAAGAGATGTAATTAAAAATAAGAAGGCAATCCTGCAGGGATATATTGATATGACTTCTGAAAAGATGATTGATAAAATCACTGTCAGTGATGTCATTAAAAAGGCAAATGTATCTCGTGCAACTTTTTATGCGCACTATAAAGATATCAATGCTTTAAAAGATCAGTTTGAAACAGATTTTATGCAGATGATGATTCAATTAAATGTTGATTCAATTCATCAATTATTCAAAGATACAGAACAATCTGTATATAACATCTTTTTAACATTTGATAAGAACAAGAAAATGATACGCTCTTTAAGCGGCAACGGCAGTTCTGAATCTTTTTTTCTGCGGTTTAAAATTGCATTAAAGCAAGAAATTTTAGCTATGCTTCATACAGGGGATCCATCTAGCAAAGATGTTGTGGCTTTTACTATTGCATCTTTTTTGACAGATAACTGTAGAGATATTGTTTTGGTATCTCGTAAAAAGATTTCTCATGAAGATCGTGCAACGATCATTTCTAAATTCATTCCGAAAAAATACAGATAATTTTTGGAACAAAGACATTTCCTGTGAATAAGGTATATAGGAGGTGTTTTTTTATGAGCAAGATTGCATATTTACCACAGTTTGAAAAGCCAAGAGAAAAAGCGATTCACTTTGGAATTCATTCTTTAAGCAATTGTGAGCTGCTGGCATTGATTTTAAGAAATGGTACAAAGAATCATTCAGCTTTAGAAGTAGCAGAAGAGCTTTTAAAAATGAGTGGCGGGATTGGAAGACTGTCATCTTTATCAATCAATGAATTAAAACAAATCAAAGGTATTTCTACAATCAAAGCAATCGAATTGCAGGCAACGTTTACATTATTGAAACGTATCTGTTTTGAAAAGATTGAATATGAGAACGTGATTCATTCACCAGAATCATTCTTACAATATTTACAGGTATCTATAGGTTTTGAAAGAATAGAGAATTTTATGGTTGTCTATTTAGATTCTGGCAATCGTATTATTTCAAGTGAAGTTTTATTCAGGGGAACTGTGAATTCTGCTCATGTTTATCCTAGAGAAATCATGAAAGAAGCTTTGTTGAAAGGTGCAGTTTCTTTGATTCTTGTACACAATCATCCATCTCAAAACTACATGCCTTCATTGGAAGATAGAACCATTACAAAGCAGATCATAGAAGCAGCAAAACTTGTAGATATCAATATTCTGGATCACTTAATTGTAACTGGCCAGCAATGTTATTCTGTAATCTATGAAAGAATCCTATCCATCAATGAGAAAAACTGGACAAAAAATGATAAAATATGAGACATGAAAATATTGGAAAAAATTACGAATACATTAAATCACGAAATATCTACACAGGCACTCATTAAGCTGGTACTGATTTTATTAGTAATATGGCTTTGTTTACAGACAGGTAAATTCTGGGGCTGGATCATCACAAAGGCATGGAGCATTCTTTCACCATTTCTGATTGGCTTTGTCATTGCATATATTTTGAAAAAACCAATTGCATTTGGAGAAAAGCATCATATCAAACGTGGTGTAATGATTGCGATTTCCTATATAGCGATTTTTGTGTTTCTGACATGGCTTGCTTGTTCCATTGTTCCTATGTTTTTGACTAGAACATCTGCATTTATCAATTCCATTATTAACAGTGTCAATTATCTGATGGATAAATATGCAGAAATGTCCAAGCATGCTTCAGAAAATACATTTTTATTTGAAATCGTGAAAGATGCAACAAGTTCATTGAAGTCATTATCTGCACTTGTGCCAGAGATTTCGAATTCCATTCCTAAGTTTCTCAATAATGCAATTGGGACGATTACAAGCGGAATCTTTTCCATCATTATTTCTATCTTTATGTGCATTGAATGGGACAAAATCCGTTTTAATTTCTTTAAACTTTCTAGAAGAATTTCAAAAGTGTTTTATGAATGTATGTTATCCATTAATGATGAAGTATCAGATTATATTCATTCATTGATTATATTGATGCTGATTAAATTCGTTGAATATATGCTTGTATATGTATTGATTGGTCATGATGACTGGCTGATCATGGCTTTGCTGACAAGTATTTCATTATTGATTCCATATATTGGTCCAACAATTGTCAACTGTATTGGTATTTTAACAGCGATTGCAATTCCAGATGGAAGAGTATTTTTATTGATTATTTTAATTGTTGTATTATCACAGGTAGATGAATATGTTATTGCGCCATTAGTGCATTCTCATAATACTTCCGTTACACCTCTATGGGCGCTGTTCTCTATTTTTGCTTTTTCGGGTTTATTTGGCATTGTTGGTTTAGTGATTGCGATACCTGGATATCTAGCTTTGCGTGTCATCTATCTTAAAATTCGCAGTTTTGATCCAGTGGAGGATGTAGAATGAAACGTTTGTTAAAATCATTGATTGTTCTTTCATTGACAGCGTGTGTATTTACAGGCTGTACAAATAAACGTGTGAAGATTTTATATACAGTTTATCCAATTGGGTATATTCTTGATCGATTATGTGCAAATACACAACAATATCAATCTGTACAGAAAGATAATTCGATTGTTCAGCTTTCAACTGTCAGTGATGATTTTACAGATTTGCTGAAAAGTGGAAAGGTTCTATTTCATATTGGAGATCTAGAACCATACTATGCTACAAATTCTCAAACAATCAAGGATAGTGGAATTCAGGAAATTGACTTAAGTTCTAAGAATGCAGTATATGATTTTAAAAGATATGCAAAGAAAGAAACAGAAGATGGCATTGTCTATGAACAGACACCATTTTATGATGGTAAAGTATTTGATTCTGTAGATAAATATGAAAAAGATCTTTGTCTATGGATGGATCCAATTACAATGTTATCTATGGCAACACAGATCAAAGACTTCCTTGTTTCCAATGATATCGCCAACGCAAAAACAGTAGAAGAAAACTATAAAGTCTTAGAAGAAGATCTTGTGAATATTGATGCACAATACCAGGCACTTTCAACAAGCCTTGAAAAAAATGGAGATGTCATTCGTTTTGTCAGCATGTCATCTTGCTTTACTTCCTGGCAGAAGAATTATGGCTTTGTGATTGATCCCGTTGTGTTAAGCCGTTATGGTTCTTTGCCGAATAAAGAACAGCTGCAGGCAATTGAGAAGAAAATCAAAGAAGATGGTATGAAATACATCTCTTATGAACCAAATATGAGTGAAGATATGATTGAACTTTATAAAAGAGTTAAAGATGATTGTCAATTATCCAAAATTGATCTCAGTAATCTATCTTCATTATCGGATGAAGAATATAATGCAGGAAAAGATTATATCTCCATTTCTTATCAGAATTTACAGAATCTAAAAAGTATTATTGAAAAAAGTGAACAGGAGTAGTCGTTCACTGCTTTTAAGGAGGAAATATGAAAAAATTACTCATTACAGATGGCAACTCTATGTTGTTTCGAGCATATTATGCAACTGCATATGCTGGAAGCAGAATGACAACTTCTGCAGGTGTTCCAACAAATGCGGTATTTGCTTTTGCAAATATGATGCAGAAAGCAATTGACATGATTGAACCAGATGCAATTATGGTTGCATTTGATGCAGGTAAACATACATTCCGTCATGATTTATATGCAGACTATAAAGGTGGAAGAAAACCTACGCCAGATGATCTTGTTCCTCAATTTCAGATGGTAAGAGAGTATTGTGATGCATATCATATCAAATGGATTGAAATGGAAAATATTGAAGCGGATGATTTGATTGGTACAGCCAGTGATGCATTCAAAGAAGATACCATTACAACAATTTTAACAAGTGATCATGATTTACTGCAGCTTGCAGATGAAGATACTTCGATCTTATTGATGAAAAAGGGCATCACTGATATGGATGTCATGACAAAAGAAAAGATCAAAGAAGATATGGGAATTGAACCGATTCAAATCATTGATATGAAAGGTTTGATGGGAGACAGCTCTGATAATTATCCTGGGATTCCAGGTGTTGGTGAAAAAACAGCACTGAAATTATTGAATCAGTATGGAAGTGTAGAAGGTGTTTTAGAACATGAAAATGAAATCAAAGGAGCACTTGGTAAAAAAATTATCCAAGGACATGATGATGCTTTGTTATCTAAGAAACTCGCAACAATTAAACGTGACGTAAAACTTCCATTTACATTTGAAGATTTAATTTTTACTCCAGACTATGGAGATCTTGTTCGCTTTTTACATTCACTGGATATGAATAAGCTGGCATCCAGATATGAAGATAAAATCAATGATTCTTATGTTGCTGAAACAAAAACTGTGAAGAAAGAAATTTCTTTTGCACGTGTTGAAAAGATACCAGAAGAATTTTTGAAGAATGAATCTTATATCTTTGTAGATGCAGATACATCAAACTTTATGGTAGCGGATATCCATGGCTTTGCTTTGTGTAAAGATGAGAATGCGTATTATATTTCTTTAGAAAATGTTTTGAAAGATGAAGCTTTGCTTGCGTATTTAAAGGATGATACACCATATAAGATCGGCTATGATGTCAAAAGAAATATGCACCTGTTAAATCGTATTGGCTTATCGGTAGCATTTCATGATGATGTTATGATTTTAGCGTCTCTTTGTGATTCTACATTGACTTCTACAGAGAAGATTTTTGATGCGTATGGTCTAACGACAGAAATCAAGTATGAAGATGTTTATGGAAAAGCAAATAAACCTGTTTTATTTATTGATGAAAATATGCAGAAAGAATATGCATGTGCTTCAAGCATGAACATTCAGAAATTATATGAAGAAACATACTTAAAGCTTGTTTCTATGGATATGGAAAAGCTATATCGTGAGATTGAACTTCCTCTTACAAAAATATTGTATGAAATGGAAAAGGAAGGCATCCGTTGTGATATTTCAGTATTGGATGCAATCGCAACAGATACATTTGAACGCATTCAAACAGAAACAAAAGCAATCTATGAAGAAGCACATAGAGAGTTCAATATCAATTCACCAAAACAGTTGAGTGAAGTATTATATGATGATCTTGGTTTGCCAAGTGGAAAGAAAAGAACAACAAGTGCTGAAAAACTGGAAAGCCTTTCTGGTATTCATCCAATTATTGATCATATTTTAACGTATCGTAAATTATCAAAAATCTATTCTACATATGCGGAAGGCTTAAAGAAGTATATTCAGAAAGACGGAAAAATTCATACAATCTATAATCAATGTGCAACTCAGACAGGACGTCTATCTTCTTCTGAGCCAAACCTGCAGAATATTTCTGTGCGTGATGAAGAAGGAAAACAGATTCGTAAGGCATTTAAACCAGAAGAAAATTGTCTATTGATGAGCTGTGACTATCACCAGATTGAACTTCGTATGCTTGCACATATGGCTAATGAAGAAAATCTGATTGAAGCATTCCAGAATGGTGTGGATGCCCATACAAAGACCGCAATGGATATTTTTGATGTAGATCAGGATGAAGTGACATCAGACATGCGTCGTAAAGCAAAGACAGTGAACTTTGGTGTTGTCTATGGCATCAGTGAATTTGGTTTGGCAAAGCAGATGAATATTTCTCGTTTTGAAGCAAAAGATTTCATTGATCGCTATTATGAAAAATTCCCTGGTATTCGTTCTTATATGGATGAAATTGTCAAAGAATGTGAAAAGAATGGATATGTTACGACAATCTGTGGAAGAAGAAGAGAAATTCCGGAAATTCACAGCAGTCAGCATATGATGCGTGAATTTGGTAAACGTGCAGCGATGAACGCACCAATTCAAGGATCCAGTGCAGATTTGATTAAAATTGCGATGATTCGTATTGATCAAATGATGAAGGATAAAAATGTTCAGAGTAAAATGATTCTTCAGGTACACGATGAATTGATTTTTAATGTTGTAAATGGGGAAGAAGAACTCATGAAAAAGATTGTTGAAGAGGGCATGAATCACGCAATGGAATTGAAAGTTCCACTCACAAGTGAATGTGCTGTCGGCAAAGACTGGTATGAAGCAAAATAAGGAGTGAAGAATATGAAAATTGGAATTACAGGAACGATTGCATCTGGAAAAACAAGTGTTTCTATATTGTTTCGCAGAATGGGATTTTCTGTATTTAATGCAGATAATTATGCAAAGATGGCAACACATGCATCCAATCCATGTTTTCAGCCACTCTTAGAAGTTCTTTCTGAAGATGTATTAGATGAAAGTGGAGATATTGATCGTAAAAAAATGGCTTCCATCATTTTTAATGATGAAGAAAAAAGAAAAGCAGTGAATGCAATTGTTCACCCGTATGTGATTGAAGGAATGAGAAATTTCTTTGCAAATCATCAGAAAGATGCAATTGTATTTGCAGAAATTCCACTATTGTTTGAAGCAAATCTGGAAGAGGAATTTGATAAAGTTCTTGTGGTAACATGTGATAAAGATACAGCAATCAAGAGAATGGAAGAAGATCGTGAATATACACGCCAGGAAGCTTTAGATCGTTATGCATCACAGGTTGATCCATCTCTGCAGGTAGAGAAAGCTGATTTCGTGATTGAAAACAATGGAGATTTGAAGGAGCTTGGAAGTAAGGTCAATCAATTTGTAGCCCAAACGCGAAAGGAGATTCGTCGTGGAGCTTAAGACAAAAGATACATATCGTGTCTATTTAACAAGAGATTTATCTTCTTCGGATCTGGAATCTTTAATGACGCTGTATCAGCCATTAATTGGCGGGGATGCAGTGCTTGTATATTTAACGCTTGCTTCGGAAAGCAAAAATACACATACAGCATTTAAACATGCACGTTTGTTTAATATCATGAATATGATTCAAATTGATACATTCTTACATGCACGTAGGAAGCTGGAAGAATATATGCTGCTAAGAACATATGTCAAACAGACTGATACAAAGAATGTCTATGTGTATCAGATGCATTCTCCTCTTTCTCCACGTGATTTCCTGTCAACGAACATTTATGCAAATCGCTATATTCAAACAGCAGGTAAGAAGACATTTGATGAATCCAATGCAAAATATGAAGGATGCAATCTTCATCCAAATGAATACAAAGAAATTACAGTATCCATGAAGAATGTGAAGGAAGAAGATTATAACAACACAGTTGTCTATACAAATGTGAAGCCAAGATATCAATTCAATGGTGATGATATTCAGATCAATTTTGACTATGAACATTTCTTTGCGACAACTTCTTCTACTGTATTCCCATCAGATTTAAGAACGCAGGAAAATCTTGCCTATATTGGAAGACTTGCAACATTGTATGGCTTAGATGCAGATACAATGCGTGTAAAAGTATCCAAGAGTGTTTCTATTGAAAAGAATGCATTGAATACAGAACGGTTAAAGTTCTTATGTGAAATGTCTAAACCAGATGTTGTGAAGTCAAAGGATCCATATGATCTGCCACCAATCTCATTTTTGATCAGCAAGCAGAATGGTGCTGCTGTGAGTATGAATGATAAAAAGATTCTGGAACGTCTTTCCTTAGATATGCATTTTCCATCACCAGTCATCAATATTATGATTGAATATATTCTGAAGATTTCTGATAATCGACTTAACAATCGATTTGTTGATATGGTTTCTGGAGAATGGGCAAGAGATGGCATTACAACAAAAGAGCAGGCAATTCAGCAGACAAAGAAAGTGATTCATCGAAATACTTCCTATCGACTAGACACGCAGGTAGAAATGCCTGAATATATGAAACGACAGGAACAAGGAACGATCCAGTCTACGCCAGTCGATCAGGATACATTAGCGAAAGCTCTTGAATTGCAGAAGAAAATGCGAGGAAAATAATGGAACATACAATATTTAAAGACATGCGAAAAGAAGATGAACTGCAAAAAGCAAAAGCATTGTCTGAAGAAATCAAGAATAATACAGTATTGATGCAGACATTAGAGAATCATCATATTCCATTGGAACGTATTGATACACATCCATACTATATTGAAAGATGGTATGCTTCTTTTTCTAGATGCATTGGATGCAAAGGGTTTAGCCAATGCAAACAGAAAGAACCAGGCTATTTTGACCATCTGGTTGATGATGGATATTTACATACAGATAAGCATGCATGTAAATATATGAGACAAAGACTGGAAGAAAGGAAACATCTCGACTATTTCTTAATCAATGATATGCCAGATCATCTATGTTCTGTTTCATTTTCTAAGATTGATCTGGCAAAAGAAAAGAATGAATATGTTTCTGCATATTCCCAGGCACTTGCGTGTTTCAATGACCATGTTGGTGTATATCTATATGGATCTATGGGTGTTGGAAAAACATATCTTTGTGCGTGTGCATGCAATGCATATGCAAGAGATAAGAAGAAAGCAGCATTCATTCATTATCCTTCTTTTGTACAGCGCATGGCTTCTAGAGTTCAGGCAGGAGAATATAAGCAAGAGCTTGATATTTTGAAGTTTGTTCCATTTCTTGTTATTGATGAAATTGGCGGAGAAAGCGTGACAGAATGGAATCGTGATTCTATTCTTTTTCCAATACTCAATGAACGTTATGAAAAAAGACTTCCAACATGGTTTACAAGCAATGAAGATCTTGAATCATTGAGAAATCACTTCGTTGTAACAAATAAAGGAAAGCAAGAAAAACTGAAAGCAATGCGTATTATGGAACGTATTCGTTCCATGGCAAAACCAATTGAATTAGTATGTGAAAACAGGAGAAATTATTTGTGATTTCTCTTTTTTTTCTGTAATATATAGTTATAGCATCTCATTTGAAATGAAGGAGATATATTATGTTTGGCAAGATACAAAACATAAATAATAAAATACTTGCAGTAGTTATCTTTACTTTTATCATTACAGGTTGTTCATCTTCATTCCATTTAACAAGTGAAGAAACAAATCAACTTGCACAATCATTCTATGTTAATTATCTAGGTTTAGCACAAACAGATTCAGTTCTGTATTATCTAGATGAAATTTGTGGACTGTATGCTTACGAATCTGGAAATTCTGCAATGAAAGTAGGATCACTACATTATGTAGATGACAAGCAGGTTGAAAATGTAGCACGACTCAATCGTTCTCCTGAAAGATATAGTGATTTAAGTCTTTCTTGTGTAAATCTGCAGGTATTTAATGATGGTTTAATATATGCAAGTATGTATGATAACGTTGAAGGAAATATAGAATACCATTTGAATTATCTGACAAAAGATTGCAGACAACGATATACAATTCTTGAATTGAATTATGCACCTGGTAGATTTCTTTTGCAAAAATCAACGATTGTGGTTAGGGAAATATTAGACAGCAAAGATATTCTTCATTTCTATTCTTTAGAAGGAAAAGAAATGAAACAAATTTCTTTTGATACAAGTATCTACAATATGTGTGTTTATGAAAATTCTATTTACGTCAAATTAGCAAACGAACTAGTGAAAATTGATATGGAAACATATGATCAAAAAACTGTATGCTCAGGTGAAGCATCATATGTTGCAATGTATAAAGATCAAGTTTCTTATTACATCTTGGAAGATAATGGAAATCACATAGTTTCTGAAATCAAAGACATAAATAATGGAAATATTACTTTTACTATCAATGACTGCACGATTGACTATTTTGATGATGACTATGTATATACAACATCATATAATGAAGAACATACGACCTATCGAATTTATGACTGGAATAAGAATTTAATAAAAGAAATTAGACCATATGACACGTTAGGTGAAAATGTATTAGGTGCAATGCCAATTGGATTACAGCATTCAGAATTTTCAACAATCGCTAGAATATGGAATCATCAGCTCATAGGAAGCTGTTATGGAAATCAAGGAATGAGAATTTTTACTTGTGATATTGACAGTGGAAAATGTCAATATATTATCCATTGAAAATAACACTTCTAAATGGATGAGATGTAAAAAATATTTTTTAAATAACATGAATAAATGCATGAATTTCAACACCTCAAATAACTTGAACGATAGGAAGTACATATGGTGACAAAAATGTCATTTTATGTACTTTTTTTTATTTTTTCACAAGAATTTGGAAACGATTTCAGAAAAGTAATAATTGTAAGCGTTTAACAAATAATTTCAAGAAAATTGTGAAAAATTTAGCTTTTTTTTTAATTTTTGCAATGCTAATATATAAACGGTATTCAAAGAGGAAAGGGTACGATTATGGTAAGGAAAATTGGAGTTCTTACATCAGGTGGAGATGCACCAGGTATGAATGCAGCAATCCGTTCTGTAACACGTATTGGTTTAAATAACGGAATCGAAGTTGTCGGTGTATATAACGGCTACCGCGGCTTATTAGAGAGTAATTTTGAATCATTAACTAGAACAGACGTTTCGGATATTCTAGATCGTGGTGGAACAAAGCTTGGCACAGCTCGTTTACCTGAATTCAGGAACGAAGAAATTCAGAATCAGTGTATTAAGAATTTACAGCGAGAAGGCATTGAAGCTCTTGTCGTTGTAGGGGGTGACGGTTCTTATAGAGGCGCACTTGCATTAACAAAGAAAGGTATCAACTGTATTGGTTTACCTGGTACGATTGATAACGATATTCCGGGCACTGACTTCACAATCGGATTCGATACCGCGTTGAATACGTGTATTGAAAACGTCGATAAATTGAGAGATACGTCTTCTAGTCATCATAGATGTTCTATTGTTGAAGTCATGGGCAATCATTGTGGAGACTTAGCACTCTATACTGCAATCAGCTGTGGCGCTGAAATGGTTATTACACCTGAAACAGGATATGATGAATTAGAAGTGCTTGAAAACCTTAGATATCTTTCTGATGCTGCAAAAAAGAATCATGCGATTGTAATTATTTCTGAAAAGATTACAGATACAGATGCTTTAGCAAAGAAAGTTTCTTTATCCACAAATTTCTCAGGCAGAGCAACTGTTTTAGGTCATATCCAGCGTGGTGGTTCACCAACGCCAACTGACCGTATTCTAGCGAGTAGAATGGGTGAAAAAGCAGTTGATCTATTGATGGAAGGAATTGGTGGACATTGTGTTGGTATCATTGATAATGAAATCACATCAATGCCAATTCAGGAAGCTTTAGACAGACCTAAGAAGAGTAGAAAACAGTTATATCGTTTATTCGATCGTTTAGTATAAAAAGGGGAATTATGAAACATTTATTTAAGAAAACAAAAGTTGTTTGTACGATTGGACCAGCGTCCGAAAATGTTGAGACATTAACAAAGCTTGCGCAGGCAGGTATGAATATTGCACGTCTCAATTTCTCTCATGGAACACACGAAGAACACCTTGCTAGAATCAAGATGGTACGTCAAGTAGCAGAATCAACAGGCATCAACTTAGGTGTTGCACTAGATACAAAGGGACCAGAAATTCGTCTTGGTAACTTTGTAAATGATACAGAAGAATATCAGATTGGTGAAATCGTTTATATTGAAAAGGCTGAATGTGAAGGAACACATGAAAGATTTCATATTCAGGTTCCTGAATTATTTGACGATTTAGCTAGTGGAAATGAAATTTTGATCAATGACGGTAAGATGAGACTTACAGTTCTTGAAAATGATGGTAATGAATTAAAGTGCAGAGTTGAAGTAGCTGGTCCTATTTCTTCTCATAAGGGATGTAACGTTCCTGGTGTTAAGCTTTCTATGCCATTCCTTTCTGAAAAGGATGAAGCTGATATCCGTTTTGGATGTCAGAATAATGTAGACTTTATCTTTGCTTCATTTACACGTCGTCCAGCTGATATAAATGCAATCAGAAAGATCTGTATTGAAGAAGGTAAGCCACATATCAACATTATCGCCAAGATTGAAAACCAGGAAGGTTATGACAATGTTAGCGAAATCCTTGATGTTGCTGATGGTGTCATGGTAGCTCGTGGTGACTTAGGTGTAGAAATTCCTACAATGCTAGTTCCTGTATATCAGAAGCATATCATTCGTCAGGCAAATATCGTTGGCAAGCCAGTTATTACAGCTACACATATGCTTGACTCTATGACACACAACCCAAGATGTACTAGAGCTGAAGCTTCAGACGTATGCAACGCTGTATTAGATGGTACAGATGGTGTTATGTTATCTGCTGAAAGTGCAGCTGGTGATTATCCAGTTGAAGCTTGTGAAACAATGAGCCAGATTGCAGAAGAAGCTGAAAAGATTCTTCCATACAGAGATAGACTTGACTGGTTGAAGACAACAAGCAACAAGACTGTACAGGATGCAGTAAGTATTGCAATTTCTGATGCTACTTTAACATTAGATAACATTGGTGCAATCGTAGCATTCACACAGGGTGGTACAACAGCTCGTCGTATTTCTAAGTTCAGACCTAATGTACCAATCTTAGCTGTTACATTTACAAAGGATACACAGCGTAAGCTTGAATCTTACTGGGGTGTAATTCCTCTATTCTCTGATGTTCAGAATACAATGACAAATGATGATGATCTTGCATCACTATTTGCTAAGGACTATGGCGTTAAGAAGGGTCAGTTAATTATCATTTCTGCAGGTTATCCAACAGGTGAAGGATCTGCAAATATGATGAAGATTGTTGAAGTTAAGTAATTCTATTGAAAGATGGTAGTCAAAGCTATCATCTTTTTTTATACTTATGAAGAGGAGATACCTATTATGAAAATTACGTATTATGGACATTCTTGTTTTCTTGTTGAAGAGAAAGATTCACGTATCTTATTTGATCCGTATGAAGATGGCAGTGTACCAGGATTCATATTACCAAAAGATATATGTGTAGATGCAGTATATTGTTCTCATGAGCATGCTGATCATAATGCAGCATATCTTGTTCATTCAGAAAATAAAGAACCATTTCCAAAAGGATGGATCGTTGTCCCACATGATCATCACGATGGAAAAAAACGTGGCATGAATCGCATTACAGTTTTAAACATTCATGGGATACGCCTTGCACATTTAGGAGATATTGGAAGGCTTCCAACAAAAGAAGAATATGAAGAATTAAAAGTCGATATCTTACTGATCCCTTGTGGTGGACATTATACGATCAATTCTCTAGAAGCAAAAGAAATCATTGATACGGTTAATGCTGGTTTAACGATTCTCATGCATTATAGAAATGGAAATCAAGGGTATGACGTATTAGAAGATATTCATGACATCATGCAGAATACAATACCATCGATAAAGCAAATTGCATCCAGCACATTGGATATTAATCAACATCTATTAGACAGTCATTCCATCATTACACTGCTTCCAAAGCAATAAAAAAACCGGAAATTCCGGTTTTTATTTACGTCTTGTAGAAGCTTGTCTTGCCTTCATCTTTGCCTGTATTTCTTCCATGGCTGCTTTTTGATTTAAGATGATAGGAATGACAATTGGATTACGATTTGTTTTCTTGTAGAGATATGGTTCTAAAGAAGAACGAATGCAATTCTTTAATTCACCAAATGTTGTTCTTTGCTGCATCTTTTTCTTTAATGCATCATAAACAATCAATTCTGCTTCTTTTAACAATGTCTGTGATTCTTTGATGTATACAAATCCACGAGAAACAATATTTGGTCTGCATAGGATCTTATTGTATCTAGAATCAATTGTAACGATAACAGCGACAAGACCATTTTCAGCTAAGATACGACGATCTTTAATAACAGATGTACTTAAGCCAGAGGCATCATTTCCATCAACATAGATGGCATCTGTCTGAATACGTTCCTTTGCTTCAAATACTTCTTCATTTCTCAATACAAGCACGTCACCATTCGCACATACAAAGCAGTTCTCTTTTGGAATGCCCGTTGTCATAGCAGTCTGAGAGTGCTGAACAAGCATTTTATATTCACCATGATTAGGCATAAAGTATTTAGGCTTGATCAGATTTAACATTAATTTCTGTTCTTCCTGAGGTGCGTGACCTGTTGTATGGAAGGATGTCAAAGGGGAGTTTGTAATAACGTTCGCTCCAACTCGTGTCAGCTGGTTGATGACACCACCAACAGATACTGCATTGCCAGGAATAGGGTTAGATGAGAACAATACAGTATCACCAGGTAAAATCTTAATGAAACGATGTGTTCCATTTGCAATTCTGCTTAATGCTGCCATTGGCTCACCTTGAGAACCTGTACATACGATACAGATTCGATTTGCCGGAAGTGTATTTAATTCATTGCCTGTAATAAAAGAGGAATCAGGGATATTGATATATCCAAGTCTTCTTCCGATATCCAGTACATTTTCCATACTTCTTCCAAATACCGCAACTTTACGATTACATGCAACTGCAGCTTCAAGAATCTGTGCTAAACGGTATGTATTAGATGCGAATGTAGAAACAATCATTCTGCCAGGTGTCTTTGCCATCTGTTCGTTGATTGCCTGTGCAACTTTACCTTCAGAAATAGACCATCCAGGAACAGAAGAGTTTGTAGAGTCACTCATTAATAAAGTGACACCAATCTGTCCGATATAAGCCATCTTCTGATAGTCAGAGTTCTTTCCAATAGGTGTCAAATCAAATTTGAAGTCACCAGTTTCAAAAATTCTGCCATTTGGTGTATTGATGAAAATTCCATAAGAATCAGGAATGGAATGGACAGTATCTACAAAACCAATAGAAAAATATTTTGTTCTGATTCTACTTTCTTCAGAATTGATTTCACGAATCTTTACACTTCTTAAGAGGTGATGTTCATCAAGTTTCTTTTCAATCAATGCTTTAGCGAATGGACCAGCCCAGATTTCCTTGATGCGAACTTGTTTTAAGAAGAAAGGCAATCCGCCAATATGATCTTCATGACCGTGTGTAATGACCAATGCTTTGATCTTTGACTGGTTCTGCTGAAGATATGTAAAATCTGGAATGACATAGTCTACGCCTAATAAGTCACTATCTGGGAAAATAACACCACAGTCAATGATGATGATTTCATCATCATGTTCAACGCAGTACATATTTTTGCCAACTTCACCAAGTCCACCCATAGCATAGACAAGAGTATCTGTTTTGTGATCAATAACCACTTCTTTTTGTTCCGCTATTTCATCATAACGAACATTATGACGTGCAGTTTTTCTTTTTGTCTTTACTTCACTCATTATTATCTCCAATATTATAAAAAAACTTAAAAATGTTCTAACGGCGTAACCATTATAACATTTTTTGTAACGTATTCGATAGTGAATTCAATTAGATTACAAGAGCACCTTCAACTTCTTTGAAAGGATCTTTCTTGTTGATGTGATCATAGAATAAAATGCCTGAAAAATGATCAATTTCATGTTGCAGAACAATTGCAAGATATCCTCTGGCACGAATTGTAATATCCTTATTTGTACATAGATCAAATGCCTTGACTGTAATTCTTGCACTTCTAACAACATAGCCATCATGCTGATTTACAACAGACAAACATCCTTCACCAGAATGCAGGTATGCTTTCTGTACAGAAGAAGAAACAATTCTAGGATTAACAAGCATATATTCAAAGTGTTCAGGTTCACCATTTTTATCCAGGTCATCAACAACGACAGCTGTCATCTGTTTTTTAACGCCAACCTGAATCGCACTGATTCCAACCGCAGGTCTAAGATTCATCTTTTCTGCTTTTTCTTCATCTGTGCTGTCTTTGACATATTGCAGCATTTCTCTCAGGAGTGTTTCATCTTCCTTTGATAGTGGTAATGTAACGATTTCACTCTTTTCACGAATGATCGGATCTGTATCTTTCACAATAGTATCATTATTTATTAACATAAAAAAACCTCTCTAGTATTCTAATCATATGCGATAAAAAAGTCAAAATGATGATACAATATTTTGCATGACAACAAATAAAAAAAAGTGGAAATTAAAAGAAGGATTATTTTCTTTTTTAATGAGTGGTGGAAGTGACTTGCCAATTCACTTGGCAATGGTAGCACTGATCATCTATGGAACATTAATGATTGGCTCTGCTTCTATGGGTTTAGCAGTCAAAGATACGACATATTTAGTGAAAACAGTTGTGAAACAGATCATATTTGTCATTTTTGGCTATTTTGGAATGTGTAAGTTTTCAAACTGGTTTCGACTTGATAAATTAAAAAAATCATCTTTTTCCTGGTGCATTATATTTATGGAAGTATTACTTGTTTCCTGTATTTTCTTTAAAGCTTCAGGCGGTGCACATGCTTGGATCCGTATTCCTTTTCCAGGATTAGAGATATCAATTCAGCCAAGTGAATTTGCTAAAATTGTATCTATATTAATTATTGCGGCATATCTAGGTGATGTAAAAAAAACATATCCAAATGCAAAAAAATTGTTATTAAGACCATTATTGTTTATTGGAATCTATTTATTAACGATTGTATTTCTGCAGCATGACTTTGGAAGTATGGCAGTCAACTTTTTGATTGTGTGCGTCTGCTTATTGCTTCCTAATCATCCACAATTAAAAAAATTTCAAGTTGGATTAATAATATGCTTCTTTGCTACAGTTGTTGTAGCTGTACTTATTCTTTCTCCTATGGGTGTAAAGTTTATTGAACATTTGCCAATGCTTTCGACATATCAGATCAATCGATTTCTTTCAGCTGTCAATCCATTTGAAGATGTTTATGGTTCCAGCTATCAGATTGTAAAAGGACTTGTTTCATTTGTTGATGGTGGTTTATTTGGGGTTGGATTTGGCAATTCTGTTAGAAAATATACAGATTTCCCAGCCGCAAATACTGACTTTATTCTTTCGATTCTTGTAGAAGAATGTGGTTTTATTGGCTTTCTTGCGTTGATTGGTTTGTATAGTGTCATTATTTTCAGATTGTTGAACTATGCTAATAAAATAAAAAATGAAAAAGCAAAGATCATACTTGTTGGTACAGCGATGTATTTTGTTGTCCATTGCTTTTTTAATATTGGTGGTGTTACGGGTATGATTCCTTTGACAGGTGTTCCTTTGCTGCTGATTTCATCTGGTGGATCATCTACATTATCAATTATGTTCTGTGTGGGAATTGCACAGGCCGTTATTTCACAATACAACAGAAAGGAGATCGAATGAGAATTATTGCAGGAGAATTCGCTTCGAGAAGACTGGAAACAAAAAAAGGAAACGCAACTAGACCAACATTAGATAAAGTAAAGGAAGCTGTCTTTTCGTCGCTGGGTGGATACTTTGATGGTGGAAATGTATTGGATCTGTATGCAGGAAGTGGTGCTGTTGGCTTAGAAGCACTTTCTAGAGGTATGGACAATGCATACTTTTCTGATAATGATCGTATTGCCTGCTCTGTCATTAGAAATAACATTGCTTCTTTAAAGGTGGAAGATAGAACGAAAGTGTATCCGATTGCAGACATGAAGATGCTTTCTAGAATGAAAGAAGAAGGAAAGAAATTCCGTTTGATCTATTTAGATCCTCCATATGCAAAACAGAAAAATTTAGAAGTCATGCAATATATTGATGACAATAATTTGTTAGATGAGAATGGTGTTGTTGTGATAGAATCCTTGCAGGAAGAAAACTATCACGTAGATACATTTCAACATTTTCACTACCATAAGGAATCTGTCTATGGAATCATGAAAATTACATATTACAAGCACAATTAAGTCCGGAAATATCTGGACTTTTTTGTTTGAAAAAAGAATTGAAAGAATTTAGCACTCAAATCTTGACTCTGCTAATTTAAAGGTATACTATACTAGCAGGCACGAAGAAAGAGTGCTAAAAAAGGAGGTGTATGGAATGCTGACGCCAAGAAGAATTGAAATATTCAAGGCTGTTGTGGATGACTTCATTCAGAACGCTGAACCAGTTGGCTCGAAAACATTACAGACAAGATATCATCTGCCATACTCCAGTGCTACGATCCGTAATGATCTGCAGGCACTTGAAGAAATGGGATATCTTGAAAAAACACATACATCTTCAGGAAGAATTCCTTCAACAATGGGTTATAAATTCTATTGCGAAAATCTATTGAGCGAATCTTCACTAGATAAGAAAATGGAAGTCGCAATTAGAAATGCATTTGAAACATGTAACCTGAATGTTGAAGATGCAATTCAACAGAGCTGTCAGATCTTAAGTGATATGACAAATATGACAAGCGGTGCAATTGGTCCGGATGCTTCTTCACAAAGACTGGAACATATTAAATTGTTCCCAATTGATGAAAGAAATGCGGTATGTGTCTTTATTACAGATTCAGGCCATACAGAAACAAAGAATTTCCACTTTGATGAAGATATTCCATTCAAGGATATTGAAACATGTACGGATATTCTGAATCAAAGACTCAAAGGTACGCCAATCACAGATCTAGCAGAAAAGATGGAATCCATCAAGCCAGATCTCGGCAGTGTCGTACAGCGTCATGAAATGTTATTTACAGCTTTTGTAAAAGCGTTTGTCAAGTTTGCTTCTGATAATGTCTACTTCTCTGGAAAAGATCGTATGTTATATCAGCCGGAGTTTGAAGATATTAACAAGCTGAAAAAAATGATGACAATGTTCAATGATGCTTCGGTATGGAAAAAGATGAATACCAATGAAAATGCGGTGGCTGTATCTACAAGAAGCGGTGCAGAATTGACATGGTATAACGATTTGGCAGTCGTTAGAAGCAAGTTTAAAGTCAATGGTGACGAAACGGGTGAATTCATGGTTATTGGACCTAGCAGAATGAATTATGACAAAGTTGTCAGCATGGTTGAATATGCGGCAAGAATGATAGAAAAAATGTATAAAACTGGAGGTGATGATAGTGAATAAAGACGAAAAGAAAGTTGAAGAAAAGGACGAGGCTGTCGTCGCTGAAGAAACAAAAGAAAACGTTGAAACAGAAAAAACAGAAGAAACAAAAGAAACAAGCGAAGATGTGATTGCTTCATTAAATGAAGAAATCAAAAAGAAAGATGAAGAAATCGCAAAACTCAAAAATGCGTATGCTATGGCTTATGCAGATACAGAAAATACAAGAAAGAGACTGATGAACGAATATGAACAGAAACAGAAGTATCATATTCAGTCATTCGCAAAAGAAGTATTACCTGTATTGGATAACTGCGAAAGAGCATTGGCACAGGCAACCCAGGATGAAGCGTATCGTAAAGGTGTAGAAATGATCTACAACCAGCTGAAGACATGCCTTGAAAAAGAAGGCGTTACAGAAATCGAAGCACTTGGACAGCCATTTGATGGTAACTGGCATCAGGCTTTAATGACAGAAGCTAAAGAAGGTGTAGAACCAGGAATAGTAACAGAAGTACTGCAAAAAGGATATAAATTGAAAGACCGCATCTTAAGAGCGGCTATGGTAAAGGTTAGCGAATAACCGGGAGGTAATAAGAATATGAGTAAGATTATTGGTATTGACTTAGGTACTACAAACAGCTGCGTAGCAGTCATGGAAGGCAAGGAAGCAAAGGTAATTGCTAACCCTGAAGGTAATAGAACAACTCCTTCTGTTGTAGCTTTTAAAAATGGTGAAAGAATTGTTGGCGATGCTGCAAAAAGACAGTTGATCACAAACAAGAACACAGTTTATTCTGTAAAGCGTTTAATGGGTACAGACAAGAAAGTTGAACTTGAAGGAAAGCAGTATACACCACAGGAAGTATCCGCTATGATTCTTTCTTACTTGAAGGATTATGCTGAAGCATATCTTGGTGAAAAGGTAGACAAGGCTGTTATTACAGTTCCTGCATACTTCAACGACGCACAGCGTCAGGCAACAAAGGATGCAGGTAAGATTGCTGGATTAGAAGTTGAAAGAATTATCAACGAACCAACAGCATCTGCATTAGCATTTGGTCTTGATAAGGATCAGAATACTGAACACAAGATTCTTGTTTACGATCTTGGTGGTGGTACATTCGATGTATCTATTCTTGATATCGCAGATGGTACATTTGAAGTATTATCTACAGCAGGTGATACACATCTTGGTGGTGATGACTTTGATGAAAAGATCATTGACTGGTTAGCTGATAACTTCAAGAAAGAACATAACATTGATCTTAAGGCTGACAAGATGGCTTTACAGAGATTGAAGGAAGCAAGTGAAAAGGCTAAGAAGGATCTATCTGGAACAGTTCAGACACAGATTTCCTTACCATTCATTTCTGCAGGTCCTGAGGGCCCATTACACTTAGAAGCAACATTAACAAGAGCACAGTTTGATGCTATGACAAAGGATCTTGTTGATAGAACAATGGTTCCTGTAAAGAATGCATTAAGAGATGCTGGATTGAATGCCAGTGACCTTGATCAGGTATTACTTGTAGGTGGTTCTACACGTATTCCTGCTGTACAGGAAGCTGTAAAAAAAGAACTTGGCAAAGAACCTAACAAGTCCGTTAACCCAGATGAATGTGTAGCTTTAGGTGCTGCAATTCAGGGTGGTGTCATCAGTGGTGATGTTAAGGACGTATTATTACTTGACGTTACTCCATTAAGCTTAGGTATTGAAACACTTGGCGGTGTTATGACAGTATTGATTCCAAGAAATACAACAATCCCAACAAGCAAGTCTCAGGTATTCTCAACAGCAGCAGATAACCAGCCAGCAGTAGATATCCACGTATTACAGGGTGAAAGACCAATGGCTGCAGATAACAAGACACTTGGCAACTTCCAGTTAGATGGTATCGCACCAGCTAGACGTGGTGTTCCACAGATTGAAGTTAAGTTTGATATCGACGTTAATGGTATTGTTAAGGTATCTGCATTGGATAAGGGTACAAATAAGGAACAGCACATTACAATTCAGAACTCTTCTGGATTAAGTGATGATGAAATCGACAGAATGGTTAGAGAAGCTGAAGAACATAAGGCTGAAGATGACAAGCGTAAGGAAGAAATCGAAACAAAGAACAAGGCTGAAGCTTTCATCAACCAGATCGATGAAACATTAAAGAGCGACAATGCAAATGTAAGTGAAGATCAGAAGGCTGAAGTTAAGAAGCTCAGAGATGAATTACAGGAAGCAATTGACAAGAATGATATGGAAACATTGAAGTCAAAGATGGAAGCTCTTGAACAGGCAGCAAATGCTATGGCACAACAGATGTACCAGCAGCAAGGTGCACAGGCTGATCCTTCCGCATCAGCTGGCAATACTTCATCCTCTAATGATGATGTTGTAGATGCTGATTTCAAAGAAAAGAATTAATCATAATGAATGCGGAATGTAATTTCCGCATTCTTATTTCAAAGAATAAGTGAGGTTTTGTATGGCAGATAAGCGAGATTACTATGAGGTATTAGGCGTATCCAAAAATGCAACCGATGATGAAATCAAACGAGCCTATCGAAAGCTCGCTAAGAAGTATCATCCGGATTTGAATAAAGAACCTGATGCCGCTGAAAAATTTAAAGAAGTCAATGAAGCGAATGAAGTATTGTCTGATCCTAAAAAAAGACAGGCATATGATCAGTTTGGTTTTGCAGGTGTAGATCCACAAGCAGCTGGCGGCAATGGATTTGGAGGCGGATTCTCTGGATTCTCTTCTGGTAACTTCAGCGACTTTGGAGATATTTTTGGAGATATCTTTGGATCTGGTATGGGTGGTTTCTCATCTTCATCTAGATCAAGAGCAAAGCAAGGTCCACAAAAGGGTGAAGATGTATTTAGAAGAATATCTATTTCCTTTATGGATGCATGTTTTGGTAAAACAGAAACTTTGAATCTGACATTTGATGAGCAGTGTGAACATTGCCATGGAACAGGTGCTGAAAGTCCGAGCGATATTGAAGACTGTCCAAGATGTCATGGTACAGGCTATGTTGAATCTGTTCAACAGTCTTTGTTTGGCATGATGCGTACACAAAGTCCATGCCCAGATTGTCATGGAACAGGGAAACACGTAAGAAAGGCTTGTCATGTATGTCATGGACAAGGTTACACTCGTAAGACTTCACCAGTTGAAATCAAGATTCCTGCAGGTATTTCCAGTGGTCAGCAGTTAAGAGTTGCTGGCAAGGGCAGTAGAGGAAGCAATGGTGGACCAAATGGTGATCTCTATATCGAAATCAATGTACAGCCACATAAGTATTTTGTAAGAGATGGTAAAGATATTTATCTTGATATCCCAGTCAGTGCAGTAGATGCTACGATTGGTACTTCAGTTGATGTGCCTACAATTGATGGGGATGTTTCTATGAAGATTCCTGCAGGTACACAGGATGGTACAAAGTTAAGACTTAAAGGCAAAGGTGTTGTTGATCTTAGAGGTGGCAAGAAGGGTGATGAAATCGTTACTGTTCGCATAAAAGTAAATGATGACCTTTCTAGAAAAGAAAAAGAACTCTATAAACAGTTACAGGAGTTACAAGAATCCTCCAGGTCTGAAACACTTTGGACAAAATTTAAAAACCAGTTTAAATAAGAAACTGTAAAGGAGGTGGTATCATGAATCCTGAAATCATGACTGAAATTCTCCAACTAATTATTAATAATGCAGTTACAAAAGCACAGGAAAATCATCATTCACAGATTACAGTAGAACATGTTCTATGTGCAATGTGTGAAGATGACAACCTGGATGGAATATTTGAAAGAATCAATGTTCCAAAATCTAAATTTCTGACGATTGTGAAAAGATCACTATCTAACATGGCAAGTGTAGATGGAGCAAATGACTTGAGTATTGATCGTTATCTTCAGCAGGCATATCAGTACGCTATGGATTATATGAAAAAACTTGGCGATACATATATGAGTGCTGCGGATTTGTTGATTGGTATCTTTGAAACAAATGCACCAGTTGTAAACGAACTTATGAATACGCTGCATTTCACATTAAAAGATATCATTAAAGCAGAGAATGATAGAAGAGGAGGTATGAAGATGGACGAAAAAACAAATGAAAGCCAACTTGATGCCTTAAGTAAATATGGCAGAGATTTGGTACAAGAAGTGAAAGATCACAAAATTGATCCTGTCATCGGTAGAGATGAAGAAATCAGACGTGTGATTGAAATTTTATCTCGTAAAACAAAAAACAACCCTGTATTGATTGGTGAACCAGGTGTTGGTAAAACAGCAATCTGTGAAGGATTGGCACAGCGTATCTACCATGATGAAGTACCAGAAGGATTGAAGAATAAAAAACTCATTGAACTGGATATGGGTGCTTTGATTGCTGGTGCAAAATACAGAGGTGAGTTTGAAGAAAGACTCAAAGGTGTTTTAAAACAGGTTCAAAAGGCAAATGGAGATATTATTCTGTTTATTGATGAAATCCATAACCTTGTTGGTGCTGGAAAAACAGAAGGATCCATGGATGCGGCGAACTTGTTGAAACCATTGCTTGCTAGAGGAGAATTGAGATGTATTGGTGCGACGACATTCAATGAATACCGTCAATACATTGAAAAAGACAGAGCTCTAGAAAGAAGATTCCAGAAAGTTCTTGTCAATGAACCAACAGTAGATGATACGATTGCAATCTTAAGAGGCTTGAAAGAGCGTTTTGAAAATTATCATCATGTAACGATTAAGGATGAAGCACTCGTTGCGGCAGCTAAACTTTCTGATCGTTATATTACTGATCGTTTCCTGCCTGATAAGGCAATTGATCTTGTTGATGAAGCTTGCTCATCCATTCGTGTAGAACTAGATTCTATGCCTACAGAATTATATGAACTTGATCGTAAACAGAAACTTCTGGATATGGAATTGAAATCATTGAAGAAAGAAAAAGATGATAAGTCATTAGCAAGAAAAGCTGAAATTGAAAAAGAACTTGCAGATGTCAATGAAAAGCTTGAAGCTGGTATTTCTAAATGGAACGCTGAAAAGGAAAGTGATAAATCTATTGCTTCCTATCAGAATGAACTAGAAGAAGCCAAAAAACAATATGACCTTGCACGAGAAAAAAACGACTATGATAAAGCTGGTCAGCTATTATATTCAACAATTCCTGCATTAGAAAAGAAAATTAAAGATTCTATGAATACAGATGAATCTGCATCTGATTCTATGCTGAAAAGAGTTGTTGATGAAGAAGAAATCAATGAAATCGTTTCTAGATGGACACATATTGATATTTCAAGACTGAAGTCCAGTGAAAAAGATAAAATCCTTCATCTCAAAGATTTCCTGGCGAAACGTGTTATGGGACAAGATGAAGCTCTTGAACTTGTTACAGATGCAATTATGCGTTCTAAGGCAAACATTCAAGACGAAAATCGTCCACTTGGTTCCTTCATGTTCCTGGGCCCTACAGGTGTAGGTAAAACTGAAGTTGCTAAAGCACTGGCACAGCAGTTATTCGATGATGAAAGCAATATTGTCAGAATCGATATGAGTGAATACATGGAGAAATTCAGTGTTTCTAGATTAATTGGTGCTCCTCCAGGATACGTTGGATACGAAGAAGGCGGTCAGTTAACAGAAGCTGTTAGAAGACATCCATATTCCATTGTTCTTCTTGATGAAGTGGAAAAGGCACATCCAGATGTATTTAATATCCTGCTTCAGATATTGGATGATGGAAGAATTACAGATTCTAAAGGTGTAACGGTAGACTTCAAGAATACGATCATTATCATGACAAGTAACCTTGGAAGTGAATATGCTTTTGAAAAAGATGAAGAAACGCGTAGAAAGCATTATGAAGATGCAGTACATGCATTCTTTAAACCAGAATTTGTCAACCGTATTGATGAAATCATTGTATTCAATGCATTAGGTGTTGAAGTACAGAAGAAGATTGCGGATAAGTTCTTAGGCTTGCTTGCTGATAGATTGAAAGAAAAAGATATTACTCTAGAAGTTACAGAGAAAGCAAAAGAAAGAATTATCAAGCTTGGTGTAGATCCTCAATTTGGTGCTAGACCAATGAGAAGACATATCCAGCGTGCAATTGAAACAGAAATTGCGAAAGTCATTCTTTCTACAGATAACATTGCAAACAAGACAATTGTTGTAGATGCAAATGATGATCGATATTTATTCACTGTACAATAGATATGAAAACAGGGTAGACTTAAAATCTATCCTGCTTTTTATTTATTCGTTTATTTTTGCGATAAATACATCAAATCCATTGCGGCCATTTTCATCGTCTTTATAGATACCAGCATTTTCCAATACTTCCGCAAATACATAACCAATTTCATCCTGAATAATGGAATCAATATTGTCTGAATTGATATCTGTATACTTCTGCTTGATGCCTTCAGCCCATACAGCATGAGAAGCGATTGCTGTATTAGAAGCGATATCTTCGTTGTTTAGAATTGCTTTTTTCAATTCTTCCATTTCATTGAGTAATCTAGCTGGAAGAACTGCAAGACCCATAACTTCAATCAAACCGATATTTTCTTTCTTGATGTGATGCAGATGTGGGTGTGGATGGAAAATGCCAAGAGGATATTGTTCACTTGTCAGATTGTTTCTTAAGACAAGATCCAATTCATACTTGCCATCTTTCATTCTCGCAATTGGAGTGATTGTATTATGTGGTGTATCGTTTGTGAATGCTTTAATACCACAATTATCATCACTGTAGTTTTTCCATGTTTCTAAAATATGATCTGCAAGTTCTACGATTCTTGAAGGGTTTTTGCCATCTAGACGAATCACAGACATTGGCCATTCAACAATGCCAGCTTCAACATCTTCAAATCCTTGGAATGTAACAGGTTTACGCAAAGGTGCTTTTGCCATCGCAAATGTATAATTGCCACCCTGGAAATGTTCGTGAGATAAGATAGAACCACCACAGATTGGAAGATCAGAGTTAGATCCAATTGTGTAATGAGGGAAAATGTCTAAGAATTCAAGGAGGCGTGTAAATGTTGCCTTTTCAATCTTCATTGGACGGTGTGCTTCAGAAAGAACGATGCAATGTTCATTGTAATAAACATATGGGCTATACTGCATGAACCATGCTTCATGATCCAGAGTCAATGGAATCTGTCTTAATGTAAAACGTGCTGGATGATCAAGTCTTCCCGCAAAGCCTTCATTTTCGTGACAGAGAAGATCAACAGGATAACGATTCTGGTTTTGATTTGCGGCAGCAGCAATTGCCTTTGGATCCTTTTCAGGTTTGGATAAGTTGATTGTAATATCTAAATCACCATATTTTGTAGATGTAATCCATTTACGATCTTTTGCGATGCGATAACGGCGAATATAGTCAGAATCACAACTGAGTTTATAGAAATAATCCGTAGCTTTTTCAGGAGATTCCTTATAAAGAGCATCGAATGTGTGTCTTACCTGACTTGGTCTTGGTGTTAAACAATTCATCAGTCTTGTATCAAACAAATCTCTAGATGCAATACCGTTTTCAATCACACCTCTATCTGCAGCATCATCCAGTAATGCTTTCAATATTTCTTCTAGAGGGTGTGCTTCTCCACTTTCAGGATGAAAGGAAGCATCTACATCTAATTTCATTGTATCGAGCAATGCATTTGTTACATAAAAAATATCACTTTCTTCAATAAGTTCTGTGTCTAAACCATAGCGAATGAGTGAGCGAACTGCTTCAATTGTATTCATGATTTCTAACTCCTTAATTTTCCATCTATCATTTTATTCTAATTGTGAATGAGATGCTCTTTAAATATTTTAGATATAATCATGAATATTTTAAGTATAGACTATGGTATAATAGCTTCATTGAGTTTAAGAGGTAGAAAAATGAATCTTGGTTTAAATGATATTATCAATATCGTTATTGGTGTGGTTTTTATTGGTTTATCCATTCCACTATTCTTCCGCTGGAAGAAATTAAATGGCAAAGTTATCATTGCTGATCAGCAATGGTCTACAATGCGAATCTTGTTCCTTGCTGTAGGAGTATTATCTGTTCTCTCTATGTTTACACAAGGTGCAAGCATGTCTGTTTTTGATATCTTCCGTCTAACAGGTACAATCATTGCGGTATCTGTATACATGGTTGTTAGAGATGGCGTTGGTGAAGATGGACTTGTTACTGGAGGTAAGATGATTCCTTGGAGTGAAGTTCGTGCATATGACTATGAGAAAAGAAAAAATGTCATTGCGGTATTCTTTACAGTAGAATCTCAGAACGAAAAAAAGCCAGATGACTATAGAAGTAAAGAATTAGACTTCTCTTTACAGGATGAAGAACAGCTGAAAAGATTCCTTGAAACAAATCTAGGAAGAAAATATACAAGAATGAAGAAGAATTCCAAGTGAGTTCTTCTTTTTTTGTATGACTTGCAAATACAGTGGTTTCGTTTCATAATATTCATAGTCAAAGTGACTATATTAAGTATGGAAAAAATAAATGAATATGGAGAAACTTTAGAACAGTTTCTAAAGAATTATGATGAAAACAAATATAGAAGACCTAGTAATACAGTGGATATGATCTTGTTTACTGTATACGAAGGAAATCTAAAAGTACTGCTTGTTAAAAGAAAGAATCATCCGTTTATTGGAGACTGGGCGATGCCTGGCGGATTCATTGAATTTGAAGAAGATATGGAACAGGCAGTGCTTAGAGAGTTAAAGGAAGAAACAAGTATTTCAAAGTATACATACTTCAGACAGTTATATACATTTGGAAATGCAGATCGAGATCCTAGAACTCGTATTATTACGACAGTCTATCTTTCTATGACACCTTCCGGCAACATTAAAAATACACATGCCAGTGATGATGCAAAAGATACTAGATGGTTCAATATTTCAAAGAAGACAATTTCTTCTACACAGAAAGGCAGAAAATCACTTCTTTGTTTAGACAATGACCAGGAAGATATTCATATCTGTTATGAAATCAAAGACAATGCGAAAAGAAATTACGTTGAAAGTAAATCAAAATGGCTGGAAAAGAAAAGTAATGCAATGCTTGCTGCGGATCATATCAAGGCAATCAATATGGCAATGGATGTATTGAAAAGCCGTGTTGCTTCTACTGGTATCTTGTTTAATCTGTTGCCAAATGAATGTACATTACGTCAGATTCAGGATGCATATGAAGCTGTGATTGGTCATAAAGTAGATACAGGTAATTTTAGGAGAGATATTAAAAAGATGTTGATTGATACAGGAAAGAAAACAAAAGGGATTGGAAAGCGTGCTTCTTTGTATCAGTTTAACCCAATGTATGATTTCTTAAAGGAGAACTTATGAAAAAGGTATTGGTAATTGTAGATGTACAGAATGATTTTGTGGATGGTGCTCTAGGCACAAAAGAGGCAGTAGAAATTCTTCCATATGTGAAAGAAGAAATTTCTAAAAAGTATGATGATGTATTTGTGACATTTGATACACATGAAGAAAACTATCTAGATACACTTGAAGGAAAGATGCTTCCAGTAAAACACTGTATTCGTCATACAGAAGGCTGGAAATTAAACAAAGAGATTCAGGATGCATTAGAAAATGTATCATATATTCCTGTGGAGAAACCAACATTTGGTTCTTGTACACTTGTACAGATGATCACTGCCTTACAGCCAGATGAAATTACACTTGTTGGCTTATGTACAGATATTTGTGTTATTTCAAATGCATTACTGCTAAGAGCAGCTTTGTATAACACAACAATCAATGTTGTTGAAAAAGCATGTGCTGGCGTAACTAAAGAAAAGCACTTAGCAGCATTAGAAACGATGAGATCTTGTCAGATCAATGTTTTATAGGAGGAAAAGAAATGTCAAACATTAATGTAGAACCTTATATTGCTGATGAAGATTATAACAATCCAGCGATGGTAACTGACTTTTATGAATTCACAATGGCAAACTGTCTGTTCCAGCACGGCTTTAAAGACAAGGTCATGGTTTTTGACATGTTCTTTCGAAGAAACCCGGACAATCAAGGATACAGTATTTCCTGCGGTCAGCATGCTTTGGTGAAGTTTTTAAGAGAATATCACTTTACTGAAAAAGATCTTGTATATCTTAGAACAAAGGGAATGAGTGAAGAATTCCTTGACTATTTAAGAACATACAGATGGAAAGGCGATATGTATGCATTCAAGGAAGGTCTTGTATGCTATCCACAGGTTCCAATGGTACGTATTGAATGTGATATGGTTGGGGCTATCTTGATTGAAACATATCTTTTACAGACAATGAACTTCCATTCATTGATTGCGACTAAGGCAACAAAGATTTCAGGTCTGTCAACACATACACCAAGAAATGTGATGGAATTTGGTACACGTAGAGCACAGGGACAGTCAGCTGGCGACAATGGTGCATATGCAGCAATTCTAGGTGGATGCATTGGTACTGCTAACTGTTTAGCAGAAATGAAATACGGGCCAGATGTAAAAGCTGTAGGTACAATTGCACACTCTTTCATTGAATTCTATGAAAATGAATTTGAAGCATTTAAGGCATACGCTGATACATATCCAGAGAACGTATCACTACTATTAGATACATATAATATTCTAGAAAGTGGTTTACCAAACCTCATTAAGATTGATGACTATCTCATTGAAAAATATCCAAACGATCCAAACAAGAGAGTCAAGAGTGCGCGTATTGACTCAGGAGACCTTGCTAGAGGATATAAGAGACTTAGAAAGAGACTGGATGAAGCTGGAAAGCCTTATGTAAAGCTTGTAGCATCTAACTCCTTAGATGAAAATACAATGGCAGATATGGAATTGTATGAAGGTGCACGTTTTGATTCCTATGGTGTTGGTGAAAAGCTGATTACTTCTTCCTCTTCACCTGTATTTGGAGGTGTATATAAACTGGTTGCGGTTAAAGAAGATGATGGTACATATTCACCAAGAATGAAGTGTTCTGATTCTGCTTCAAAGGCAATTATTCCAGGCAAACTGATGGCTTGGCGTATCTATGATGAAGAAGGCAAGGGACAGGCAGATATCATTTCTCTTGATGACGAAATCATTGAAGAAGGAAAAGAAATTGTAGTGTATGATATGAACCCTGATGCTTTGCATCATTCTAGAAAAATTACACCTCTCAAGGTTGAGAAGCTTCTTGTTCCACATCTAATCAATGGTGAACTTGCAATGGAACTGCCAACAATCAGTGAAAAGAAGGAATTCATCAAAGATCAGCTTGAAAATAAGGTATGGGAAAGTGAACTTCGTCCAAAGATGCCGCATTCACATTACGTTGATCTAACAGAAAAAGTATATGAAGTAAGAGAAGCAATGTATAAGAAACTGCATGGAGGTTCTCTTGATTAAGGCATTAATGTTTGGAGGAGCATTTAATCCCCCAACAATTGCACATATTCAACTGGCCGAATATGCAAAAAAAATGACAAAGTCTGATGTTGTGATTTTTGTTCCAACAAAGATGACATATATCAAAAATGATCAGCAGAAAGACTTTGCTTTTAATGATAAAGTGCGTTATGAAATGCTTCAGAAAATTGCTTCTACAAGAGACTGGATGCTTGTCAGTAATTTTGAAATCAAGGCAGAAACACAGCCACGTACATATATGACATTACTGCATCTGAAAGAAGAAGGCTATGCATGTAAACTGTTGTTTGGCAGTGACAAGTTAAAAGAATTAAAGACAGGCTGGAAGTATATGGAGGAAATTACGGAACAGTTTGGTATTGTATGTATGAAAAGAAGCAATGCTGATTTTCAATCAATCATTGATAACAATTCATATGTGAAAAGTATTTCTCCATACATTGATATGATTGATACGCCGGATGATTTTCAAATGATTTCTTCTTCTATTGTTAGACATTTGTTTAATGAAAAAAAGTATGCGGAGATTGATCCATTGATTCCAGAAGAACTGAATGGATTAAGAAACTATACAAAGGATGATATTTTATGAAAAATAGAATGATTAAAGTTGGAAATGTTGTACCTTCACTAAAGGTTGCCAATGTTTCTTACAACACAGAACAAATCAAACAGGCAATCTTAGACCATCAGGATTGTTCTATTTTACTTTTTCCTGAGTTATGCATCAGTGGCTATACATGTGCGGATTTATTTGCACATGATGCATTATTAGAAGCTAGTAAAAATGCACTTGTAGAGATTGCTTCGATTGTTGATCAGCAGCTGATTGTTGTTGGTGCTGCATTAAAATATCACAATAGTCTATATAACTGTGCTGTCTATATTTCACAAGGAAAGATCATTGGTGTTGTTCCAAAAATCTATATTCCAACATATTCAGAATTCTATGAATCTAGATGGTTTACTTCAGGAAAAGAAATCAAAGATACATATATTCAATTTGAAAATGATAAAGTTCCTTTTTCTAAGACTTTACTCATTGAAGATCCACAAAGTGGAGCAGTTGTGGGATGTGATATCTGTGAAGATCTTTGGGTCGCAGATAAGCCTAGTACACATGCCTGTCTAGCGGGAGCAAATATCATTGTGAATTTAAGTGCATCTGATGAACTGATTGGAAAAGAAGATTATCGTAGAAGCATGGTTTCTCAACAATCCAGCTCTTGTTATTGTGCGTATTGCTATGTTTCAAGTGGAGTTGATGAATCAAGTACGGATCTAGTTTTCTCTGGTCATTCTATGATTTATGAAAATGGAAAGAAGCTGAAAGATTCTATCTTTACAGAGCGTACACACGTTGATTCTGCAATTATTGATCTAGATACAATTACATATAACCGAATTCATCAGAATACATTTGAAACAGTAGATGAAGGATATACAAGAGTGGAAGCAAAGATTCCATCATTATGTAATACAAATGAAATTTCAGTAGATACACTTGTAGAAACATTAAAAAAAGAAAACTATTTGATTGCGAAAAATCCATTTGTACCAAAGGATGACAATGAAAGAAAGGAACGTTGCGAAAAGATTCTTAAGATTCAAGCAAATGGCCTTGCAACGCGTGTGCGTTCAACACATATTCATAATCTCGTCATTGGTATTTCTGGCGGACTAGACAGTACATTGGCTTTGCTTGTAGCACATGAAGCAAAGAAAATCGTACCTGAAATCCATATAATTGCCTACACACTTCCAAATCACGGAAATACAACTTCTTTAACATATAACAATGCAATTAATTTAATGAAAGCATTGAATGTTGAAGCAAGAGAAGTTGCCATTGGAGAAGGTGTAAAACTACATTTAGAAGAATTAGGACATGGAAATCAATACAATGGTGAAGGTGATACAACATATGAAAATGCACAGGCAAGATATCGTACATATATCTTGATGGATGCGGCAAATATGGAAAATGGCTTAGTTGTTGGTACAGGTGACTTATCTGAACTTGCATTAGGCTGGTGTACGTATAATGGAGATCATATGAGTATGTATGGTGTGAATACATCTGTTCCTAAAACACTTGTACAATACATCTGTAGAACGTATGCATATACATGTGATGATGCATTCTTAAAAGAAACATTATTGAGTATTGTAGATACACCAATATCTCCTGAATTGACACCTGCAAGCAATGGAAAGATTGCACAGAAAACAGAAGAAAAGATTGGCAAATATGACTTGAATGATTTCTTCCTGTTCTATACATTGCGTTATGGTTTTACACCAGAAAAGATACTTGCATTTGCATTAGTTGCATATGATACATTAACAAAACAAGAAATGAAAGATGCATTGATTCGTTTCTATAATCGTTTCTTCCATCAGCAGTTCAAGCGTTCCTGTCTGCCAGATGGACCTAAGGTTGGATCAGTAACATTGTCTCCTAGAGGTGACTGGAGAATGCCTAGTGATGCATCTGTAGATTTGTGGATTGAACAAGTGAAAAATGCATAAACTTTAAATTTATTTCGAAGAACCGTTCATTTTCTAATTATGGAAATTAGCGGTTTTTTTTATCGGATAGATGAAAATAAAAAAAGTGATTTTTTTCATTTTCTCCTATGTAAAAAATAGGTTATAAACGCAATCAACCCTTGCATATATATATATATA